>Ga0172379_10003217_pt1 | contig 26570 bp, 30 predicted proteins | sample GrowelOW334metaG_FD_119756 | JGI IMG/M metagenome (GOLD analysis project Ga0172379, IMG submission 119756) | Groundwater microbial communities from an aquifer near a municipal landfill in Southern Ontario, Canada - Groundwater well OW334 metaG | ecosystem: Environmental > Aquatic > Deep...
AAACAGGCCTTGGGAAAGCGGGCTAGAAAAGTTTCCGACGAAATGATCGCCGAGATGGGATTGGCAAATATTTTCTTTTGGACCGCTTTTATTATCTACGATGATTTTTGGGATGAAGATGAAGCTGCCGATCCGCGCATTCTTCCCACGGCCAATTTGTACGCCAGAAGTTATGTTGATCTTTTTAGTTCCATTCTTCCCGAAAAAACAGGTTTCCGCGCATTTTTTCACAAGGTGATGGATGAATTGGATGGCGCAAATACATGGGAGACTCTTCATTGTCGCACGAAAGTGGAGGGTTCTGTATTTACCATTCCGAAAGATTTGCCCGATTATAATCGCTATGAAAATAAGTATCGTCCGGCATCGGGCCATATTTTTGGACCGGTGGCGATTCTTCTTCTTTTGGGATACAAACTCGATTCTCTTGAGGTGAAAAATCTCATTTCCTATTTCAAAAATTATTTGATCGCCATGCAGTTAAATGACGATGCGCACGATTGGGAAGAAGATATGGCGCGCGGCCATTTAAGTACTATTGTCGTTCTTTTGCTCGACGATCTTAAAAAGGCGGGATGGAAAAAATCCACAATCGACTTGGTTGCCGATCTGCCGGAATTGAAAAAAGTTTTTTGGTTCACCACAATGAAAAAATATACGGAAATCGCGCTTGCACACACGAAGCGATCGAGAAAGGCGCTTATGGCGCTCGATATGTTGGAAGACCGCGCGCCGCTTCTTCGACTAACCGATATTACCGAGAATGCCGCTCTTCAAGCGAAAAGGGAATATGAAAAGACTGAAGCTTTTCTTAATACTTACAAAAAATGACCGAAGAAGTGATCCTTGTCGATGAACACGATAACGAAATCGGTACGTGTGAAAAACTCACAGCGCATCAAAATGGCGGGGCGCTTCATCGTGCCGTTTCCGTTTTTGTTTTTTCTCCGAAAGGTGAAATGCTTTTGCAGCAGCGCGCTAAGAGCAAATACCACTGCGGAGGATTGTGGTCCAATACCTGCTGCAGTCATCCGCGTCCAGGAGAAAGTGTGGACAACGCCGCGCACCGAAGGCTTAAAGAAGAAATGGGTTTTGATTGTCCTCTGACTGAGATATATTCATTCATGTATAACATCGCGTTCGATAACGGGCTTACGGAACATGAGTATGATCATGTGTTTTCAGGTATTTGGTCAGGCGACCCCAAGGCAAATCCCGAAGAAGCGGATGATTGGAAATGGGAAATGCCTGAAAAAATATCCGCTGAGATAAGAGAGCATCCCCATGCGTTTTCCTATTGGTTTAAAATCTCATTTGATGAGGTATTGACTCGAACTCGTGCGCGCGAACTGCTTGAGGGCAAGAAATAAAGAAATAAAAAATGGACTTGTAAAGACCCTGCGGTTTTTTTGGCTGTGGAAAACTCAATCAAATTTTTATCTTTTTTTTATCTCCTTTGTGTATAATAAAGGACTATCATTAGGAACGGAGAAAGTCTCGCTTTGCGGAGCGCCACTGATAGATAAGCTGGAGACGGAAAAAATCAATCTTCAGTGATATATACCACTCCTCGCAAAAGATCTTGTTTGGCTTGTGCCGACAAAATCGGTCGAAGTTTGCCGGGCAATCTATCGTGGCAACTTTCGTAAAAAGAGGATGATCTCATTTGTATTTACATCGGCATGCGGCGGACAAACGGAGTTCATCATCTCTTATTACCAAAGAAACACCAACAGGGGAAAATATGAAAAATATTTTAAGAAAATTGGCCACACGGAGGGAAGCGGAAAAAAGTTTTATTACTTTTTGTGAAAAGCTCTTGAAAGATGAAGTAGTGAATCACATAGCACAAGAACACCAGAAAAAGTTCGTGGAATTGCTCACCGTTTTACGCGATGATTCGCGCCGGCATTACGAGTTAGTGAGGAACATAATACATAAATATGACAAAGCAAAATTGTTTACCGACTCAAACATTTCCATTATCTGAACTTACCGCTTTTGAACAAAAGGCGATTAAAGCGGCAGATGCTTATGTAAAGTCCTCGGACATGTTTGAAGGTGAGGATAAACAAATACTTCTTGATATTGCCAAAGACAAGCAACACCACGTCGATATAGTGAAAGACCTCACTCGGTTGATAGAGGAGGGTTCGCAGGAAACACCGCGTTGATCGTCAAATTTCATTCCCAGAGGCTCCAGAAGCCCAAGACCTGATTTTCATGGTTTTGGGCTTTTGTATTTAGTCTTTATAAAATTTTTATCCATTTTTTCAAGCGCCTTAATCAATTTTACTTACCATACTTATCTTGTTTAAACATACAGCGGGAGAGCAAAAAGATCGCAACAATTACGATATGGAAAATATGAAAAATATTCTCATGGAACTCGCAAAGAGAGAAGAGATAGAAAAGAATTTCATTATCTTTTATGAAATGTTCATGAAGGACGAGGTCGCTATTTGTCTGCCTCGCGATCAGCGCAAAGAGTTTGTGAGTTTACTCAGAATTTTGCGCGATGATTCGTATCAGCATTGCAGAACAATACGTAAAATAATAAACAAATATGACAAAGCAAAAATGTTTCCTGACCAAAGAGTGTCTATTATTTGATTTGAAAACTTTTCATCAAAATGCAGCCAAAGCCGCGGAAACCTACATACATTCTGCGGGTGTATTTCCGCGCGAGGATAAAAAAATTCTGCTTGAGATCGCCCAAGACAAAAAACGGCACAGCCGTGTCATAAAAAGTTTGACCCGCTTGGTTGAAAAACATTATCGATAGTTTTATTTTTGGGAATTTATACCATCTCCATATTTTTCAATATCTTTCTCGTGAATTTTTGTTATAATAACCCTATGAAAAAGTTTCTCGCAATCCTTATCGGATTATCGGCCATTTCTTTTGGCGGGTGGTGGTATCTGGCATCCCACCCTCAAACGCAAAACAAACCTCCTTCGGGCGTGTCTATTGCCGCTACGTATGCATGCCGCGGAGGAAAGATCATTCAAGCGCAATACTATAAAGGCGCGGCTGATTCTCGTGTTATTCCCGGCGAGCCCCCGCACCCTACCGGGAGCGTGCGTTTGGATTTTATCGTCGGGAATTCGGTGACACTGCCGCAAACTATCAGTGCCGATGGCGCCCGTTATGCCAACGCAGATGAATCTTTTATTTTTTGGGGAAAAGGAAATGGGGCACTCGTATTGGAAAATGGAGCTGAGAAAAATTATACCGGCTGCGTGCAAGTAGCGAAGATACCGGACGGTTCCGATCTCTCTCAAATGTACGCTGATCCGAACGGAAGGTTCTCTCTCCGGCTTCCGGCTGGTTTCAGCGCCGATCCATCCTACCAATATGAAATTGATCCGAGTAAAAATATTTCCGGAGTGAAATTCATCGTTCCGTCGTCTCTCGCGGATGGCACGAATCTTTCAAAAGACAGTTACGTGAGTATAGAGAATTTGCCGAAAGCGGTTTTATGCACAGCAGATCTCTTCTTGTATGGAACGGCGCATTCGGGAACGCCGATGGAAATAACCGAGGGCGGCACAACGTTTTCGGTAGCTTCTTCAACGGATGCCGGCGCGGGAAATCGGTATGAAGAGATCGTCTATGCTTTGCCCGATACGAACCCTTGCACTGCGATACGATATTTTATTCACTACTCGGTTTTTGAAAATTATCCGCCGGGCACAGTGAAAGAATTCAACCAATCGTCGCTTTTGCGGAAATTCGACCAGATTCGGAGTACTTGGATAGTGAATCAGCCGTTCTAGTTAAAAACAGTGGCTCATTTATGTTTTCTAAAGTCATTACATCAGCAAGATTGATTTTGCGTCCGTATGAAGCGGGCGATCTTCCTTCGTGGCAAATATGGGATATGGATCCTGCGGTCCAAGCGTTTATGCCTGAAACCGGAAAAAAACCGCCTCGGCCCGAAGATCAGATCACCTATTTTAAAGCATGCAGAGACTCTTCCGATGGATATTATTGGAGTGTTGTCTGGAAAAATAACAACACGCCGATAGGAACTGTTTCTCTGGAGAGAATCAATACCCACTACGGCACCGCCGAATTCAGTATTATGATCGGTGAAAAAGAATATTGGAGAAAAGGTGTTGCCGCAGAAGCGACAAAAATGATCCTGAAGTTTTCTCCCGATTTAGGATTGCGCCGTCTCAGTGCAGAGTTTGAGGAGGGAAATGTTGGCATGGAAAAAGTTCTCACAGAACTTGGTTTTCAAAAAGAGGCAGTGTTTCCCGCATCCCGCATTAAAAATGGTTACCCCGTTAATACGGTGAGGTATTATAAATTGGTGTGACCCGCCGGACCTTGAGGAGCGTATTGATATTTTTTATAGCTCTCGCACAGAATGAGCTCTGTGGTAATTGAAATATGATATGCACAGCATTTCTTGTTACGGGTGTGTTTTTTAAGTGATATAATTGCAAAATACCGCGACAAAAAGTCGTGTTGAAATTATTCATTTTAATAATAAAAATTTTATGTCAAAAAAGAATTTTTTTGTTTCGTTCTTTGCCTTCGTTTTATTGACGAGTGGCACTGTGTTCGCGCAGAATTCCGCACCTCTTCCCTCGGCAGGCATTACTCCGGAAAACCCATTTTATTTTCTTGATAAGTTCGAAGAAGTTTTGCGGGAATTTTTCACGTTTAGCTCTGGGGGGAAAGCACGTCTGGAGATAACTTTTGCAAAAGAACGGATCGCGGAAATAAAAACTCTTTTGGAAACGAAGGGAATTGATTCCCAAGGTATCCCCGTTGCCGAAACAAGACTTCAATCTAATCTTGAGAGGGTTAACACTATTCTCTCTGAGAAAAAAGCGGGAGGGGAAGATGTCAGTGCTCTTGCAAAAGAACTTGATGACGAGTTTGAGGGGCCGAGATCTGCGCTCGAAGATGCTTTTAAAATGGAAAAGCAAGCACTTGACGACAAGGAAAAAGAATTGAAAGCAAAGATCCACGAGGCACGGCTTGCCGGGGATATGGCACTCGTCGCCACTTTGGAAAAGGAACTTATTGACGGGGTGAAGGCCAAAAAAGAACTTTTGGATACCCGGAAAAATGAACAGGAAAATGCGATGAGAGAAAAAGAAGATAAGCTTGCGGGACATCTTGCGGATAAGGATGGTGCAACGAAGGCGATAAGTGAAGCGGAAAAAGCAAAGCAGGAATTATTGAGCGAGTCGGCCAAAAATAATGTGATCGTACCAGCGGAATCATTTAAGAAATTCGATCAGCTTTTATCTCAAGCCAAAGAACTTTTTGACAAGGAAAATTATCAAGGAGCAACACAGCTCGCCAAGCAATCCGAGAAAAGCCTCGAGGACATAAATACTGCGGCAGAAGATTTGAAAAATGCGAAGGAGCAAGAATCTGAGCTGAAAGATAAGGCAGAAGAAAAAATAAGAGAAGGGAACAAAGAAGAGGTGGAGAGCATAAAAAAAGAGCAGGAGAACATAGAGAAAGAGGTTCATGATGCCGAGGAGAAACTGCTTGATGCCGGCAAAGAAGTCGAGAACTAAATTCAGCAGATATAAGAAAAAACACCCCAAGCTTTGAAGGGGTGTTTTTATTTATCAGTTCTTGTAATCTTATATTTTCTTGGACAATTTCTGCACTTTCTCTTCTACTTTTTGTGCCAGCGCACCAGCGAGACCTGAGTTGGTATAATAACTTTTCATTTGGAACAAAACGTACAATCCGATCGCTACTCCGATAAGAGACCATATCATGTTTCCAAGAGTAAAGGATGAGAGAACCGAATAGATTACAGAGATCAGTGCTGAATAAAAGAGCATGCGCCACCCGTGTTTGTTGCGACTTTTTAAACCGGGGATGGCTGATGCCATCAGCGCCGTTTGTACTGCGAGCAGTCCGATGCCGAGATAATATCTCAGCCCAAAACTGACACCAGCATACATGCCAACACTTGCGAGATATGAACCGGCGGTGAACGCGAGCAGAATTGAAAGAACGGATAATACGACCGAAAGGATGACGAGCCACGGCGCAAATTTTACGAGCCATTCTTTTATACCTCGCGGCAATTGATAAGGGACCTTTTTTAGAAAAAGGTCCTCCAAAAATAGTTCTAATTTTTCCATTAGATAATTGTATCAAATGAGGCCAGCCGGAAAAGCGTTTCGCCTGTGAAAAACTTTTTGAGGGGTATCGACTTTATCTTTGTATTTTTTCTCGCATTTCTTTTGACACATTTATATTTTCTTCGGAAATTGATCTGGAAAGACCGATGTACTTTACCTTTTTGAGTATGGGCGCTTCAAAAATTCTGTTCCCTCTCTTCGTTTTTTAGAAAATTTTCGCCTTTTGAAAATTTCTGCTATACTTTAACTAATGGAACATGAAAATATTTCCCGCAGAAAAAAGGAGGCCTCGCACACACGCTTTTGGGTTGTTACCGGCGTGTTGTTTTTTGCCGCTTCCTTTTTTCTCAGCACCCGCTATATCGAGAGCCGCGTGCCGGTCGAGTACGAAAAGAAAATCGTTGTACCCATTGTCCCCCCGAAGCCGGTACTTGATATTGCCGCCTACGATCAAAAAATGAACAGAATCGCAAATAATATTCTCTCAAGCGTTGCGACTTCTTCCGCCACTTCAACCTTTGCTTTTGCCACTTCAACCAATTACCTCTGGCCTGTTAAAGCCGTGTATCCGAACGGAGGCGCGCTTCTTCCGTTCAAACGCATTATCGCATATTACGGAAATTTGTATTCAAAAAACATGGGAGTGCTCGGAGAATATCCGGAAAACGAAATGCTGGCTCGCCTTGATGTTGAAGTTGCTAAGTGGAATAAGGCTGATCCGAACACGCCGGCCATTCCCGCGCTTCATTACATTGCCGCCACAGCACAGGGTTCTCCCGGAAAAGAAGGGAAGTACTTGCTCCGCATGCCCGATTCACAGATAGACGAAGTATTGCGCATGGCTAAAAAAAGGAACGCCATCGTGTTTTTGGATCTGCAGGTTGGTTTGAGCAATTTACAGAAAGAACTTCCTTACATTGAAAAATATCTGAAAATGCCGCAGGTTCATTTGGGGATTGATCCGGAGTTTTCCATGAAGACGGGAGCAAAGCCCGGAACGGTAGTTGGAACGTATGATGCCATCGATATAAATTATGCGGCGAATTTCTTAGCGAAGATCGTCAGAGAAAATGATCTGCCGCCAAAAGTGCTCGTCGTACACCGCTATACGCAAAAAATGGTTACCAATTACCAGAATATCAAACCGTTGCCGGAAGTGCAGATCGTGATGCATATGGACGGATGGGGAGGAGCGGCGAAGAAAAAAAATACTTATCAGCAATTTATTTACGGTGAACCCGTGCAGTTTACCGGTTTTAAACTGTTTTATAAAAATGACGTTTTTGATCCGGGAACGAAGTTGATGACACCGGAAGAATTGCTCAAACTCAAACCGCAGCCGGTGTATATACAGTATCAGTAACTCAAAAACGAAGAAGGAACACCTGTTTAAAAATATTTCAATGGGTGTTTTTTATATCAGTTTTTTAAAAATTTCCAATATCCAATATTCAATTTCTAATTTCCAATAAAAATATAAATTTCAAATTTCAGACATTTGACATTTTGTTGGAAATTAGAAATTGGGAATTTGAAATTAAAATGAAAAACATGGGGTTGGCAGAAAAGAGAACTTCATGATACCCTAAAGGCAGATTTCTTCTTTTTTAAAGGAGGCGCATTTTGAACATTCAAAAATGGCATTTTTTCATAGCCACCATTATTTTTTCTGCGTGTATTTTTCTTCCGTTAGGGGGGTACTCGGCGGATATTACACAGCAAGCCCAACAAAGGAGCTTCCTCAAGATTGGACATCGTGGCGCGGCGGGATATGAACCGGAAAACACAATTCGTTCGTTTCAAAAAGCGATCAGTATGGGGGTGGACATGGTGGAACTGGATGTTCGCCTCTGCGGGAGCGGAGAGCTCGTTGTTATTCATGATGATCGTATTGATCGAACGACTAACGGCACAGGATTTGTCCGTGAAAAAACTCTTTTGGAACTGAAGCAGTTTGATGCCGGAAAAGGAGAAAGGATACCTACACTTTTCGAAGTATTGGACGCGGTTGATCGAAAGGTTGCCGTGCAAATTGAACTCAAAGAGTACGGGACGGCGTTGCCGGTAGAAGAAACGATACGGTACTATACTGTGAAAAAAGGATGGAGCCGTGACCGCTTTGTGGTTTCTTCTTTTTTGAGTCAGGAACTGAAAATTTTCAAAAGGTTTGCGCCAAATATAAGAATCGCTTTACTTGGTGATCCTTCTCCTGAAATCTTCAGGCAGGGAATAGAACTTGGAGCGAACTTCATCAACTCTCATTTCTCGATGATCACGGAAGAGTTTGTCGGGAAAGTGCATGCGCGAAAAATGAAATCTGTCGCGTTTGCTGTGAATCATGAAGAAGATATCGCGAGAATGAAGGCTTACGGGGTTGATGGGATTGTTTCCGATTATCCCGACAAGATAGGAGATTAAATACTCAAACCTGAACCGTTTCGGTTCAGGTTTTTTGCAATCCGCGCCTATCTGGTATAATACGGCATATGTTTGAGAAAATTCCTTCCGAAAAAGAAGCGGTAAATTTGCCCAAATACGAGCACTTAAATAAGGGTGAAAAGCCCATTATTGCGTCCATTGGTCCGAGGGAAAATCTGGACGAACCAACCGATTCGATTCAGGTGAGTCGAATTCCCGAGCCAAAAGAAGGGGCTCATGATGTTGATTATTTTGCCGACCAAAAAGAATTGGAAAAACGCGGTTTAAAACATGGCGGAGCGGGACATGCCTATGTCATGTCTCCCATCGATGACAAAGATAAATTTTCAAAGAATTTCATCAATTGCACCGGCATTGTTGTAGCCGGTAGAGAAAAACAAACCGGAAAAGATATTTCCTTCTTTGCCCACTTATATTCACCGAGCATCGCTTTCAAAACAAGGAAGAGAGAAACGTTCCTTTCCGATTTGCATGAGCAAATGGAAGAAATAAAAAAACGGACGGAGGAAGGGACAATCGATGCAACGATCTTCGGCGGAAATTATTTCTCAGAAAATGATCCGATAAATAAACGCACCGTGATGGACTACACGAAAGTGATAGAAATACTCTCCAAAGAATTAAAGAAAGGTTTGGGATTTGATCCGATAATCATGACCGGACCGAAAACCGTTTTGAACGGCGAAGATGTCTATTATGATACCGCCAATCGAAGAATGCACATTGTCAGGCCGGAAACGGGCAACAGTTCCACTGCGAGTTATGTGGCGAAAGATATGGAAACGGAGAAGGAAAAATGGGTTGGTGCGAACGAAGAACCGATATAGCGGAGCACTTGCTTTTTTGTAATAATATGTTATTCTGTAAAACAGGGATCAAATGTAATTTTTTGTTCTTGAAAGAACAGCACAAGAGGAGAAGAAAATGGTAAGAGGAAAAATAGTAACCAGTGATTACGGCGTAACTGTTTTTGTTGAAAAGGCAGAATCCCATGTTATAGATGACTATGGAACAGAGCACTCAGTTTTTGATGTTCTGGTGACCAACGACTACGGGACGAGTGTTCCCGTAAGATGTGTAGAATTTTAACGTTGAGAGGCGGCGCCGCGGCGCCGCTTTCTTTCTCATCACCCTTTCCCTTGCGAAATCATTTTTTCCTGTTTTTGTGAACGTGTTGTCATTTGATTTTTGCGTCTATTGGAACTATCATTAAGCTTATGGAAAAAACTTTTCAATTTTTTAAGAGCGTCCGCCTTTCTTTCGGGCGGTTTTTCTCCGGAACAAAAAACGTTCTTCGCGTATTTCAAAAAGGAAAAAGATTCCTTTCTGTCGCCGTGATCGTGGCATTTCTTTTCTATGTCGTACAAGCAGCGAGAGAATTCCAGGGAATAGACATTCTTGGCATGGGAATAAGCCTACTCGCCGGTCTTTCCATTTTTCTCTACGGTATGTCGAAGATGGAAAGTTCACTCGACCGTCTTGCGGGTAATCGCGTCAAAAAAATGTTGGAGACTGCGACCGAAAAGAAACTTTCCGGTGTCGCGACCGGAGCTGCCGTTACCGCCCTTGTCGGCTCTTCCTCTATTACAACGGTCCTCCTCATAAATCTTGTTTCAACGAGCATACTTTCTTTTGCGCGATCCGTGCCGGTAATTTTTGGAACAAATATCGGATCAACCATTACTCTTCAACTTCTTGCTTTTAATGTCGATCAGCTGATTCCATACTTTCTCGTATTCGGATTTCTTTTGCTGTTTCTGAACAAAAATAATAAAAAGGGATATGCCGTTGGTAATATCATTTTCGGCTTAGCGCTCATCTTTTTCGGCTTATACCTCATGAAGACGGCGATGATTCCCCTCCGCAATTTCGAGCCTTTCCGCGAAGCGATGACCAATATGGAAAATCCTTTCCTCGGCATGCTCGTCGGATTTGTCTTCGCGGGACTTATTCAATCAAGCGCCGGAACGGTGGCTATCGTCATCGCGCTTGCTGCGAACGGGTTGGTAACGCTTCCTGCAGGTATCGCGCTTATTCTCGGCGTTCATATTGGAAAATGCAGCACGGCTCTTTTGGCTGGTATCGGAAAGAATGGGTTGGCAATGAGAGTGGTGGTTGCCACGGCCATCTTCGCCGTTTCGAGTGCGCTCATTTTTATTTTCTTTATTCCAGAACTTGCCTATGCGGTAAAGGCGATCGGAGGAAGCATACCCCGACAGATCGCGAACGCCCATACGATTTTCAATGTTTTGGCAACCCTCGCTTTCCTTCCTTTTACTTCGCGCTTCGTGGCATTTGTTGAAAAAATAGTTCCCGCGAGAAGAACGAAAGAAGAGGAGGAATCAATTCCGAAATACTTGCGCACGGAAGAGGAAATTCAGGGACCGATGGGGGTGTACTTCGGCCTTCTTGGAATCAAGCAGGAACTTCATCGCATGGGTACGACGGTGCTTGAAATGTACGATAATGTTTTGCATGGAATGTTACATGGGACGGAAGAAGAATTGGAAAAGATAGTACGGAGGGATAATAGCGTTGATGCGCTCTACGACAGGATATACGAAAATGTTGTCGTCATCAGGCTTGCCGATAAAACAGAAGAGCAACTCGAGATATTGGACAAACTGGAACGATTTGCCGATGAACTGGAGCGTGCGGGCGATACGGTAAAGCGCCTCGCACATTACGGAATAGAACGAGATGAAAAAGAAGTCGAAATAAGCGAAGGAACGCAGCAAAAAATTACTGAAATGCACGGACTCATTCGCGAACAATTCTTGCGTCTACTCAATATCATTTCCGGAGTGATGTCTAAAGAAGAAAGAGTAAGCACGGAAAAAGAAATAATCGATGAAAAAAAACTTATTCTTAAACGGAACGAAGAGATCATTCAATATCTGGAACGAATCCGCGGGGAAGGGGAAATGCCTTTCCGTATAGAAGCGTTCAAGATCGAGCGCGATATGTTGCGCTACATGACGAGATTTTACAAAAAGATCCATCATATGGCATCTCTCCATCTTTCGAATTACTTCATGGAGAAGGAATTGGAGGAAGAAGAAGAGGCCTCGAATTTTGAGAACGAATAGTTTTCGGTTAAAACGCTATTTGCGCTTTTGTCGGATATTTTTACCAATTAATAAATACTATGGAGTATATACTATTTTTGATCCTCGTAGTTTTGTCCGCTTTTTTCTCAAGTGCAGAAACGGCTTATTTCAGTATTCGCCACAGTCAGATTCGGATAATGCAGGATCATAAAAAGAAAAATGCCGATCTTGTGCATTATCTCAAAGATCATCCGGAGCGCCTTCTTATAACCATTCTTATGGGAAACAACATCGCCCAATTCTCCGCCGCGGCATGCGCGACTCTGTGGGGTGTAGAAGAGTTCGGGTCCATCGGGGCGGGAATTTCCACAGGTATCACCACATTTTGTCTTCTGATCTTCGGGGATATGCTTCCAAAATCTTTCGCGATATCGCGCAATACGGTTTTGGTACCCCTCTTTGCGAAACCCCTTTATTTTTTCGTTGTTATTTTTTCTCCCATCACATGGTTCTTGCTTAAATTGCACCATTTCTTAACGTCGCTCATGAATATAAAAAAACAGCCTGTTGTGAGTGAGGAGGAGATACGCGCAATGAGCCGTCTTGGCGTAGAGCACGGAGAAATTGACCGGAGTGAACAGGAAATGATAGAAAAGATTTTTCGGTTTGATGATGTGAGAGTCGGCGATATTATGACGCCCATTGATAGGGTTGAAGTATTGAACGGTGATGTGCCGGTGGAGCAGATAGCCTATTTTGTCGCTCAATCCGCCTTTTCTCGTTTCCCTGTACACGATGGAGGAAACGCGGAAAAGATCGTCGGCTACGTGCACGTGAACGACATCATGAAAGCGCTCAATTCCGACAATCGCGAAAGGCCGGTCATCGACCTCATCGATCCGATCAAGTGCATCAGCGAAAACAGAACGGTTGACAGTGTTTTTCGAAGCATGCAAAAAAGTCGCCATCATATGTATTTGGTATTCGAAGATGAACATAAAACGGCGGTCGGCATTGTAACGATGGAAAATCTTTTGGAGGAGATCGTCGGGGAGATAAAGGATGAAACGGATGACTAAGCGATAGAAAAATAAGAAAATAGAAAAATAGAAAGATAAAAAAAGAAACCGTTTCGCGGAATGAGCGAAACGGTTTTGTCTTTACATAAAGAATTGAATTACTTGGAAGTATCCATACAAAGCATGGCTCCAAGCTGAAACTCCAAATCCTTTTTTGAGATACACCCACCCGAGGAACGCGCCCGCCATAAATCGGAAAGCGAATCCGCCGATCGTGTAGGGATTATCAGGATTATCAATTATTCCAAACCATTGCCCCAATCCGGGGAAAAAATGGAAGTAATGCATTTCTGCGAAAGCGAGAGAAGAAAATATAACGGCGATAACACAGCTCTTGGAATGATCTACTTTTGCTTTTTCCAAAATCCACAGCGATCCGCCGAGCAAGAGTACACGGCAGAGAAGTTCTTCAAAAAATCCCGCTCCGCTTCTCATCGCAAACAACATCGGCAAAAGAGAAAAAGTGCTTTGATCGCCTTGCGGCAGTCCTGATTGCATGAGAGATATGATAAAAGCGACTACCCATAATATTCCCGCAAAAGGGAGCGCTTGTTTTATCGTGATCAGAACATCTCCGGGACAAAGATCCAGCGGTCCCATCCTCGCACTTTCTCTGAAACAAAGAAAAAGCAGGAGAGCGATAACAAAGATCGCCGCGAAACCTTGAGGCAAGAGACCGAACAGCATGGCGAACTTTTTAAGTACAAGCTCGGCGTTCAGTATCATTTCCATTTGATTTCCCTCAAGAATGGAGGTTGTTTCTGTAATGACGTAATGAAGAAAAAGGGGTAATGTTACAAACAATCCATATCTGACGGAAGTGGAAAGGTGTAGTTCGAGACTATCGTTATCCATCTGAATTCCTCCTTTAGGAATTGGTAAAGAACCTGTTTTTACAGTACTGGAGTTAATTTAATCTGTCAACAACAAAAAAATTCGTATTTCCTCACGCCCTTCAAAAAACTCACGTTTCATTTGTCGTCCGCCGGACGGGAGTTGTACTCCCGTTCATGACGTTTGTGATGTCTGCTAAAAGTTTGGTGCGAAAAACAGAAGTTTGTCTGTTTGTTTAAACGTTTCGAACGGGGGTGCAACCCCCGTCCGGCGGGGGTGTGAGTAGTTACAAAAATTCCCCGTTCCTATTTAGGAACGGGGGCTTTCTTTATTCAGAATAAACAGTTTTAAGAAAATCTTTTATTTCCCATGCTGGGATTGCTACTCCATAATCTAAGAGTTGTCCGTTTCCGGCAGACATCGCATCGGTTACTATGCCGAAAGCACTTGTTTTCTCGAGATCTATGAGTGGTCCGCCAGAATTTCCAGGATAGGCCGCTGCTCCGAATAGTATCTTTTCTTCCGCAAGCGTGTCGCGTGCGATATATCCGTATGACGCCGCATTTTTTATTCCGATTGGGGTTCCGACAATAACGATTTCTTCTCCCATAACACTTGTTTTGTTCGAGAGAGGAAGTTGTCTTAGAACCAAATCCCTTGTATCTCTAATTCGCATGAGGGCCAAATCTTTGTTTTGAGATTCTTTCACTACTTCGATAACGCGGTCTTCATTATTCGGAGTAATAATAAAATAAGAAGAAACAATAGACAGGTCATCTAACGATAGAGGAAGTTTTTTTGTTTTTATTTCCAGTTCAATTGCTTTCTCACAAGCTTTCGCTTTGTTGTGAAGATTGTGTTTCACGGTAAGAAGATCCAGTTTTTCGTTTACGACGAATGTGCCGCCTGAACCGAAAAGTCCACACGAATTTTCAACGGAAGAAAGAGGTATTTGTTTTGCTGGATCTTTAAAAGAAACAGACAAAGTAACTTTCATTGGAAAAATCGAAGGGCGAATGATTTTTTCACGGATAAAACGTGTCATTTCGTTTCGTTCCGAAATTGATTGACGCCACGATTCGCCGGATGTCAATAAAGCGCAACCGCCTATGACGATAGCGAATAAAACAACGAGCGCATGTTTAATTTTCATGGAACGATTCTCCTTTTAAAATCGAGAGCAGGAAACTGTTTTTACACTAGCGGAAACTTGATACTGTGTCAAGTTTCGGGTATTATCTTGATATATGAAAAAACGATATTTGCTTGCTATTGCGATAATTTTCGCTCTGGGTGTTGCCGTTGGTGTTTTTTACGCGAGAAGCGAAAAGGCTCTTGCTCCAACTCCGAGCCAAATGGAAATGGGGGGCGATGTTTCAAAATTGCCGACCCTTGCAACGCAAAGCGAATCATTGAATATAACCAGCCCGAAAGAGGGAGGAGTGATACAAAGCCCGATTATCGTCAAAGGATTTGCTCGCGGAACGTGGTATTTTGAAGCATCGTTTCCCGTGAAAGTAGTTGACGCAAAAGGAAATGTGATTGGTCAGGGAATTGCGCAAGCGGAATCCGATTGGATGACGGAAAAATTCGTTCCATTTTCGGGCACCATTTCTTTTACCGCGAAGGTAGGAGAAAAAGGGGAAGTGGTGTTTCAAAAAGATAATCCTTCGGGACTCCCTGAGCATGATGCCGAACTTCGTGTCCCGGTAATTTTTGGAGAACCGCTGTCTGTTGTTTTGGTATATTTCGGAAATTCTCAAAAAGGGAGCAGCGAGGATTGTTCAAAAGTTTTTCCCATATCTCGTGCTATATCAAAAACAGAAGCGGTCGCGCGCGGTGCGATCTTGGAATTACTGAAAGGAACAACCGAGATGGAAAAGAAAAGCGGATATTTCACGTCCATCAATACGGGCGTAAAAATACAAAAACTTACGATAGAAAACGGTACGGCGAAAATTGACCTTTCCAACGAGATAGAAAAAGGACTCGGAGGCTCCTGCCGCGTCGCGAATATCCGCGCACAGATAGAAACCACGCTCAAACAATTTCCAACGGTAAAAAGCGTTATCATTTCGGTTGATGGAAGAACGGAAGATATATTGCAGCCGTAATAGCATGAAATACGCTATCAGCATACCCATCTTTATTTTTCTTTCTTTCTTCGTTGTGAAATTTGACGATGCTTTTGCGCCTGCGTATTTTCAAAAACTCGAGCAGACAAAACCTGCTGTTACTGAAAAAACAGTAACCGTTGTCGCCGTCGGGGATATTATGCTGGGGCGTTTCGTTGAAGAATTATCCCTTCGAAACCACAACTGGAATTATCCTTTCGCTTCCACTTCGCCCATTTTTTCGGGTGCGGATGTTGTCTTTGGAAATTTTGAAGGAGCCGTTCCCAAAGAACACAAGAAAACGCCGATCTATGGCTATCAATTTTCTGTTCGGAAAGAAGCTGTAGAAGCCGCGCACCGTGCCGGCATAAACGCGGTTACGCTTGCGAATAACCACTCCTATGATTTTGGCGCGAGCGGGTATGCGGAAACAGTTTCCGTGTTGAACCGCATTGGTATGGCAACGGTTGGTAAAAATTCCGATTACGTCTATGGAGAGAACGGAACGGAAGTTCGGTTCATGGGCTGGAACGATACTTTCGCGAAAATTTTCACAAGCACTTTTTCTGAAAACGTACGCGCTTCAAAAAAGCAAGGCGAATTTTTGATCGCTGCGGTTCACTTTGGAGAAGAATATGCGACCAGTTCCAATGCCAGACAAAAAGAAGCGGCGCACGCGCTCATAGATGCCGGCGCGGATGTCGTTATCGGTCATCATCCGCACGCGGTACAGGAAATGGAAATGTATAGCGGCAAGCCGATCTTTTACTCGCTCGGGAATTTTATTTTTGACCAGTATTTTTCGGAAGAAACACAGAAAGGGCTGGCGATAAGAATGACTATAAGGAAAAAGGACGTAAAATACGAACTGATCCCGATAGATTTATACCAGAGTCGTCCGAGGGTGGATACAAATGTCCCCAGTCAAAGTTTCGCACTTCCGAGATAGTTCTGTGGTATAATACATATATATTAAAAATTTCTAATTACTAATATCTAATTTCTAATGAACGGTTTTGAGCATTAGACATTTTATTGGAAATTAGAAATTGGATATTAGAAATTATTTTTTATATTTTATGCCCAACGAAACACCCACACACGAAGAAAACAAGCCAAAGTCTTCTCCGAAAGACGTTTTTCTTCATATCTTAATGATCGGCACGCTCTATGTGAGCACGTTCATGTTTTCGTCGCTCTGGTTTGACTATGTGAACTTCTGGTTCCCGGATAAATTGAATTATTATTATCGCGCGATACTTGACGGCATTCTTATGGGCACATCAACGCTCATCGTCGTATTTCCCGTGTATCTTCTCTGCGCATGGCTCTTGGAAAAAGAGATCAAAGACCTTCCGGAAAAGAGGGAACTGCGCGTTCGCAAGTGGCTTGTGTATCTGACACTCTTCGCCGCGGCGATCGCGATCATCGTTGAAGTTGTTCGCCTTGTTTACAATTTCCTCTCCGGCGAACTCACGATGAATTTCTTCCTCAAAGTATTTATCGTGGTGGTGGTGGCTGTTGTTACTTTTGGATATTACCTTTGGGATGCAAAGCGCACGGTCGGTTCAGTCAGTAACCTGCCGAAATATCTTGCCTATGGAACCGGTGCCGTCGTTCTCGGAAGTATCATTCTCAGTTTTTTCCTCGTCGGATCGCCCGCCCATCAGAGAGCCGTTCGTTTTGATGATCAGCGTGTTTCTGATCTTCAAAATGTACAATATCAAATTATCAACCACTGGCAGCAAAAAGAAATTCTGCCTGCAGACTTATCCGATCTTGCCGACAGCGTAAGCGGATTTGTGCCACCGACAGATCCCGATACCCGCGCTCAATATGAATACGCCGTAAAAAGTCCGCTCGCATTTGAACTCTGCGCTACTTTCGGAGCGAAAAGCGTTGATAGTGGAGCGCCGGATCGCATGTATGCTGTTCCGATGGAGAAGGGGGGAATAAACGCCCCCGCCGAAAGTTGGTCGCATGAAGCCGGTAGAGCATGCTTTGAAAGAACGATAGACCCGGCGATTTACACGATAAACAAACCAATGCCGGTTATCATACAAGACCAGTCCAAAGCAGTCCCCGTCGTGACTCCGGTGCAGTAAAAAATATTTTGAAAACAGCCTCGCAGATTTGTGAGGCTGTTTTTGGTAATTGCTCACACCCAAAAAAATAGTCGTATATTTCGTCGCCGGAGCGGGGTTGTACCCCGCTCCGAAACATTTGTAAGAAATCACGATTTTGCGATAAACTCGATTATAGTGAGACATTCCTAACATTCCAGTCCGGGGTACAACCCCAGACCGGCGACGGGGGTGTGAGCAATTACTTTTTGTGCTTGACATACCGTGCGCACCGATGTATAATACAATTTGGGTTTTTGAAACTTCACCAACAACAAGAAAGGAGTACTCTGATGCATCACGATCATTACTACGACTATTATAGAATTTCCCAACTGCAAAGATCAATTAAACTTTTCACTCTCTTCCTTTACCAATTTACTCTCGCGGAAAATTGGAAAGAATCAGAACGGAAGCGGTGCAGTTGCACGCACAGAAATATTGTTTCTCAAAAAGCAATTGCACGCAGGCATTCAGTGTTGAGAGGGAAGTAACAACATTGTTTTTTAACATAGTTCTTAAAGAGAGGGGGTAAGCGACATGGTACAAGTGTTCCGTTTCATTCGAAAAAGAAGAGTCTTTTTTGAAAGCGTGGTATTGGCGTGGATGCTCGTCGTTCATGACGGCGATCATAAACACCGGATGTCTCGTACGACCCTGTGTCGTCCGCCGGCATCGCACCACAAAAAACATCGACAACATTGGCATATATTGCCTTGGGAAGAGTAGAACGGAGAAAAACACGAAACGGGGCTATCACGCCCCGTTTTTTTGTGTGATTGACAAAAGTTGTTGAGTATGATATACTGAAGAACGAATTCAGTTCTATATAATAACAGAGGAGTAATTTGAAATGAGTGAAAACAGTGAAGTAAAATCGGAAGAAAAAAACTGGCAGATTGGTATGTTGGAACCCTGCGAGGATAAGATATTTTGGTATGATCGTTTTATATTTACAAGAACGAGGGCTTTAAGGACTGTAAACGTAAAAAACTTAAAGAGGTCAAGATGGCCTGTAGAGATTCGTACCGTATGGTATGCTCGTAAAAAACCGTCAAAGTAAAAGAGCGCAAAGCGTCCCGATTCGTCGGGGCGCTTTCTTTTTTATTACTTTTGTGGTATTGTATTTTTACATTTCCCAGCACGGGATTTTTTGTTTGGAAAGATAATTGGGGTTAGTTTGCACGACGCACCCCACCTCAATCCTCCCCTCTAAAGAGAGGGAGGAGGCACGACGTCGGCATTCATAAATCTTAAATCATAAAACAGGTATGGAGATTCGTAATATTGCAATAATCGCTCACGTTGACCATGGGAAGACAAAGCTGACCGACGCTATTATGCGCCAGACGGGGATGTTCCAGGAAGGCGAAAGTATGGACTCAAACGCTCTTGAACAAGAGCGCGGCATTACCATATATTCCAAAAATACCGCCACTTTCTACAAAGGTACGAAAATAAATATCGTTGACACGCCCGGACACGCCGATTTCGGTTCGGAGGTTGAACGCGTGCTTCGTTCCATTGACTCCGTTCTTTTGATTGTGGACGCGCAGGAAGGTCCGATGCCTCAGACGCGATTCGTGCTTAAAAAATCTTTGGAGTTGGGACTCAAACCAATCGTTGTTATCAACAAAATAGACAAGCCCGCCGCCGATCCTGACAAATGCGAAGAGGATGTGCTGGAACTTTTCATGGAACTCGGCGCGAGCAATGAGCAATGCGACTTTACGGTCGTGTATGCGATCGGCCGCGAAGGCATTGCGAAAATGAAATTGACGGACGATTCCAAAGACCTCACTCCGCTTTTAGATACTATTTTGGAAGTGGTTCCGCCGGCGAATGCCGACATCACGCTTCCACTCCGCGCACAGCCGTTCAATCTCGGTTACGATAACTACATGGGACGGCTCGCGATCATGCGCATCTATGAAGGAATTATAAAATCCGGCGACACGGTTTTTGCTAAAAACGTTGACGGGCATATTCACAGCGGAAAAGTGACGAAACTTTTTTCATTCAGAGGCGTTGGCAGGGAAGAGGTCGCGCAGGCGGAAGCCGGCGACATCGTGCTCATGGCGGGATTGCCGGAAATTTATATCGGCGAAACAGTCTGTATGTCCGCCGATACGGAACCTTTGCCTGCAATCAAAGTAGATGAGCCGACTATTTCCATCAATCTTTTAGTCAATAATTCTCCGTTCGCGGGAAAAGAAGGAAAGTTCGTTACGTCGCGCCAGATTCGCGAGAGATTGGAGAGAGAGCTGGAATTGAACGTCGGACTCAAAATTGATTTTTCACTCGTAGAGAGCATTCGTGTGTACGGTCGCGGAGAACTTCATATTTCCATTTTGTTGGAAAACATGCGACGCGAAGGATACGAGTTTCAGGTTTCTCAGCCGCAAGTCATTATCAAAGATATTGACGGTGTAAAAAGCGAGCCGTTCGAAGAAGTGACGGTTGATGTGCCGACGATTTATCAGGGCGTCGTTATCGAAAAAATGGGAAACCGCGCCGCGATCATCACGACGATGAAACAGCACGAAAATATTTCACGCATTACCTTTGAAGGTCCGACGCGCGGGCTCTTGGGATATCGCAATCAATTTATCACCGACACGAAAGGTCTCGGCATTATGGCAAGCCGCGTTATCGGGTTCCGTCCGTGGGCGGGAGAAATAAAAAAGCGCACGACCGGTTCACAGGTTTCCATGATTACCGGAAAAGTCGCCGGATATGCACTCTGGAATTTTCAGGAACGAGGCGTTTTGTATATTGACCCGGGTACGGAAGTGTACGAGGGAATGGTTATCGGCAATGCGTCCAAAGGAGATGACATGATAGTGAATCCGGTAAAAGGAAAAAATCTCACGAACGTGCGTTCTTCCGGAAACGACGAAGCAATCGTCCTCACGCCGCCCTATCGCTTGGACATTGAACGCGGCTTGGAGGTCATGGCGGAAGACGAGTATTTGGAGATCACGCCGAAAAGCGTGCGATTGCGGAAACAAGGATTAACAGAAAACGACAGAAACAGAATGAAACGTACAGCCACTCAATAGCGGAACCAAGGGCAGACAAAAATTTGGAGGTCGTTCCGCCCATTGGCGGTGCGACCTCCAAATTTTTGTCTGCCCTTGGTGGAGCGGGAAATCAGCACTGGCTAATGATTACAGATTACCGATTAAAGATTACAGAATACGACGAATAACGATGATAAACACTAAAATAAAAAACGACCCTCCTTTTCGGAGGGTCGTTTGGTTTTTTTAGAAGAAAAATTCAACGGCGTTGCCGACGATTATTGCAGCAACCAGTACCGCGAAAACAACGGGACCTGCGATAGAGGAAGGTACGAACAATGCCACCACCCCCGGGGACACAGCTATTCCTGTTTGCAGGGCGAGTGGGTATTTTTCTTTGATTCTGGTAACGATATTTTTTTCTGTTTTTGGTGCAGTGCGGGATTGCTTTCCCAAAAAACCTGTTATCAATAACGTTATCGCTAAAAAAGAAAAACCGAAAATTGGACCAGCCAATTCAAATGTAAACCCAAGAACCATTACATACGCAATAAAAGCTGCCACGATGCAAAGAATTTTCGGTACTCCTCGCATTTGTTCTTGTATTTCTTTCTTTTCTTCTTTTCTCCGAAAGAAGGCCGTTTTTTTAACTGTTTCAATGCTCATGTATATTCTCCTTTGTGTTTGTGATAGGACAAGTTTTCCTGATGTTAACTGTATCATGTATGAGTGTTTTTGTCAAATTTCCGTCGCCGGAGCGGGGCTGTACCTCCGTTCGAAACGTTTGAAATGACCGAGTTACTCTCGTTGTACAAACGTTCCGGAGCGGGGTACAATCCCGCTCCGGCGACACAGACATGGTCTCCGGCAACGCAAAGAAAAAAGTGCTCCGATTGTCTCGGAGCACTTTGTTGTTTTTACTTGATGTCGAGGTAATAGTCTTCTAATCGATTCAAAAGAATGATTGAACACTGACGCAAAGCATCGGCGCTGAGAATCGTTTTTCCTGTCCAACAAAAATCATTATATTCGACATAATATTTTTTTTCGGGATCATTGAATATATTTCTCAGACATTGGATAAAATATTCATCGACCGTTTCCGACAATTCCGATATGGCAAAGATTAGTGTCAATTTTTTGTTTATATCGTCATCGGTAGCACACGATAAAAACACTGACTTGCTTACCGTTTCGTTGTTTTTGAAAATTTTATTGATATCTGCGGCAGACTTTTTGTTCTCTAACCATTTCTCGACGGTCTCAGCCGCGGCGAGACATCGACGGGCATAGTCAAGGTAGGCCATTGCGGACGGTTCTTTCCCTAACAAATGATCCACATAATCAAGCGCGATATCTGCTATTGCATCGCGAGTGAAACATTGAGTAAGAAAGCGGTCGTGCTTGGGCGCTTCTGGAAAAAAACCACGGACTTTTTCTTTATTTAACATGGTACACCTCCTGAGAAAATTTCTGTTGTAAGAGTATCGTAATATATATTATTTGTCAAATTTGTGTTCGGTGCGTCGCCGGACGGAGTCCGCCAGCTGGCGGACTCCGTCCGACAAATAAAAAAAGCGCCCCGATTTCTCGGAGCGCTTGTGTTTCTATTCGCATTTTTCCTTGGCGTACTTGATGCCGAGGTTGAATGCTTTTTGGTTTGCTTCTTTCATTTTTTTCGGAACTTTCTCAAGAACCGATTCTAAAAGAACATCTACTTTTACACACTTGGTCATTTCTACCGCGATGCCGAGAGCGAGGGTTGATTGCGTGGCAATGTTTCCGATCTCTTGTTTTGCGATTTCAACAACAGGTATTTCAATGATGCGCCAGGTTTTTCGGTCATCATTGGTGGGGTGGACGAGGTTTGGATCAATGACAATGATACCGCCGCTTTTTACTCCTTTCTTGAATATCTGATAGGAACTGTCGGCGACAGAGAGCATGAAATCAATTTCGCCGTCGATGGCATAAGGATAATAAATTTCATCTTCATCGCAGATGACATCAATGACTGTCGGTCCGCCTCTCACTTGAGAAGTGTACGTGCCGATCTTTACGGAGTGCTTGCCTTCTTTGATCGCGGCATCGCACAGGATATCTCCCGCGGTAATGATGCCTTGACCTCCGACGCCGGTAAAACGAATTTGTGTTTTTGCCATGTTAGCCTCCCGCCTTTTTGGCTTTTTCCGCTTGAATGCGTGTCACCAGTTTTGCATACTCTTCGCAGTATTCATCCGCTTCGGCGTCTTGCTTCAAAATGCCGATAGGAAATCGCCCTTTCTTTTCTTCTTTGGAAAGCGCGTTCCATTTTGCCAGCGGAACGATAATTGAGTCGATCCAGCTATCCATTTTTTGCGGAGTGCCGAGTTCATTTTTTTTGCCGAAGTTTACGGGACATCCCGAGAATACTTCCACAAAACTGAAACCCTTGTGCTTGAATGATTCCGTAAGAATTTTTTCAAGTTTGAAGAGATCAAGCGTGGTGCTTCGTGCAACAAATGTTCCGCCGGCGCCTATCGCCAAATTGCAGGCATCAAACGGCTGGTCGATATTTCCGAACGGCTGAGTGACCGCCCACATTCCTTGCGGAGTCGTAGGGCTTGCTTGCGAGTTGGTCAGACCGTAGATAAAGTTATTGATAACAATATATTTCAGATCTATGTTCCGGCGGCACGCGTGGATAAAATGGTTTCCGCCGATAGCCAAACCGTCTCCGTCTCCCGAAACCACGATCACGTGTTTCGCGGGATGCATGAGTTTGATGCCCGTTGCATAAGGAAGCGGCCGGCCGTGAGTGGTATGAACCGTGTTGCAGTTCACATAGGAGCTGATGCGTCCTGAACATCCGATACCGGATACCAGACACACATCTTTCATATCCCATCCATTGGCATCGATTGCGCGGATAAGCGCTTTCAAAACCATTCCATCTCCGCATCCGGGGCACCACTGCGTCGGCAATCTGTCGGTTCTCAATTTAGAGTCGTAATCATATGCCATGATGCATCTCCTGTAATTTTTCTATGATCTCAAGCGGAGAGATCGGACGCCCGTTCACTTTGGAAAGGAACTGCGGACGATTTCTCATGGAGCGTTCCACTTCGCGCAAATATTGACCCTTGTTCATCTCGACGACGAGAATGTTTTGGGGATCAAATTTTTTCGCGAGCTCGAACATTCGTTTCTCAGGACTCGGCCAAAGGGTGAGGGGTCGGAACATGCCGACTTTCATTTCTTCTTTTCGGAGACGGAGCACCGCTTCGCGAGCGGCGAGAGAAACGGAACCATAGCAAACGATAAGGTACTCGGCATCATCTACTTGATATTTTTCGTATCGTTCGATTTCGCCGAGATGCGCATCAACTTTTTTGAATTGTCGGTCAATAAGTTTTTGGCACAGAATGGCGTTTTCCGTAGGGAAGCCGGTTTGGTCGTGGTTTAACCCGGTAATGTGGTAGGGATGTCCGGTAAAGAACGGATTCAATATCGCCGGTTCGTCGTCTTTGACGTTATAGGGCTGATAGTCATCGCGCTTGTTTACCTTGCGGTTGATAATTGTTTTTTGAACGTCCGCAAGATCGGGAAGAGAAATATCTCTTGCCATGTGTCCAAGCGTTTCGTCCAAAAGCAAAATAACCGGCTGCATAAATCGTTCGGCCAAATTAAAAGCGCGAACGGTTTCCGTATAACATTCTTCCGTATTTCCAGGAACAAGAACGATAGTTTTTACATCTCCCGGGGTCGGCGCTTTTGCCTGAAGAACGTCGCCTTGCGATGTTCTCGTGGGCAATCCGGTGCTCGGTCCTCCACGCATCACGTTTACGATCACGAGCGGAATTTCCGCCATATGCGCGTAACCGATCTGTTCGGACTTGAGAGCCATGCCGGGGCCAGACGTATTTGTCATCGCTTTTGCTCCGGACATAGATGCTCCGAGCGCGACACAAATGGCGGCAATTTCGTCCTCCATCTGAATGAAGACTCGTCCCTCGGAAGGGAAGGTATTTGATATAATATGCATCACTTCCGATGAGGGAGTGATGGGATAGCCGCCGAAAAAAACGCAACCGGCGTCTTTCGCGGCTAAGGCGACAAGTTCATTGCCGCTCGCTTTCAGCTTTCTCATTGTTTATCTCCTTCTTCTGGAAGCGGTTGTTCGTTGTTTTCCGGAACTATCGATTGCTGTCCCGCCGCATCCTTCGTTCGTTTCGGGAAAATTCGGTCCTTTTTTTTCGCCACAAAAATGGCAAAATCCGGACAAACATTTTCGCATTTAAAACAATTGATACAAAGGTCGGGACGAACCACCGATAGCATTTGGCCGTATATGGAAGTTTTGTCGGTTTCCAGAGCCAGAACTTTGGGTTCGGTAGGGCATACAGGAATACATTTCTCGCACACCTTGCACCGTTCTTTTATGACCCAAACCGGGTCTTTTTGCTCAGTTTTTTGAGGTTCACTCATTTTTTTACCTCGCTGTCAAAATACTCAGTCTCTAATTAACAATAATACACAGAAGGCGAATTTTGTCAAAAAAATAACCCCGCAAAAGCGCTTTGCGCTCGCGGGGTCATGTATTTGTTTAAAGAACCATTATCCTTCGTCGTTTACGTAATCAACCATCGCATCCAGCAGATGTTTTTGCGTGAAGGCGATGATGTCCGGGTCGCTGACGAAGAGTGTTTGTTTTCCGGCGATAGTGCGGCCATTCTTTTTGATCTCTACCATTCCCAGCAGGAAGTCTTTGCAGACCACGACAAATGTCATGTCTCTGGCATAATCAATATTGCAGATCCGTGCGGCATCTGTGTAAGAAATGCGCGGATGTCTGATATTTGCCTGATCTTCCGACATAATTGGTCGTATAAACAGAGGAAGCGGTCCCCACGGGTTTTTGAGCTTCTTCATGTACTCGTACGGATAGGGCTTTATTGCCGGAACGCCGCATTTTCCTTTGGGATGAAGTTCAATGCGCGCATCAAGAGCGACGATCTTTTCTGAAGAAACGAAAAGCGGGTTGATGTCGCATTCCGAAATTTCCGGATAGTCGGTCACGAGCCTTGAAAGATTTACCAAAACTTCGGTAAGTTTCTTTATATCGGAGGAAGATTTTCCACGAACTCCTTTCAGAGCCTTGAGGATCTTCGTTTGTTCCATAACCTTCAAGGCAGAAAGACTGTTGAACGGCGGAATACCGATCGCTTTATCTTTCAGCACTTCGACGAGTGTGCCGCCCATTCCAAACATGACGGTTGGTCCCCATTGCGGGTCAGTGGTGGAGCCGAGAATAATTTCGTATCCATCGGACAATTTAACCATCGGAGAAATGGTAACGCCTTGGAAATGTTCTGCACCAAGTTTTTCGGTGACATCTTTTTTCATTTCACGGAAAGCCGCGACAACCTCTTCCTCATTTTTAAGATTGAGTTTTACTCCGCCGACATCGGTTTTGTGGCTGATGGTTTTGGAGTGAAGTTTTAACGCGACAGGGAACCCGCATCCGTTCTTCGCCATGAAAGCGGCTTTTTCTTCTGTTTCTGCCACGGTCATTGCAACAGTTGGAATATCATAGACTGAAAAAACCTTCATCGCTTCTTTTGTCGTCAGGGTTGTACGTCCATCGACACGAACTTCTTCAAGAATTTTTTTCACTTCATCGCGAGCAGAAGGGAACGCTATCCGTTTTGGTATCGCGTTTAATTCTTTCGCGAGCTGTTTTCCTTGCACGAGATATTGAATGGCGCGAACGGCTTGATCGGGATCGTTGACGTTCGGA
>Ga0172379_10003218_pt1 | contig 26554 bp, 32 predicted proteins | sample GrowelOW334metaG_FD_119756 | JGI IMG/M metagenome (GOLD analysis project Ga0172379, IMG submission 119756) | Groundwater microbial communities from an aquifer near a municipal landfill in Southern Ontario, Canada - Groundwater well OW334 metaG | ecosystem: Environmental > Aquatic > Deep...
CCTCCCCCAAATCCTCCGCCTCCACCCCCGCCCGAAAATCCACTCCCTCCCGACCAACTGCCTGACCCCGAATAACTTCTCGGTGCCGACACCAATCCCGTCCCTGCCGCCATACTAAAATGATTCATATCGCTGACAAAGCTATTCAGTACCACTCCTTGAAAATATCTCGGTGGTTCAATTTCCAAATCTCTCATATCAGCCGCCAACTTATTAACTACCCCCAAAGCAATCGCCAATGGCAACATTTCCTCTAAAAATAGTCTTTTTTCACTGATCTCCTCCCGCCATTTTCCTTTACCTAAATAATATTTCAGTCCTTCCGCCTGTCGGTGCAACGAATACCCCCAAGCCGTTTTTCTTGACATCTCGCTAGCCAACAAATACGAAATAAACCCCCCCGCAAAAAAGGGCACCAGTGGGCTGGCATTTCCGGTTGTTGGCACGAACACCATAAATAAACTTATCCCGGCTCCAACATTCAATAACGTTGCCCATCCCGACCACACCATCTTAACTTTCGAAATATCACCATCAGTCATTTTTTCATCCACCAGTTCCTGATATATTTTCTTTCTCAATTCTGCCAAATGGATGTAAAAATGATCCTTAAGTTCAGAGATATTTATTGATTCCTTTTCATCGAACAAACTGCTCAACAAATATTGCTGATACTCCTTTAATCCGTCGGTGGTCTTATCTAGTTTTGTCAATTTGTAATCCCGGTTAGTCATCCACAACACTTTGCTTTCAATCTTTTCTATGGTGAAATACCCCAATCTTGCCAATTCCACAATTTCCGCCACAATATCTTTAGTGTCCACTTTTTCATCAATAATTGTCCCTATTTGCCCGGGAGTCAGCCCGTCAATTGGACTGTAAACCAGCGGTAAATGTGGCCGGCTTAATACCGATACATTTTTTGTCTTTTTATCGTCGGGTTGATAATATACATTTTCCGTCAGATATCTTTTATCTCTGCCCTTGAAATACCACATTCCCAACATTATGAAAAATGGCAACACCGCTACCACGTACCCCCAATTATCGGCTATCAATCCACCTGTATTTTCCACCGCACTCGGTAATGTTAATTGATTATTTTTATCAAATCCAACTACCACCGACAGGCCTTCCTTTCCGCTGAAAGTTGCTCTAGTTTTATCAAAATCACTCACACAGCCAAAACATTCCGTTTTAATAATATCGGCAAAATTTGAATTCACTCTTGCCTCAGCCTTATCTATTGGCGCCTCCCATTCACTTCCGGTTACGTTCCAATACAATTCCGGTCCATTCCCATAATCCTGGATGACTTTGTTTACCTTATAACTAATTATATAAACCTGTCTTCCGTTGATTAATTTATTAGCATCGCCAATCTGTAGTTTTTTACTTTGGTTAAAATTGGTTACCGTGTAGGGGATTGATTTACCCGTTTCATCGGTTACTCCGTTAAATACCAAATTTGTCCTAATTGTCTTTCCCTTAGCACTATATATATAGGGTATTATCCTAAATATCCCGTGTTTTTGTTCCGTAAAAGTTGTTTCAATCGTCTCTTTGATCGATAAACCTGTATCCTGGTTTAAACTTATTTCTGATAGAAAATTTTCTACCCTGTATCCTTGGGCTAAAATCGCCTCCGGCAAGACTAACCATAGCAGTAAACCCAAACTTATAAATATTTGCTTCACTCTCCTATTATTCCACCTTTGCTGCACTTATCAACTTTTCTTTATTGAGAACCTGAACACTTTTACTTTTATTAACAATAATTCCTTCCTTTTCCAATCTAATCATTTGTAAGGTTACCGTTTCCCGTGTCAGCCCTGTCAGAGAGGCAATTAATTTATGGGTTATCCCAAAATCAATTGTCGAATAGTTTTCGTTTAACCCGGCCATTCTATTAGTCAGCGAACATACCATCAAAGCCACCCGGCTATAAGCATTTCCTGACAATAAATTTGCCGTGTTTGTAATCAGATCTAAAAACGCCACCATAATACTTTTCGTCAATGACTCTTTTACATCCTGATTTTCATTTAAAAAATCAAGCATTTCTTTATTTGGTGCTTCTTGTACCTCCACTGGAGTTATTGCTTCAAAGGAAAGTCTGTTTTCTATTCCTGTTAGCGCATAAATCATTGTCAAATACAAAGTCGGTTTAAAAAACTGCATCGTAATTTCTTGCCCAGCCTCATTTGTTGAATAAAGTCTGACATAACCCGATTTAATAAACCCAACCTTTTCCGACACCTTTCCTGGTCGCAAAATGTTTTCACCCTTCTCGAATTTAATTATAGGATATCTACTAAAAAATTCCTCCAGTTTCTTTTGTATTACTTGTTCCATAATTAAATACTACTATAATTGTAGTACATCTCACCTATAATGTCAAACTTAGTTTACCATCACCATCCATTCCTTTATAACCTGAAATCCGCTTTGCCAAAATTTTTCTGATTCAATATCAATCCCCATATCTTTCAATAATTTTGTCGGGTTCACCGCCCCGCCGCTGGATAAAATTTTTTCTATTACTTTAATAAAACCATTACCTTCGGCTAAATATCTACTATACAAACAATAACTTAGCAACTCTCCAAAATTATAAGCATAACAATAAAATGGTGTTTCAAAAATATGAGAAATGTACGCCCACTCATATTTAAAATTTTCATCTATCTCCACACTCTCTCCGAACTGTTCTTTTAAATTCTTAAAATAAATCTGACTTAGCTCTTCTCCGGTCACTCCTTTTTTAATCGCCTCAAAAGCTTGTATCTCAAACAGTACAAAATAATTTTGTCGCAAAATTGTCGCATAGGCATCTCCTAGCTTGCTCCACACCAGTGATCTCTTTATTTCTTTGTCCGTTTCTTGTTTAAGCATTTTATTAAATACCATCAGTTCGCCCAATGTTGATGCTGTTTCTGCCAGTGGTAGTCCCGCTTGTTGAGTTGATCCGAAATGCTTGTTAGCCATTAAACTATGAACCGCGTGTCCCAATTCATGTGCCAATACTAAAATATCCCTCTCTGTTCCGGTAAAATTAAGCAACACATAGGGGGTAATTTTTGGTGTTATTGTCGCGCAAAACGCTCCGCTTCTTTTTCCTGGTGATGGTAACAAGTCGATATGTTTTTCCTCAATAATAAGCCGAGCTTTTTTCCCAAAATCAGGCCAAAAACTGTCAAAACTCGTCAACACTGTCTCTTTTGCCTCTTCCCAGGTTACTTTTCTCTCTTTAGTTTTAATTGGGGCGTACACGTCCCATCTTTCCAACTTTTTCAACCCTAACTTTTTCGCCTTAAGTTTAAACAATTCCTGAAAAATATTTCGGTTATCTTTACAGGTTTTTAGTAGCACCTCGATTGTCTTATTACTGACATCATTACCAATGTTTCTCTGACTAATCGCATTTTTGTAACCCCGCAGTTTGCTTTCATACTGCCAATCCCGTACCCTAGCCTGATACACCAAATTGTACTTATTCAAATTTTCCTTATGCCTTATCAACAAGGCTAAATATGCTTGCTTTCTTGTTTCTCTGTTGGCCGAATAAAAAAGTTTTGTCAATTCCGCTTGTGTCTCTATTACTTTGTTATTAATTTTATATTTTTGTTCAGTTTCTATTATTTCTCTCAAGTCCAACAATGGTTCCAATCCAAAAGTGTCTTTGTGAGTAATTATTTCTTCACTTTTTATGTCCAAAGAATATTTAGCCAACATCCTACTTCTCCCCAATCCATACTCCAAATCTTTTACTACTTTAAACAATCTGTTCGCATTAACATCATCTAGTCTTTTCAATCCCTCTACTTCTAATCCTTTTATCCAATGATCCAATACTCGCACTACCTCCGCATATTTCAAGTACAAATCCCTCGCCTGTGCTTTCTGTTTTTTAGCTTCTTCGTCTTTTTGATCAGTTGCTTCTTTTAGTTCCGGTAGATAATTTATTTTTGTTATTTCTTCTCCCAAACTTTCGCTTTCCAAAATTATCCTTTTATACTCTTTTTCGCTTATTTTAGGGTTAAGAATTTTCAATAATTTCTCAAATTTTTTGATTCTTTCCTCGATATTTTTTTCTATGATAATATCGTCTAGATTCCACTGCATGACTTCTATTATATCGTGCTACACTAATTCTTGTGTCGTCATTTCCGCTAGCTCTTACCTTTAACGACGTTCTCCTTGCTCCTCAATATTCCGACATCTCCTCTCGTTCTGAGGTCTCTCTAGCCTCCCATCTTACCCCTAAAGTCACTCTCGACTTTCCCGTTATCGCCGCCAATATGGATACTATCGTAGGTGTTGATATGGCCATTGCTATGGCCAAATTAGGCAGTGTTGCTTTTTATCCTCGTTTTGCTCCCATTGATATTCAAGTGGCTGAAGTAAAACAAATTTTAGATGCTGGTTGTTTTGTTGTTCCCAGTGTTGGTATTAAATCAGGCGAGCTTGATCGGGCTCAAAGTCTAGTCAATCTGGGTATTAAAGTTTTGTTAGTTGATGTTGCTCATGCCTATCAGCAAACCTGTCTTGATTTCATCAAAGAACTAAAAACTAAGTTTCCCGAAGTCGAATTAATTGTCGGTGCCGCGGCCACCTACGATACCGCCAAAGCCCTTTATCAAGCTGGTGCCGACACTGTCAAAGTTGGCGTTGGTTCCGGCTCAATTTGTACTACTCGCCTTGTCACCGGATCCGGTATGCCCCAAATTACGGCGATTCTAGAATGTGCCTGTGCCGCCAAAGAATTCAGTCGTTGCCTTGTTGCCGACGGCGGTTTGAAAAATTCCGGCGATGTTGTCAAAGCCCTCGCTGCCGGTGCTGATACCGTTTCCTCAGGCAATCTTTTTGCCGGCACCGCCGAGACCATGGGCGATGTGGTCGATGTTAACGGTCAACAATTTAAAGCTTACAATGGTTCCACCTCGCTTACTGAAAAACAGCGTCAAGTTGCTAAAAATCCTTCCGACAAATCGGCCGATTATGTTCAGAATGTTGAAGGCATCGAGAGATTAGTTCCTTTTCGCGGTCCGGTTGCCGAAATTATGGTTCAATTGGAAAAGGGGATTCGCTCCGGTCTCACCTACAGCGGTGCCCGAAACATTTCGGAACTTCATCAAAAAGCTCAGTTTGTTCAAGTAACCTCTTCTGTCATTTTTGAAAACAACAATCGTGATCTTACCAATTTTTGATTTTGAAAAATCTCTTTTTTTCTAAAGTTCCCCTTTCACTTGCCCGCCATAGCTTTAGCGAAGGTGGGTCAAAGGGGAAAGCGGTACAGTCGAAGGGGGTTTGAGCTGTTGTCTCCCATATTCAAACAAACAAATCCCCGCCGTTACCGATAAATTTAAACTCTGCACCATCCCCACCATCGGGATATATATTTTATAGTCTGCCATTTTTATCGCTGTTTCCGACAATCCCGCATGTTCATTGCCAAGTATTATGGCTGCTTTTTCTTCAAACTTTGTTTCATAAATACTTTTGGCTTCTTTATCCAAAATTGTCGCATAAATTTTGTACCCGTCCCGGCTTACTTCTTCTAAACATTCCTCCGTTGAATGAAAAATCTTAAAATCCAGCCACTTATTAGCCGAACTTGAACTGGCCTTGCCGATCTTTTTTGGATTAAATTCTTTTTCATTATTAAAAATCAAATACACCGTCCCGATGCCGAAAGCATCGCAACTTCTCCACACTGCCGCCGCGTTATGCGGATCATGAATATCCTCCAAAATCACGATTGCTTTTTGCCGGTTCTCCATTACTTGTCTAATTTTTGCTTGCCGAGGTGAAATTTCTTCCATAAAATCTTAATTACTAATCCAACAATTATCCATATTATCAAATAATCATACTCAAAATTTAGCTTTAACATCGTTTTTGCCACCAGGTTCGATAAATCAGTATTAATCAAACCGGTTTTAAAGTTTATTCCCACCAACCTAAAACTATCTAGTAGAATTCCTATCATTTTTTCACCATTCACTACGGTATACCTTAAATGCTCCGCCACCCAAAGTCCCACCATCACCACCCCACCTGCCTTAATATCCAATAATAACCCTGCCAGGATTGCCAAACCTACCAGTAAAACCCCACCATAATTGTTTGTTTTTTCGACTAAGTTTTCTGGTTTATAAATTCTATTTAAAAAACTACTCGTATCCTCTTTTTCAAAATCTCTAAACACCATCCCTCTATAATAATCAGTTCTTTCGTTTAGACTTTTGTTTTCTCTGAAGTTGGCCGTCATCACCCAATCTCCCAACACCACTTTATCGGGATTCTTCGATCCAAAAACATCACCAAACTCATTCATAGTTACACTAGTTATTTGATTATCCTTTAACCATTTTAGTTGTTTTTCATATTCCATTTCTTGTCCCACACTTTCCATTCCCGTTTCCAATCCCACCGTAATTTGTCCCGCCTCCAAATACTGGTTAGCTAATTTTTCGAAATAGTTTGTATCTAATTCCAAACTTGTATAATCGTTAGCTTGTAAAGAAAAATTAGATATCGCTTTCCCTTCACCTTCGTATGCTTTTTCCAAATCCCTTTGTGCCCACTGAATCACCACTGTTTTTGCATTTCCCGGGACTAAAATATTTTTCGGATCTGGATGATAAGGCACTCCCCACCATTGTCCCCACACTCCATAATTATCCGTTGTTTTTTGATCAGCCACAATCATCATCGTTTTTATTCCATATTTGTTTTCCAGATATTGTTGACTGTAACTGTCAATCCACCACGCTCCGGCTGATTTAGGTGTATAGCCAAAAGTATTCTTGAATTCATCCATCATTTTATCGATTAGTTTTAATCTTTCTTGTCTGCTATATGCCGACAAAAAAACTACCCCCGGGTCATACCATGGTCTTTGTTCATCAAAATAAACTCTGGACTTATACGCCAAATCTTTACTCACCTCCAAAAATAATCCCAACTCTTGATTCTGATCAAAACTCTTTATATATTGTATTAATTCATTGTCTTTTAAAACGTCATTTTGCATTAACCATGTCGCTTTTAACTCCAAACTATTTATAGCTTTATATTGATCATCAATCGGCTTTAAGCTTTTATCTTTCCACAACTCTCTCGACCTAACCGGATTAACCACCGTTACATATTTATTAATATTTATTACCGCTTCTGCTGGCGTATTATCAACTTCCAATCCGAAATATTTTAATTTGTCTTTTTCACCAGTAGTCATTTGCCGCCATTTATTTTTCAAAATAAAAAATTCTGACCTATCTCCCCGGTATTTAAATTGTTGATAATCATTTAGGACATAATTGTCCAAGTTTATTTGATTGTGTCCGTCATATCTTAAAAATTCCGGTTTATTTTTATCCATCACCGAAATTATTTCGTTATGATAATCGTTTACCCTATCCATCCATTTGAAAAAGAAAATGAATCTACTGGCCGATTTTACTCCCGATTGCCAGTACCAGTTTGGTTCATCAGCAATCACCAATAATCTGTCATTTTCCCCAGCAACTGATTTGATTGCCATAGACATGTTGTACGATCTAGAGTAATAGATATCATACAAATAGGCAAAATCAGTTTTTTTGGTCAACTCTGGCCAAACTAGTTTCACGGTCAATCCCAAATTTAATCCCAGTATTATTATTACCATGGTTTTCACCAACCAGGTTTTTTTCGCCGCTTCGCCCAATATCCACCAGGTCGATCCAAGGATCACCGCCAGCCACGGTAGGATATGGAATCCACCAAAATCAACCGGTATTGGATTCTCTTGTCTCAGATTCAACAAAGCCAATAATATTAATAAAATTATTAAAAATTTAAATTTCCTTTTCCAAATTATCCACAGTAAAGACGCGAAAAAAGTTACCATATAAACGTTTAAAACTTTTGCGATATCTGTATTACTTTGCCAAACCTTTATCGGTGTCAAAATCGATTCAAAAATCATCGACATTACCGATATTCCATCTTGCGGTCCAATATAATATTTTGAATTTGCCAAAATTGGTTCAGCTATATATCCTTTAAAATCAACCTTCGACCATACTATTCCGGTAACCAATAATGCTCCTAATAATAACCATCCCAAATTTTTCCACTGTTTTCTCATTTTAATAATCAATACCAAACCGACAATCCCGACAATTGGCCAAAGTGGTGCCAAACTCCAGGTAATAAACGCCCAAATTATCCCGGATATCAATAAATCAAATTTACTAATATCTTTCTTTAACAATAAAGATAATCCGTAAAGTAGAGGATATACAACTATGTTCTCAATCAAGAATAAGTTTCCCTGATAACTTATTTTTATTAATTCAAACATCAAGCCCAGCCCAAAACCTTTCCACCCTGTTCTTAATATCAACCACAACCACCACGCCAAAGACCAGACAATCACAAATTCACGATGTCGCAAAATTAAAGTATACAAAGTATTTGGTCTGGTAATTTTCTGAATGCCAGCACTTAAAAGGTATGCCATTGGTTGGTGGTGACTAAACGCTTCCCGGTATAATTTCGCCCCACTATTTATATAACTACCTATTAAAAAATTATCCTGTTCGTCAACAAAATTCCTTACGGTCAATATTTGGCAATATTGTCGCCATCCCACCAATCCCATTATTATTACCGTCACCGATATAATTAGTATTTTTTTCATTGTTTATAATTAACCATCAATCTCTCGTATATGTTCTCCGGTGTCAACTTATCCCAATTCTGACTCCCTAAATAAATTTTATAATTTTTTTTGTTAATAGATTGTTCCATTGGACAGGCATATTTATTTGCATCGCAAATAGAAATTATATTTTGATCCCCAATTCTATTTTCCCGATAATATAAATAAAATAGTGGCATCGACACCATATCCGACTGTTGGTACTGTTCCATCGAAATATCACCCTTAATTTTTGCATCAATTTCTTCTTTAATTTCCAAAATTATCTTTGCCTGACTCGGATATTTCTTTATACTTTGCCAGTTATTTACACTTGCCAAAATTATTACCGTTCCTAAAATAATCGCTCCAAAATATTTATTCAATTTATACCATTCCATCACTATCCACGAGCTTATTAAAATGATCATTCCCTGAAACGCAATCATGTATTCCCTCGATCTCACCCCCTTATAATTTCTCATTAACAATATTTGAATTAAAAAAACCAATCCCACAATCCACCAAAACTTCTCTATTTTTTTTAAATTTTTAAATTTAAAATTATAAATTATTGCCCCTATTCCTAAGGCAATTAAAATATATCCAAAGTTTTCTACTCCGACTGTCGTTGACCCAAATAAATTCGGCCAAAAATCTTTTATTTCTGTCAACCATCTTACTGGTACATAAAATTTATTCACTCCCACCGTGTAATATTCAATTACACTTTTAATCCAAATCCCCTTATTTCGAATGTCAAAAATAATTAATGGCAAAAAGGCTATTAATAATCCTCCGGCCATTACCAGCCCCTTTTTAAAATTAAATTTATTTATTATAAAAATAACCAAAGGTATGGCCAACAATCCCAAAGCTTGAAAATGAAAATTGATAGTCATCCCCACACTAAAGCCAACCAACATTCCCCATTTCCAATTACCAAAATCCGTATATTTTTTAACTGCCCACCAAACCATTGCCACTCCAAAACCCACCAACACTGTATTTAACATATCCGGCGAATTTATTACCAGACCGTATGCCATCGCCGCGATTAAACCCGCTATCCATCCGCCGATTAAATAATAAAAAATCACACTTATTACCGACATTATTCCAAACCCAATCCACGGACCGTTTATTGTCGGTAATACTTTTTCCCAGAGCATAATAATCCAGTCGTACCATGGTCCAAAATTAAATGGTCCGGCCGAAGACGGCGAACCGATTTCCGGCACTAGTCCGTTTCGGTTGGCATACAAAGCGATAATCGCATCTCTCGCCTGATCCTGATTCAACACCCAGCGATTATCAAAATCAACAAACCGCCAAAAAATTGCGATACCAATTAATAATATAAAAACTATTTTCTTCAATGTTAGAATTATATATGAAACAATTACTTCACACCTTACCACTTATTGTCTTTTCTTTTTTTATTTTTTCCTTCCCTGCCTCTGCTTTTTATCTCCAAAGCGGTCAGGATATTACTCTTCCCGAATCAAAAACATTCGCCGAAACTGTCATTATTGCTGGAAACAATCTTGTTATTGATTCTGATATTGTTGGTGATCTTATTTGTGCTGGCCAAAATATTACCCTAAACGGTACCCTCGATGGCAACCTCATTTGTGCCGGTCAAAACCTGACAATTAATGGACCGGTTAGTGGTAACGTTCGTCTCGCTGGCCAAAAATTAGATTTTCTTAAACCGGGTGTCGTTAAAGGTGACTTGTTAGCTGCCGGTCAAAACCTATCCATTTTATCTGGTATTGGTCGTGATATTCTTTTCGCCGGTGAAAATATTTCTATCCCTTCAACTGTCACTATAGGTGGTAATTTAGACTATTACGTCCAAGAGACTTCTGCCGCCTCCGTCTCCGCTGTTAGTATCAAAGGTAAACTCACTCCCCACTTCTTACCCCAGTCAACCACTCCCTCAACCAACCTTACCTCTGCCAAGGAAGCTTTGTCAGTTTCCTCAAAAATACTTTCTCTCTTTTCTGTCCTTATCGTTGGTCTATTTCTACTTTTGATCTTTTCGTTTCCGATTTCCATCAACAAATCGCCGATTAAATTATTCTTTCTTGGTTTTGCTGTTATCTTTCTTACCCCAATATTTATCGTCATTTTGTTTATGACCTTACTTGGAATCCCTTTGGCGTTTATCCTCTTGTTGGTTTATCTTATTGGTTTTTTTGTATCTATCCCATTGGCCTCAATTGCCATTGGTCAACTAATCCACCCCAATCGTTTTCTCAGCCTTGTTATCGGCTCTGTCCTTTTTACCATACTCAGTCTTTTGCCCTTGGTTGGTTGGTTCTTTGGCCTAATTTTTCTCTGTCTTGGCTTTGGCATTTTTTCCCAGTTATTTATTTCTAAAAAATCACTATGACCAAAAATGATACCTTTGAAGTAAGAGGGGAAGATCTTCTCAAAAAAGTTAAAGAATTAATTCACGAAGGCAATGTCCGGCAAATTACTATTCTTGATAAAAATGCTAAAACTATCATCGTTCTACCTTTAACCCTGGGTGTTGTCGGTGCCGTTCTTTTACCACCACTTGCCGCTGTCGGCGCCATCGCTGCTTTGTTGACTGAATGTACTCTCAAAGTTGAACGGACTAAAAAATAATTATTTTAGTCTTAGTATCGTTCCGATAATGTCCGAAAAGATCAGCAAATCAGCCAAAGTAATCGCTGAAATTACTGTAATTGTCCACTCTGCTTTCATCACTATTTATAACCCGAACATAACCCGAAGTCAAGTAACTTGATATACTTACTCCGTTATGAAAAATTTCGTTATCTTTGGTGCTTCCGGTGATTTGGCCAAAAACTATCTTTTTCCCGCCCTAATTAACTTAAAAAATTCCGGCCATCAATTTAACTATTTTGGTTTCGGTCGTAGCCCTTTTAAGACCGAAGCAATCGACTTAAAATATATTCAAGGCAATTACGATTTAGCAGGTATATCCCAACTAAAACCCTATTTAACTTCTCCGACTATCTACTATCTTGCTATCCCCACTGAAATTAACTTAATTAAAAACATTATCAATTCCCTTAACTCTCTTGATCTCATCACCGATCAAACCCGTCTGGTTATCGAAAAGCCGTTTGGCTCCGATTTAGCTTCGGCTAAAGAATTGATGGCCTACTTCCACCATTTGAATTTAGCATCCAACGTTTTTTTAGTTGACCACTTTTTAACTAAGAACCTCGTCAAAAATATTATTTCCCTTCGTTTCGCTAATTCTATTTTTAGTGATCTTTGGAATAGTAAATATATTTCTGAAATTAATTTTATTATCGCCGAATCCCGCAGCCTTGCTGGCCGGGGAGGTTATTATGACAAAACTGGTGAAATCAGGGATATGATCCAGAACCATTTGTTGCAGCTTCTTACTTTAGTTACCATGGATTCCCCCGATTCATTTGACCAACAAGCATTTATCCACAAAAAATTAGCCATCCTTAACTCAGTTGAGGTTGTCCCCTCAAGCGTAGAAATTGGTCAATACCATGGCTATCTAAGCGAAGCCGGCGTTAACTCTAGCTCTCAAACCGAGACCTTAGCTAAAATGACTTTTAACATCCACACTCCCCAATGGTCAGGTGTTCCTTTTAATGTCTCCACCGGAAAAAAGCTCAATCAAACACTTACTGAAATAAATATTATTTTCAAACCCCTCAAAGATTGTCTTTGGGGTGAAGACTGTCAAAATTTAATTCCCAACCAACTAACCATTTCTCTCAAACCTAAGAATGATATTGTCCTTACCCTAAACTCGTCTTTTAACCCACATAAAATAATTCCCCAACCAATCACTCTTAGTCTGGGCTCTCTTGATATTACCTCCTCAGCTTATGAAAATGTTATTCTCGACGTTATTGATAATGTTAAATACAACACTCCATCATTCGAAGAAATTTTAGTTCAATGGCAAATTGTCGACCACATCTTAAACCTTCCCCATCTTCGGGATCACCTTTTTTACTACTAAAACTCCTCCGATTTCCGTTGCCAGCCATAATAATCCAAAAATTTTTTGCCAATTATTTTCCCTTGCTTCCACCTCAGCCAATGATCTGCCTGCCAATATCCAACCGTGTGGGTATGGTTTAACCACCACGGCGTTTCTGACCCCCGCCTTCGGCTGCCAGGTAACTTTGTTAATTCCCTTGCTTTTTGCGTTATCCAATACTCCCTTTGGTATGTTTGGCGTTGTTCCGTCCAGTTTTACTGATGCCGTCGCCACCTCACCATTTTCATTAAAAACAATCATAAACGGCTCCAAACTTGTTGCCATATCAATATTATTTGTCGGAATGACACTGGTAATTTCCGCTCCTAAAGCCAACTTTTCTATTGCCGTCTCCACCATTTTTATTTGTGGCTGATTTGCCTCTCGCCGTCGAGTGTGCTGACCTACTCCATAAATTCCCAACCAAAAGATTGTTATGATGCCAAGACACCCCACCACCGTCAAGCTGTTTTTGTTCATGTGTGTTTCTATTATACTTTATAATTATTAGAGTGACTAAATATAAACTGCTATTGCTTCTACCTGTTTTAATTTTTGCCACCTTTTTTTATTTTTCCCGCCAACAGCTGACACCATCTACCGTTTCGCTACCCAGTTATCACCCGCTCAGTATCAACGCTCTTCGTTCCCGCCAATATTCGTCTGAACCCCTAAAAAAATTATCGTCAACGGTTATTCAATATTCTTCTGATGGTTTAGCCCAAAGGGCTTTAATGTTGACTCCGTCGGGTAGTCCTCCCGCTGGCGGCTGGCCGGTAGTTATTGTCAACCATGGCCATATTCCCGAATTTGAATATTCCACCGAAAGATCTTATATCAATACCTCCCGTTATTTTGCCTCTCAAGGTTTTTTGGTTTTAAAACCTGATTATCGTGGCCACGACTTATCAGCCGGCTATGCCTCTGGTCGTCTGTTAGCTCGTTCTGAATTCGCCGTCGATGTCTTAAACCTACTTTCTACCCTAAAATCTATTCCTAACGTCAACCAAAACCGTATCTTTATGTATGGCCATTCCATGGGTGGTGAAATTAGTTTAATGGTTATGGAAAGTGTTCCCTTTATTCGTGCCGCCACTTTGTGGGCGCCCTCAACTACTACTTTTCCGGAAATTGTTCTCCATTTTGTTCAAAATCGGTCCTCCACCAAAAAAGATCTGGAAACATTTACCACTCAATATTCCGAGTTTGTAAACCAGTATCCCATCGCCCAAATTTCTGCCATCGAAAATTTAGATTACATTAACACCCCCATTATTATTCACCACAGCACCACCGACGAATCTGTTCCCTATGAATGGGGGGTTACTCTCTTTGACAAATTAAAAGCGCTCAACAAATCCGTTAGTTTTTACGAATATGTCGGCGACAACCACGACATCTCCGGCCATTGGTCTCAAGCCCTTTCCCGCGATGTTGAATTTTTCAATTCTTTTAAATAAGGTCTGATAGCAATTACTTGTATTCCACCGCGGTTCGTTTATCAACAAACAATACTAATAAAGATCTGGTCTCATTTTCATCTAACCCTCCTAATTCTCTGGGGTTTACTGCCAACCTTTTCCTTAATGCGGAAACATTTTTAAATTCCGGTGCCACTCGCACAACTAGTTCCACCAACTCTTGTCTCTGGTTGCCATCTAAACCTGGTAATCTCATTAAAAAATTTCTAAATGAAGCAGATTCAGCCGCTTTTTCCAAAGGCTCTTCTCCTTGGAAGCATTCTATTCCCCTTGGCAGAGTTTTTAAATCTTTCCATATTTCCGACATATTCGGACAATTATACTCCTCTTGTCCGCTAATCAAAACTGCAGAAGGTTTAACTTCTACAAAAATAGTACTAGTATACTGTATAATTAATTACGTTATCTTTTCAGTATTTCTATGTTAAATCTAAATTCTTTTCTTCTCAGTTCTTCTCACCCTCAAGTTCTGGTTGATTTTTATCAAAAAGTCATCGGTGAACCCGCCGATATGAGTGATGGTGGTTATACCGGCTGGCTAGTCGGTAGTGGTTTTCTCACTATCGGTCCGCATTCGGAAATTCAAGGTATGGCCAAAGACCCTGCTCGCATAATATTTAATTTTGAAACCGAAACGGTCAAAGAGGAATTCGATCGGATTAAAAAATTAGGTGCCACAGTAATCAAAGAGCCCTATGACATGGGTGGTATGTGGATTGCTACCCTGGCCGATCCTGATGGTAATTATTTTCAATTATTAACCCCATGGGAAGACAAAAGCGATGTGAATTAATAAAGAGTATAATTGTATTATCAATTACATCGAAATTTTACGCCAATTTAAAATCGGACCGTTTGCCATCTTCGACACCGCCATTTCTTATTTAGGTTTTTATCTTTTATCTCCGCTTTTAACCAAACTGTTTTCTTTTGTCCATTTAGCTATTCCCCGCTCAAGTTGGCTTTGGTTAACTCTACCCATCGCCATTCTTTTTCATCTTGCTTTTAATCAAAATACTCCCTTAATGAAAATTATTTCCGATCCAACCCAAATTCCCTTTTATATTGCCATCGCTATTCTATTAGTCATAACCTATCTGGGGTTAAAAAATATTAAAATTATTAATTAATAAAAAAATGAAAGGTTATTGCCAAAATATCGAAGAAGCCACTTTAGCCAATACTAATTTTCGTCAGGTTCTCTACACCGGCAAATACAGTCAGTTAGTTCTGATGAGTTTATTACCCAATGAAGAGATCGGTCTGGAAGTCCACCCCGACAACGATCAGTTTTTCCGTTTTGAAAAAGGTCAGGGTCTCTGTTTAATTGATGATAACGAATATATTGTTAGTGATGGTTTTGCTGTTGTCATTCCTGCCGGAGCCAAACATAACATTATCAACACTTCAACTACGCAAGATTTGAAACTCTACACCATCTATTCTCCGCCCCATCATCTTGATGGCATTACTCGTTCTACTAAAACCGAAGCTGAAGCTGACGCTCCCGAGTTTGACGACGTCACCAGCGAATAAAACATATGTTAATCCTAATTCTTCTTTTAATCATCGGTTCTGGCTTGGTTTATATTTCTAAATTTAACTTCGAACCGGTCACCCTCAATTTGGGCTTTTATACCTTTTCTGACATCCCTTTATTTTATGTCATCGTCGGTTCGTTTCTTTTTGGTTTAATCCTGTCCTACCTGGTTTATCTAATTAGATCTATTTCTACCTCGCTGACTCTTCGTGGCAAAAATAAAGAAATTAAAAATGACAAAGATGAAATATTGGAACTTACCAAACGGATTCATCAATTAGAATTAGAAAATGAAAAGCTTAAGCATGAGCCTAGCCTTGAGCCGGAAGACAAAAACGCTCTGTGAAAACCCTTTTAGCCAAAATTTATAAATCTTTCCACCTTTCCAAAGGCCTACAACTATTTATCATGCGTTTTTTTCAGGATCGATTTTTAGTCGGCGTCACCGGCATTATTCTCAATGAACAACATGAAATTCTTCTCTTTAAGCACACTTACCGATCCCATTCCTGGGCGCTTCCCGGTGGTTATATGAAATCCGGCGAACATCCTCGTGAAGCTCTGGAACGCGAAATCAAAGAGGAATCAGGGCTGATCGTTAGTATCGACGAATCTCTAAAAACCCGTACCGATCGTCATTCTGCCCGCCTCGATTTGTGTTATACCGGTATTTTAATCGGTGGCGATTTTACTCCCACCTCCGAAGTCTCCGAATATGGTTTTTTCACCATTGATAAACTCCCGTTGTTACGGCAAAATCAATTGTTTCTGATTGATCTAGTATTAAAAAATATTACCGATTCAGCCACCACACCGCCCCATTCAGTAAAGTCGCAAAACTGACCCAGGCCAAATAGGGGAATTGTAAGGGAAAGTTTTTCATCATTTGCCTAATCGCTATCCACAAAACCACGATCTCAATTAATGCCAGTCCCGGATTCTCCATTCCAAAAAATATTACTGACCATATTACATTTAATCCCAACTGAATCCAAAACCAGTTAAAAACTTTATCTGTTAGACTTTTCTTTTTATTCCAGACTATATATAAAGAAATTCCCATCAATAAAAACAAGATTGTCCACACTGGTCCAAACAGCCAGTTGGGTGGTTGAAAAAATGGCTTATCTAATGTGGTATACCAAGTTTGAATTTTCGGTGTCGTAAATATTGCCCCGATTCCTCCGGCTACTTGAGGAATTAATATTGCCAATACTAACTTTATCCAATTCGTCTTTTTCATAATTTATTCTACACCGGTATTTTAATAGGCGGTAACTTTGACCCCACCCACGTCAAACTATTATATAGACAAGTACTACAAATACTTGTATAATTACATATATAGCAATGACTACATCTACTACCAAACAACGAACTACTCTTTTTCTCAAACCCTCCATCGTCAAACACGCTCGTGCCCAGGCTATTGTTGAAGATATTACCCTCACCACCCTCGTCGAGAAAGCTCTCATCAAATACCTCCCAAAAGAAATCATTATCAAGACAACTGAAATCTAATTCGGAATTAGTTTAATTGTTTAAAAAAATATGACAGAAATAATTGTTCCTACCACCAAGATTGAAGCCACCCAATCTCAGACCGCCGAATACCTCGTTTATTATTTTTTCGGAGCTCTGGAAATTCTTCTGGCCTTTCGTTTAGTTCTTAAATTAATGGGAGCCAGTGTTGGCGCAGGCTTTGTCAGTTTTATCTATGGTTTGACCGGATTATTCATTTTACCTTTCAATGGTATTTTTAGCCGCGGTTATTCTCAGGGTTTAGAAACCACCTCCGTTTTGGAACCAGCCACTGTGGTCGCCATCATTGTCTATATAATTCTCGCCTGGGGAATTGTTAAATTAGTCCGTATTTCCTCAGGTAAACAACAGGAAGACTAATTGTTTAATAAAATATGACCGATAAAATTTTAAAAAAGTCAGAAAGTACCAAAGTGGTTATTAATCCTATCGTCGCTGCTGTTACCGGCGCCATTGTTGGTGCTGGGGTGGTTGTTGCTGGTGCTGCGGTTATGAAAGATAAACAATTTCGCGATCAAGTTCAACAAAAAAAGAATGAAGCTGATCAAAAGTTAAAACAAGTTCTAATTTAATAATTAAACAAAATTTATGGGAATTCTAGATATCGTCATTGTTCTCTTAGTCATTTCCTGGTTGGGTGGTTTTTCCTTACATCTCGGTGGCGGCCTGATTCATTTGTTATTAGTTATTGCCGTTATCGTTTTTCTTGTTCGCTTATTAGGTTAAATACAAAATATGACTCTTTCTTTATCAAATTTAAGTCCTTTAGCCTCGTTAGTTTTTGGTATCTTAATTCTGGTTTTTCCCAAATTTCTAAATTATCTTATTGCTGCTTATTTAATTATCGTCGGCCTTCTCGGTTTGGGTATTATTAAATAATTCTTAAAGCTTTCACCCCCAGCCATAGAATATAAATAACTAGTCCCGGAAACACAATCCAATTTTCAAACCATCGTCCTGTTTTTATTCTCCACGATTTTATTGGTGGAAACCCAAATTTCCATTTTAACGGCCACAACAAGGGGAGCCCTCCCTCGGTCAATCCGTCTAAAATTAAATGTGAAAGGTATCCAATCATTAAACTGTTTACCACTATATTTATATCTACAAAATTTGTATTCAATAACTTAAATAATAGCCAATTGACACCATAATAAACCAGCCCTATCCCTATCAATGAATGTGATATTGTTCGGTGTCCTAAAAAAACATTCCGTAAAATTTTTCCAAAAAAATTACCCCCTGGCAGTAAATCCCAAAGTCGATTTGTCGCCTGATCAATATCTGGCAACAATGCTCCGATTGTATTAGCCATTAACAGACCTACTATCGTTGGCCAAGCCATTGTTGGTTGTGGGTAATAACTGGCCACGATCAATAGTGCCGCTACCGCCCCCGCCTCATGTGTCCTCGATGTCATTGATAAAGTATAATCCAATCATGTTCGATGGTTTTAAAAAATTTATTCTTCGTGGTAATGTTGTCGATTTGGCTGTTGGTGTTGTTGTTGGAGTTTCTTTTAGCGCTGTCGTTACCGCCTTGGTCAAAGATATTATCACCCCATTTATCGGCGCTTTTGGTGGTACTCCCGATTTCTCATCCCTTCAATTTACTATTAATAACAGCAAATTTTTAATCGGTGATTTTCTCAATACTCTCATTACTTTTTTAATCAATTCTGCCGTCATTTACTTCTTTGTCGTTCTTCCGATTAATAAATTATCCCAAAAGAAACAACCAGTCGAACCCAATACGAAAGTCTGTCCCGAATGTTTAAGCACCATCCCCCTCAAAGCCAAACGTTGTTCCTTTTGTACTTCTATCTATTCTTCTCATTCCTCACAAACATAACCGTGCCCAAGGTTACCATCACCACAGTCATTATTCCCACTACCAACAAATTCGTTCCCACCGAATGTAACACCACTTTGTCATAAATAGGTGATCCGGCATAATAGACACTTCTCATCAAATCCACCGCGTAAGTCATCGGCGAGATTCGTGACAATACCATCAAATAAACCGGTAAATTTTTTATTGGTGAAAATACCCCCGACAAGAAAAACTGCGGAAACATTAAAAAAGGGAATATCATATTAGCTTGTTTTTGGTTGGTTAAATTGGCCATTACCAAAGTTCCAAACGCCCCACCCAATAAAGTCACTACTGGAATCATTATTACCATTGACACAATCTGTAGCCACGTAAATGGTATCTGAAACACCAACCCGATAACGATAATTCCTAAAAGCTGAACCATAGCCACCAGTGACTCGCCGATAATTTTCCCCAAAATAATCGTATATCGTGACACTGGGGCAATAAACATCGATTGTGAAAAATCATTTTCCCGATCCTCGATCAATGATATTATTCCCGAAGCCGTCGATTGAAATAAATTTTGTCCTACTACCCCCACAAATACAAATGTCAGAAACGAAAAACCCACATCTGCTGATAAATTCGAGTTCAAACTGTTTCCTAATATGCCAATAAACACAAACGGAAAAATTAATGACGCCAATATCCTCGGCCTATCCCGCAGTAATTTCGTCAAATCACGCATGGCGATTACCAATAAAGTGTTAATTGTTTTCATCTTTGTTTATTATTTCTAAATATGCTTCTTCCAAAGTTGGTGTGTGCAATTTGATATTCATCACTTCAGTTTTCAAGTTTTTCATAATTTCTTGTATTTGGTTGTTTCTGATTTTAACTAAAAAATCTCCATTTTCTTCAAAATTCAAACCCATCTGCTTTAGTTCTTTTCTTAAAGCTTCTCGATCCTTTGCATCCAGCGTTAGGTACTCATCCACCAGATCTTTCTTAATCTCATTGGGTGTCCCATATGACACGATTTTTCCATGATCGATAATACAAACTTTATCTGATTCTTCTGCCTCTTCTAGATAATGGGTTGTTAAAAACAAAGTTGTTTTTTCCTTTTTTCTTACCTCTTTTAAATATTCCCACAAATTTTTCCGTGATTGTGGATCCAAGCCCGTAGTTGGTTCGTCTAAAAACAAAATCTTTGGTTTATGAATTAATCCCCTGACAATTTCCAATTTTCTTTTCATTCCCCCGGAAAAAGTTTTTATCGGCTGATGAATTTCTTTACCAATCCCCAAAATATCTGCCAGCTCATTCACTTTATTTTGGTATGCCTTGGGCATCATTCCAAAAGTTATCCGGTAAGGATACAACCCATACATAATCGCATGGAACCGGACATTTTCCTCGGCCGTTAAATTCAAGTCCAAACTTTGATTTTGGAATATGACTCCGATTTTTTCGCGAACTTCATCAGCATGTTCATCAATTTCCAATCCGTCAATTTTCACCGATCCCGAAGTTTTTGATAACGTTGTATTCAAAACTGAAATGGTTGTTGTTTTTCCAGCTCCGTTTGGTCCCAATAAAGTAAAAAACTCCCCGGATTTCACTTCAAACGAAACATCATCTACTGCGTTAGTTTTCGCCTTTTTATAGCGTTTAATTAAATTTCTTACCTCAATTATGTTACTCATACTAGTTTAATAATAGTATAATTATCTCATGAGCCAACTATTATTACTTTTATTAAGTCTTTTTACTAGTCCAAAAGTAACACCTACTCCTATACCCATTCCTACTCCAATAATCCAAACGTTACTTCCTCCCTCTCCTGATTTTACATCCCGGGTAACTAAGAAAACTTTCGGCACCTATGTCAATCCTCGCAATTCTCCTGTCTCTCCAGAAGTATTTACTGGCTATCATTCTGCTCTTGATATTGAATACCCCGATATTTTAGACGATTTACCTATCACTGCCGTTGCTGAGGGAAAAATTATCTACTCGGGAATTGTTAGTGGTTACGGTGGTTTTGTCGCTCAACAAATTTTTATCGAAAATGTTCCTTACATTGCCACTTATGGCCATCTCCGGCCGTCAACCATGGTCAAAGCCGGGACAGTTTTAAAAGCCGGTGAATCCGTCGGTTTATTGGGAACTGGCTATACCCCTGAAACTGACAATGAACGCCGCCACCTCCACTTCGCCATCCTCAAAGGCACCAAACTCGACTTCCGCGGCTATGTTCAAAAACAATCCGAGCTTTCCCTCTGGCTCAACCCCCTGACTTTATATCCCTAATGTTAGAATCTCCTAATGCTAGTCAATGTTTACTTTAAAATATTCCCTTATATCCTATCAGTATTTTCCGTCATCGGACTAATAAATGTGATTGAAAATTTTCCTAATGCACTTATTGGCGGTGGTCTAATTACATTTATAACAATGTCATTTTCTATGGTCTTGGTCTCTAATATTAAGACTGCCAATCCACCACAATGGTATTTAAAAATTACCAAAATAATTCCTATATATTTATTAGGAGTTTTGTTATTACTTCTTGCAATAATAAATTCTACTGTCACCCTCCCTGTATATTTAGGTAATCTTCCGCTTGGCTTAATTAATTCATTAACTCTGTCATTCTTTATTGGAGGAATTCTTATTTACGAAACTATTCATAAAACCCAAGTTCTAATGCTAAAAATTACCATCTCAATTTATATGATAATTTCCCTTATTCTAATATTCAGCCCAGCAATAAAAATTATTTTGACCGGATACTAAATTGGGTAGATCCGATTTTTCAGCCAATCTTCAGCCATAGCGGTATAATATATAACTTATGAAAGTTCTGGTTGTCGAAGATGAACACCGTATTGCCGCCTCTATCAAAACCGGTCTCGAACAGGAACATTATATTGTCGATGTTGCTTACGATGGTGTGCAAGGTTTCGATCTCGCTTCCAGTGATGAATACGATTTAATAATTTTGGATTTGATGCTTCCCAAAATGGACGGCCTGACTGTTTGTCAACAATTACGCACTGACAATATTCACACTCCCATTTTAATTTTAACCGCCAAAAGCCAAACCGATGATAAAGTCATCGGGCTCGACACTGGTGCCGACGACTATCTTACCAAACCATTTTCTTTTGAAGAACTTTTAGCCCGTTGCCGCGCTCTTGCCCGTCGTCCCAAAAATTCTATTACTACCAATTTAACTGTTGATAATTTATCTCTCGACCCCATAAATTACGCCGTTACTCGCCAGAATAAATCAATAAACTTGTCGAGTAAAGAATTTGCTCTATTGGAATATATGATCCGACACCTCGGTCAAATTCTAACCAAGGAACAAATCACTTCTCATGTCTGGAATTACGATTCCGACATCCTCCCCAACACTGTCGAAGTCTACATTCGCCACCTTCGCCAAAAAATCGACCTGCCATTTAAAAATGAAAAACAACTTATTAAAACCATTCGTGGCTTCGGCTACAAACTAAGTGAATAATAATATCTTAAAAAATTTTCTCCCTGCCCTGTCAAGGGAAGGGTCGGGGAAGGGTTTGTTCTATTCTGCTCGTCTCAAACTCACCGCCTGGTACCTCCTCATCATCATGTTTATTAGTCTCTCGTTTAGTTTTGTTATTTATGGCTTCGTCAGTTCTGAAATTAATCGTTTTGCCGCCGCTCAGCGTTTCCGCCTTGAACGCCGTTTTGCCCCAACAATTATTGAGGAAAATTTAATTAATGAAATTCACAACCGTCTCCTCCTTTCCTTGGGTATTGTTAATGTCTCCATTCTTTTAATCTCCGGCACTCTTGGTTATTTTCTTGCCGGACGTACTCTAAAACCTATTCAAACCATGGTTGATGAACAAAACCGTTTTATTTCTGACGCCTCCCACGAACTAAAAACACCTCTGACTGCCATGAAAACTGCCTCAGAGGTCAATTTGCGTAACAAAAAACTAACCTTAGTTGACGCCAAAAAATTACTTTCTGCCAATCTTGAAGATATCAACCGCCTTCAATCTTTATCCGAAAACCTCCTCACTCTTACCCGTTATCACGACACTTCTACTCCGCTGGTTTTTTCTACTATCTCTCTCAAAGACATTGTTATCAAGTCAATTCAAAAAATTTCTCCCGTCGCTTCAGCTAAAGATATTGCCCTTGAAGATCTGACTTCTGATATTAAGTTTTCCGGTAACTTCCATTCCTTAGTTGACCTTCTAATTATTCTTGTAGATAACGCCGTCAAATATAGTTATCCCAAAACTGTTGTCAGTATTAATTCCACCCTAAAAAATAATTCTCTTCAGATTTCTGTTACTGATCATGGTCCTGGCATTGATCCTACGGATTTACCCCATATTTTTGATCGTTTTTATCGGGCTGATTCTGCTCGAACCAAAGGTGGTTATGGCTTAGGCTTGTCAATTGCCAAAAAAATAGTTGAAGCCCACCAAGGTACTATTACCGTTGATAGTACCCCCAAAATTGGCAGTACTTTTATTATTTCTTTTCCTTATGAAAACAAAGCTTAAATTTATAATTCCTACCCTCATCATTATTAGCGTAGTTGTTTTTATTTTCACCAGACCAAAAACTACAGCTCCTACCTATCAAACTGGTTCAGTTGAAAAGGGAACATTAATCAGCACCGTCACTTCTTCCGGTAAAATTGCCGCCACCAATTCTCGGACTGTCACCACTACCGCTTCCGGCGTGGTTAAAAAAGTCTTTGTCACCGAAGGTCAAAAAGTCAGAGTGGGCACGCCCATCATGAGTATCGAGCTTGATCTTGATGGTCTGCAGAAATATCAATCAGCTTTAGCCTCGTATCAATCAGCTCAAAACAGCTTAAAAACCACTCAAGAAAAAATCTATAGTTTACAAAATGCCTATGTCGCTGCTAACAATATTTTTACCAATCAATGGGCCAACCAATCACCAGACGATGTCACCTATATTCAAAAACACAACGATCTCCTCACCGCCAAAGCTAATTTAGCCAATTTAGAGGCTTCCGTCAAACAATCCCAATCTTCCCTTGAATCGTCCCGAATCAGTTATCAATTATCATCTCCCACAGTTTACGCCCCAATTTCCGGTACCGTTTCCGCCATCTCCTTAACCACTGGCATGATTCTCAATCCTACCAGCAGTTCCAGCAATAGCACTAATAGTGAAAATAAAATTGCTATCGTTAAAACCGATACCACTCCGGCAGTTTCAGTTAGTCTGACTGAAATCGATGTTTCCAAAGTAAAAGTTGGTGCTAAAGCTACTATTACTCTTGATGCTTTCCCCGATAAAACTTTTACCGGCAAAGTTATCGCCATTGATACTTCTGGTTCAGTTTCCTCCGGAGTGGTTTCTTATCCGACTACTATCCAATTTGACACCGACGTCCCGGAAATTTTATCTAATATGTCTGCCAGTGCCACCATTATTACTAAGATCAAAAACGACGTCTTTCTGGTTCCCACTTCTGCTATCGTCACTAATAACGGTACTGCTACTATCCGCCAATTAAAAGATAACCAACTTGTATTTACTCCCGTAGAAATAGGCGAATCAGATAACTCAAACACTGAAATTATTTCTGGTCTTTCTGAAGGCGATTCGATTGTTACTAGTGTTACTAATGCCACTATAAAGACAACTACCACTGGCACTTCAATTTTTGGCGGAGGCAATAGAATGTTCGCCAATCCTGGTCGTTAATTATGAATATTATTCAAGTTACTCACCTATCCAAGATTTACAAAAACGACTCAGTTGAAACTGTTGCCCTCGACAATGTTTCTTTTGAAATTAAAAAAGGCGAGTTTGTTGCCATCATGGGTCCATCAGGCAGTGGTAAATCAACCTTGATGCATATCTTAGGGGCGCTTGATTTACCCACTTCTGGTAAATATGTTTTAGACGGTGAACCAGTCGAAAAATTAACTGACGATGAACTTTCAGATATCCGCAATCGCAAAATTGGATTTATTTTTCAGGCTTTCAATTTAATTCCCCGAACTACCGCCCTAAAAAACGTTATGCTACCCATGGCTTATGCTGGCATTCCTGAAGATTTACGTCTCAAAACTGCCCTAAAGTATCTTGACCTAGTTGGCCTTTCTGACCGTCTAAATCACACCAGTAATCAACTTTCAGGCGGTCAACAGCAACGTGTTGCCATTGCTCGCTCTTTAGTCATGAACCCCAGTATTTTGTTAGCCGACGAACCGACTGGCAATATTGCTTCGGCTCAAGCTGAAGAAGTTATGGCAATTTTTAAAAAACTCAACACCGAAGGTCGAACAATAATTATGATTACTCATGAACCCGACATCGCCGACCACGCCAAAAGAATAATTTATATTAAAGACGGCAAAATAGCCAAGGATACAACCAAATGAAAATACTGGAAATAATTAAGGAAAGTTTTAGTACCCTCACCCTCAATAAGACTCGCACCGGTCTAGCTGTTTTAGGTATCGTCATTGGTATTGGTAGCGTTATTGCTCTTGTTTCCCTTGGTCAGGCCACTCAAACCTCAATTCAAAATCAGATAGAATCTCTCGGCGCTAATTTATTAACCATTAATCCCGGCTCTCAGCGTTCCGGCAATGTTCGTACCGCCACTTCTAACACCACTTTAACCAACGATGACGCCACCGCCATCGCCACTTCCTCACAAATTACCACTATCAGCAGCGTTTCTCCTGAGCTCAGTCGAAGATCTCAAGTTACCACTGCTGGTAACAACACCAATACTTCAATCATTGGTGCTACCCCAACCTATTTAACCATCCACAAGTTAGCCATAGCCACCGGTATATTTATTACCGATCGTGATGTCTCTTCACTGAACAAAGTCGCCGTTCTTGGACCTCAGGTCGTCACTGATCTTTTTGGTGAAGGCAGTGACCCCCTGGGTCAATCTATCCGCATCGGTGGCCAAACTTTTACCGTTGTCGGTGTTACTGTTTCCAAAGGTGGTACCGGTTTTAACAATCAGGATGACATTATTTATATTCCCTTATCCACCGCCCAAAAACAACTTTTCGGTGTTAACTATCTTAGCTCAATTGCTATGGAGGCTAAAAGTTCTGAAGTCATGACTCAAGCCCAGGATGAAGTTGGTTATTTTCTTTTAACTCGTCACAAGATTACTGATCCTGCCAGTGCTGATTTTTCGATTTTTTCCCAACAGGATATTCTTAACACCGTTTCTTCAACCACCGGAACTTTCACAGCTCTTCTATCGGGTATTGCCGCCATATCTTTATTAGTCGGTGGTATCGGCATTATGAATATTATGTTGGTTACTGTCACTGAGCGAACTCGCGAAATTGGTTTAAGGAAAGCCCTTGGGGCTAAAAAGAAAACCATCACCACTCAATTTTTAACAGAATCAGTTATTTTAA
>Ga0172379_10003219_pt1 | contig 26537 bp, 28 predicted proteins | sample GrowelOW334metaG_FD_119756 | JGI IMG/M metagenome (GOLD analysis project Ga0172379, IMG submission 119756) | Groundwater microbial communities from an aquifer near a municipal landfill in Southern Ontario, Canada - Groundwater well OW334 metaG | ecosystem: Environmental > Aquatic > Deep...
AAGAAAAACTTGGTGCTGATATTATTTTGGCATTTGACGAATGCACTTCACCAAAACATGGATATTGGTATACCAAATGGGCGATGCATCGTACTCACAAGTGGGCGAGGCAGTGCATTGCTGCAAAGAAATCAACACAGGCATTGTATGGTATTGTGCAAGGAGGAAATTTCGAAGACTTGAGAAAGGAGAGTGCGCGTGTAATAGGAGAGATGCCATTTGATGGTTTTGCAATTGGTGGCTCATTCGGAGAAGAGGAGATGAGAAATGTGCTTGAGTGGTGCATTCCTTATCTTCCCGAAGAAAAGCCTCGACACCTTCTTGGTATTGGGCGCATTGAAGATATTTTAGATGGCGTGGCACGGGGTATTGATACCTTCGATTGTGTGATTCCTACACGCGAGGCACGACACGGTTCTCTTTGGACTCATCACGGACGATATAACATCACAGGAGCAAAATATGAAGGAAGTACCCTCCCGCTTGAGGAAGGGTGTACATGTCCTGCATGTTCTCGTGGTGTAACGCAGGGAATTCTCCACGATGAATTTCGTGCGAAAAATATGAATGCAGGACGTGAAGCAACACTCCACAACATACATTTCTTTAATACTTTTATGGCGGAAATACGCGCGGCTATCAAAGCTGATCGTTTTCAAGAATTTCGTAAGGAGATAGAGGAACAACTAAAAACCCATGGAGTTTGAACAATTTGATTTTACATTACCAAAAGAATTAATTGCTTCGGCACCAGCTGAACCGCGCGATGCTGCGCGGCTCTTTGTGTACGACACACAGACCGATACGATTACATTTGATACGTTTCACAATATTGAAAAATATATTCCAAAGGATGCGCTTTTTGTATTGAATACCTCAAAGGTAGTTCCTGCGCGTATTGAGGTTCATAAAGAAACCGGCGGGAAAGTGGAATTACTACTTCTTGTGAATGAACTGCGTGCGGGCGAGATGATTATTAAAAGCATCGCAGATAGAAAATTGACCGTAGGGCAAAAACTCTCGTTTCCAAATAGAGAAAAGTTAGAAGTGGTGCAACAAGAAGAGCAGTTCTTTTATATGAAGCCACTTTTCCCAATTGAACATATAGTTGAATTACTTATGCGTTATGGCGTCACACCTATTCCTAAATATCTTGGTGAATCGCCACTCAGTGAAACAGAACTTCGTGCACGCTATCAGAGTGTGTTTGCGACACAACCCGCATCGGTTGCTGCACCTACTGCATCGTTGCATTTTACTTCAGAGCTTCTTGAGGAACTGAGAGAGCGCGGTAATTCATTTGCCTCTATCGCACTTCATGTGGGGATGGGAACTTTTGCGCCAGTGCGTGAGGAGCAAATACGAGAAGGGAAGCTTCATCGCGAACAGTACATAATACCAAAAGAGACTTCAGAGATGCTGCGCTTACAAGAACATACAAAGAAGCCGATTGTTGCAGTGGGGACGACGGTGATGCGCGCACTTGAGTCAGCGGAGAGCGCAATTTTAAGTAATGGTACTTCAACACCTATTATTGACTCAACTGAGATATTTATTCGATATCCACATCATTTTATGCTTGCCGATATGATGGTAACGAATTTTCACATTCCACAATCTTCTCTTATGAGTCTTGTAGATGCATTTTTGAGAGACAAGAATGCAAAGAGAACTATTTTGGAGTTATATGCCATTGCAATAAAAGAAAGATTTCATTTTTATTCGTTTGGTGATGCAATGCTTATTGTGTAAGGAAATGTGGGTGGTCTACGTTATACTATAGAGAATGAGACAATTACTTATAGTTGCTACATTATTTGCTTTGATTGGTATTCCGATGGCACATGCGGACAGTCTTAGCATGAATATTTCTGATACCTCGCCGTACCAAGGGGACACGGTAGTAGTTACTTTTACGGGTGGCGCACGACCTGAATCCATTTCATTTGATGGAAAACAATTTTCATTTTTCACTTATCGGCGTAACCCTATGGCAGTCATTCCAATTCTTGCTACACAAAAAGCAGGCACCTATCCAATAGTGGTGACTTTTATAGATGGCACTACTTTTGTGCGAAGCCTTAAAGTACGCGCAAGGAAATTCGTGGTAGTGAATCTTGGTATTCCAAAAGAACTTGGACTTACGACCGAAGGACTTACCACAAAGCTTGCCGAACAAAAAGTGAGTATTGATAGTACGGTGAAGGAAAAAACCGACAAGGTATATTTTGAAAAAGCATTTGGACTACCACTTGCCAATAATAAAATAATCTCAAGCACCTTCGGAGAAATTCGTAAAACAGGTGGCAGCATTATTCATCATTGGGGCATTGATATTAAAGCGCGTGAGGGCGCTGCGGTAGGTGCGATGAGTGGCGGCGTGGTGAAGAGCGTCTATTTCGATACAGTCTATGGCAACGTAATCATCATTGACCATGGCGAGGGAATCTTTTCGCTCTATATGCATTTGAAGAAGCAGAATGTAAAAGAGGGGGATATCGTAGAACGCGGTACCGTGATTGGTACCGTAGGAACGACTGGATATTCTACCGCACCGCATCTTCACCTTTCGCTCAAAGTGAATTCAATGTCAGTTGACCCCATTCGGTTTGTGATGGGATTTAAGTAAAACTAATTTTTTGGTCTATTGTGGCGCATATTATCCAAGGCCCACACGTATTCAATAATAAGGACTGATATCCATTGTGGCTCGTTATAGGCTAGAAACATCATAAACCCTATTATGAGAGCAATGGTGTTAATTAAGAAGAAGGCAACGTCAAAATGCTGTTCATGACGAGATGTTTCTTCGTTGTTGGTGATATAAAGAAGCGCATTCCATAGTTTTTTACTCATACAGTAATAGTACCCTTTTCTTGGGGGGCTTTCCATACGGTGTTTTCTCTACGTCACAATGCTGGGTTGATTTCAACTGGCGTATATTATACACTTGATTTTATTATGCTCGATAGAAAAAGAATGTTGGCGTTTCTCACGCTTATTGTTACCGTCTCAGTCGTTGCAGGTGTTTTTTCATATCAACCTTTGTGGCAGAGGATAAGCTCTTTTCGTCCTTGGAGCTTAGGACTCGACCTCGCAGGAGGAAGTCTTCTTACCTATGATATTGATGTGAGCAAGGTAAAGGATACAGAACAAGATAATGTGATTCGCGGATTGCGCGATGTGATTGAGAAGCGCGTGAATCTTTTCGGTGTTTCAGAACCGAAGGTATATAACGAGAAAGTAGGCAACTCAAACCGACTCGTAATTGAACTTGCGGGAATTAAAGATATCGATAAGGCAATTGCAATGATTGGACAGACCCCCTTCCTCGAATTTCGTGAAGTAAAACAAGATGAAAAATCAACGAGCACCGTTTCTTTTGTTCCTACGGAACTGAATGGCCGCTACGTAGTGAGTGCTCAGGTAGGAAGAGATCAGACGGCAGGTTTTCCTGAAATTGATTTTACGTTGAATGACGAGGGTGCCGTTCTTTTTGAAAAAATTACAGGAAATAATATTGGCAAGGCAATCTGTCTTTTCATTGATGGTCAGCCAATCATCCCTGATAGTTTTGAAGATAGCTGTCCAAGAGTGCAGGGTATGATTTCGGGAGGAAAGGCACGCATCACTGGACAATTTAGTATCACGCGCGCGCAGCAGATTGTAGAGCGCTTTAATGCAGGTGCGCTTCCTGCTCCTATTACCCTTGTAAATCAACAGACTGTGGGTGCTGACTTTGGTAAGGATTCACTTCAAAAAGCAATTTTTGCAGGTGCAATAGGTATGCTCGCGGTTATGATTTTCATGCTTACCTACTACCGCACCCTCGGCATCTTCGCTTCATTTGCACTTATCATTTATACCGCGCTTGCGCTTGGGCTTTTCAAGATTGTGCCGATTACCCTTACCCTTTCCGGCATCGCAGGATTCATTCTTTCTATTGGTATGGCAGTGGATGCAAACATTCTCGTATATGAACGCACCAAAGAAGAAATGAAGAAGGGAATTCCTCACGCAGCCGCTATTGAGGAAGGATTTAGGCGCGCATGGACTTCTATTCGTGATTCGAATGTTTCAACGCTCATTACTTCCGCAGTGCTTTACTTCCTCACCTCGAGTTTTGTGCAAGGATTCGCACTTACTCTTTTCTTGGGAGTAGTAATCAGTATGTTTAGTGCGATTACCACTACGCGTCTCATGTTAAGACTTTTCCTTAAATAATTATGAAAAACTTTAATCTTATACAAAATAGAAACTACTTCCTCGGGTTTTCTGGTTTCATGATGTTATTAAGTATGGTGCTTGTGGCAACACTTGGACTTCGCCAGGGGATAGATCTTCGTGGAGGCACTCAGTGGCAAATCGCATTTACGAGTGGCACGGTAACCGATGAGATGGTACGAAAGGCAATTGCACCGCTCACAAAAGAAGGAGAGGGTTCAGTAAAACAATCAGGCACTTCTGCAAACTCATTTATTCTTCGGTTGCCAAGTTTGGATGAAGCAACACACATTGAATACAATGCGGCGCTTAAAACCATTGGTGATTTTAAAGAGGAAAACTTCTCAAGCATCGGTCCGACAATCGGAGTAGAACTTCGTAATCGTGCAATCAAAGCAATTATCGCGGTACTCTTTGGTATTTCACTTTATATTGCATACGCATTTCGAAAAGTTTCAAAACCAATTTCCTCATGGAAATATGGATTTGCAACACTCATCACTCTTTTTCATGATGTGGTAATTCCGACGGGACTTCTCGCATTCCTCGGATGGTATAAGGGAATCGAAATCGACACAAACTTTATTGTGGCACTTCTCGTGGTAATGGGATTTTCAGTGCACGATACTATCGTGGTATTTGATCGTATTCGTGAAAACATTCTCCTCCATCGAGGAAAGAATTTTACACTCGCGGAAGTTATCAATTTCAGTGTGCGTGAGACATTCGCTCGCTCAGTAAATACCACCCTTACACTCGTAATTATGCTTGTGGCACTTCTCATAGTTGGTCCTGCCTCACTCTATTACTTCATTCTTACTATCCTTGTAGGAACGGTATTTGGTACGTATTCATCTATCTTTCTTGCAAGCCCTATCTTGTATCTCTGGGGTAGGTCAAGCTCTCAATCCTAATTTTTTCTTGAAGAAAAACCCCTCATTTGTGAGGGGTTTTTGGATGGCCACTAACTAGGCATATCTGGAATACCATAATTCAGGGGAGTGGGGTAGGGCTTGACTTGACACTATAAACAGGGTATATTACACTACATATAAATAAAAGGTTATGAAACATATCGACCAATTTATCAATGAGTTGTTTGCAGATTTCACCCCGAAGCAACGCAAAGTTGTGATGGGTCGTTTTGGTTTGAAAAATGGAAAACGCGCAACTCTTCAGGAGATTGGCGATGAGCTTGGTATTACCCGTGAGCGCGTACGTCAAATTGAGGAACAGATTATTGGCAAGATTCGGGAGCGTGTACGCACCGACGCAAAAGAATTAATCGATATGGCAGTAGCACATCTTACGAAGTGCGATGGCGTACGTCGTGATGATGAATTCATCCACGAAGTAATGGAAATGACTGATGATGCGGACGCAAAATATATTGAGCAAAAGCTTCGTTTTGTGTTTCTTACCTCAGGTATTCCGTTCTATCAACGTGAAGACGATAATAGCAATGGTTTTTGGTATGTAAGCGATAGCGCCAAAAAGAAATTTGTTGAGTTCGTAAAGCAGATGACTCAGTTTTTCCGTGGCGGTGACAAGAATCAGATTCTTCGCGAAAAAACATATTTAGCATTATGCAAGGATCTTTCTTCAACGCACTTCCTTACTATCCCTAAACATTTCGGATCGAATGTGTTCGGTGATGTAGGTCTTCGCGAGTGGGCAGAAATTGAACCAAAAACAATTCGCGATAAGGCGTATCTCGTCTTGAAAAAGAACGGACAGCCATTGCACTTCGAGAGCGTTGCAAAATTCATCAATGAATACGGATTAGATAAGAAACGCGCACACGTTCAAACAGTACACAATGAACTTATTAAAGACCAACGCTTTGTACTTGTAGGACGCGGTATGTACGGTCTTCAAGAGCATGGATTTGAATCGGGCACCGTGAGAGAAGTGATTGCCAGTCTTTTGAAAAAGAACGGACCACTTTCTTCAGCGGAAGTAGTAACCCTCGTGAATAAACAACGTTTCTTGAAGGAAAATACTATTCTTTTGAGTCTTCAGAATAGAAAGCATTTTAAGAGACTTGAGACCGGAAAATATCACGTTCGAGAGGCATAAGACAAAAGCATCCTCCGCATAGCGCGGGGGATGTTTTTTCATTCGTTTATTTGATGTAGAATGAACTCATTGTATGTTTAAGGATTTTCGTAAGGAATTCGAAGTAATTGTTGTCGAGTTGCTACGGCAATGGGAGATTTGGATTTTCCTTATTATTGCAGGCGCTCTTATTACTATTCCGTTTTATTCCATGGCCGAGCTTTGGTCAATTGTCCAACGTTTTATTTCATATACGTGGTGGTTTTGGGCATTTTTCATATTGTTTCTTCCATTCCGTGCCCTCTTCCTTTATTGGCGTCAGCAGGAATATAAAAAGAAGGAAGCGGTTGATGAGAAATATGTATTACTTGAACTTCGCATTCCTCGAGAACTTGAGAAAGGACCTCTTTCTATGGAACAGGTACTTCTTTCTCTTCATTCACTTGGGAATAGCCCAGGGAGTTTTCATGAAAAATATATTGATGGAGAGGTGCCGCTTTGGTTTTCTGCGGAAATCGTGAGTATCGGCGGTCAGGTGCATATCTATATGCGCGTTCCAAAGAAGAACAGAAATCTTGTTGAAGCAACCTTTTTCTCAAGTTATGCAGATGTAGAAGTGGTAGAGGTAAAAGATTATATGAAAGACTTACCTGCAACGACCGCAGAGTTGTATGCGCAGGATAGAGATATGTGGGGCACGGAAATGAAACTCGCAACCGATGCGGCATATCCTATCAAAACATACCAGTCATTCGAAAGTGGAGGAGAGGGGCAACTTGATCCCATTTCTACATTTCTTGAAGTTCTTGGAAAATTGAAATCAGAAGAGGTGGCGTGCATTCAGATTGTCCTTTCGCCAGCTGATAAAAAGTGGGGAGAGAAATGGCAGAGTGTGTTAGAGAAACTGCGTGAGCCAGAGCTTTTTGAAGCAGGAGAGGAAAAAATAACCATTCCACGGACCCCTGGCCAGAATGAACTCGCGAATGCAATCGAGACAAAACTTTCCAAAGTTGCGTTTAATACGCTTATCCGTATTTTGTACGTTGCACCTAAAACTATTTTTAAAGAAGGTTCAGGATTTGCGCGGAGCGGCATTATTGGTGCGTTTAATCAGTATAGTGCGCCAAATTTGAATTCATTTAAACAAAACAATGAAATGGCAACTTCGATGAAACCATGGAAGTGGAGTGAGCCTTTGCGATTCGGACTTGGTAGAAAAGGGGAGTATCGCAAGCAACGCTTGCTCTATTCGTTTCGTTTTCGTGAATGGCCACCTGAGACATTTACTGCGCGTCTTTTTACTTCATATCTATCGAATTCAAATTTCCATACACTTTCATTTGAAATGGCAGTCGATGAGCTCGCAAGCGTTTTTCATTTGCCAACTTCGATTGTGCTTACTGCGCCGCACATTAAGCGTGTGGAAAGTAAAAAGGCTGGACCTCCTTCTGGAATCGCCATCTTTGGTGAGGAGTCACACTTGGAACGATTTGAGCAGAAGGAATAATATATATGGACCCTACGATTTTTCTTACCTCAATAACAACCTCTCTTTCTCGCATGATAGCGAGTGAAACGTGGTTGCGTATATATAGCACTGCACATGTTGTTTTTGTAATTGGTGATATTGTGTTGGTGATAGGAAGTATCATACTTGCAATACGTGCCTATGCATCTCGCAGAACAATTGATATCCATGCGGCTCCACCGAGTGTAGCGCAGATACTTAAGAAACCCGGCCTTCAGGCGGCCTATAAAGAACTTTGGGATAAGATTCTTGCGCGAGCGATTGTTTCGCCGCCAGACTCATATCGTACTGCACTTATGGATGCAGATGCGTTAATTGACCAATTATTACAAGATGCCGGATTTGTAGGAACGAATATGGCAGAGCGATTAGGAAGACTTAATAATATGGGACTGAGAAGTTTGAATGCAGTATTTCGCGCACATAAAATACGCAATGAGCTTGCACACTCGTCTGATATAGTTCTTTTAGAAAAAGAAATGAAAGAAGTACTCAGTCTCTATGAAAAGTTTTTACGTGAAGTAAAAATTCTCTAATTGTGTAATGGCAAAAGAAGGAAAGCTACAAATTATTAAATATGCACCACCTCCTCCCGAACTTCCTATTCTTGGAAAATCGAATTCGGCGGAGGTTTCTTATATTGGGCGCACAAACTATGCGGCAGGTCTTGAAGAGAAAAAATTTATTTTCGGACTTAAACGTATTGATAGGCGGCATCATCTTCATATTATTGGAAAGGGAGGAGTGGGGAAGTCAAAATTTCTTGAGTTGCTTATCAGGCAAGATATTGCCGCAGGAAAGGGTGTGTGTGTGATTGATCCGCATGGCGACCTTACCGATGCTATTTTAGATTTTATTCCTGAATCAAGGATGAAAGATGTGTGTTTTATCGACCCCTCTGATGTGGCGTATCCACTTCTCTTTAATCCTCTTGTAGGAACAGATAAGGCATTTCATCATCAACTTGCACAGGGACTTATTGAGGTTATGAAAAAGCAGTTTATCGACGCTTGGACACCTCGTCTTGAGCACATCTTTCGTTTTACTATATTCGCCCTTCTTGATTATCCCCATCCTACAATGCGAGGAATGATTTCATTGCTTACTGACGAGGAATATCGTGCAAAAGTAATTCCCTATATTGAGGATGAGATGATAAAACGATTTTGGGTTACTGAATTTCCTGAATGGGCAAAGAAATTTGATACGGAGGCAATTATTCCACTCGTAAGTAAGTTAAGTCAGTTCTTTTCACATCCACTGTTGCGAAGCATTTTTTCTCAAGAGGAAAACAAAATTAATCTTGATGTCCTCGTAAACGAAAATGCAATTATTTTGGTCAATCTTGCAAAAGGGAAAATAGGTGAAGAAAATTCAAGTTTTCTTGGTTCACTTCTTTTAATGAGAATTCGTCAGGTGGGCATGGCGCGTGCCACGATGCCAGAATGGGCACGAAAAGATTTTTATATTTATATTGACGAATTTCAAAATTTTATTACTGAGACATTTGAGCAATTTCTCTCCGAAGCGAGAAAGTATGGTCTCTGTCTTACAGTCTCACATCAGTATTTAGGACAACTTGAAGAGCGAGTACAAGCAGCACTTCTTGCGAGTGTAGGAAGCTTGGTAGTGTTTCGCGTGGGCGGTGAGGATGCCGAAACGCTAGAAGGAGAAATGACCCCCATTTTCAAAGCAAAGGATATGATTAATCTTGGACTTCAGGAATTCTACATTAAAATGACAATTGATGGGGAAACGTGTGATCCTTTTTCCGCGGACACATTGAAGGTGCTTCAGCCAACACATTCATCACATAGAGAAGATATTATTAAGACATCGCGAGCGAGGTTCGCGACCGCAATAGCGCCTCATGAGAGAAAGGGAATAGAAGAAAAAATAATATCTCCAGATACAGTGGTATAATGGAAGTAAATGAAGCGTGTACAAAAAGTAATTACGAATGCGTTGTACCGATTGCGAGGAAGCACGCTTCTTGTTGAACAGATAAATGGTGTATATAAAGTATCTCGTGCCTATGATGCGGAATCAAATCGCCCGGCACGTATTGTGAAACAGAAAATTGTTCGTAATTTAAGCGAACTAAAACCATCACTTTTTGGTATTCGAACATTTGGAAGCGTTATTCTTGCGCTTGATTCACATCACGCAACTACTATTGAAAGTGCGGTAAAACTTGTGCGTGCAAGTCCTCATGATGCTATTGATGAGGGAGAATTAGATGCCCTCCTTTTTCATGGATTCTGGAATTTTCTAAATCGTTATCGAACATTTGCATCAAAAAAATTAGGAATCAATGAACTTGATCTTATTGTGGCGAATGTTGCGGTAAAGGAGGTGCGTATTGGCACCCATACAGTATTTAATCCTCTTGATTTTTCTGGGCGTGAATTATTTCTTAAATTTCGTGGCACTCTTATTGCGCGTGAGTTCCTTCCTTCTATTACGCATCTTAGTAAATTTGTGAGTGGCAATATTATCGTGGTAGAGCGAGGCTCGATTCTTATGGAAGCAATTGGAGAATCAATAGTGTTTCTTGAAATCGGCGATGAACGCACCTCTGTGTATACAATAGGGAATGATGAGAGTAGTTATGCAGGGGAGTGCGCTTGGGGAGCAAAGAATATTACTGGTGCACTTGCGAAACTTTTTGGTGTGCATATGCACGTTGTTCCAGCACTCTTGAACCGTTATACTAATAATCAGATTTCAGAAAAGATGAGGCATACCATTGTACGTACTGCGCGGGAAGAAATAAAAAATTGTATGCAGCATCTTGAGTCGGTGGTACCCGCGAGTCATATGAAAAAATCCGCAATTCGCTATGTACTTTCATCAGTGCATCCGATTCCTGAATCATTATTTGTAAGTGGGGAGCTTCGGTCAGCATCATTTATGTTTCCTACCAATAAAGCATTAGGAATAACACGAAGGTTGGATGAAAGAGAGGGGGGCGAACCTCATAGAGACCAATCACTTGCGTTGTTCGCATTTCCTTATCTTCATCCTCAATATATGCCCATAAATCAATTGCTTCAGCGGAGAGTAAAATGGCTTATGCCACACGCCTAGAAGAGTATGAATCCCGTTAGAGTTTTACCAACGGAGTATGAAGGAGATGGTAATATGAACAAGATGAGTATCAAAAATAAAAAAGTAATAAACAAAAAATTCTAACGGGATGAAAAAAGAACGAAAGATTTTTCTTGATAGATCTGAGGGGCTCGATGCCGCTGTGGATAAAATTATTCATACACCCGTGGATACTATCATCCTCAATATTCCCAAGGGCTCTGTGCTCGGGCTTTCTCCTAATAATTTTCGCGTATTAAAGCGTGAGAGTGAGACCGCGGGGAAAATATTGACTATTGAGTCGGTAGACGATGATATTCTTGATCTTGCAAATCTTGCAAAAATAAATGCATTGAATCCAATATTAAATACGCGAGAGCGAACTGTGTCAGACATTGTGAGAAATGTTCCTCTTTCACGAAGAGGGGTTTTGCGAAAAGAAGGCGTTGGCGCAAAAAAAGAGTCAAGTGAGAAGGAAGAAATAGTAATCAAGAAAAGGGGAATAGTTGTCGAGAGGGAACTACATAAAGAGATATTAGCCCACGAACCAGAAGAGGAAATATACCAGGATGAAAAACCTCGTGCTCGTTCCCTACGCGGAGGAAGAGGGTGGATGATATCCTTTTCCATTTTTGCGCTTATTTTTCTTGTGGGAGGATGGTACAGCTATCGTGAAGCTCCACATGTGTCTGTGGAAATAACTCTCAAAAAGGCTGAGGTTCCAGTGAATCTTACCATTCAGGTAAGTAAGGATTATCATGAGGTAGGTTTTCAAAATAATACCATTCTTATTCCAGGGGAACTTCTTGAGGCAAAGAGTAATCTCTCAATGGATTTTCCTGCACAAGGAACGGAAGTAGCAACTGCACGCGCAAAAGGAAAATTAACAGTACACAATGCATTTAGTTCAAGTCCACAAGGATTAGTAGCTTCCACGCGCTTCGAATCTCCTTCGGGGAAAATATTTCGCCTTGATAAGGCAGTATTAATTCCTGGCGCAAAAGTAGTTTCGGGGAAGATGGTACCTTCATCCATTGAAGTGAATGTAACGGCAGATGCAGAAGGGCCTGACTATAATAATCCTAAAGAAGGGCAGTGGACCATCCCTGGATTTAAGAATACAGCGAAATTTAAAGGATTTTATGGAGAAGCATCAGGCCTCATTGAGGGAGGATTTTCAGGAGAACGTGCAGTAGTGTCTTCAGACGATCTTACGAATGCAGAAAAAAAAGTGGGAGATGCGCTTCGTGCAGCGCTTGAAAGTCAGATGCTTCTCTTAAAAAATGAAGCATTCAAAGCAGTTGAGGGGAACACTGAGTTTGTTATTTTGAAAAAAGAAACGCAGCCAAATGCGGAAGATAAGAAAATATTCGGGATGTTTCTTGAGGGAAGAATGAGGCAACTCGTGTTTGAAGAAAAAACATTGAATGAGGCACTTGCTACAGCAATAGGAAAAAATCGTACAGGAGAACGCGTAGCCGAAACAAAGGTAGAATATGGGACGCCTACATTTGATTTTGAGAAAGGCACTATGTCGTTTAATGCGTCGGGTACGCTTGTATTTGTTGCAAATGTTGATGCGGAAGGATTTAAAACAAGTATTCTTGGCGCTGATGAGACCGCAGTAAGAACCGCAGTATGGGCTCTTCCAGGAATAGAGACGGCAAAAGCATCTTTTAGTCCGTTTTGGGTTCATCGCGCACCTATGAATCCCGTAAAGGTGAACGTGACAATTCAGTAGAGGGCATATTCTGAGGCGGGCCGATAGGTGGGAGTTGACTTTTTCGGCCTTCCTCCATATAATTGAATTCGCTTATCGTTTTTATTATCCATAAATGAGCAAAAAAGATAGTTTTATAAAACAGGACGGCATAGTGCAAGAAGCATTGCCAGGCTTACTCTTCCGCGTGTCGCTGGAAGGAGAGCGAGAAGTCCTTGCCCATCTTGGAGGAAAAATGAAGTTGAATAGGATTCGTGTAATCCCAGGAGACAGAGTAACAGTCGAGATGACTACGTACGATGAACGCCGAGGGCGCATCGTGCGGAGGTTGTAAAAAAGTAAGTATTCGAGTAATATTACGTTGCTCGTAGAAGGGCATTTTTATTATGAAAGTAAGAGCATCTGTGAAAAAAATCTGTTTGAAATGCAAGACCATCCGTCGCAAGGGAAGGGTCTATGTCATTTGCGAAAATAAAAAGCATAAACAACGACAAGGATAATTAATTATGAGAGTTGTAGGCGTAAACATACCAGACACCAAAAGAATTCCTATTGCACTAATGTACCTTTATGGGGTTGGTCTTGCACGCGCATATAAGATTATTGCGGAAGCAGAAATTAATCCTAAGAAATTTGCAAAAGAGCTCACTCCTGATGAAGTGAACAAGATTCAGTCAATTATTGAAAAAAGTTACAAAGTAGAAGGAGAGTTGCGACAGGTTATTAAACAAAATATTAATCGGTTGAAGGATATTAAGTCATATCGCGGTGTTCGCCATATGCGCCGACTTCCGATGCACGGACAGCGTACGAAAACCAATTCTCGAACAGTACGTGGCAATGTGCGTAAAACGGCCGGAAGCGGAAAGAGAAAAGTTGACCTTAAATAATCACTAATCCATGGGAAAGAAAAAAGTTGCAAAAGTAACAGGAGAGGCAGCCCTTAAGGAGTCACAGGGCGTAGAGAGCGCGGTTGCTGAAGTAAAGCAATCGGGCAAACTTCGCGTTGAAAAAGGGAAGGTGTTTATTCAGGCAACGCTTAACAACACTATCATGACGATTACTGATGAGAAGGGGAACACGGTGGCATGGTTGTCCGCAGGTTCACTTGGCTTCTCAGGTCCGAAGAAAGCAACTCCATTCGCAGCTTCAAAAGTTGCAGAAGCACTTGCTGAAAAGGTAAAGAAATCAGGCCCTATCAAGATTGAAGTATTCGTGCGTGGCATTGGAAAGGGAAGAGATTCTGCGGTTCGCTCGCTTGCCACGAAAGGATTTGATATCCTTTCAGTGAAGGATGTGACCCCAGTTCCTCACAACGGTCCTCGCCCAAGAAAGGTAAGAAGAATTTAATTATGAGACCTATTAAAGAAAAAAAAGAGAGATCACTTGGCGTAAAGCTTTTCTTGAAAGCGGAGCGTTGTAATTCTCCAAAATGTGTTACCGTACGTCGTCCACAGCGTCCTGGACAGCATGGTGCAAAGCGCCAGAGAAATATTTCTGACTTTGGGAAGCAGCTTCAGGAGAAACAGAAAATTCGCATCTTTTTTGGTTTGAATAACAAGCAACTTGGGAAGTTATTTGAGACTTTGACCAAAGAACAAATCGCTGCACGTCTTCGTGAGCGCCTTGATTTCGTGGTGTATCTTTTGGGATTTGCAAAATCTCCACGTATTGCCCGTCAGCTTGTGTCTCATGGGCACATTGTGGTAAATGGAAGAAAAACAAATATCGCCTCATTCCATGTGAAGAAAGGAGATGTTATTCAGGTTCGTACTGAATCAAAAGACTCAAAGATATTTGAGGGAACAAAAGAATATTTAAAGAATCTGGAGGTGCCAAAGTGGCTTACTGTAGATATTAATGAGCTTAAAGGTGAATGCGTCGCCCCTTCAAGCACCGAAGAATATCAATTTCCTTTTGATATTAATTTGGTAGGTCAATTTTATTCGCGTTAAAATAATAATTATTTATGAAATACGCACATCTTAGTGAATCAGTGACCGTAAAGAAAGTTTCCGAGAAGGATAACGTTGGTTTGTTTCACGTCGAGAATCTTTATACCGGTTATGGTATGACTCTCGGTAATGCACTTCGAAGAGCTCTTCTTTCTTCGTTGCCTGGCGCCGCAATTACGCAAGTAAAGATTAAAGGAGTAGATCATGAATTTTCAGCGCTTCCTGGAATGGTAGAGGATATCGTGGAATTTTCACTTAATTTAAAGAAAGTACGATTCCATTTCTTTGCAGATGAGCCTCAAGTACTTACCCTCCACGTAAAAGGGGAGAAAGAAGTAACTGCAGGAGATATTGATGCGTCAACATTTGTTCAGGTCATCAATAAAGACCTCCATCTCGCAACTCTTACAAAGAAGACTGCAGACCTTGATTTAGAAATTACTATTGAGAAGGGACTCGGTTATATTCCTTCCGAGATGCGCAAGCTTGAAAGACTTCCTGTGGGTACGATTGTGCTTGATGCGCTCTTTTCTCCAGTGGTGCGCGTCGCATTCTCAATAGAGAACATGCGCGTAGGGGATAGAACAGATTATAATCGTCTCATTCTTGAAGTGGAGACTGATGGTTCTATTACACCTTCTGAAGCATTTCATAAATCAGTCAATATTATTAAGGACCATTTTGAAAAGCTCGCGACTATCGAGGTAACAAAAACCGAAATAACTGAACACAAAGAAAAGAAAGGAAAGAAGAAGTAATCATGAGACACGCAAAGACAGTGAAAAAATTTGGAAGAGAGAAGGGGCAACGCAGAGCGTTTATGAAAGGGCTTGCGAATCACCTTATCTCGCATGAAAAGATTGTCACGACTGAGGCACGAGCCAAAGCGTTGCGTGGTTTTGTTGAGCGTATGATTACTCATGCAAAGAAGCAGAATGTAACTTCATTAAGGCTCATTATGAGAGCACTTCCAAAAGTAAACGCCTACAAGCTTTATCACGAGATTGCGCCGCGTTATGCAGATAGGAAGGGAGGATACACACGCGTGATTAAAATGGCGAAACCGCGGAAGCATGATGCATCCGCGATGGCAACAATTGAATTTGTATAATATGGAATATCAGATTGACGCAAAACAAAAACCTTTAGGAAGAGTTGCCTCAGAAATCGCAATCATTCTTCAGGGAAAGAAGAATCCAAGCTATGATCCTCGTGTAGAGGGGACTGACTCGGTTTCAGTTTCAAACGTAAAAGAAATCAAGTTGACTGGGAAGAAGGCAGAGCAAAAAATGTATTACAAACATACCGGTCCTCTTGGTCATTTGCATGAGAGAAAATTTGAAAATGTATTTGAGAAGAATCCAGGATGGGTATTACGCCGTGCAGTACGACTTATGTTGCCAAAGAATAAGCTTTCATCAAGACGCATGAGGAGATTGAAGATTGTTGACTAACGAGACCTATGACACCGAAAACGACAAAAACAGTAAAACCAAAAGCAGGACGTTACTTCGAAGCGGTGGGACGTCGAAAGACATCCATTGCACGAGTGCGTATTCACGCAGGAAAGCCTGGAACGAATGTAGAAGTGAACGACAAAAAGTTCGCAGTGTATTTTCCTCTTGAGAAGCATCGTCGCACCGTAGTAAGCCCTTTTGAGGGACTTTCCTTGAAGGAGTATGAGGTGACCGCAAAAGTGTCAGGAGGTGGTGTAAGCTCACAGGCGGAGGCGGTTCGCCTTGGTGTCTCCCGCGCACTCATCCTTATGAATCCTATTTGGCGTTCACGTCTTAAGGTCTTAGGCTTTATGAAACGTGACCCACGTATGGTGGAACGTAAGAAACCAGGTCTTCGAAAAGCACGCCGACCGCAGCAATGGAGAAAACGTTAATTCAAGAAAATCCCTCGCACGAGCGAGGGATTTTTAATCTACAAAAATCTCTTCTTTCGCTATGTAAACTTTCGCAAGTTAAAATCTAATCTCGTTTATCGTCATGCATTTACGGAATTTACTGAACTCAACCCCGCTCATAGCGGGGGATTCAAACAACAGTAAATTCCTACTCCTTCCTCCTCACTCGAAGATTTTTTAACTAGCTCCAGCAATACTCGTTCAAGAAGAGATTTTTGTAGATTTGTATAAGTGAGAGAATATTTATTGACCAATTTGCTTTGGAAGTTGTACTATAGGGTTGTTCTTTAATATATGGTCGCAAGTAATGAGAGCTGGAAATTCCAGACAGTATGAACGCGAACCAAAGGAGAAATTGCTATGGAAGACAAATCTGCAACTCTCGAACAGGCGAAACAGGTATTAAACCTTATCGCACAAAGTGGTGCTTCAAGAAAGCAGCTTCAGGCTGTGTATGAATCAGGGTTCCTTTCAGATTTTTTAATGATGAATCCTGAATATGTAAGTCGCATTGACCGAAGAGATTTGAGAAATCTCTTAGGTGTCTGTCCGCGATATATAGTTGAGGTGGATTATAACAATGAATATTATGAACCACTTTCAACTGCTTTTCGATTTGCTCGCTCTCCTGAGTTGTATGTAGAAATGGATTGGTATAAACACGGAGTAGGAAAGGAAAACGTGGCGGTTGAGCTTATTCCTCCTTCTCTTATTAATAATCCCGTAGAAGATACGCGCGCCAAAGTTCTTTTTGCAAGGTTGAAGAATCTGGGATATCGATTTGCGGCGCCTCGTGAATTTATTGCTCTTATAAATAAATTCTCGTTTGATTTTCCCAAAGGAAAGTCTATCGTTGGTGGTACCGTAGCAGATAAAAAAGAGGAAGAGGGTTTTTATCTTACGCAGTTCCAGGAATTTAAATCACCAGGATTTGGGTATGGTATGTTCTTTCCCCCGGCATGGGGCGAACGAGATCTTTCATGGTGGATTGCGGCAGTAAGAATATAGTTTTTAAAAATAGACCACCTTGGGAACGAGGTGGTTTTTATTTTCTTTATATTAATTCTCAAGAATGGTGCGGGTGAGGGTTCCGTCTTCGTGCAGGATGAAGAGGGGGCCGCTTAATGCAAAGGAAGTAACATTTTTTTCAATAGTGTATCGGTTGCGAGGAGGGCGTATATCAAATTCTTCTACCAAGAGGTTCGAGCCTGCTTGTATGAAGAAGTAGTTTGGCGCGGAGGGAATCCAAGTGAAGGTTGGGAAGTTTGCCGTCTCCTCAATTTTCATTGTTTCTATTTCACCTTTTTTATGTACGATGTCTCCCTCATATTCTTCGAGATATATAAGTGAGAGCATATGATCCTTGGTAATAAATACTGCGCGTGTAGTATCTGGAGAGAATGAGAAAAATTCGACATTACGCGCAAGGGAAGTGGTGGTATTAGTGTTTATATCAAAAAGAGAAAGAGTATTTTGAGTATCAAGAGACATCAGATAGGAACCATTGGAATTTAACGCAATACGTGTGGGTGAGGCAACAATATGAGGATAAGAAGTGGTGGTATGAACTATAAGGTTAATTACGGTTCCATTGCCCGCATTATCTATTACCACTATGCCACTATTGGTGGTGGCATATGTGAGAATATTTTTTGTGGTGAAGAGTTGTTCAAGCTCATTCTTCCTTGTATCAAGGAGATAGAGTGAGGTTTTGGTAACAAGAATAAGCTTTGTTGAATTAAAGGGATGGAAAAAGATATTTTGAATTACTGCGGAAGTAGAAGTGGTAGATTGGTGCTCTTTGAGTGAGAGAAAGAGCCTTGTAATATTGAGTGGTGTAGAGGGCGTATCAAGGTCAATGAAATAGAATGCATTTCGGTCACGGGTAACGATTAGCTCAGAATTTGCGGCGTGTGCAATAACCTCCGTGCCTTGGAGAGTCTTATTTGTTATAGAAATCTTTGTATTGTGCTGAGTAAGAGGGCCTTGTGCAGTTGTCCAAAATGCATCGGTACTTGTTGCAATAAGTTCCTTTAGAATCGATTGTGGCCAGAGGACAACATGATTTGCAGAAGTAACTTGACCTGGTTTTACCGTAAGTTCTTTATGCCATTCGCCGTACCCTTCACGGGTAAGGGCAGTAATATAGGTATTTGGTGCAAGTCCATCGATAAAAATATCATGGCTTAAAAATCCACCCCGTTCCGCTCGTTCCCTTCCATTAAGGGAAAGTGTTGCGTCGCGAGGAGTGAAATGGAAATAAAGCCCACCCGCCTTTGCAAGACGGAGATGTTCGGTATCAATTACAATGCCCTGCATTTTGAGTGCTAAATATGCCCCTATAATAACGAAGATAGCAATGAAAAAAGAGAGAAGTGCTTTCCTAGTGCGCGACTTGATAATCATCAGTTCCCTTACGGTAACCTTCCGCAGCTTTTTTGGCAATATGCATAATTTATTTGAATTTTATCGCGGTCGGTAGTAGAGTAGAACCGTACAGATAACACATGTTTACACGAAAAATTGGTATTGATCTTGGCACCACAAACACCCTCGTCTTTCTTCCTGAGCGCGGTATTGTGATAAACGAGCCAACGGTAGTTGCGCTTCGTAAACCGGATAATACGGTACTTGCAGTGGGCGCAGAAGCAAAAGAAATGGTAGGGCGCACTCCGGATGATATTGTAACGTATCGACCACTCAAAGATGGTGTGATTGCAGAATATTATATTACACAGGCGATGCTTAAGTATTTTATTACGAAGAGTATTGGTACGTTTAATGTGATTCGTCCTGAAGTGGTCATTTCAGTTCCTGCAGGCATTACTTCAACAGAACATCGCGCCGTAATGAATGCGGCAAAAGAAGCGGGCGCACGAGAAGTATATTTGGTAAAGGAACCACTTCTTGCATCACTCGGTGCAGGTATTCCTATTCATTCCGCAGAAGGAAATATGATTGTGAATATTGGTGGTGGCACTACTGAGGTGGCAGTCATTTCACTTGGTGGTATTGTCACGTGGGCGAGTTTGCGTGTGGCGGGAAATCGGTTTGATAATGCAATTAGCGAGTATATTAAAAAGAAGTACGCACTTGCGATTGGGGAGAATACTGCAGAAAATATTAAGATTTCCATTGGTACGGCAATGCAAAATCGCAATAAGATGGAGATGAAAATTCGTGGAAGAGACCTTCATTCAGGACTTCCTAAAGATATGGTAATTAACTCGAACGAAGTTGCAGAAGCAATTAACGGACACCTCGTTGATATTATGAATGCCGTTCAGTCCGTATTCAATGTGACGCCGCCTGAACTTGCTGCAGATATTATGGAAAAAGGAATCATTCTTTCAGGGGGAAGTTCGCAGCTCCGTGATCTTGAGGAATTTATTAAGCGCTCATTAGGCGTTCCGGCATATGTTGCGGAAGAGGCTATTCTTTGTGTGGCAAAGGGTACTGCGACCATCCTTAACCATTTGGACGTATATAAACGAACGCTTTTGAGGCGTTAAGAATTATGATCTTCGGCCACGAAGACATACAAAAAGCATTTACGCATTTTATTCGAGAAGGAACACTCGGACACGCGTATCTTTTTTTTGGTGATGAGGGTATTGGAAAGCGTTCATTCGCGTATGAATGTGCACACATGATTGAGCGAGGCAAGAAGATAGGTGAAGCGGGAGCAACTGAGGAAGAGCCTCTTGGTGATTTAATGATTCTTCGTCCAAATGAGAAAGGGACTATTGGCATTGATGCAGTGCGGGAAGTAAAGCATTTCTTGTGGCAGACTCCATTTCATTCGCCAAAGCGTATCGCGCTTATTGATGATGCGCACGCGTTAACCGATGAAGCAGAAGGTGCAATGTTAAAGATTGTAGAAGAACCTCCTTCACACGGACTTATTATATTAGTGACGCATGATACGCAAATGCTTCTTTCTCCACTTCTTTCCCGTCTTTCTCGAATCTATTTTAGGCGTTTTTCGCGCGATGAGATTCAAAGGATTTTGGAGCAGGAATATCATGCAACCTCTGCGCGTGCAAAAGAAATTGCCCGCGCCTCATTTGGAAGATTAGGGAGAGCACTCTCGCTTCTTCAAGGGGTCACCAAGAAGATTCCTGAAGATGATACGAAAGGAATTCTCATGAGAACCATTGAGGAAAAGATCCTCTCCTTATATACGAAGGGAAGTGTGCAATATGCGGAGACACTTACTCATTTGCTTGCGCGCGAGATGGCAGTAAAACAATTTAATATAAACCCGGGCCTTCAACAGAAAGCAGTTGAATACGAAGCGCGGGGCACCTATAATTGATATACCTATGGCAATAACGAGCGCAGATGATTTTAAAAAAGAAGCACAAAATACATTTCAAGAATTCAAAAAAGAGATAGGAGGCGTACGTGCGAATAGGCCTTCTACGGTGATTCTTGAAGAAGTAAAAGTAAATTACTATGGTAATCTTACTCCCTTAAAGCATATGGGGACTATTTCAGTAGTTCCTCCACGCGAGCTTGTAGTGCAATTATGGGATAAAGAAGCGGTGCAACCAGCCGCAAAAGCAATCGAAACGACATCTCTCGGATTCACGGCAAGTGTCGAGGGAAATACTATTCGTGTTTTTTTACCAGAACTTAGCGAGGAGCGTCGCGAAGAACTCGGAAAGCATGTGAAAAAAATAAGCGAACAATTTCGTATTCGTTTGCGTCAGCTTCGCGATGAAGCGAACAAGGGAGTAGAAGCAACATTTGCCGCAGGTGGATTAGGAGAGGATCAGAAGTTTAAACAGAAGGAATTAGTTCAAAAATATATGGATGCAACTAATAAAGAAATCGAGGGCATCCTTGGGGCAAAAATAAAAGAAATCGAAGAATAATGATTATTGTAGCTGTAATTATAGGATTGATAATACTTGTCATTGCGCATGAATTCGGGCATTTTATTGCTTCAAAACTATTTGGAGTAAAAGTAGAAGAATTTGGCATTGGATATCCTCCCAAGCTTTTTGGAAAGAAATTTGGAGAGACATTATATAGCATAAATCTCTTACCGCTTGGTGGATTTGTGCGTATTCATGGAGAAGAATCACAGGTGGAGGAGGGAGGAGTTCCTGTTGATCCTCAGCGTAGTTTTATTCATCAAGCAATATGGAAGCGTTCATGCATTCTTATTGCGGGGGTAATGATGAATCTTATTGTAGGATGGTTTATTTTTTCCGGTGTCTTCATGACGGGGAGCCCCGCGCATCTTATTCTTGGTGAAATTGATAAAGGTTCTCCTGCAGCGAGTGCGGGACTTATGCAGGGTGATGTTATTATTTCGGCAACATTAGGAACGGTTGAATTAAAAGATCCGATACAAAGCAGCGAATTTATTACGGCAGTAAAAAATGTTGCTGGAACTGAAGTAAGGCTTGAAGTAGCACGCAAGGGGAAGACTATTGAGACCACACTTGTTCCTCGTGTAAATCCTCCACAAGGAGAGGGAGCACTTGGTGTTGAACTTGTGGAGATGGGATTTCCTTCAAAACCATTTTTCTCCGCATTAGGAGCAGGATTTACTGCGATGGCCTCGGTGTTATGGCTTACTATCCTTGGATTTGCAAATCTTATCATAGGGGTATTTACTGCGCCTCGTATGGCATTGCAGAGTGTTGCGGGGCCTGTTGGTATTTTTACGTTAGCGGCACAAACAGGGAAGATGGGATTTGTGTATCTTGCACAACTTATCGGATTCATTTCTGTGAACCTCGCAGTGCTAAATCTCATCCCGTTTCCTGCACTTGATGGTGGACGAGTCTTCTTTCTTTTTATTGAGAAGATGAAAGGAAGTCCCATTTCTTCGCGGACGCAACAGATTATTAATGGCGTTGGCTTTATAGCACTTCTCGCACTTATGGTTCTTGTGACGATTCACGATGTGGTAAAAATATCTCGCTAATAACACTATGAAGCAATCCTATTATTTCTTAAAAACAAGCAAGACATTTTCCGAAGAGGATACTATTGTATCGGCGAAATTGTTGAAGCAGGCAGGATATATCCAAGAGTCTGTTGCGGGACGCTATTATTTTCTTCCTATTGGTCACAGAGTCCAGGAGCATATTATGCAAATTGTGAAGGAGGAAATGGATCGCGTGGGCGCACAGGAGATGATTGCTCCTATTTTACATCCGCTTGAACTATGGAAAGAAACAAATCGCACAAGCACTACTGGCTTCGAGTTAATGAAAGTGAAGGATAGGCGAGGCTCTGACTTTGCACTTGGGGGAACTGCCGAGGAAATGTTTGTAGACCTCGTGCGTAAGTACCAACTGAGTTATAAAGATCTTCCATTCCAACTCTATCAGTTTTCACCAAAATTTCGTGACGAATTAAGAGCTCGTGGTGGTTTATTGCGTGTACGTGAATTTATTATGAAAGATGGATACTCATTTCATAGGAATGAGGAAGACTTTAAGAAGACCTACGAGGAGATGAAAAAGGTATATACGCGCATTTTTAAACGTATGGGACTTGTGACTACTATGGTGGAAGCGGATAACGGTTATATTGGCGGTGAGTACTCTCATGAATTTATTGTGGAATCAGAAATCGGAGAAAGCAGGTATTTTACTACTGAGGATGGAGCATATGCGGCGCACGAAGACATTGCAAAGTTTAAGAGGAATCCTGCAAATCAGGAAGAGGCTATGATGCCGATGGAAATTGTTGAACAACCTGCATGGGTGCAGACAATGGATGATAACGAAAAGCATTATAAAAAAGAGAAGAACAATTTTCTTAAAAATGTGGTGTACAAGAACCGTTCCAATGGGGAAATTATTATTGCAGTTGTCACTGGTGATTTGGAAGTAAATAAGATAAAGCTTGAAAATGTACTTCATGCAACAGGGCAACTCATTCCTGCTGAAGACACCGACCTAACGCTCATTGGTACAAAGCGAGGATATGTGCACTGCTGGGGTCATAAGGGTGTGCGATATATTGGAGATAGTGTATTACAAAATGCTCGCAATTTAATTGGAGGACAAAAGAAAGAAACCACTGACTCTATCAATGTAAATTATGGCCGTGATTTTACCTGTGAAATACTTGCTGATATCGCTGCCGCAAAACCAGGAGATTATGCAGAAAACGGAAAGATACTTCTTGAACGACGCGGTATTGAGGTAGGAAACACGTTTCAGCTTGGCTACTATTATACGAATCTTATGAAAGGCGCAGTATACCGTGATGAAGATGGTTCGGAGAAGCCATATTATATGGGATGTTATGGTATTGGTATTGGTCGCACGATGGCAACACTTGTGGAATCATTTCATGATGAAAAAGGGATTATATGGCCGGAAAGTGTAGCACCGTTTCACGTGCATCTTCTTGCATTAGGAACAATGACTGAGGATTTGAAAAAAAGTGCAGAAGCGCTCTATACTACTCTTACCTCACGGGGGATTGAGGTGCTCTACGACGATAGGGAGCAGATGTCAGCAGGGGAAAAGTTTAGTGATGCTGATCTCATCGGTATTCCTTGGAGGATAGTGGTAAGTGCAAAAACGATGGAAAAAGGGAAATACGAGCTGAAACAGCGTGGAAAGAAAGAGGCGGTAATGGTAAGTGAAGAGGAGCTTTTGGAAACGATTCAAAAGAAACAAACAATATAATGATATTCAAGAAGATCATCGGCATTGATTTAGGTACGGACACCACACAGGTATATCTTAAGGGTTCTGGCATTGTGGTGAATGAACCTACCATCGTGGCCTTTAATAACAGAACTGATCATGTAGTGGCAGTAGGGTCAGAAGCAAAGAAGATGCTTTCGCGTACTCCCGCACATATCACTGCAATTCGCCCAATGAGTCATGGAGTGATTGCTGATTTTGATATGGTAAAAGAGATGCTTCAGCATTTTCTAAAAAATGAGCGTATTCCATGGTCATGGGTAACTGAGACTGTGGTAAGCGTTCCTACTAACCTTACTGAGGTGGAACGAAAATCAGTGGAAGATTTGTTGCATGAGGTAGGTGCAAACAAGGTATATCTTATCGAACAGCCACTTGCGGCAGCATTTGGAAGTCATCTCGATATCAATATGCCTTCCGCATTTCTTGTGGTGGATATCGGTGCAGGTACGACCGATATGGCAATTATTTCGATGAACGGCATTGTGGTTTCGAAGCGCCTAAAGATTGCAGGAGATTTTTTGAATAACGAAATTATCAAGGGAGTTCGCGATGAATTGCGTTTGCATATCGGAGAACCAACTGCAGAAGAGATTAAAATTGCGGTAGGGTCTGCAATGACCACAGGTGAAAAACTTGAACTTACTATTCGCGGACGCGATGTAGGAAATGGACTTCCACGCGAAATAGCAATTCGTGACACTCAGGTTCGTATGTGGCTTGTACGCCCCTTAAAGCTCGTAGTAGAGGCCTTAAAAGATCTTATTGAGTCTGCACCGCCAGAACTCGTAGGCGATATTTATAAGAATGGAATGTATGTATGTGGGGGAGGAAGTCTCCTGCGTGGTATTGCGCAGATTATTGAGAAAGAGATTGGGGTGAATGTGCAAATTGTGGAAGATCCACTCACGTGTGTGGCACGAGGTGCAGGACTTGTATGTGAGCGTTTCGACGAGCATAAACACTTGTTGAATAATTTCTCACGTTTGAAACTCGATGACTAGTTGTTTTTCTTGCTATGAAGACATTCAAAGGATTATTACGGGCAATATTTCTTGTTATATGTTTTGTAATCCTCATTTTCTTTCGTAAGGAGGCGAGCGATTTTTTTTCTTACTCGCGTAATTTTATTGCTCATTTTTTTGATTCTGCGTACAGCTATCAAGTGGTGAATGATCTTACGTTGGAAAATGCGTCACTCAAGCGCGAACTTGCAGCTCTTCAAACTGTCTCACCAGATAAGAAAGGAGATTTTTCGGTAAGTGTCGAAGTGTATTCACGATATCCATTCAATGATAAAAGTTCTCTTGTCATTAATAAGGGGACTGCGGATGGTATTGCGGTGGGTATGCCGGTGCTTGCAGCAAAGAATATTTTATTAGGAAGAATAAAAGCAGTGAGAACAACACAAAGTGAAGTAGAGACTATTTTTAGTGCAGATTGGAAAACGAGCGCATTTGTAGGAGCTGGGCGTGTGAAAGCAGTGGTTCAGGGTGGTATTCCTCCTCATCTCGAACTTATTCCCAAAGACGCTCTTCTTGTGGAGGGAGATAGTGCTACAAATAGCGCTCCCGAATTTCCTTTGGGGCTTCTTATTGGCACGGTAACTACTGTTCGTGATGATGAGAAAAAAGTGTGGCATGCTTCTGATATTGCAACACCGTATCAAATTGAGGAGTTAAGATCGGTACTCGTGCTTACGCATTTTCCCTAATATTGTATGCAACTCATCAATCGCATTCTTATCCTTTTTCTTCTTTCTATGTTTTTCTTCTTCCTTCAACAAGGAGGATTTCTTCGTATATATGGAATAGTTCCTAATCTTATTCTTATCCTTTTTCTCTCATACGTTTTTATTGGTGTATCGCGCAGCACTCTTTTTTTCTTTGGGATTGTATTTATTGTACTTACCCTTGCGTGGGTACCATTTTGGCTTCCCGAAATAGCAGTGCTTTTTCTCACTCTCTTTTGTATTATTCTTATTCGCCGATTTCTTACGGGGAATCCGCACATCGATTTTTTTATAAGTCTTGTAGGAGGGACCTTCCTTTTTTATGGTTTTCTTTCTCTTTTTGGTATTTCTCTTTTCTCATTTCACAGTATTATGCGAGAACTTGTATACTCGTTGGCGGTAGGAGCATGTATATGGATGGGGGCAAAACGTTTTCGTGAGCAATTACATCAACTAAAGTAATTATTTGTATATGAAACGGGGAACATCTATTCAAATTGAAGACGTACTTGCAGATCAGGTGGGAGAGGGACACCTCATTGAAGTACCGGTTGCCACTCGTGCATTTTATGGGCTTCTTGCGATAGGGGCGCTTATTACGTGTGCAATAGTAGTGCAATTTCTTACGGT
>Ga0172379_10003220_pt1 | contig 26528 bp, 24 predicted proteins | sample GrowelOW334metaG_FD_119756 | JGI IMG/M metagenome (GOLD analysis project Ga0172379, IMG submission 119756) | Groundwater microbial communities from an aquifer near a municipal landfill in Southern Ontario, Canada - Groundwater well OW334 metaG | ecosystem: Environmental > Aquatic > Deep...
CGGATTTAGCGCCCCCTCACCCGACGCTTACAATTTCTTTTTGAATATGGGACCGCTCAAAAATGCTAACGAGAAATATTTCAAGAATACTATTTCATTTTGGAATGAAGTTACCCGGCACGGAACGTATGATGATTTTTGGCAATCGAGAAATACATTTCCTCATTTCAATAAAATAAAACCTGCGGTGTTAACCGTTGGCGGATGGTATGATGCCGAAGATTTGTACGGAACTTTTCACACCTATCAATCGATTGAAGAAAAAAATCCCGAAGCTTTTAACAAGATCGTAGTTGGTCCATGGATTCATGGAGGCTGGAATAGAACCAAAGGAAATGAACTTAACGCAATTTCCTTTGGAAGCAATACAAGCGAGTATTATCAAGATAGTATTGAATTTCCCTTCTTCAACTATTATTTAAAAGGAAAAAGTTCTCTCGCCTTGCCGGAAGCTTCAATCTTTATCACCGGTTCAAACGAATGGAGAAAATTTGACACCTGGCCTCCCAAAAATTCCGAGGTGAAAAATTTATTTATCACCCAAGGGAACAAATTATCGTTTGATAATTCGACAAATAATACTTTTGATGAATTTGTAAGTGATCCAAATAAACCGGTTCCCTACACGGCAAAGCAGTTAGACGCGCGCTCATTTTACAATCGTGAATATATGATTGAAGATCAGCGTTTTGCTGCAACACGACCGGATGTGCTTGTTTATCAAACAGATGTTTTGGAAGATAGTCTCACCATCGTCGGACCAATTGGAGCCGAACTTTACGTCTCAACAACCGGAACCGATGCTGATTGGATAGTAAAAGTAATTGATGTTTTTCCGGACAGCGCTGTAAATCCGAAACAAAATCCGCAGCAATTTGAGATGGGGGGATTTCAACAGTTGATTCGTGGTGAAATTATGCGCGGTAAATTTAGAAACAGCTATGAATATCCGGAGCCATTTAAACCGGGAGAAGTAACAAAGGTTAATTTAACTTTGCAAGATGTAGCGCATACTTTTCTTAAAGGACACAAAATTATGGTGCAGATCCAAAGCAGTTGGTTCCCATTTTTCGATCGTAATCCGCAAAAGTTTTGTGACATTTATAATGCAGACGAAAAAGATTTTCAAAAAGCAACACACCGCGTATTCCATTCAGTAAAATATCCCTCTGCAATCCAAATTAATTTATTAAAGGAGAAAAAATAAGATGCTGAAAAAAAGTTTGTTTCTCTTTTGCCTTTTCGTTTCCGTTTCATTTGCTCAAGTAAATGTTGAGAAAGAAAAAGAAGCGATAAAGAAAGCCGATATTGAATTTTCTAATCTGTCTGTAAAAGAAGGATTTCATAAAGCATTTCTTGCTTATGTTGCCGATGACGGCGTGTTGCTTCGTCCGAACAGTTATCCTTTTGAAGGAAGAAAAGCGATTGAAGAACTCTACTCAAAAAGCAGCGATTCTTCTTATACCCTAATCTGGAAACCATCATTTGCGGATGTTTCTTCCTCCGGCGATATGGGTTATACTTACGGCACTTGGGAATTAAAAGTAAAAACCGGAGATGACAAACCAATTTACGGAACTTATGCAACCTTTTGGAAAAAAGATAAAACCGGAAAATGGAAGTTTGTTTTAGATACCGGAAATGACGGATTAAGTAAAGAGGAAAACTAAGCTGCTATTAAATGCTCTAAAGAAATCACCTTAGCTGCATAAAGTAAACAAGCTCTAATATCTTCTTTTTGCAAAAAAGGATAAGCGTCCATTATTTCCTCCTCAGTTTGACCGTTTGCTAATTTTTCTAGAATAATTTCTACGGTTAAGCGGGAATTTTTAACAATGGGTTTTCCCATCATTACTTTGGGATTTGTTTCAATACGTTTTAATAATTGTTCGTTGTTCATATCATTTTTTTGTGCTCAAATGTGTTTCTAATTTAATTTATTAAGAATTAAGAAAAAAGCTATTCATCTCCCAATGTCTTGGACTTATTAATGCAATTGTATCTTACTTTACATTTCCTTCGCTATCGGTTTTGATTAAATAAACATCAGAGAAAATTTGTCGATTACTCATAAACCCACCATCCAGAGTTTGTTCTACGGAATTGTCAGTGTAAGGGCTACTTCCACCAAAACATTTAATAAAAGTCTAAAAAACTTAATTATTTTTTGCTCCTTCTTTTATCCAGGTTTTTATTCCTGTGATTTGATTTTGTGTTAATCCCGGATATCCAAAGGGAGGCATGCTGTTTGATCCCAATTGTCCTTCAATTGCCCAGACAAGCCGTGAAGTTTCCGGCTCGTAATCGTTAATAATTCCGGGGACATGCGCATTTGTCCATGTTGTTAAACTCAAACTTCCCGCTCGCGTTTTATCATCATGGCAACCTGAACTTGTACACTTCACATTAAAAACGGGTTGGATATGTTTCCCGAACGAAACATTGGAGGATGGAATATTTGAAAGAGTTGATCTCCGAAACGTCACGGTTATTACCAACGAACTTGAGGTATTATTATCACCGTCGTAAGCTTTTGCATAAATAGAATGTTGGGAACTATCGGTAATCAAAGAAGGGTACCAAAGGTATTTAAATGGGGGAACAGAAAATGTTTTAACAACAATGTTGTCAATGAGAATTTCAACTTTAACAATTCCCTTATCATCAGTTGCAGTTATATCAATAGTAACAGAATCAATTATAGTAGAATTATTTGCAGGAGAAAGGATTTTGACTACTGGTGTAGTTGGCGTTTGTTCTACTGGATTACTGCTTTCTTTTTTACAGCCAATTAAAAGAAAAAACAAAACCGGAATAATTAAATAACATTTCATGCAATACCCACAAGTTTTTTGATAAATAGAAACAATCTCAGCGCTTTTTCAAAAACAACTAATTGTTTTGCTGGAAATTAAGACAGTAGATGGAATAAATCAATTTTAACCTTAAGAAACCTAAAACGGAAAGTCTTCTTTGTAATCAACTTTCTGCTCAAGCTTTTTTTCTTTGTTAATCTTTGCGGTTAAGTGTTTTGGATTTCCTTCAACATAAATTGCTTTGTACGGTTTTGTGGGACAAGCAAATTCACACGCGCCGCAGCCGATGCAAAACTCATCTTTCACTTCCGGAATTACGAGTTTGTTTTTATACGGAACCATATTAACCGCTTTGGTCGGGCAATGTTCCGAACATGCGCCGCAATCTGTGTTTTCAGTATTAACAATGCAATTATCCTTTACAAATTTTGCTTTGCCAAGCTGTTTTAATTTCTTTGTTTCAAGAGAGATCGGAGAAATTGCACTCGTCGGGCAAACGTCTCCGCACAGTTTACATTCAAAATTGCAAAAGCCGGTTTGGAAATCCATCCGCGGTTGGAACATTCCAAGCAATCCGTATTCCAAATAAGTAGGCTGCAAAACCTGCGTAGGACAAACGCTTACACACAAATGACACGATGTACAGTTTTGCGTAAAATTATTTCTGCTTTGAGAACCCGGCGGCGTAACAGGATTTTTTCTAAATACCGCAACCTTGCTTTTCTTCTTCGGAGTAATTTTAATCTGGCTTAAAGATATTCCCGTCAATCCGACAGCATAAACCAATGTGTTAAACAAAAAATTTCTTTTGGAATGGCTGATTTGTTCTTCACGTTCAGTTGCTCGCGTTTCTTCTATGTTTTGCTGATTCTTTTTAGATGAAGAAAGAAATCCATACTCGAATTTCATTCCATCGGTAGGACAAACATCAAAGCAGTTGAAGCAGGCAACGCACCGGTCGAAATCAACGGTTTTCTTTTTTGTATCGATGCAATTTGACTTGCAAACGCGTTCACAAATTCCGCATGATTTACAACTCTTCTCGTCAACTGCAATTTTCACAAAAGAATATTTTGAAACTAAGCCGAGCAAAGTCCCAACCGGACAAACGGTGTTGCAGTACAATCTTCCCTTTGTAAATGACAAATAGCCAACGAGCATAAAAATTACAAATGCAAACAATAACGAAAATGTTTCCACTCCTTTGTACTCAAAAGGATAAACGATGTACAAATTCATCTTTTCAAAAAGGAAAGCAAGGGAGTTATTCACTATTATTAATAAAGGGCGAAAGAGATGCGCAGATATTTTTCCAAAACTGCTGTAGGGATCGAGAAGGTTAATAAAAAATATTGTTCCGCTAAGAAATGGAATTACAGCCAAAGCAAAAAAAGAATAACGCCACCAATTATTACTCTTTTCATATCGAAAAAATTCCCTCTTTTTTTTCTCCTTTTTCTTTTTCAGTATTCTTGAGAGAAATGAAATCACATCTTGCAAAGTTCCGAGCGGACAAATCGATGAGCAATAAACTCTTCCAGAAAAAAGCGTAAGCAGAAGAATAACGATGAATCCAATTGCACCTAATCCGGCAATACTAATAAATTTTACAAAAGAAGGAATGAATTGTAAAAACAATACTTTTGAATAGACTGACGGCGGAAGGATATTTCGATAATCAAGAAAAAGACTAATGGTAAAAAGAAAAAACAAAAGCGAAACGGCAACACGGATTTTCTTTAAAGCGGTTACATTCATTTATAGTTTGGTTACAAGATAATCCGGTTGATGTTCAGTTTGCTCAAATCCTTTTGCCCAACTTTCAATTCATCCGCATAATTAATATATGGAACATCTGCTATGTCAATGCCAAATAATTTTGCGGCGGCAGTATCGGCAGCTAAAATATCGGTGGAAATAATTTGAGATTTCAAAGTTAGAAGATCATCTTTCGAAACTCCGCGCGGACCATTTCTTTTCATTACCAGGTATGCATCAACAATATTTAAATCCGGTTTTTTGAACGTTGCAAAATCAGCGATGCATTGATGGAGATCGTTTTGATGCCAGAATCTGCGGTCCCAAACTACTCCCATTAAATTTTTCATTCCTGCGGTTATTTTTCCACCGCCATGATGTTTCAAGATCGGTACATTGATAAAAACATCGGATTCAAGAATAAGTTCGTGGACTTTTGAGGAAGTTAACCGCTTCCCCTTTTTTACGTCAACTTTGTGATAATAACTTTCGCTTTCTCCACTTACGATTTTTCCCCCCGCATCTTTTACGGCTTTTTCAATTCCGCTATTTGTATAACAGCGATTCCAATTATCGCATGTATGATCAAACACATAAACATCTTTTGCCCCGGCATTAAAACAGTGTTTAATTATGTGCGCGACTAATTTTGGATTTGTGTTTGCGGCTAATTCCGGTTTAACATCCCAGCCGATGTTTGGTTTGATAACAACTTTTTGATTTTTCTTTACAAAATTTTTCATTCCGCCAAGTGAGGCGATCGCCTTATCAAACATGGCTTCCGGCTCGCCTCCTTTAATTGCAACAAGATCATAATCGGAAGAAAGAGAGGAAGAGTTATAGGGATAAACATCGGAATAATTTCCAAATACAATTGCGCCGGAAGTTAAGAGACTTGCTTTAATAAATTTTCTTCTGTCCATAACAACACCTTTTTCTAGTTGTTCAATAAAGAAATTTTGTGTGTGGAAATATAAAAAATTTTAGGAAAGAAGTTTAATTTGAAAAGCGCTAAAAGAAATCACCCGGTGGAATGAAAGTGGTTATTCGTCTTTCATATCGCGAGTCATCAAATCTGTAGTTGCTTTTATCGGGTCTTTATCTTCAAAAAGAATTTTATACACTTCGTTAGTGATGGGCGCATCAATCCCGATTTTTTTAGCAAGTTGAGACGCTGAACGGCTTGTTTCAACACCTTCGGCAACCGCATACATGTTTTTTAAAATTTCTTTCAACTTTAATCCGCTTCCTAATTTTTCACCGACGTAACGATTTCGACTGTGCTGGCTCATGCAGGTAACAATCAAATCGCCTATACCGGATAAGCCCGAAAACGTTTCCGGTTTAGCTCCCATGGCAATTCCCATTCGAGAAATTTCAGCAATACCGCGGGTCATAATTGCAGCTTTTGTGTTGTCGCCGAATTTTGCACCGTCAATAATTCCGGCGCCGATAGCCATTACATTTTTAAAAGCTCCGCCAAGTTCAACACCTAATAAATCAGTTGATGAATAAACGCGGAAATAAGAATTCATAAATGCCGCTTGAATGGTTTTTGAGGTTTCTTTTATCGTAGATGCAGAAACTACGGCTGTTGGAATTCGTTTACAAACTTCTTCCGCATGACTTGGTCCCGAAAGAATTCCCAATTGCTCATCTTTGATATTTGGAAAAACATCTTTCAGCATGTTCGACATCGTCATCAACGTTTTGTTTTCAATTCCTTTAGCAACATTTACAAAAATTGTATTCTTGACATCGGCAAATGCAATTTGCTCCATCACGCTTCGCAGAAATTGAGAAGGAACTGCAAGCACTAATAAATTTTTATCTGTAATTGATTCTTGTAAGCGAAAGGAGATTTCTAAATCTTCCGGTATGGGAGTTCCGGGAAGGTACGTTTTGTTTTCATGTTTTTTAATCATCTCTTTGGCAAAACTTTTTTTATATTCCCAAAGAGTAACCTTGTGTCCGTTATAGTGAAGCAGAATTGCAAGGGTTGTTCCCCAGGCGCCTGCTCCTAATACCGCTACTTTCATTTCCGTTTAGCTTTTCTTTTTTGCGAAACTGATTTTGCTTTCTATTCCGTTAATAATTCTTGAAATATTCTTCCTGTGAGTATACACTACCAGAACAGCCAGTCCTATAAGAAATGGAAGAAGCGTTCCATATCCTTCGATATGAGCATGAAAAATATTTTCTCTGATAATCATCGTTAAGGGGATTGAGATAGCCGCTAAAATTGAACCAAGTGAAACGTATCTTGAAATGATGATAGCGAGGAAGAAAATTCCGACACCAACTAAAAGATCAACCGTAGCGAGAGCAACTAAAATTCCCATTCCGGTCGCAATTCCTTTTCCACCTTTAAAGCTTGCAAAGACAGACCACACGTGTCCAAGCACCGCGGTAATACCGGCGATTAACTGCACAAGCGTAAAATCATCGAAAGGAGTTAGATTATTGAAAGGGAAATTTCCATAATAAAGACGGGAGATTAGTACAACCGCAAAAACACCTTTTAAAGCATCTAAAATGATAACTAGAAGACCATACTTCCATCCGAGGATACGCCAAACATTTGTACCGCCGGCATTTCCGCTTCCGTGTTCACGAATATCGATTCCTTTTGCCGCGCGGCTAACAATTAAACTTGTTGGAATCGAACCAATCAAATACGAAAGTAAGATAACTACACCAAGTAAAAACATATCACGTTCCATTCTTTATTATAAATATCTGCAAAGAAAATATAAACTGCATTTGCATCCATTGCAAGTTAAAACTTTCTTAAAAGAAATCAAATCACTTTAATTATCGCTGAAATGGGGAATTTATCGAGTGAGTTTTTTCTTCCAAAGTAAAATTTGTTCTTTAACCAATTCAGGATTTGGTGAGCCGAAAGTTTTCTTTCGCGAAAGTGCTGATGAAATATCGAAAAGTTTTAATGCCGTTTCATCAATCCCGATAGCTATCGAGACTATTTTTTTCAACTCATCCAATGTAAGTTGATTTAGTTTGCACTTTTTTGTTTCTGCTAACTTCACAACTTCGCCAACAAGATGATGCGCTTGCCTAAACGGAATTCCTTTCAGTACAAGCCAATCGGCTAAATCCGTTGCAAGAGAAAAATCACCGTTCAACTCTTCGGTATATCTTTCGGAATTAATTTCCATTCCAATAAACATAAGTTGCATGACTTCAAGCGAAGTGAAATAAGTATAAACGGAATCAAAGAGCGGTTCTTTATCTTCTTGAAAATCACGGTTATAACTGAGCGGCAGACTTTTCATTGTTGAAAGAAATCCAAACGCATTGCCGAAAACTCTTCCGCTTTTTCCGCGGATAAGTTCGGCGAGATCTGAATTTTTCTTTTGCGGCATTAAAGAGGAACCGGTTGTAACATCATCGCTCAATCTCACAAACTTCCATTCTTGTGAAGTCCACAAAATAATTTCTTCACTTAATCGGGAAAGGTGCATCATTCCAACCGAACAAGCGTTAAGAAAATCGAGTACGAAGTCTCTATCGGAAATTGCGTCAAGCGCATTTGCGGAATTTTTCGCGAAGCCAAGTTTTTGCGCTGTAAAATTTCTATCAAGCGGAAGTGTAGAACCGGCTAACGCGCCGCATCCAAGGGGTGAAACGTCCGCTTCATCTAAAACAAATTGTATCCTTTGTTTATCGCGCTCAAGCATTTCAACATAAGCAAGAAGATGAAATGCAAAAGAGATCGGCTGAGCTCTTTGCAAATGCGTGTAACCGGGAATGATTGTTCCGGTATGTTCTTCAGCGGTTTTAAGTAACTGCTGTTGAAGTTCGGTAATTGTATTTTTTAATTGAAGAGAATTTTTTTTTGTCCATAACCGCAAGTCGGCAGCAACTTGATCATTTCTGCTTCTGCCGGTGTGAAGTTTATCGGCGGTTTCTCCGATCAATTCTTTTAAATGCGATTCAATTGCGGAGTGAATGTCTTCGAACCGTGCGGGATCCGGTTTCCAGGTTTCATTAAGAAACTCATCCCGGATTATTTCTAACCCGGAATGAATTTTCTGTGCTTCTTCATTTGTGAGTATTCCAATCTCTGCAAGCATTGCAGAATGCGCGATGCTTACTTCAATGTCTTCTTCGCAGAGCGCAACATCAAACGAAAGCGATGAAGAAAACTCCAACGCTTTTTGATTAAGCGACTTTGAAAATCTTCCGCCCCAAAGCATTAGTGGGTAACCTCGTGCGCCCTTGCTTCACTTGGAGTGTTTGCAGCTTTTACGAGACTTAACGTTTTATACGGCAAACCGTAAATAGCTAAAAATCCTTCCGCAGCTTTGTGATCAAATTTATCTTCAACGGTATAGGTGGCTAAATCTTTATTGTAAAGACTGAAGAGCGAGCTTCTCGAAAATACGGTAATATTTCCTTTGTAAAATTCTAAAGTTACTGAGCCCGTAATATTTTCTTGAGAGACATCAACAAAAGCCATTAGTGAATTGAACAGCGGCGAGAACCACAAGCCGTCATAAATAAGATTTGCAACTTTGTTTGAGATTTCTTGTTTGTACCGGAAAGTTTCTTTATCGAGAATAAGTTTTTCCAATTCTTTATGCGCCGCATGAAGAATAACCGCTGCCGGAGCCTCATAAACTTCTCTTGATTTAATTCCCACAACTCTATTTTCAATCAAGTCCATTCTTCCGATGCCGTGTTTGCCGCCGATGAAGTTTAATGTTTTTACAAGCTCAACAGCTGAAAATGAAATACCGTTTAGAGAAACCGGAATTCCTTTTTGAAATTCAATTGAAATTTTTTCTGATTGTTCCGGTGCGTTTTTAGGAGAGGAAGTAATTTGATAAGCGTCGTCCGGTGGCGGAACTGTTGGGTCTTCCAAAATGCCGCACTCAACCGCAATGCCCCAAAGATTTTCATCAATGGAGTAGGGAGAATCTTTTTTTATTTTGATCGGAATTTTATGCTCAAGCGCGTAATCAATTTCTTCTTCTCTGCTTTTGAATTCCCAAATTCTAAGCGGCGCAAGAATTTGCATTTGCGGCGCCAACGTTTGTATGCCTACTTCAAAACGAACTTGATCATTTCCTTTACCGGTGCAGCCGTGAGCAATGGTATCAGCTCCTTCTGCTATGGCAATATCAACCATTAACTTAGCAAGCAAAGGTCTTCCGATAGCCGTTGCCATTGGGTATTGTCCTTCATATAAAGCGCCTGCTTTTAAAGCTTTCCAAACATAATCCGTAATAAATTCTTTTTGTAAATCTAAAATATATGATTTTGAAGCGCCGGTAAATTTAGCTTTTTCTTCCAGATTTTCGATTTCATCTTTTTGTCCAAGGTTTCCGGTCACCGTAATTAATTCTGCATCGTATTTATTTTTCAGCCAATGAACCATAACGGAAGTATCAAGTCCGCCCGAATAAGCAACCACAATTTTTTTATATGACATTCTTTCTCCTATTTTATTCTTTGTGAAGGGTTTTCCGACATTATTTTTTTAATCAGCGAAATAATATTCGGAATACTACTTTGTTTATTTGGAATGATCAGCACGGTATCATCGCCGCCAATCGTTCCGATAATTTCTTCTTTGTTCCAACGGTCAATGTAGTGGGCAACACCTTGCGCTCTGCCGGCAAGCGTTCTTACGATAACTGCGGATTCATTATGATGAACCGTAAGAATTTCAAAACCGACAAGTCTGGCGATTTGCTTGCCGCTTTCTTCTGCATTTAAAATGTAGCGAACACCGTATTCCGAAAAAATTCTTACAACGCCAAGCTCTGCAAAATCTCTGCTTAATGTTGCCTGGGTAATATCGTATCCATCGCGCTTCAGATAAACAAGAAGCTCTTCTTGATTAGCTATATGCTTGATCTGAAGGATTTCTTTGATCCGGTTTTGTCTTTTTAATTTTGAAGCCATGATGTGTTCCTCTTCTCTTTATTTTAAAATTATTGTCCCGACTTGTCGGGATTGCAGCTGCTTAACTTCGGCTTGGCGAAATTTATCAACAACTTTGTTCAAAGTCAAAAGAAATAAATCTATTTCTTTTTGATTTATAACAAATGGAGGAAGCAGCCGAAGCGTATTATTTCCGGAAGTTCCGGTAACAACACCGTTTTCGAGAAGCTCTTTCATAAAATCTTTTACATTGATCGAAGCATCCAATTCAATTCCTACCATTAATCCGCATCCGCGAACATCAATAACTTTTTCTAATTGAAGATTTTTTATTCTGCTTATAAGAGCATCACCTAATTTTTGAATTTTTTCTAGAATATCTTCCGTAAGCAATTCCGATACCGCCAATGCTGCGACAAGTGCAACAGGATTTCCGCCAAAAGTCGAACCGTGATCGCCGGGTTGAATTGCATCCGCAACTTTTTCGGAACAAATTACTGCGCCAAGCGGAAGACCGTTTGCAATTCCTTTTGCAAGCGTAATAATATCAGGTTGAATTTCCGCCCATTGATAAGCGAAATATTTTCCCGTTCTGCCAAGTCCTGTTTGAACTTCATCAACAATAAGAAGAAGATTATTCGCATCGCAAATTGCCCGCAATTTTTTCAAGTAATCTGCGGAAGGAACAATAACTCCGTTTTCACCTTGAATAGGTTCAATCATAATTGCAACGGTATCTTCGTTGATCGAATCATTGATCGCATCAATATCGTTATAAGGTACGTGCGTAAAACCGGGAGTGAGCGGAAAAAATCCCTGCCACAATTTATATTGAGCGGAAGCTGAAAGGCTTCCCATTGTTCTACCGTGAAATCCGCCGAGTGCGGTAATGATGGTTGATTTTCCTTTGCCGAATTTTCGTGCAAATTTTATCGCCGCTTCATTCGCTTCGGTTCCCGAATTGCAGAAAAAAACTTTTGAGAGTTTGGATTGATCGGTAAGTTTTTGCGCAACTTTTTCTTGCAGCGATATTTCAAAAAGATTAGAAGTGTGCCAAATCTTATCAACTTGATCGTGCACGGCTTTTGTAATGTGCGGATGCGCGTGACCGAAACTTGTTACTGCGATTCCACTGAGAAAGTCGAGATACTTTTTTCCGTTTGCATCAAAAAGGAAAGAGCCTTCTCCTTTTACGAATTCAACGGGTAAACGGTTATAATTTTTTAAGAGCGAAGAATTATTATGCTGTTCCATTGGCTGTTATCCACGTTCCTTTCATTTTTGTATTAAACATTTTTGAGTTGGGTTTTAGTTCAACATCGTCACCGATCCAAATTTTATTAATTCCTTTTTGCAGCAGTTCAATGCAGCTTTGCATTTTAGGGATCATACCACCGGTAATTTCACCTTCAGCGATACCGCAATCAATTTCCTTTTCATCTAAAAAACTTTTCACTTCACCGTTAAGCATAACGCCGGCAACATCGGAAATGAAAAGAACCGTATCAGCCTTTATCGAAGCCGCCAAAACTTCACAGAAAACATCAGCGTTTACATTCATCAGGTTTCCTTCGTGGTCCCGGCACACGCTGGAAAAAACCGGGATAACTTTTTCTTTTAAAAGATTTTTCACCCAGGAAATATTTCCATTTAATTTGGGATAACCAACAAATCCTAATTTCTTGTCGAGATAATCGGCAACAAAAAGATTTCTATCTACACCGGAAAGTCCCATTGCTTCCAACCCTTTTGCGTGGAGGTAGCCAATGATTTTTTGGTTCAATAATCCGGCTTGCACCGCGGCTACGATATCCATTATTTCGGCTGTGGTAACCCGTTGACCGTTTACAAATTTTACATCGCAATCCAATTTGGTTGACCAATCGGAAATCGTATTTCCGGCACCATGGACAAGGATGATTCCGTTGTATTGCTTGTACAATTCCGAAAGAATATTGCTCCATTTTTCATCTTGAATAAAGGCTGATAGAGCTTTGCCGCTAAGTTTAAGGATAATTGTTTTCATAACGTTACGTCCTGTAGTTAGCATTAATTTTTATATAATTTTCCGAAAAATCGCAAGTCCACCAGGTGGAGTTCGCTTCTCCCGCAGCCAGATTGACTGAAACCGTGTATTCTTTTTTTACCAAAATTTCCTTTGCTGCTTTTTCGTCAAGAACGATTTCGTAATTTGGTTTTAAGATTGCAAGTTCATCAAAATAAATTGAGACTTTTGCGGGATCAAACTCTGCGCCGCTATTACCGGCTGCGGAAAGGATTCTTCCCCAGTTTGCATCTTCACCACAGAATGCAGTTTTTACTAATGGAGAATTTGAGATAGCTTTTGCAACGGCGTTTGCATCTTCTTCAGTCTTCGCCCCTTTAACTGCAACGGTCACAAGCTTGGTAGCTCCTTCACCGTCGGAGACAATTGACTTTGCCATTACGATGCAAAACTTTGTAAGTGCAGCGAGAAAAGTTTTATAATCTTCAGAATCTTTTTTAATTGAAATATTCGCGGCTCCGTTAGCAAGCAGAACAACCATATCGTTTGTGCTTGTATCGCCGTCAACGGTAATTTTGTTGAATGAATTTTTTACCGCTTCGCTTAAAAGTTTCTGCAAAAGATGTTTTTCGATTGCAGCATCGGTAGCAATAAAGGCAAGCATTGTAGCCATGTTCGGCATTATCATTCCGCTGCCTTTGCAAATTCCGCCGATAGTAACATCTCCGCTTGAAAGCTTTACCGTTTTCGCATATGATTTACTGATCAAGTCGGTAGTCATAATAGCTTTGGCGGCATCATATCCGCCGCTGTGAGTAAGCGAAGGAATAATTTCGTCAACGCCTTTTTTTATTTTTTCAATCGGAAGTTTAACGCCAATCACTCCGGTTGAGCTGATAAGCACTTCATCTTGCTGGAGTTTTAATTTTTTAGCGCAATACTTTTGCATTTCCAAAGCATCTGCGTAACCTTGTTCACCGGTACATGCGTTGGCGTTGCCTGAATTAACCAAAACCGCTTGCACATGTGAAGATTTTTTCAAAGCTTCTTTTGAAACCAATAACGTCGCGGCTTGAACTTTATTTAATGTAAAGGTGCCTGCGGCTGTTGCCGGATATTCTGAATAAATAAGCGCTAAGTCTTTCCGTTTCTTTTTAATACCTGCAAAAATTCCGGCGGCTTTAATTCCTTTAACTGAAGTAATAGAACCTTCTTTATGAAAGTGCTGCATGTTTTACCTCCTTCTGCAAAATACCGAGCGATTCATCCCAGCCATAAAGTTTGTTCATGTTTTGAATTGCTTGTCCCGCAGCGCCTTTAACAAGATTATCAATTGCCGTAGTTACGACAACTTTCTTTTCTTTTACCGAAACATTTATATCGCAAAAATTTGAGTTTATCACCCACTTCAATTCCGGCGGCATCTTTCTAATTCTAACAAACGAACTTTCTTCATAAACTTGTTTATAAATTTTCTGCACGGAAGCTTCATCAACATTATTTTTTAAGTGAATAAAACTTGTGGCATAAATTCCAACCGCAACCGGCAGCAAATGTGTTGTAAAAGCAAAAGGAGAATGAAAACCGTTCTTATATAATGTCTGCAAAATTTCCGGTTCGTGTCTGTGGGTATTAACATTGTAAGCTTTTACATTTCCTTCCATTTCGGTTAAGAGAAATTCTGATTTTGGAGATTTTCCGGCGCCGCTTGTGCCGGAATAAGCTGAACAGCTAACGCTGACAATATCATCTCCAAAATTTTTAACGATAGGAAGGAGAGAAAGTAAAACTGCCGTAGGATAACATCCGGGATTAGCAATTAATTGTGCATCGGTGTATTCGGTTTTATAAAAATCTGCAAGCCCGTACACTTTTGATTTTAAAAGATATGAAGATGAATGTTCAAGCTTATACCATTGCAAATAGAGTTCTTCAAAATCCAACCGGTAATCGCCTCCAAGATCAATCACTTTTTTCCCTTTGCTGATTAACGCAGGAACGAAGTTCAATGCCTCTCCGTGCGGGAGAGTTAAAAAATAAAGATCATGATCAAAAGAAACCGATTTAATGGATAAAACTTTTTTGTCTTCGATCATACCTTCGATATCGGGAAATAAAGTGGAAAGATTTTCGTCTGCTGTTGTGTTGGCATAAACCTCAAAATCCTTAACAAAAGGATGATTGCTGCAAAACTGTATCAGTTTTTTTCCCGTGTAGCCGGTTCCGCCAAGAATGCCTATTGAGATCATTGTAAGTCCTATTAAAAATTTGTAAAATAAAAAAGATGGAAATGCACAGAGAGATGTTATTATTGTCCCCTGCGGGGACGCGGAGAACTAAATGTAAATACCGGGGCTGTTGTGTTTAATTTCATCTTGAAAATTTAATAGAATTTTGATTCAAATGTAAGGAAGGAAGGAATATTTGTCAAGCCTAAAGAAGCATATAATTACAATAATTTTCTAAATACTGGAACAATCCACCAACAAGCTGTATTAATATCCAGAAATGGGAAAACAAGTAACTTATCAAGTGACTGAGGTTATTTCAAAATGGCAAAAATGTTTTTAGGAGAAAAACGCAACGGCAAGAATGAATGGATGAATGAAACGAATATTTCGAAGCACAATCCTCCTTAAAGAGGAAATTATTCTGAACATCCAAACCCGAAGCCACCCAATTAGACCGCGCTTCAGCGTGGTCACTGTTGAGGTGCAAATTAGACATATTCTATATTATGTTCTTAATCTTAAAATAGCCATCGCCTTTATCTGGGTAACCATCCTCTAAATCAATAAAATAACCTTCGCCAACTTTCTTAGCATTTCTATTGAAAAGTGTTTTAAGATAATTTCTACTATGAAAATAATACAATCGATTATAGACATAGAACTTATTGTGGGCTTCTTCAATATTGACGATAATTAGTTCATAGTTTTTTATCTGAAGAACTAATACTTGTGGATAGCGACCTCTTCTACGAATTATTTTACTAATTTTGAAACCTTCAAGATTCGTGTGCGCAAAGATAGAAAAGGCAATCTCCGGAATTGTTAAGAGACCATTTAGAGAATTAGTAATAAATCCAGCTTTTGCAAGATATACATCGATTGTATTAAAAAAACACTCTTGACCAAGAATTTCAAAATAGTTTGGGATTAATTCATTTATTTCAATTGAGCTAATGTTACTACAAAACTCAAATCGACAAATTGGTAAAGGGAATTTATAAATGTCATCAGAAAATGCTAATGGAGCTTCAAGAACATTTGATTTTCCTTTTAATGTTATTGTATCATCAACAACTAAATGAATCTCACCGCTTTGTTTCTTTTTCTTTGAACAACCATGATATGTCAAGTGGGTTCGGGGAGTGCTTATTGTTTTTTGAGTTGTTTTACCTTTGAAATAATGGTAACACTCAAACTCTGATGGAATTTGTATTATTAGATCAACTTTTTCATTTTCCTCAGTGAATTTGAATGCCAATATATTTTCTTGTTTGTATGTTGTTTTCAAATAATTAGTCTTTTCAGCAGAGCGATATAAATATGTGCATTTGCTTAATTCTGTGAGCACTCTCGCCTTTTCGTAATCAAATATTTCACCATTATTCAAATTCATTTTTGTATACCTAATTATTCTTATAATTGCACTGAATTAGTTGTTTGTGGTGTAATTATTTTCAGTTTATCGTTTTCAGAAGATAATAGGGGAGAAGGTAAAACCCTGTTTGGTAAGAATTTTAGATATGACACTAACTCAGAAATAAAGCCACCGGATTTCTTGTTTATTTGTACGAACAAACTTAGAAGTGTTTTTGGAGATTAGCAAGAAACGGGGGAAATAATTTTTCTTACAAAAATATCCCAACAACTTCTACATTCGTTATTCCTTGTTCGGTGTTCGTCATTTTGCATTCGCAAGGTTCTGAATACATATTTCCTTCCCCCTTCGCTGTTGACCTTTATCCATCAAACATCCCGGTAGTTTTTATACCTTTAGATCAACAAATTTCCAGAAATTGTTTCTATCAATTTTATATACTGCGGCATTGTACGTCTCCGTAAAAACTTTTGGCACTTTAGTTTTTTTCTTTTCTGAGAATTTGAATTCATAACCGGTAATTACACCGGAGATTTCTTCAATGTAATCAATTTCTTTTTGATCATACGTTCGCCAGAAATAGCTGTTAACTTTTCTATTAGAATAACTGTTTGATTTTATCCTTTCAGAAACACAAAAATTTTCCCATAATGCTCCTACGTCATTCCGCATAGAAAGAGGATTAAAATTATTGATAAGTGCGTTCCGTATCCCGTTATCAAAGAAGTAAATCTTAAATGATTTGGTAAGTTCTTTCCGAATATTCCGCGAAAATGAATTTAATTTAAATACCACAAAACTCTGTTCTAATAGATCAATATATTTTTGAATAGTGAGACTATTTACACCAAGCTTGTTTGCTAATTCGTTATACGTTACTTCGTTTCCTAACTGAAGCGCAAGTGAAACAACTAAATTTTTAAGTAATCCGGATTTTTTAATACCCTCAAATCTTAAAAGGTCTTTAAACAAGTAACTTGAAGCAAGTTCGTTAAGTTTGTTTATAGTAGATTCCTCGTCAGCAAGAAAGATTTCGGGATAAGCGCCAAAACGAAGCAATTTATCTAATTTGGCATCAACCCCAAGCCAGTCTTCTTCACCTTTTAATTCAATCACTGAAAGAGGATAAAGCGTATGATGAATCACTCTTCCGGTCATTGGCTCTGCTGTTTTATTTGCAAGATCAAAACTTGAAGAACCGGTTGCTATTATCTGGATATTTTCGATTGTGTCTGCAATTACTTTTAATATTTTGCCAATATTAGGAATATTTTGGGCTTCATCAAGCACAATTAATTTATAATTGCCAAGAAATGTTTTAAGTTTTTCAGGCTCAGCTTCTTTTAAATTTTGCTCTACTGACAGTATTTCGCAATTCAGATAACGTCCTTCAGTGCCATATTTTTTTAATAAATCTTTAACAAGAGTGGTTTTACCAACCTGTCGGGCGCCATAAAGGATTATTGTTTTCCCTTTAAATAGGTCCTTAGAAATGCTGTTTTCTAATAATCTTTGTATCATGATGTGAAATTTACCATAAAATTTTTGATTACAGTGTGGAATTTAACTGTTTTTCATTAAAAACAATAGAAATTCCTAAAATGTTGCATCTGAATGAAATTGCCATTTTAGATGCCTCAAAAGGATTGTTTTCCCTGCCAACGGCAGACTGCCCTCTGCCAACTGAAGATTGCCGACCGCAGACTGCACTCTCACTTCAAAATCCTTTTCAGCATTTCAAAATCATCTTTGGTCGTAATTTTAAAATTGAGCGGTGAGCCTTCGGAAAGATTGATTTTTTTTCCACTTCTTTCAACCAGCATTGATTCATCTGTTCCAACAAATTTTTCTTTTTTAGCTTTTTCAAAAGCAGAAAGCAATTGATTGTAACGAAAGATTTGCGGTGTTTGTATGTAGTAAATTTGTGAGCGGTTAAGGTAGGTGTGTTCTGTCTTTGTCTTTTTTAGAAGAGTATCTTTTGCCTGTAAACAAACAAGCGCGTTGCCGTTTTTTTCCGCACAGCGGATTGCCTCACCCAAAACTTTTTGCGAAAGTAAAGGGCGCGCGGCATCATGCACAATTACAAGATCATTTTTGTTTAGGTCTGCCATAATAAGCGCGTTGTAAACGGAGTCTTGCCTCTCTTTTCCCCCTTCAACAATTATGGTAAGCTTTGTCAGTTTATATTTCTTCTGAAGTTTTATTATTCGCGGAAATTCTTCGCGGCTTGCGGCAACAATAATTTCATCAATCCTTTTGGCTTTTTGAAAAACTTCTAAAGTGTAAGCGAGAATTTCTTTCCCGTTTATTTTTAGAAATTGCTTTGGAGTAATTCCTCCGAATCTTTTTCCTTTTCCGGCAGCAGGAATGATGGCGATAATCCTGGGCAAGGATGATGGATGATGGTTGATGGTTGATGGAAGAAGTGACATAGGTACTATTAAATTATTGTTTGGAAATTCCAAAACACAAAACACAAATTCCAATTGTAATTTGTGTTTTGATGTTTGGATATTAACTTAAAAAACTCTTCTTAGATGATCAACATTGCATCACCGTAGCTGAGGAACCGGTAATGTTCTTTTAAAGCTTTTTTATACGCCTTCAATACAAATTCAATCTCTCCGAAAGCGGCAACCAGCATCATCAAAGTTGATTCTGGATAATGGAAATTTGTGATCAATTTTGTTCCGATTTGAAATTCATAAGGAGGATAGATGAATTTGTCTGTCCAACCTTTGTTGGCGCGGACGTATCCGTCAGCCGTAACACTACTTTCTAAAGCACGAACCGCGCTTGTTCCGACAACAAAAACATTTTTATGATTTTTTTTCGCTTTGTTAATATGTTCTGCCGTACTTGCCGGAACTTCGAAAAATTCTGAATGCATTCGGTGTTTGGTTAAATCCTCAACTTCAACCGGCTGGAATGTTCCTAATCCAATATGAAGTAATACTGGAACAATATCAACGCCTTTGTTTTTTATCTTTTCTAAAAGTTTGGTTGTAAAGTGGAGGCCTGCAGTTGGAGCTGCAACGGAGCCGTCCGTCTTTGCAAAAACTGTTTGATAATTTTCCTTATCAGCTTTTTCCGGTTCTCGTTTGATGTATGGTGGAAGAGGAGTATGACCAATTTTTTCGATAGATGCAAATACATCGGGTCTGTTAAAACGAACGGTTCTTCCGCGGGAAGTAGTATTATCAATAACCTCGCAGAACAAATCATCATCGAAATAAATTTTATTCCCGATTCTTACTTTGCGCGCGGGGTCAACAATAACATCCCAGATCCACTCGCGGGTATTTAATTCGCGAAGCAGGAACACTTCAATTTTAGCATTCGTTTTTTCTTTTTTCCCATATAAACGAGCTTGAATAACACGGGTATCGTTTATCACGAGAACGTCGCCCTCTTCCATATAGTTCACGATGTGGGAAAAAGTAGTGGTTTCAATAGTTTGTGTCTCGCGATTTAACACCATCATTTGGGATTTATCACGTGGATGCATCGGGTATTTTGCGATGCTCGTTTTGGGTAAATTATAACTAAATTCAGATAACTTCATTTTCTTTCACCTTCTTAATTTGAAATAACAGAGCAAGAGCTCTTACACATTATAAGCGCTCTTACTCTAATTAAGTCCCGCTTAAGCGGGATTATTTTTTCTTTGAACCTTTTTTCTTGTGATCTTTTTTCTTATGATCTTTTCCTTTTTTGCTATGCATTTCTGTAACAACCGCACGGGCAGCAGCCAAACGTGCAATCGGTACGCGAAACGGTGAACAGCTAACATAATTCAACCCTACTCTATGGCAGAATTCTACCGAAGAAGGTTCGCCGCCGTGTTCGCCGCAAATACCGACTTTCAGATCAGGACGTGTGCTTCTTCCTCTTTGTGTTCCGATCTCTAACAATTGACCAACGCCTTCTTGATCAAGCGCTTCGAAAGGATCAATCGGTAAAATTTCTTTATCAACATACATCGGTAAGAATTTTCCGGCGTCGTCGCGTGATAACCCGAATGTCGTTTGGGTTAAATCATTTGTTCCGAAACTGAAAAACTCAGCGCGTTCGGCAATTTTGTCTGCAACTAAAGCAGCGCGCGGTAATTCAATCATCGTTCCAACCAAGTAGTTGATCTTTACTTTCTTTTCAGCCATAACTTCGGAAGCGACTCTGCGGACAATTTCTTCTTGAAGTTTGAATTCAGTTGCTGTGCTTACTAACGGAATCATGATTTCAGGTTTTACTTTGAATCCTTCTTTCATTGCTTCGGCGGCAGCTTCAAAAATTGCGCGGGCTTGCATTTCGGTAATTTCAGGATAGAGAATTCCAAGACGGCATCCTCTAAAGCCGAGCATCGGGTTGAACTCGTGCAAGCTTGACATTTTTTCATGAATTTTTTTAACGCTTACATTTAATGCTTTTGAAAGTTCGGAAATTTCCGCATCAGTATGAGGTAAGAATTCGTGCAGTGGCGGATCGAGTGTTCTAACCGTTACAGGGAAGCCTTTCATCGCTTTAAAAATTCCTTTAAAATCTTCTCTTTGGTAAGGAAGAAGTTCTGCCAACGCGGCTTTTCTGGCTTCAAGAGAATCAGAAAGGATCATTTTTCTCATTGAAAGAATTTTATTTTCACCGAAGAACATATGTTCGGTGCGGCAAAGTCCAATACCTTCAGCGCCGAAAGCAATTGCGTTTTCCGCTTGATCCGGCTGATCTGCATTTGTTCTGATGCCTAATCTTCTAAAGGAATCTGCCCAATTCATCAAGCTGTTGTAAGTTTGAAAAACTGAAGATTCTTTTGCGCTAAGCGTTTTTGTAATAAGAACCTGGATAACTTCCGAAGGTTTTGTTTCGAGTTTGCCTTCAATAACTTCTCCGGTTGAACCATCAATTGAAAGATATTCTCCTTCTCTCACAACAATGTCTTTATTTTCTACGCGGATCGTTCTTTCTTTGTAATCAATTTTTAAATTACCGCAGCCTGCAACGCAAACTTTTCCCATTTGACGGGCAACGAGCGCAGCGTGTGAAGTCATTCCGCCGCGTGCTGTTAAAATACCTTCGGCAGCGTTCATTCCTTTAATGTCTTCGGGAGAAGTTTCGATACGAACAAGAATTACTTTATCTCCTTTAGCAGCCATTTCTTCAGCGTCTTGCGCACTTAACGCAACTTTACCTGAAGCAGCTCCCGGACCGGCGTTCAATCCTTTAGCCAATAATCTTCCGGCGTCAATTGCTTTTTTCTTTTCGGTTAAATCGAAAATTGGTCTGAGCAATTGATTTAATTGATTCGGTTCAATGCGGAGAAGAGCTTCTTCTTTATCGATCAATCTTTCTTTAACCATATCAACCGCCATTTTAACGGCTGCAAAACCGGTTCTCTTACCAACGCGGCATTGAAGCATCCACAGTTTACCTTGCTGGATTGTAAACTCAACATCCATCATGTCTTTGTAATGCTTTTCAAGTTTCAATCTGATGTTATCAAGTTCGCGATAAATTTTGGCGTTATCTTTTTTCAATTCAGAGATAGGAAGCGGAGTTCTTGTTCCGGCAACCACGTCTTCACCTTGTGCATTAAAAAGATATTCACCATAAAAAAGATTATCTCCGTTTGCAGGATCGCGTGTAAACGCAACGCCTGTACCGGAATCTTCACCCATATTTCCGAACACCATTGACTGCACGTTAACCGCGGTTCCCCATGATTCAGGAATGCCGTTTAATTTTCTGTAAACGATAGCTCTATCGTTCATCCATGAGCTGAATACCGCACCAACTGCTCCCCAGAGTTGTTCTTCAGGATTTTCCGGGAAGGTGTGTCCGGTTTTCTTTTTGATCTCGGCTTTGAATTCCGCGACCAATTCTTTTAAATCATCGGCAGTTAATTCAGTATCAAGCTTAACGCCGCGGAGTTCTTTCTTTGCATCAAGAATAACTTCAAAAGGATCGTGTTCGTGTTTATCAACCGGTTTTAATCCGAGAACAACATCGCCGTACATTTGAACGAATCTTCTGTAAGAATCGTAAACGAAGCGGGGATTGTTTGTTTTTTTAATTAATGCATCAACGGTAATATCATTTAAGCCAAGATTAAGAATGGTATCCATCATTCCCGGCATAGAAGCGCGCGCGCCTGAACGAACCGAAACGAGAAGCGGATTTGAGGAAGAACCAAATTTCGCTTTCATTTCTTGTTCAATTTTACCAAGAGCTTTTTTTACCTGCTCTTTTAAATCTTTCGGATAAGAATTTTTGTTCTCATAATATTGAGTACAAACTTCAGTGGTAATTGTAAAGCCTGCCGGAACCGGTAATCCGATGTTTACCATTTCAGCAAGGTTTGCACCTTTACCGCCAAGCAATGCTTTCATGTCAGCTTTTCCATCAGCCTTTTTCCCGCCGAAGAAATAGACATATTGATTTTTTTTTGATTTAGCCATAAGTAGGAATTCTCCTATATTTTTTTGTTACTCTTTTTTAGATACTTTGAACCTGTAAGTATCAATAAATTATTTCTTTTTTGGTTCACTAAGTTTTTTGAAAATTTCATTTGTAAATTCTTCTTCTTTATCAAACTGTAATTCTATTTTAAGATAAAAGATATCGATGTCATCAAGTTCTTTTTTGAATTGCATCAATTTTACCGCGTCTTTCTGCGTGGTTATTACCGAGTGCACATTTGTAGCGTAAAATTGCTTCCGGATATTTTGAATATCTTCCGACGTATAAAATTTATGGTCGCGAAAAATCATCCGGTTCTCCGTATCAATATTTAATTGCTCAAGCGCTTTAAAGAACGAGTGCGGATTTGCAATACCGCTAATAACCAAACTTTTTTGTCCTTCAAATTCTTTCGCCTCATAAAGCGTTTTCTTTTTTATATCGAAAAAACCTTTAGCCGAATAACGCGCGGTAAAAACTTTTCTATCTTGTCCGCAACAGCGCTTTGAATCCTTCTTAAAATATTTTTGAAGACGTTCCGGAATTTCTTTTTGTTCGGAAAATTTTCTATTCAACACAATAATGTCTGCGCGTTTAGTTGAAGAAAAATCTTCGCGAAGTAAACCGGTCGGTAAAAATGTTCTGCGTAACGGACTCGCTTCCAACAAAAACCGTTGTTCAAATATCAGAATATCCAAATCCCTAAATATCCACCGGTGCTGAAATGCATCATCTAAAACAAGCGTATCAACTTCCGACTTTGCGAGAAGTTGTTTAGCGCCTTTAACACGGCTTTCGCTAACTGCAGCCGGAACAGAACATTCAAGCACCGTTTGATAAATTTCATCACCACAGTCTTCAATATTTGTTTTGATTCCATTTCCGTCGGAGACAAAAACGAAACCACTTGTTTTTCTTCCGTAGCCACGGCTTAAGACTGCAACTTTTTTCCCGTTTTGCTTTAGCAATTTTGTTAGATAAATAACAAGCGGTGTTTTTCCACTGCCGCCTACGGTTAAATTACCAACACTGATAACCGTTGCCTCAACTTTAGTTGAAGGAAATATTTTTACATCAAATAAAAAATTTCTGATTACGGTAATAAGAACATAAACCGGAACAAGCGGCAAAGTTGCTAACCGCAAAGCGTCAACTATTTTTCGTTTGTTTATCTTCACTTGCTTAATCTGAAAATGTTTGAGCTTTTTTCTGCAGTTCGTTTAACTTTTCTTCGCATTGCAAAATCATTTTTGATGTTTCATCGTAACTTAAATTTTTACCAATCAGTATCGGCTCGGAATAAACTAATTGCACTTTTGAAAACGGAAACGGAACTTCAAAATTGTCCCAGCTATGTAATTTTCTTTTCGATTTACAACCAACACCAACAAGCACTAAAGGCACTCCGCTTTTCTTTGCAGTAATAACCGCGCCGGCTTTCATTTTGAAATTTGGTCCGCGCGGTCCATCGGGAGTAATGGCAACCGGGCATTCGTGTTTTGCGTGGTCAATCATAATTTGCAATGCAATATTTCCGCCTTTGGAACTGGAACCGCGAACAACTTTGTAATTCCACTTGCGTAGAATTTTTGAGAGTAAATCGCCGTCTTTGCTTTTACTTATTATGGCAAGCAATTTTAAATTCCGATGAGCAAACCACGGAATCACCATCGTTCCATGCCAGAATGCAATTACAAATTCTTTCTTTTCTTTTAAAAGAGATTTAATGGAATCGTTTCCGGCAGATTGAATCCGCAATGTTTTGCAAAGCGTTTGAATCAATATGTAAAGAACATAATTTCCAATGAATCGAAGAAAATCTTGATGCAGTTTTCTAAGCTTCATTGATCGATGCTATAATTATTTCTGCGGCAGTTTTTGAAGCGTCTTTGTTTCCAAGAACTTCCTTCAGACTTTTTAATTTTTCCGAAATGGTTTTATACAGAGAAGCATCACTTAAAAAATTGCTGCATTCATTTAAAATATTTTTTGTGTTCACATCGTTTTGAATCAATTCCGGCACAACCGTTTCGCCGGCGATAATGTTGGCTAATCCGATGTTGCGCAACGTTACTAATTTTTTCCCGATGAAATACGTCAGCGCATTTGTTTTATAGACAATCACCATCGGCAAACCGAACAGAGCTGCTTCAAGCGTTGAAGTTCCCGATTTGATTATGCCAAGTTTTGCATACTTAAAAAGTTCATAAGATTTGTTTTTAATAACGCGATAATTTTTTTCACTACTCAAACTTTTAAAAGTTCTTTCATCAATATTTGAAGAACAGCCAACTACAACTTGTAAATCAAATTTCTTTGCAACGGCAATCGCTCCTTCAATAACAGAAGGAAATATTTTTGCAACTTCCTGAATTCTGCTTCCCGGCAGAACGAGCAAAATTTCTTTTTGCACATCGAGATTATTTTGGGAGAAAAATTCATTCCTCTCAATAAACGAATAGTTGTTGATCCGTTCAATTAACGGATGCCCGACAAACGTTACATCTACTCCCGCCTTTTTATAAAACGTTTCTTCGAATGGAAAAAGCACCAACATTTTATTCACAAGTTTTTTTATTTTGTGAATACGGTGTTTCCCCCAAGCCCAGATTTGCGGAGAAATGTAATAGATAATTTTTCTCTCCATTGCATTTAGTTTTTTTGCAATGCTCAAATTGAAACCGGGATAATCTATCAACACGCATGTTTGAATATTTTTTTCTTCAACAAGTTTCAGCACGTCGGTTTGTACTTTTTTTATAAACGGTAAATGTTTTATCACTTCAACAAAACCGAGAAACGCCATTTTATTTATGTGATAGAGGAGCTGCAATCCTTCGCGCTTCATTTCATCGCCGCCAATTCCATAAAACGAAAGAGTCGGGTCAACAGCCTTTATCGCTTTTATTAATGCGGCTCCGTGCAAATCTCCGGAGGCTTCTCCTGCAAGTACCAATATGTTTTTCACTGCGGACATGGTTAAGACATTCTTCTAAAAAACCAAAGGAGAATTAAGGTGCCTGCTACAATTGAAAATGCTTGCAGAGTTCTTCGTTCCGAGCGCAATCCTTTTTTTATATCATATTCCGGTTGTTCAATTCCTTCTTTTTTGTACGGAGTTAAGCGTGGAAAAATTCGCGGAACGTTATTAAAATATTCGGTGTAATCATTTCCGAATTTTTCTTTTAGAAATCCTTCTTCTTCTTTAATGATTTCGTAATATTGAAAAACGAAAAACGCCAGAGCGATAATTTGGAGATACGGGAAGAGAGCGAAGGACATAATTCCCAAACCGAAATAAATTAAAATATTTCCTACGTAAAGCGGATTACGGGTGTACGCATATGGTCCATTGATAACCAAAAAAGTTCCGCCGACTTTGTTGGTTGTGCGGGTTTCACTACCAGCCCAGCTTACGCCCCACAAGCGGATGAGTTCGCCGCAGATTGCTACAAGCAAACCCAGAGGTAAACTCCAAACATTTGATTGCTGATAAGCGACCATGAGAATTAAAAATGGGATGGGTGTGTAGCTTCTGTAAGTAAATAGTTTATTAGTCATTTGTCATTCGTCATTTGTTAGTAATATTTTTAGAGCCAATCGATTTTATATATGCGTTCAATCTTTTATGGAGTAAGTCAATCTTGTCATTATATATTTGAAGCACTTCTATCGTTATTAAATTTCTGTTTTCTGCTTTCTTCAACCAAACTTGAGTTTCAGTTAAAGAACCTCTGCTGATGTAACAAAAATGTTTGTTCTCTTGATAATGAAATCTGCCAAAACCTTCAGCAATATTGGCGGCAACCGAATCAGCAGAATTTACAACTTGTTTGCCAATAGTATTCTTTGCAAAATAATCCCAGGCAAGAACTTCTTTCCAAACCATTTCACCAAGCTCCATTGCAAGATTAAAGACTTCCAGTTCACTTAATTTCATTTTACAACTTCACTTCCAATGTCCACTGACTGATGACCAATGA
>Ga0172379_10003221_pt1 | contig 26519 bp, 15 predicted proteins | sample GrowelOW334metaG_FD_119756 | JGI IMG/M metagenome (GOLD analysis project Ga0172379, IMG submission 119756) | Groundwater microbial communities from an aquifer near a municipal landfill in Southern Ontario, Canada - Groundwater well OW334 metaG | ecosystem: Environmental > Aquatic > Deep...
GCTATTCATATTCAATCCTTTCAGGATTACGAATATTGTTTAAAAACGAAATCGACCAGCTCGTTTACCAGCTTTACGGTTTAACTGCCGAGGAAATTAAAATTGTGGAGGGCAGTTAAAACCGGGTTCAACTTCAGCGGATGGTTTTCGTCCGTGATGCATTGACTACCATTGCTCAATGGTGACAGTTTGACGGTGAAAAGGTAGCTGTTTGCAATCGTCACTAATACTAAAAAGAATTAGAGCAGGCTCTTTAAAAAGCTACAAAATTTTATACCTTTGTGTATTATACCACATGGTATAATACTAAATGATAAAAAATGAAAGATTCACCATTTATTTACGGAACCACGGTAAGTAATCATTCGTTTACCAACAGAGAAGTTGAATCAGCAAAATTGCAAAGTAATCTACTAAATGGAATTAATACCACCATCATATCTCCACGGCGATGGGGAAAATCGTCATTGGTTGAAAAAGTAATAGACGATATAAACACGAAGAATGAGAAAACAAAGACGGTAATTATCGACCTTTTTTCAGTAGGCAACGAAGAGGAATTTTTGGAAACATTTGCCCGTGAAGTAATCAAAGCTTCTTCATCAAAATGGGAAGAATGGATGAGCAGCGGAAGGGATTTATTTAAAAAACTAATCCCGAAATTAAGCATAGGAATTGATCCGGCTACCGATTTTAGTTTAAGTTTCGATTGGGAAGAATTGAAAAAAAATAGTGATGAAGTATTGAATTTACCCGAAACAATAGCCAATGTTAAAGGTGTTAAATTCATTATTTGTTTAGATGAATTTCAAAACCTGGCATCATTTAACGGGTATCTGAATTTTGAAAAAAAATTGAGAGCCTATTGGCAACGCCACAAATCGGTTACATATTGCCTATATGGCAGCAAACGGCATATGATGGCGGATATTTTCAACAATCCGGCAAAGCCTTTTTATCGCTTTGGTGACATTATGTTGCTGCAAAAAATTGAAACCAAAAAATGGGTAACTTTTATTTGTACCAGTTTTGCCGATACCGGAAAACAAATTGATGAAAAAACTGCCGGAATGATTCCTTTGTTAATGAAAAACCATTCATGGTATGTACAACAACTGGCTCATTATAGTTGGAATTTATCACACAAAAAAGCTACCCTTGCAGAAGTAAATACCGCATTAAAAGAGTTGATAAATGCCAATTCGCCTTTGTATCAAAAAGAAACCGAAAGCATTAGCCATACGCAATTAAACCTATTAAAAGCGGTAGCCAAAGGCGAAACCCAATTTACCAGTGCTGCGGTTATGCAGAAACATTTTTTGGGTACACCGCGGAATGTGAGTAAAAACAAAACCATACTTATAAATTCCGACATCATTCATGAAGTAAATGGCGTGTATGAATTTGTGGATCCTGCATTTGAATTGTGGTTCAGAAAACAATATTTTAATCAACCGTATTCTATTGTAATATGAGCAGACATAAAAATAAAATACAAAACCTACCCATCTACAAAAAGGGAGAAGATATTTTGGACGTGGTAATTCAAATTACTAACTTAATCAATGACGAGGATGAGCATCTATCAGCCATCAAGGGGATGATGATAAGCGATGCGGCCCAATTAACTGTTAAAGTTGCCGGTGCCGAAGCTGCTCAGTTGTACGACCTGAAAATGGAAGCTGCGGCCATTATCCGGAAAGCAGCCCGTGATTTAATGGTACAAAACCACTCCCTGGAGATGTTCGGATTTAAGTACGTCGATTATTTCGGTATGGTACGCACCCTCATTGAAGAATACCGCTTGCTCTTCATCGATTGGGTGGCTGGCTTCGATAAATGGGATTACGTCATCGACCGTTGGGGTCTTTTTAACCCGCCTGGTGTGGGTCCTTTCGATAAGGATCCGGATGAAGACATTCCAAAGGGTGGGTTTTAATGGTAAATAACCCTCTTTCGAATAGGAATCAACCTCCACATATTATCAGGCTGTAAGCCTGAGAGAACATAGCCCGGTGCACAAGTCTCGCTTTAGCGGAACGCACCGGGTACAAAGATGGCAAACAAAATTCGGCGCATGCAATACTATTAAATAGAATCGCAACCGCTCCATGCGCCGTAAATGGAATTTCAAATTTGCAATTCTAAAATGCATTTCCCCAAATCCGAAATCCGCAATCCAAAATCCCCAATCTGCGCTCCCTGTATTAAAATGTAGTTTCAAATAAATTCCCATTTATTCGTAAGTAATTATATATCAGTCAGTAGTATTGTTTTTATTAAGTATGAATAAATTAGTTGAAATGTGGTATTTCAAAATTATCAAAGAAAAGTCCATCTATAATGTTGCCAAGAATATTTTGTAAAAATCTAGGAAACAGTTGATTAAAGTCCATTTATTTTAAAATCTCTGCAAAGGGAATTTCAAAATTGAGTACCTGAATCTACTTTTAGAGGGTCAGATATTTACATTTTCCTACTTGAGATTAGATTTAGAATTACTTATCAATTGATAAAAAGGCTTTAACTAAATAATAGAGCAAAAGGTTGTACCTTGATTAGGAATTTATGGAAAGATTGTCTTTTCTAAATTCACTGGGTGTTTTTGAATATTGGCTAATAAAACATTTACGAAAATACTTGGGGTCCGAAAAACCGGTCAAATAGCAAACCTCTTCAACATTAAAATTAGTAGTAAGTAAGAATCGAGCGGCATTTTCGAGTCGGACTAGTTTAATAAAATCAACACTCCGCATCCCGGTAGCTTTTTTTAAGGTACGGTAAAGGGTAGAATGGCTCATATTCATATCATTGGCAATATCTTCTATGGTAAGATCCCGTTTTTCAAGATTCTTCACAATTGATTTCTGCACGTTATCCAAAAATTCTTTGTCGCGGAAATTCTTTGATTGATCCGATTTTTTTGTGGTGATCTTGTAAAACTGTTCTTTGATTCGTTCCTTATTTTTCAATAGGTTGCTAACCCTTGCCTTAAGAACATCCTGATTAAAGGGTTTGGTAACATAAGCATCCGCACCCGTTTCAAATCCTTCTATAGTAGCTTCATGGGTTGCAAGGGCTGTCAATAAAATAACCGGTATATCGGCGATGGCTGGTGTAGTTTTAATCTTCTGGCACAACTGAATCCCATCCATTTTAGGCATCAGAATGTCGCTGATAACTATATCCGGAATTTGTTTTCCAATAATATCCATGGCATTTTTGCCATCAACGGCTTCCATAATATGGTAATGTGGTAAAAGTATTTTTTTTACAATTTGCCGCAGGTGTTCATTATCTTCAACCACCAAAACAGTATATTCTTTATTGGTGGCCCCAGTATCAGCCAATATTTGTTGGTAGTTTTCATTTGGATCGGGTAACATCTCAGTGGTATCATGAGGAAAAAACAAATCGAATATAATGCCTTGTTCAGGCTTGTTTTGAACTTTCAGCTTGCCATTATGGAATGCCACCAATTCCTTGGTATAAGCCAATCCAATACCTGATCCAAAAAGATTGGCTTCCTTTGTAAAATCAAATTGTTCAAACCGGTTAAAAATATAATTCATTCGGTCTTCAGGTATACCTGGACCATAATCTTCAACGCTAATTCTCACCCATTCATCTACAACAGATGCTTCTACAATTACCTGACTGCATTTGGGGGAGTATTTTATAGCGTTGGATAAAATATTATTAAATACTTTTTCAATTACTCTACGGTCAAAATTAAAAAGTAGTTCTTGACCCTTAAAAACAACATCAATCTGTTTTTCATGTGCTAGACTTTTAAAGCCTGAAATCCGATTTTCGATGATGTCTTTTATATCAAATAGCTGTAAATTGAGCTTATAACTGCTTTTTTCAATCTTCCTAAAATCGAGCACCTCTTCAGAAAGTTCAATCAGACGGTCGGTATTCATATCGATGTTTTTCAATGTTTCGCTAATAGAATCCGATTTGGTTTGTTCTTGGATTAACTGCTTCACAGGGAGTGATATAAGGCTAATAAGGGTTCTGAATTCGTGGCTGATGTTGGTAAAAAACTGCATTTTTGTTTCAGTAGCATTCTCAGCTATTTTTACCATTGCAATCAGTCGGGTTCTTTGCTCAATAATTTTTGCATTCTGTTTTTCAATTTTAGCATTCTTTTCCTTTAAAAGTAGGTTCGACTTGTTTTTTACGTAATAGGTATAAAAAGCAATAAATGCAATTCCTAATAATACAAAAGCAATCAAGTAGGAGATCAACAACTTACTTTGCTGGCTGGTAATTATTGCTTTTTGATTGGAAACCAAGTCCCGCTGTTTTTCAATTTTAGATTGTTGCTCAATGATGTGTTCCGCCTGAAGCATTACTGTTATGGCATTGGTTCTATCGATACGTGTGGTTTTAAGCAAATTATTTTTTGCATATTGATGACTTGTTAATATGTTAATTGCCACATTTATGGCCAAATCGCCTCCAGTAGGATATAAAAAGGTACCTGCCAGTATTCCTTCGTTCACCATATTGATTCCTTGTTCGGGGCCATAGAGACCATCGATACCAATGATTGGAATTTGATTGAGATTATGTTTTTTGAGTGCTTTATAAGCACCGCGAGCCATATAATCGTTATGGGCATAAATTAAATCGAAACATGGGGTGTTTTGTTGCAATAAACTGTCAACTCTTAAAAAGGCGTCCTCTTCGGTCCAATTTGAGTATATCTGCCTACAAACCCGAATGGTTTGAATGCTATTGATTACTTCATGAAATCCCCTTTTACGATCTATAGCAGGGCTCGAACCTTTAAGTCCGGTTATTTCCAGAATAGTACCTTTGTTAAAAAGCAATTCCGCAGCGTATTTTGCCGCTTCCTTGCCTATTAAATAATTATCGGCTCCAATATAAGCTGTAAATTTTTCTGATTCTATTTTCCGATCGATTACAATAACAGGCATTCCTGAATCATAAATCCCTTCAATAATGGGTGTAATGGGTTTTGATTCATTGGGTGAGACAATTAGTAAATCGATGTCTTGGCTAATCAATTCTTTAATATCAGTAATCTGTTTTTCGCTGCTATTCTTTGCGTCTTTAACTAAAAGTTTGATTTTATAATCTGCATAGATATCGCTTTCTATTTGCATCTCTTTTACCATGGTTTCGCGCCAACGGTCGGCCATAGTGCATTGCGAAAAACCGATAACAAAAGTCTTTTCATTCTTTTGATTGCGTGTTGATTGACATGAATGCAATAATAATAACCCTAAAAGAAAAAAAATAGCGTATTTCATTTGTAGCTTCTTAAACCTAATTACTTACTGTTTATTAAAGAAAAACTGGTCACCTAGGGGTAAAAATAGGTCATTAGTTTCAAACAACAAACGTTTGCAGAGAATTTGCCCCAAATATACCGAATTATTGCCCCATGGAAAAAATGAATCGTAATTAGCTTTGAATGGAAGCAAACGGAAAAAACAAAACTGTACATTTTAATTATAAGGATAAAATTTTCACATAATAGAATAACGATGAAAAAAACAAACACATTAGTAATACGATCTGCTTTTATTGCAGCTTTAGGTGGATTGTTATTTGGTTTTGATACGGCTGTTATTAGCGGTGCAGAGCGGTCAATTCAAGAACTTTTCCAATTGAATGGCTTTTGGCATGGATTTACCGTTGCCATCGCATTAATAGGTACTGTATTTGGAGCATTACTAGCTGGAAAGCCAGCCGTCAAATTCGGAAGAAAACAGGTACTTATTGTATTGGCTGTTTTATATGGTATTTCTGCATTGGGCTGTGCATTCAGCAGCCAATGGATTCCATTTATGGCCTTCAGGTTTATCGGTGGTTTGGCTGTCGGCGCTTCAAGCGTAATTGGACCCATGTACATTGCTGAAATTGCCCCAGCCCGATTGCGCGGAAGACTGGTTGGACTTTTCCAATTAAATGTTGTTTCCGGTATTTTGTTGGCTTTTCTTTCCAATTATTTGATATCAAAAATGGTGGAAGTGCAAGCTTGGAGATACATGTTGGGAATCCAGATTGTACCCTCAGCCTTGTTTTTCGGATTGCTTTTTTTAATTCCGGCTACTCCTCGTTGGTTGGCACTCAAAGGAAAGTATGACGAAGCATTGGAATTATTAAAACGGTTAGCCTCGCAAAATCCCGAAACAGAGTTATCTGAAATCAGGGAATCAATTGAAAAAGGACACCACAGCACCAATGAACCTCTTTTTCAAAAGCAGTATATGGTACCCATATTATTGGCATTCGCTATTGCTTTCTTCAACCAAATGGCAGGAATAAACGCTATAATGTATTATGCCCCCCGAATTTTTGAGATGTCAGGTTTTGGAACCGGTACTGCTCTTTTCTCATCAGTATCGGTCGGAGTGACCAATTTAATTTTCACACTCATTGGAATGTCAATCATCGACAAGTTTGGCCGGAAGAAACTTCTGTTGATTGGTTCAATTGGAATGACCCTCTTTTTAGGACTGGTTGCCAAATCGTTTTTAAGTGAGTCGAATGGCAGCATGATAGTTTTAGTTTATTTGGTTGGATTCATTGCTTTTTTTGCTTTTTCGCAAGGAGCTGTTATCTGGGTATATATTTCCGAAATATTTCCAAACTCAGTAAGGGCCAAAGGCCAAACTTTAGGAAGCCTAACCCATTGGTTTATGGCCATGTTGGTTTCTTGGATTTTCCCTGTTATTGCCGAAAGTTCTATGAATGGGGGTGCCATTGCCTTTTTTATTTTCTCAGGTTCAATGCTTTTGCAGTTTTTTGTAGTCAATAAATGGTTCCCTGAAACCAAAGGCAAATCGCTGGAACTTATTCAAAAAGAAATGTTGAAAACAAACTAATATGAAAAACCTAACCTTTGCTTTTGCTTTCCTATTCGGAGTTTTTGTTATTGGTTGTAACCAAGTGGTAAATTTCGCCGAACGGGCTCCAAAGAAATATCAAGAGGAATTCAGACCCCAAATCCATTTTACCCCCGACAGTAATTGGATGAACGACCCCAACGGTATGGTCTTTTTTGAAGGAGAGTACCATCTGTTTTACCAGTTTTATCCTGACAGCAATGTTTGGGGTCCAATGCACTGGGGACATGCAATCTCAAAAGATCTAATTTATTGGGAACATCAACCGGTTGCTATTGCCCCTGATTTTAATGGATGGATATTTTCAGGTAGTGCTGTGGTTGATTGGAATAACACCACCCGCTTTGCTGAAAATGGTGTAAAGCCTTTGGTAGCCATATTTACGCAACACTTAAACCTTGATTCCGGTTTTGTGCAACGCCAAAGCATTGCATATAGCCTAGATAAAGGTAGAACTTGGAAAATGTATATCAACAATCCGGTATTGGAGGATTCCGGTTTGAAGGACTTTCGCGACCCAAAGGTATTCTGGCACGCTGAAACGAGCCAGTGGATTATGACTTTAGCCTGCGGCAACCAGGTCCGGTTTTACAGCTCACCCAATTTAAAAAATTGGAATTTTGAGAGAGAATTCGGAAAAGAGTTTGGCAACCATGGCGGTGTTTGGGAATGTCCAGACTTGATTCAATTACCTGTAAATAATGCCAATTCAAAAAAATGGGTGTTGCTTGTAAGCACCAATCCCGGAGGATTACATGGTGGTTCAGGTACGCAATATTTTGTGGGTGAATTTGATGGAAAAAAATTCGTTTCCGAAACTAAAGAGGATACCATACAATGGCTCGATTACGGAGCCGATAATTATGCAGGTGTTACTTACTCAAACGTTTTCGACGATAAAAGCCGTTTGGTATTTATTGGTTGGATGAGCAATTGGCAGTATGCGCAAGTAACACCAACCAAGCGTTGGAGAAGTGCCTTAACACTTCCTCGTTACCTTTCTTTGATAAAAACAGCAACCAATTATCAGATTCAGGCGGAACCCATTGATCTGAAATTACTTTGGAAATCGCAGTTCTTTGAGGCTGAATCCTTATCAATTCAAGGAGAAAAAATCCTCTTTACTCAGATTCCTGAAGGAGTGTACGATTTGCATTTGACATTGAAGAATTTGAATAACCCGGTATCTTTTGAATTTGGCAACAACATTGGGAATAAAGTTCAGATCCTAATGGATCCGGCAAATAAAGTGGTTACTTTTGATCGGAGTCAATCAGGTATTATTGATTTTAACCCTGCTTTTGGGGCCAAACATACATCACCATTCCAATTAGCCAACCAAGATATCAACATCCAATTTGTGGTTGATAAATCCTCCATTGAGCTTTTTATTAATAATGGGCAGTGGGTAGCAACCGAACAACTATTTCCAGAGGGCGGTTTAAGCCAACTTAAGGTAATTTCCGAAGACACCGAGTTGAATAAAATCCATTTTCATTCACTTAAATCCATTTGGTAAAATGAAATTATTAGCGTTTGGCGAGATTTTATACGATATGATTGAAGGAAAACCACATATGGGTGGAGCCCCTTTTAATCTGGCTGCTCATGCAGCTAAGCTGGGAGCCGAATCGTATTTAATAAGTGCATTAGGAAATGATCCCCTTGGAAAAAGTGTTATTGTTCGGGCAAACAGACTTAATGTAAATACGACCATGGTTAATATTCTTGAGAATAAAAAAACAGGAATAGTTAATGTGAGCCTTAACAAACAGGGCAATCCGGTTTATGAAATACGTGAGGATGCAGCCTGGGATTCCATAAGTTTAAGCAATGAAAGTTTAACAAAACTTTCTGCAATTGAATGGGACTATTTTTGCTTTGGCAGTTTGGCCCAACGAACCGAAAATAACCGGACGCAACTTTCCAAAATTTTTAAGACCGGAAAATTTAAAAAAGTTTTCTTTGACATTAACCTGAGGTTGAATTTTTACAATGAACAGATAATTCGCGATTCGTTTACCTTAGCTGACATTGTTAAGCAGAATGATGAAGAAGTATTGGAGGTTTCGAAAATGTTGGGGATTCAATTTCATTCTATTGAAGAATATGGCAAATGGCTTATTGACCAGTACTCTATTGAAACACTTGTGATTACACTTGGCAGTAAAGGGGCAAAAGTAATTACCAAAGAAGCAAGCAGATCCATCTCTGGAGTATCTATTTCAGTAGCTGATACCGTTGGTGCGGGTGATAGCTTTTCAGCTGCGTACCTAGTGGAATTGCATAAAACCAATGATCCTTATAAAGCTGCCCGAATGGGTTGTAAACTGGGTGCCATTGTGGCATCTAAACATGGAGCAATTCCAGAATATAATACACAAACTTTATTAAACGGATTATAAACCATTTGAATGAAAAAATTATGAAACATCAGATTAAATATTTAATGAATTGGTATTCAACTCTTCTTATCATTTGCTTTCTCAGCTTATCTTTTGTAGTTAATGGACAAAACATATCGGTTAAAGGGAAAGTGTTGGATGCAAGAACAAATGAATCGCTACCAGGAGTTAACATAAAGGTAGAAGGGACTAATTTGGGAACTGTCACCGATTACAATGGTACTTTTATAGTTGATGTAACCGATAATAATGCCGTACTCCTGTTTTCATTTGTTGGATACAATACAGAAAGTGTACCTGTAAAAGGGCAAACAGTAATTAGTATCTCCTTGGAACCTTCCATTGAAAGCCTTTCGGAGGTTTTGGTGACAGGTTATATGACCCAAAAGAAAGCCGATCTTACAGGTGCTGTTGGGGTGGTTGACATGGAAGACCTAGAGGATCAACCATCGGGTAATGCCATTAAAAACCTTCAAGGGAGAGTTGCCGGGGTAACAATTACCACAGATGGTTCACCTAGCTCAGGGGCTACCATTAGAATCCGCGGAAATAGTACCTTGAATAATAACGACCCCTTGTTTGTAATTGATGGTGTACCTTCAAAATCAGGGATGCATGAATTAAATCCCGATGATATTGAAAGTATACAAATTTTGAAGGATGCATCTGCGGCCAGCATTTATGGATCCCGGTCGGCAAATGGAGTAGTTATCATTACTACAAAACAGGCAAGTGAAGGAAAAGCTACTTTTGGTTTTACTGCTAATTATGGAATGCAAAAGTATGCTACAAAGTTGACCCCTTTAAACACCTATGAGCGGGGTTTGGTCTATTTTGATGCCAGTGTGAATGATAAACTTTCCCCGGTAAGCCCCATATATAATTATGTTTGGAATGGCGATATGAATAATCCTATCTTGGGAAGCATCACTTATCCAGAATATATCGATGCGGCCAAAACTATGAAACCGGCCGATACCAAATGGTTCGATGAGATTGCTCAGAATTCATTATCACAGAATTACAATTTTACGGCAGCCAAAGGGGATAAAAACTCAAATGTTTTCTTCTCACTTGGATATGTAAATAATGATGGGATTGTTAAAGAGACCAATTTCCAACGCTATAATACCCGAATTAATTCTGAAATACGTGCTTTTGACGGTAAATTGGTAATTGGTGAAAACTTTACTATTTCGTATCAGGAAGAAACGCTCATCGATGTTGGAAATGTTTTATTTTCGTCGCTGGTATTGCAACCTATTGTCCCGGTTTATACCGAAACTGGCGGTTGGGGTGGTCCAGTTTCAGGAATGACCGATAGGCAAAACCCTGTTCGGTTGATTGAGGACAATAAACAGAACCGGTATAAGTTCAGCCGGCCATTTGGAAATGCATACATCCAAATAGAACCCATCGAAGGCTTAAAACTGAAATCGTCTATTGGGATTGATTATGCAGTTTATTACGAACGAAAAATAAGCAAGAAATACGTTTCGGGTTTTCTGAAAGAGGATGATAATGGAGTTTACAACAGCGTAAACCTGCATGGAAACTGGGTATGGTCAAATACCGCTAATTATTCTAAAAAATTCAATAACCAAACTCTGGATGCACTCTTAGGTTTTGAACAAATAAAATATGGTGAGGAGTGGTTTAATGCCTCCCGCGAAGGCTATGTAAGCGAAGATGTAAATTATGCTTATTTGGGAACCGGATCAAAAAACATGTTAAATAATGGAAGCGGAACCGCTTGGTCACTACAGTCATTTTTTGGTAAGGTAAATTATTCTTTAAAAGATAAATATCTTGCTTCGGTTACCTTGCGCCGTGATGGTTCCTCAAGGTTTGGGAAAAACAACCGATACGGAAATTTTCCTGCCGCATCGGTGGGTTGGCGCATCAATGAAGAGAGTTTTATTAAAGACAACATCAGCATTCCTTTTTACCTGAAGTTACGGGCAAGTTGGGGACAAAATGGTAATCAGGAAATTGGCGATCTTTCAATCTATAATGTATATCGGGCCGTTTATGGCAAAGAAGATCCTATCTGGGATAACCCCAAGCCTCCATATTACATGCCTGCTTTAGGGACAGCCTATGATATAACAGGAGCCGATGGTGGACAGTTACCCTCTGGTTATATTTATTCACAATTGGGAAATGATAACCTTAAATGGGAAACCACCACACAGGAGAACTTCGGTTTTGATTTCACCGTATTCAAAAACTTAAGCGGTTCTTTCGATTATTACATCAAACAAACAGATGATATCCTCTATCAAAAACAGTTGTTGTCGGTGGTGGGTGAAGGAAGTGTTCAATGGATTAACGGCGGAAGAATAAGAAATTCCGGTTTTGAATATTCACTTTCCTATTATAACAATTTAGGGGAGTTTGCTTACGACGTATCGGCCAATTTTTCAACCCTTAACAATGAAGTGGTAAGTATGCCCGAAGATTTGATTATGAGGACACCCAATTCTGTATTGCTTACTTCTGACAAATTTATTGGTCATTCCATGCGATCTTATTATGGCTATGTAGCCGATGGTCTTTTCCAAAACGAGACCGAAGTAACAAATCATGCCCAGCAGACTGGAAAAGATGTTGGAAGAATTCGTTACAAGGATTTGAATGGCGACGGGGTGATTAATGAAAATGATCAACAGTTTATTGGCGTGAATGATCCCAAATATGCACTGGGTCTGATCAGTAAGGTGGAGTACAAAAATTTCAGTCTCGAATTCTTTTTCCAAGGGATTTTTGGAATTGACGTATATAACGACAATAAAACCTATACCGATTTCGCTTCCTTATGGCCAGGTACAAACTGGGGCGATAGGACTTTGGATGCTTGGACGACTTCTAATACATCTTCCACCATTCCTGCTTTGACAACCATCGATAAAAACAACGAAGGTCGGGTATCAACTTATTTTATTGAGTCGGGATCCTATTTCAAACTTCGCAATGTGCAATTGGGATATACGTTGAATAAAAACAAAGTTTCCAAGTTTGGTATGGAAAGCGTACGGTTATATATCCAAGGACAAAACTTAATGACTATAAAGAGCAAATCCTTTACTGGACCGGATCCGGAAACAGCAAATAATGCCTTTCCTATTCCCGTTGCTATAAATTTTGGTGTTAATATAAAATTTTAAAATCTTCCATATGAAAAAGTGTATTTATCTATTCATCCAAATCTTCTTCTTATTGGTTTTTGTATCGTGCGAAGACTTCTTGGACGTGCCAGCAAAAGGAATTATCAGCGACGAACAACTGGCTACTCCTGAAAACATCGATGGCCTTGTGATAGCGGCTTATGCCCAAATGGCAAATGATCACTACACCGTTCCCAATTCATTATGGCCTTACGGCGATTTAAGGGCCGGCGATTCCTACAAAGGTGGCGACGGTCCCGCTGATATAGCAACTTTTCACGCTTTTGAAATTTTCAGTACCATTCAGCCTGACATGAGCACTTATCCTCCTTCGGCACTGGGCGATATAAACAATAAAATGTGGGAACGTCAATTCGTTGGAATATCAAGAGCGAATAGTGCATTGGCAAGAATCAATATTATGGATGAGGCTACCTATCCCAAGAAATTGAGCAGGACGGCTGAAATGCGTTTCTTGCGTGGGCACTATTTTTTCACGCTAAAAATACTTTACAAAAACATCCCTTGGTTCGACGAAAATGTCTCCTTAACTGATATTGAAAAAATTTCGAACGTAGCCTATACCGACCAAGAATTATGGGACCAGATTATCCAGGATTTTGACTTCGCAGCCAACAACCTGCCCGCATCACAAGAAGATGTAGGCCGTCCGAATAAGTTTACGGCAAAAGCATACTTGGCAAAAGCATACTTGTACGCAGCCTATGAACAAGACGATAAAAATAATGTAATCAGTATTGATCAGGACAAGCTTACTAAGGTTGTTGATTTGGTAGATGAAGTTATTGGATCGGATACTTACGGTTTGGAAGCCGATTTTGCATACCCTTTCTTATGGGAAAACGAAAACGGAAAGGAGTCGGTTTGGGCCATCCAGCGTTCTATTAATGATGGTACTGCCACAGGGAATGTTGATTATTCTTCAATGCTAAACAATCCCATGAGCGAAAATTTTGGATGCTGCGGGTTTCACCAGCCCAGCCAAAATCTGGCCAACAGTTTCAAGACCGATGCCAATGGCCATCCGTTATTCGACACTTTTAATACAAGCGATATCGATTTCAGCGTCAATACGGTAGATCCAAGGTTTGATCATTCGATTGCAATGCCGGGAAAACCTTGGAAATATAAATCCGATTTAATTTATACCAACGACTGGGCAAGGCGTTCCGATATTTACGGTTTTTATTCCTCCATGAAAGAAAACGTTTCACCCGATTGTGAATGTTTTAACCGGTTGAATCCCTTTATGTCGAGCTCCAAGAACACCATTTTAATTCGTTTTGCCGATGTGCTGTTGTGGAAAGCTGAAGCTTTGATTGAATTGAACCGAGAAAGTGAAGCAATGCCAATTATCAATGACATCCGATTGAGGGCAAAACAAAGTACGGGTCTCTTAAAAGACAGTCAAAATAACGCACTCTCAAATTACAATATAGAAGCCTATACGGCTGATTTATGGACCAATGAATATGCAAGAAAAGCATTGCAATGGGAGCGTCGTTTGGAATTTGCCTTAGAGGGGCAGCGATTCTTTGACCTTGTGAGATGGGGAATTGCCGACAATGTGATTAATGATTACTTGACGGTCGAAAAGACCAAAAGAGCATACTTAATGGATGCACAATTTCAAAAAAACAAAAATTAATACCTTCCAATTCCATACCAGCAAATAGTTCTGAGTAAAGGGGTTTACATGCAGAATTATGGCTATTGATTTTTAGAAAACAATTAGTATTAATTTTAAAAACAAGTATTATGAAAAACAATTTTTTCTTGACAAAAAAAATGCTGGTTTTAAGCATTTTCGCTATTGCGTTATTTAGCTCATGTAAAGAGGACGATAAAGTTACTCCGGGTGATGCTTATGTTATTACATTTAAAATTGGTGATGTGCAGGCTACTATTGATGAAACCGCTCATACCATTACGGCCGCTTTGGCTGCCGGAACTGATTTAACTGCGTTAACTCCGGAAATAATTATTTCTGCAGGAGCAACCATCAGTCCTGCTTCGGGAGCTGCGGTTAATTTGACCAATCCGTTGGTTTATACCGTGACCGATAAATCGGGAACCAAAACCAATGATTATACCGTAACAGTTACTTCAGCTACACTTCGTAAAATTGCATTCATCGGACAAGCCGCTGAAAACACCGAGGCAGCATGGACTGCAGCGAAAGGTACTGATTATGATTTGAACGACGACAGAGCAGCCGCTGAATGGTGCGAACTAAACATGAACTCAAGTACCAGTGAGGTTACCTATTTATCATTTAAACAAGTTGCTGATGGTGCCGATTTGACTCCATACCATGTTATCTGGATCCAATTCGATGGTGGAACATGGGGTGGTGTTGTAGCTGGATTCCCTAACAACGGCGAAGGAAAACATTGCTTGTTAAACGAAAACGGCGTGGGTTGGGATGTAACCTGTGATGATTTGATTACCAATTTTGTGAATGCCGTTAAAGGATATTACAATGCGGGTGGAAATATCTTCTTTGGAAACTATGCCGGGGCAATGGTCGATGAAATTGGCGTTGTTAGCAAAGCCGACTATGCACCCAATAATTCATGGGGTGGTTTATCAGTTGATGAGGGTGCTACCAGTGGCGCATGGGATGTTCGTTGGGCAGCCAGTGTCAATAGTCCGCTTTTTGTTGGGATAACCTTAGGTGGCGGTTGCAGTGCCCCTTCATTTATCATGCTTTCAACCGGAACATTGAAAAAGAACCGTTCCAACCAATACAATTTGGATTTTGGCCCATGGGCACCGAATGGTGATGCCGATCCATTGGAAACCAGGTTAGCCAGCTTTATACAAATGACCGGAGCCAATGTATTGATTTCCAATTGCGGGGGTAATGAAGTGCAAATGCTTGAATACACTGCCACTGGTGCCAATGGAACAGTAATTTCAGCCCTTTCAGGGACCTACGATTGGTATACTGGTGTTGACGGAAGCGGAAATACACTGAATATAGCCGGCAATATTGAAACCCTTACCAGAAATAGCTTAAATTACCTTATTGATTTAAAATTGGAAGGAAAATAATCTTACCTATTTTTACATTTACAGGTGTTATCCCAAATGGGATAACACCTTTTCTCAAAAACTTAATTATTGCACCATGCTTAGAGCTATTATTTTCATCATCCTCTTCCCTACTATTCAAAGTAGTATTGCGCAAACTTATAATGCTTTATACCGTCCTCAATACCACTTTTCTCCCTTATCGGGGTGGATTGGTGACCCCGATGGATTGGTTCATTATAAAAACAACTATCACCTTTTTTGGTGGGGACATGCTATTTCCGAAGATTTAGTATTTTGGACTGAAAAACCATGGCCAATGAATGGCGATGACGGCAGTTTCACCTATTATACTGGCTCCGTGGTAGTTGATACCGACAATACCAGTGGCTTTGGCATCAATCAGAATAGCCCAATGGTGGCCATTTATACCATGCATAATAAGACTACAGGCATTGAATCACAAGGGCTATCCTCAAGTAACGATTATGAAACATTTCAGTATTATTCCGGTAATCCGGTCTTGAATTTAAATAATAAAGATTTTAGGGATCCCGATGTACTTTGGGATAAACAAACCAATCGCTGGATAATGGCCATAACGTTGCCATTAGAACGAAAAATCAGTTTTTATGCTTCGAATAATTTACTGACTTGGGAGCATCTAAGCGACTTTGGCCCTTTAGGGGCAGTAAACCAAGTTTGGGAAGTGCCGGGTATCGTTTGTTTACCATTTGACGGCGATAGCACACAAACCAAATGGCTACTCTTTTGCGGTATGGGCCCCAACAGGGAGCAATATTTTACGGGTAATTTCAACGGAACGGAATTTATTCCTGACCAAGGGACCATGGATTATTTAACGAATGGGGTTGGTTTAGAAGGGATCATATTTGAAAATTTTGAGACCACAACTTATACCAACTGGGCAGTGGAAGGTACGGCTTTTTCAACCGGTCCGGCTTCAGGTACCTTAGCCAATCAACAAAAGGTTTCCGGGTACCTTGGAAATAAACTGGCAAATTCTTTTTATAACGGCGACAGTTCAACCGGTAAGCTGACATCCAATGATTTTACAGTTACCAAGAATTGCATCAATTTTTTAATAGCCGGGGGTAACCATCCCAATTACACCTGCATCAATTTACTGGTGGACGGACAAAAAGTTAGGACAACTACCGGTGATAATTCGGAACAGTTGAAATGGAATGGTTGGAACGTGTCGGAATTTAAAGGTAAAACCGCAAAAATTGAAATAGTTGATACCTACAACGCCGGCTGGGGTCATATTAATGTGGATCACATTATGTTTTCCGATGTATTGATGGATTTCAAACTGGTACATGCCAACTGGATTGATTATGGCCCAGACTTTTATGCCTTGCGGGCATATCGCGACTATGATAATTCCATGAATAAATTGGCTTGGATGGCTTGGATGGGAAATTGGGAATATGCAAACTCGGTACCTACTACCTGGGGCAAAGGGTTTCAATCCATACCGCGAGAAGTGGAACTTAAAACTACTCCATCTGGGATAAAAGTATTTCAAAAACCGCTAACCGAACTTAAAAAATTACAACTCGACACCATCACTTTTACCGATAAAATCATCAGTGGTACCAATACATTACAAGAGTTTAAACCCTCACGTAATACCTACGAAATTGATGTAACATTCGAATTGCTTAACGACAGTGCCGATTTTGGCTTCAATTTCTGTGTCAATGGAACCAAAAAAATGGTGCTTGGATACAATTCCAAATCCTCGGTTTTATACATCGACCGGAGAAACTCTGGAAATGTATCCTTTAATTCCAATTTTCCTAAAATAGTTAACGCTCCAATTTCACCTTCCACCAATTTAAGGTTGCACATTTTTGTCGATAGAGCCTGTATAGAGGTTTTTGTGAACGATGGCGAAAAAGTAATGTCATCCCTAATGTTTCCTAATACGGAAAGCACAGGAATCGAAACTTTTTCAACCAATGGAAACGTTAATATAAAAGCATTTAAAGCCCATAGGTTGGCTTCTATTTGGGGAATTGTAGAAGGAGTGCCAGAAAAATTAAAAAAAAGTCAGGATGATTTTAATTTGTATCCAAACCCGGCAGAATTCGGTAATACCCTTACCATTGAGCCCAATAAATACTTGACCAATCAAAAATACACCTGCTTTATATACAACGGTCAAGGTAAATTGATTGACCAATATGAATCCAAAACAAGCTCGTCGTTTAGTACCACAAAATTGAGATCAGGCATTTTTCTGGTTTCAATTTTACTGGATAATGGCACGCTAATTTCAAAAAAGCTGGTAATTAAATAAGACATAAAAGCATTTTTAGTTTTTAGGTTTAGGTGAATAGTAAAATGTTTGAATTAGGGAGGTCCATCGGATTTCCCTTTTTTTTGTTACCACGCCATCACTTGCCTTCCTAAATGCACATTTGGTGCACACGTATCGTCCTTAGTAGTTAAAACCATTCAGTTATAATCCCTAACCGCCAAGTGCGCCAAGTATATTCAATAATCCCACCAATCCCCAATAAAATCGGCACGTTGGCTAGCCAAAACTGCGGGTCTGCGCCAGCGTTCACCCCCAAGTCTTAAATTCAAAAAAAAACGACCCCTACTTCCTTTACCGTTTGATTTCTAGTATTTTAGTTTTACATTTAAAACACAATAAAGCACCTGCTTTGGTGACCTAATAAACAAATCACCAAAACATCACCCTGAAACTTACTAAAAGATTTCAGCCAATGAGAAAGAAATTTTTTGCAAGAATAAAGGAAATCGGAATTGCATTAATCTTGATGACTATTGCAATCATCCTGCAAAATCATTGGAACAAAGATGCAATTTCAAATCTGAATAGCACTGTTTGGATTGCCATAAGCACATTTCTTCTGGTTGGCTCCATACTGTTGTATCGAAAATTACGGGACAAAAAACTATTGGAAACCGTTACAAAAACAAATAGAGGAACCCGTACAGAAAGAGAATTGGTATTAAAACTCCTGAAACACGGAATACCGGCACAAACCATTTTTCACGACTTATACCTAAAAAAGCAGAAAGGCGATTTTTCACAAATTGATTTAGTGGTTGCCACCAAGGTGGGCATTATGGTATTTGAAGTAAAAGAGTACAGCGGTTGGATTTTTGGGAGTGGCCATCAAACCCAATGGACTCAAGTATTGGCGTATGGAAAACAAAAACACCGATATTACAACCCCATCATGCAAAACAATGCGCATATCGTAGCCTTACGAAAACAACTCAAACAATTCCAAACCATCCCATTTTATTCCATCGTGGTATTCTATGGCGACTGTGTACTAAAAGACATCAATTATGTACCCAACGGAACATTTCTGGTAAAATCGAATCGGGTTTTAGAGGTAGTGAAAACCATCCTGAACCATAACAACCCGGCACCCTATACCAATAAAAACGAAATTGTTCAGATATTAAAAGAAGCAGTAAAAAACGGCGAAAACAGAGAAATTCAATTGCAGCATCAGGAAAATATAAAGGACCTGTTGGGTAAGGAAAGAATTTTTGATTAACTAAAAATCGCTTGCTTTTCGCTATTACAGGGTTCCTCAGCCCAAAAAGGCATTGCTGCCAAAATACAATTATCCTTTACTATTGGTTTTCTTGTTTAATAGTTTTACTTTTAAAAACCAATACAATACCAAATAGCCAATTTTAAAACCAAAACCATAAAAAAGTACCTTTTAGTCAAACTGTTTTGCAAGGTATAAGAATGAAATTTATTGAGTCAACAATTATAGAAACTCTAGATAATAAAGAAATAAGTATTACTTGTTAGGCTTAGCGAAAAGTTAAACGTTGTTTTATAATAGCACAATAGGAAGCAATTGTATCATTTACAAAATTGTAAAATGGAAAAAATAAACAAACCAATAGGATTACCAGATTGTAAAATAATCAATGCATTGATTATTAAAGCGAATGCTAAAACTGATTATGAGTTCAATTATGTAAATCAATTGGAAGAGATTAGAAAAATAATCTCAATTGAAGTTTCTAGAATTAACCTACTATTTCCTGAATATACTCCACATGATGAGCAATATCACCTCAAAAGATTGTTTTATGTGGCAGAACAAATGCTAGAGGACGAAATTATTGAGAACATGAACTCAACGGAGCTTTTTCTTCTTGCGGTGTCATTATATGGGCACGACTGGGGTATGGCGATTAGTGAGGAAGAAAAAACATATATTTTAACTGGTTGCAGTGAAGCGTCTAGTCCGACTGTTAATTTATTAGATGATGAAAAAAATAGAATAAGAGAATTTTGCAGGATTAAAAATATTGAACTTGAAAAAATTGAACTAGAAGATTGGAAAGAATACGTCAGACTTACACATGCATTTCGAAGTGGTAAGAGAATTAAAAAATACTTTGAACCAATTAGTTCTGGAGTTGCTGACTTTGCTTCGCGCATTTGCGAAGGTCATTGGCTTGATTTTGATATAATTGATGATTACACATCATATCCAACAGATGCCTCTATTCATAGAGAAATTGTAAATGTAAAAGCATTGACAATATATGTGAGATTGATTGATTTGTTGGATCTTGGAGAGGATAGAACTCCTTTTGTTTTATGGAAATTTGTAGCCCCAAGAAACAAATTTTCAAAATTAGAGTGGGAAAAACATCGAGCTTTACAACCAGTTACTTTTCCAAAATACCAATTAGCAAGATCTATTCAAGTTGAAGGAAGCACTGATGACCAAAATGTTTATATGAGCATTATGGATTTAAAAAGATATGTTGATGAACAATTCAGACAATGTTCAGACATTTTAAACCGAATTAACCATAGCTACCATAAATTAAATATATCACATATAGATTGGCGCATTGCACCAAGAGGCTTTGAACCTGTAGCTATTCAATTTGAATTTGATAGAAACAGAATGTTTGACATCCTTGGTGATGAAATATACCAAAGCAATCCTTATGTTTTTATAAGAGAGCTATTACAAAATGCAATTGATGCGATTGAGATGCGAACTGAAATACTTGAAAAAAAGGATTTAACATTTGTACCTAAAATAAAATTACAAGTTACCGAAGATGAAAATTGCTTTATTGTTCAGATAACAGATAATGGGATTGGAATGGATGAGTATATTATCAGAAACTATTTGGCAATTGCTGGGAAAAGCTATTACCGAAGTAGTGATTTTCAAAAAGAGGGATTGAAAATGGATCCAATTTCAAGATTTGGGATTGGTGTTTTAAGTTGCTTTATGACCGCAGACTATATAGAAATTGAAACCTTCAAGGATCCCAATACAACCAAATATCAAGATCACTTAAAAATAGCAATTCCTTCCAAAGAGAACTACTTTAAGATAAGGAAAAACACCGAAACCTTAAATACGGGCACAACATTCAAAGTTTTTGTAATTAAAAATAAATTACCGAAAAACAAGGAAACTGGGAACAGAATTGATTTTAATATAACTGAATATTTGAAAAGGACAGCAGGTTTCGTTAAGTATCCCATTTCCATTATTGAAAAAGGTGTTGAATCATTAATAAATAATCCCAATGTTATTGGCACTAAAAGACCATCTGAATTTAAAATTGATTATAAGTTTCCGATTGAAAAGGCAATTCTACCTCAAGACAAACTAGTAGCAGAGGAGTATTTCGAAGAGAAAAGATTTTACCTAAAGTCAGATTTAAACTTAACAAGTTTCGATGGATGTATAACATATCTATTGCCCAAAACTGAAAGTATAGATATTATTAATGATGATCATTCTTGGCCCACAAAAAAAGTAAATATAATTGATTATAAGTCCGAGATAAAAAAAATAAAAAAAATTGAATGGAATGAACAATGGAAATACTTTAATTGGTATGTAGGTAGTAAAGATAAAACTCAGATACCAGAAAGAAGTTATAGTGTTTATATGGATGGAATATTAATTCAAGATATTACACCTCCTTCTATTGAAATAATCAAAAAGGATGATAAAAAGTTAGCCAATTACTATAGGCATTTTATTTCTGATAGCTTCATTAATCCCCAACTTATTGTCAATATACCAAAACCTGTTGGAATGAAAATAGATTTGGCAAGAACAAATATTGAAACTATTGAAAAGTGGGACAATCCAATTTGGATTGCTTTTTTTGAATATTTAAAAAGCAATTTAGTAAATGATATAGTATTAAAAGAGCCTAAAGAAAGATTATTATCGTTGGCCAAGCTAATAACGTTTTACAAATTGAATAATGAAATTATTATTGAATATTTATTATCTAATTCAAAATTCCCATTGCCATTCATAGCAAATCATGGTTCTCTGGAATTTAAAGAGTTTGATCCCTCAATTCAGAAATCACTAAGAATTGCACCTATAGAAATCAGTAGTGAGTTTTTTAGATTACTAGAAGCTAATTATATTGATTATAAAACTTATGAAGGAGTGTTAAATTTATGGCATGGTTCAGAAGCAATCATAAATTTAAGTAATTATGGTCATTTTGATTTTCCTCCAGCTTCGTTATCAAACATGTGCAATCTGACTAAATCATTTATAAATCGGAATTATTATATAGAATCTATTGAGTTTATTACTTCTCCATTAGGTGAAAGATTTCCTTTAGTGCAAGAAATATTAAAAATAAGACAAAATAATTCTCATTTAATATTAGAGATTAGCGAAACACACAAAATAGATTTAGACACTATTGACAACTATACCTGTACAATGTTGAATAGTTTGTTAAAAGAGAATTTTTATTCATTTCCAATCCTTATAAGATTTCCAGCCCCTTATAAATCTAAAATATTTTATGGATTGAGGTATTTAAATCTTAATAATAAAGTCATTAAATGTCTTGTAACCGTATGCATGTCTGTTATTAGAGCTAAAGATGAGAAATTGATTTCAAAGGAAATAATTGGAAAATTATTTGATATGATTAATGAACTACGATTTATTAAATCGTATTATTATGATAACAATGAAATAAAAATAAGTGAATTTAATGCTAAAATAAATGAGATTATAGATGAGGCTCTAATGAATAGAATTATTGGAAATGATTCATTTATAAAATCAGATATTACAATTGATGACTTTATTGAAAATTCAATTACTGTTAACAAAAAATTGAAATCTTTCAATTCAAATTTTGACTATGGAAAATATTTAAAAGGCACTTTAGAATGGGGGAAGAAAATCTCATAAGAGATTTATTAATTCGTTCTAATCAAATAAACTATTTTCAATAAATAGGTGACATTCTGATCCCATAACCCACTTAATCCTTCAGTTGAAATAACAAATCAAGGGGTATTATCTTTATAAATAGCACTCCATTTCTCCAATAACCATCTATTTGGCCTATCTTATCTCCACAATTTTGCCACCCATATTTATGAACTTTCTGTGTATGTTTAACAAACCGCCGATGAAATTAAAATTGTGGAGGGCAGTTAAATTGCAGTCAATATAGTAACTTTGCAGCATGTATTACCGCCGTAAAATAGTATTAGCCTTGCTGGAGGCTTTCGATAACAGGCTCGATAAAATAAGCCTGCAAAAACTGTTAATGCTGGTCAGCAAGCAACAACTTAAGCCCGATTTTCAATTTGTTCCCTATAAATACGGTTGTTATTCCTTTCAAGCCAATGCCGATTTACAAACCATGACCAAATACAATCAGGTTATGTTGGAATGCAACGATTGGGTAAAAACAGACAACGAAAAATATTTACTGGTTTTAAAAGACCGCGACCGTCAAGCCATACGGTACATTAAACAAATGTATGGCAACAAAACTGCCGATGAACTCATCCGCATAACCTATTTAAAATACCCGCAATTAGCCATTAACAGTATAGTGGCAAAAGAGAAGCTTAGTGCTGAGGAGTATCAAAAAGTACTGGAAGCCAAGCCGCAATCCACCAAAACCATACTCTTTACCATCGGTTATGAAGGAGTTAGCCTCGAAGAATACATAAACAAACTAATCAGTAACAATGTAAAAGTATTGTGCGATGTCCGTAAGAATTCATTCAGTATGAAGTTTGGGTTCAGCAAATCGCAATTGCAAACCGCTTGCAATGGGGTTGGAATCGAATTTATCCACATTCCCCAATTAGGCATCGACTCCGATAAACGACAAGAACTGAATACACAAGCCGATTATGACAAACTTTTCACCCAATACCGCTCAGGGGTATTGGCTCAAACACAGGCTTATCAAGACAAATTAATGGAGTTGTTAACCAAAAACAAACGTATTGCCTTAACCTGTTTCGAAGCCAATATATGCCAATGCCACCGCAAACACTTGGCCGATGCCATAGTAAAACACCCTGCCTTTAAATATGAACTAAAACACATTTAAAATGGCTAAAACAAAAGTTCTTATTACAGTAAAAACGTATCCTGCAATTTCAAAAAAATACGAAGAACTAGTTTGTACTGCCGGTTTCCGTGAAGATGGTTCTTGGATAAGGATATACCCAATTCAGTTTCGTAAAAAATCGTATGCCGAACAGTATTCTAAATACGAATGGATAGAGCTTGATTTAGTTAAAAATACGGGTGATTTCAGACCTGAAAGTTATAGGCCAGTTTCTCACGATACTGAAATAACAAGACTTGGTAGCATAAAACCTGATGGCAATACATGGGCGGAACGCCGAAAGGTTGTCCTAAACAAGGTTTATAATAATTTAACTCAATTAATTGCTGAAGCAAAAGATCAAACTATTTGCACTTCGCTAGCTGTATTTAAACCAACCAAAGTAGTCGATTTCATTTGGGAAGAGGTGGAACGTGAATGGCCGCAGGATAAAATAGCTCAGTTCCAGCAATTAAACTTGTTTCAAAACGCAGATGATAGAAAATTTGAAGTAGTGAAAAAATTGCCCTATAAATTCTCATTTATTTATGAAGATATTGAAGGGAAACGCAGTACAACAATGATTGAGGATTGGGAAACTGGAGAATTGTATTGGAATTGTTATAGACGCCATGATGGTAATGAGTTAAAAGCTTGTGCCGATGTTAAAAAAAAATATTTCGATGACTTTGCAAAAACAAAAGACTTACATTTTTACTTAGGCACCTCTCAATTGCATCATTATAGAGGCAAAAATCCATTTCTAATAATAGGAACATTTCATCCAAAGAAAGAAGTACAGTTAAGCTTATTCTAATAGATTTTTAAGTTTTCGGTTTACCATACTCAACCAATCGACACATCCATTCAAAAAAAGTTTAAGCAAGTTAATAATTCTAGTGAACCCTCATTAAAATCTGCCGAATAATCACCTCTCTTATCCCAACAATCTGTTCTTTTAACTGCTTTAAAGTCTCCGGATTTAATGCCTGTTCTTTCGAGAAAGTAAAAGTGACTGTTTGATTCAAGGTGCCAATCTCCAATTGATCAGTAAAATAAAGGTTCTGTAACCGATTTAATTCTTCTAGTTAGGTAATGAATTTGTTGCTATAATTTGGCTGCTGAAGCACTTACCTATTTATTGTATTTTTCCCCATTCCGCCTCCTCCAATTCCAAATCCCCAATCCGAATTCTCAATTCCGAAATCCGCAATCTTACGTCTCCCATCTCAAATCTCACATCTCATGTCTCACATCTCATCATTCACAAAAGTTATCAACAATGGTGCAAAAAAGTGCAGTAAAGTGGGTAAAAGTGGTAAATATTTATTTATTTTACGCCTTGAATAACAGGTATTTCAATGACCAATTTCATAGGCGATCATTCGTGTAAGGTTGACGGCAAAGGCCGGATTCTTTTTCCCGCTGCCCTTAAAAAGCAGATGGCGGGCGATGATGCGCGTTTTGTGGTTAAAAAAGATTTGTTTGAAAACTGTCTGGTTATTTACACCATGCAGGAGTGGGAACGGCAGAACGGAATTATCCGCTCCAAAATAAACACCTTCAATAAAGAGCACAACGCCTTTTTGCGCGGGTTCTACCGCGGCACCGCCGAAGTGGAACTCGACAGCAGCAGCCGATTGTTGGTGCCCAAAAGGCTCCTCGATTTGGTGGGTATTCAAAACGATGTGGTGCTGGCCGGGCAGGATACCAAAATTGAGCTATGGGCCAAACAGGTGTACGAAGGCCAATCGGTAGCCGAAGAGGAGTTTGCCTTATTGGCGCAAAAGATAATGCAGGGACCCATTAACGATGAGGCCTGATGGAAACGTATCACACACCGGTTTTACTGGAACAGAGCATCGAAGGCCTTTCAATAAAACCTGACGGCATCTATGTCGATTGCACTTTTGGTGGTGGTGGCCATTCCCGGGCCATTCTCAACAAACTAACTTCCGGAAAACTTCTTGCTTTTGACCAAGATGCCGATGCATTAGCCAATCACCCAAACGACGAACGATTAATCTTGATTCAGGGCAATTTCCGCTACCTGCGTAATTTCCTACGCTACCATAAAATAAACTCCGTTGATGGTATTTTAGCCGATTTGGGCGTATCAAGCCATCATTTCGATGACCAAACCCGCGGCTTTTCATTCCGGTTCGATGCTCCGTTGGATATGCGTATGAACCAGATGGGAACTCTTACCGCGCAAAAAGTTTTGAATGAATATTCGATTCCGGAATTGAAATCAATTTTCCGATTGTATGGTGAGTTGAATGAAGCAGGACGCATTGGTTCGTTGATTGAACGGTACAGAAACCAGCAGCCCATTGAAACGGTGGCGCAGTTTAAAGAATTGTTGGAACCCATGTTGCCTCCAAGGGCAGAAGCAAAAATATTAGCAAAAATATTCCAGGCGTTGCGTATTGAGGTTAACCAGGAAATGGAGGCCTTAAAAGAATTGCTGGTACAGTCGGTGCCAGTACTTAAAAAAGGTGGGCGCTTGGTAGTGCTCACCTATCATTCATTGGAAGACCGGTTGGTAAAAAACTACATAAAAAACGGAATGTTCGATGGTGAAC
>Ga0172379_10003222_pt1 | contig 26516 bp, 21 predicted proteins | sample GrowelOW334metaG_FD_119756 | JGI IMG/M metagenome (GOLD analysis project Ga0172379, IMG submission 119756) | Groundwater microbial communities from an aquifer near a municipal landfill in Southern Ontario, Canada - Groundwater well OW334 metaG | ecosystem: Environmental > Aquatic > Deep...
CACCAATATATTAATTAGTATCTTTTGGCTACGACTGCTATTTGCAGATGATGTTTATATGTAAAGGAACTATCTTATTATACTTTGGTTATATGCCTATTATAAAGCCGTGTCAAGCGCTTCTGGACAATGTATTTTTCAATAAAAAACCGGCTACTTTTATAGAGCCGGGTTAGTTTTTTAGAGATATTTTTTCTCTGCCAGAAAATCTTTCCATTTCGGGTCTCTTATTGGGCAGAAACAATCCATCTGACTGAAAATCTTTTGTGAAAAATTGTGCTGCAACTTAACTGCCTGTTCAAAACTAATGTTTCTAATATTGGCGATTTCTACTTCGTATCCGCCGTGAGCATCAAGCAGTAGATTACCATCTGCTCCAATATTTAAACCATATTTACATGTACCACAAACATAATGACCGTCCGGTTCATCGTAAATAAGGATTGATTCGTCGCCGAGACTTAAAAGTTCTCCAAGATTTTGTCCTTCGGGTAGCCAGAGTTCTGGCTTTTCAGCCGCATGGCCCGTGTGGGATAATTGTCCAATGCTGAATAAAAAACCCCTCTCATCGCATAACTGGCGGGCCAATTTAACCTCGTTGAGATTATTGGCTTGAAGTGTCCAATGAACCGCTACCCGTTTGACCGTCCATCCATTTTCTTTCCAGTCACTATTTTTAAATGCTTTACTGACTAAATCAATAACGCGCATTTTAACTTCAAAGCTATTATGCAATCCATTATCGCGCTCATAAGTTTCTTTTGTGAACGAATGAAAACTTAGCACAAGAGCCACTTTTAAATCAGCAAGCTCTTTGATTATTGACTCATTCAAACGGTGGCCGTTTGTGAATATAGTGGTCCATATACCCATTTGCGACGCCATACGAACAATTGGGAGAGTAAGGCGACTGACGAATGGTTCGCCTTCACCAGAAATTTCAATTGTTAAGCCGCCGAAGCGATGGAATTCCTCTATCAATCTGGCATAGTCCGGCATACCGAGTAAGTTTTTAAGTCCCAATTTGCGTTCAGGATAGCGAAAGCAACCCTGGCAATTAGCGTCGCACTTGCTATCTTGATTTAAAGACATATAGGTTATGAACCTTTTAGAAAGGTCATAACCCCTTACCTTAGCCCAAAATCTTGGCCGGGAAACTAGAATCGGTTTCATGCTTTCACTCCTTCTGTGGTGTTCTTTCTTGGCTCGATTAATTTTTCAAAGTACGCGCTTATTATTTTACCCATATATAATGAAAATATCAATAACTACAGATATTTTGGTAATAAGGCTTGACGTGGGTGGTTGATTGTAATAGCATAAAATTAGTTTTTTGTTCTTTGAAACTAATGGCAAATCCCAGAAAGGAATTTTCGGCCATGGCTAAAGTGATTGGAATTCTCGGTGGATTGGGCCCGCAGACAACTGCCAAATTTTACCTCAAGCTTGTTGAGCTGTGTACGGCCACGACACGGCCGGCACTTTCGATTTGGAATCTGCCACTAGACCTTAAAAAAGAGGGCGAGTATATCCGTTTCGGAAAACACAAGCGGCACTATCTCACGTTGCTCAAAGCGGGGATAGGAGCATTGGAGCGGGCAGGCAGTGACCTTATTGTTATTCCTTGCAACACAGTGCACGAATTTTATGCCGTACTTGTAAAGTCGGCCTCGGTACCGATTGTAAACCTTATTGAGGTTGTTGCAGAAGAAGCAAAATCAAAAAATTGGAATAAGGTTTTACTTTTGGCAACCAGCCAAACAGTAAAGACCGGACTCTATCAAAGACCCCTGGAAAAGCGAGAGGTGGAGATTGTGCTTCCAAGCCAGGACGACCAAATAAAACTGGACGGTTTAGTTCAGGAATTGCTTGATGGAAAAGAGAACGTCTCGGCACATCGTCAATTCCTGCAGGCGTTAATGGATCGTTCTATGTGTAGTCAAGTTGTGCTTGGCTGTACCGATTTACAATTGGTATTTCCGACTGATGCAAGTTGCATTGACAGCATGGAAGCGCTGGCCAAACACACAGCTACGCTGCTTTGAAAATATGGGCAGGTTCGTTTTAAAAACAGCCTGCCCTTTTCTATTTAACGGGCAAAGTGAGCAGGTCTTGACACGGATGGTTAACTATAATAACATAAAAATGAACATGGAAAATAAACAAATCTTTTCAATTTCATATTATTATAGAGGTCTTGCCCAAGAGGTCATTTTTAAGTGCCGAAATAATAGTATAAATTATTAGATTTACTCAATTTCGACTTTTAAAACTGATCTCTTAAAGGGTCAGTTTTTCTTTTTTATGAATTTGGTGATAGTCTGCTGGTGACCGTGTGGTCAACAGCAACCCTGTCACTAAGACATGGTTAGAGTTCTTTGAAATTTTTTCTGGGGAGGTTTGAAGATGAGCAATCTTAAAGTAAGAGTTTTGAGAGATACTGATGGGTTCAAGGATGTCGAGGATATCCAGCGTAGTGCATGGGATTTTGGAGATCTTAACACTGTGCCAGCGCATATTTTAGAAGCGTTGAGTAAATATGATGCCGGCTTAGTAATCGGCGCATATTTTGAGGGTCAGATGGTGGGTTTTATATTAGTCATGGAAACCCGCGACAAAAAAATCCAGCTTCTGCATATGATCGGGGTTATCCATAACCTGCAATGCGGCAGAGGTGGAATGCCTATCGGTGAAACACTGTTTCGTTTTTATGGCCAAGAAGCAGCCAGGAGAGGCATAGAAGAAGTCAAATGGACTTTTGACCCTCTACTTGGTCAAAACGCATCGCTTTATTTCCATAAGCTAGGGGCGAAGGCGAAGCGCTATATTCCCAATGCTTACAGCGAAACGGAGAAAGCAGGAATTTATAATGGCTTACCTGCCGATCGTTTGTTGGTGGGTTGGCGAGTTGATACATTCCGCAACACTTCTTTGACTAATGGCGAACACCCTCCTTTGGCTGGATTGGGGGAAATCGGCAACTTGTCAGATTTCTCCGTAGAAATTCCCATCGATATTAACCAGTTAAAAGAGTCGAATTTGGAACTAGCAATGAAAGCCAGGTTGGATAGTAGAGCAATTTTCGAAAAAGCCCTTTCTATGGGTTATAATGTTGCTGACTTTGTGCACCAAAAAGAACGTGGGAGAAATTTATATATTTTCCACCGCGGTGGATAAATGAGAGGTGCGAGTCTTATGCAATTCAGTGGTATAATACTATTGAATTGCTTTTTTTTGTTACGATGCATAAACTTGCATTTATTGTGAATATATATTATTTTTAATAATAATAAATCTATTTAATCTTATGGAAGTTAAAAATGTGGAATTATTTCATATAAGAATTCCATGCACTCATCCGTTTGAGACGGCTTTCGGCGTGATAACTGATAGGCCGTCATTGATTATTAAATTAACAAGCGACCAAGGATTAGTGGGTTATGGAGAATCATCGACAAATGATGCCCCAATGGTTGAGCCGGAAACCACCTCCGAGGCATTAGAATTACTTAAAGAAAGATTGCCGAAATTAATTGGATTGCCAGTTGATGAAAAAACAGACGTTGTAGAATTATTTGGAGATCCTCGTTATCCGATTTCTTTTTTTGGAATTGAGGCCGCATATCTTGATCTCTTAGCAAAAAGCAAAGGAGTTACTTTGAGTAATTTTTTTGGTACTACAAATACGCAAGTTCTGGCTGGGGAAAGCGTTGGTATGCAACCATCAATAGAAAAAACATTAGAGAGAGTAGGATTATTTATTAAAGAAGGATATTCCCGCATTAAAATTAAAATTTCAAAAGGCCACGATGAAGAATTAATCCAAGCAGTCAGACAAGAATTTCCGTCGTTATGTTTAGGGGCTGACGCTAACGCTTGTTATAAAGAGGAAGATATTACGCATTTAGCGAGTTTTGCTAAATACAATCTCTCATTTATTGAACAGCCTTTCGGAGCGGATGATTATAAATCCAGCGCCATCCTTAAATCTTTGGGAATTAAGGTATGTCTGGACGAAGCGATTCTTAATCTTGAAACATGCGAGCGTGCCATAAAAGAAAAGGCGTGTGATATGATAAATATAAAACCGGCTCGGATAGGAAGTTTCAAAGAGTCGTTTAAAATTTATAACTTGTGCGTTAGCAATGGTATCAATCTTTTTGGCGGAGGGCGTCTTGAGACGGGCATAGGCACAAGCGCAAATGCCGCTTTTTACGCATTGCCGGGTTTTAAAGAAGCATCTGATATAACTCTGCCGTTAAATAATTATGATTCGGATATTATTGATCCGCCGTTTAATATAAGTAATGGGGTACATACGATTCCAAATTTACCCGGCATTGGAGTTAATGTTGATGAAAAAGTTTTAGACAAATTCACCATAAAACATTATGAGTTTCAATAAAAGTAAGGATTGACATTTTAGAATATCTAATTAAACTAAAAACATGAACCTTAACAACAAGGAGAAAGCTATGATCAACAAAGAACGATTAATAAGCATGTTTTGCAAGCTTGCGAAAATCAAAAGTCCTTCAGGGCAGGAAGAAAATATGGCCGTTGAAGCGACTAAGGAGCTAATAGGGTTAGGCCTAAAAGTCAGAAGAGACAGCTACGGTAATGTTATAGCTAAAATGGATGGTGTTGGCCAACCTTTGATATTGTGCGGACATTTGGACACTGTTCCTGTTGGACAGGGCGAAGAAATTGTTCCGATTGTTGAAAACGGAATCATTAGGAGCGACGGGAAAACTATTCTCGGCGCGGACAATAAAGATTTTGTTGCAGCTATTATAGAAGCGATATCTGTTATATCGGAAGATTCTTTGCCACACCGTCCCCTGGAAATTGTTTTAACCAGAGAAGAAGAGCAGATAGCCAGGGGCGCCGTTAATTTGGACACATCTTTATTGGAAGGGAAAGAGTGCCTGATTGCAGATAATTCGACTCCACTTGGAGAGATAACCTTAAGCGCGCCGTACACTGACAAATTTGAAGTTACGGTGTGTGGCAAAGAAGCTCACGTAAAAAAACCGGAAGCGGGGATTGACGCTATTAGAGCGGCTGCGTCGCTTATTTCCAGAATGCCGCTTGGTAGAGTTAATGACGTCACCACGGCTAATGTTTCATTTATTTCCGGCGGGTTGTCGGGCATTATAGAAAAAACTGAGTTTAGCGAACTTTCAAAACAGCCGAGTAATTCCGTGCCCAATATTGTCAAGTTTTTCGGAGAAGTCCGGGGGCTTAAAAAGGACATGGTCCAAGAAATATTCTCCGAAATAAACAGACTTTGTCGCCTAGTGGAAAAAGAAACGGGAGTGACCATAGAGTTTATTATAAAAAAACTCAACGATGGATATATACACGAGGAAAAAGATCCTTTTTTGCAAAAAATCGCTTCAATATTTTTGCAACAGGGTCGTAAACCGAGATTTGAACCTACTATTGGCGGAAGCGATGCTAACGTTCTAAACAAATATGGTATTAAGTCGGTGGTAATTAGCTCCGGAGAAAAAAATAACCACACTTGCAATGAGCAAATTGCAGTTGATGATTTAGCGGAGCTGGCTGATTTTCTGGTCAGATTTGTGACTACGCTTTAGTTTGAATAACCCCCGGCCGAAAAGCTCGGGGCTTTTTATTTAATAAAAAAGCGGACTCGGTGGAGGCCGCTATGTTTTGACTATGTTGGGGGATGGAACGCATCGAGGGTTGAGGTGGCGTACCATTCATTTATTCGCTTGTTGAGATTACTCATTGTTTCCGGGGAGATTTCTTTAATCAAATTTCCTTGCCGTGATAAAAGCTCTTCAAGATCTGGGACAGTTAATTTGCTCATTTTTTCAAAGGTTTCCTTAGAAACGCCGACTAAGTTTCCGAAGGCTCCAAGAAGCAAATCTTTTCTTAGCCAAGGGGCAGAACTAGTAACTCCGCGCAAGTATGCAGAAAATAAAAGATCGAAAATAGGCGTTGCCCACGCCATCATTTCGTTTATGCCGGGCTTTTCCCTGCCGCACTTTTCTGCGTATAGAGAAATCAAGCAGTCCATTGCAACGGTCATCATCTCCGGCATGCTTAGAACAATTCCCATCATAAAGTCATGCTGGTCTTCTGTCTCGCATTGGATGAAACTGATGCCACGTCCACGCAAAAACTGTATAATCTTTTGAGCGTTTTCATTGCACTCTGTTGCTTTGGCGTTAATGACCACCCATCTTTGTCTATTCCACAGAACATTTGGCCCATGCAATGGATGTAAAGACAAATGAGCAGCGCCTGTAGCTTTAATTTGCTCGGATACGCGCCGCTTTATAGAACAAATATCAATGATTAGCTGATCTGGTCGCAAATGTACGCCTTCGATGGCTTCTTTGATTTTATCTCTCGGAATCGACAGCCAGATAACATCTGACTCCCAAACTTTTTTCCGTTCTTCGATACTACTATCTCGGTCTGCTAAAACAACTTCGCCCAGTTGGCTAAGCAGCCTTACAAGAAGATTTTTTGCCATATCTCCTTTTGCGCCGACAATAGCGTTAATCATATTCATTCCTTTCGAGCTGATAAGGACTTAGGTTGGTAAAGGTCTATTTTATAGCTTATCACTAAAATATATTTAGTCAATTTTACTTGATTTTTTTAAGAAAATTGTTATAATTATGCCATATGAAAACAGGTATTATTGGTTTTGGCAGATTTGGCCAGCTGTTAGCTAAAATTTTGCTAAAAGAGAACAATATAAAAGTTACAGACAAGCAAGATAAATCAGGCATCGCCAAAAAAATTGGCGTTGATTTTTGCAATTTAGACGAGGTTTGTGAGCAAGAATTAATCATTTTATGCGTTCCTATTTCAGAAGTGGAAAACACGCTTTTAAAGATAAAAGATAAGATTGGGAAAAATCAGATAGTTATGGATATTTGTTCTGTCAAAGAATATCCGGCCAAGCTGATGAAAAAATATTTATCAAAAGATGCCGAAATTATTTCTTGCCATCCTATGTTTGGTCCAGACAGCGCAAAAAATGGTTTAGCGGGGCTTCAAATAGTGTTTTATAATTTAAGAGCTAAAAAACAAAGTTTTGAAAGAGTTAAGAAAATATTTAAAAATTTAAAATTAAAAATAATAGAAATGTCGCCGGCAGAACATGACAGACAAAATGCCATGTCGCTCGCTTTGGTTTATTTTATAGGTCGGGCTTTTGAGGATATGAACATCCCAGAGATTAAGATCACAACAGGAACATTCCAGAAACTACGGGAAATAGGGAGAATTGTCAGCAACGACTCAGAACAACTGTTTTGCGATATGCAAAACAGGAATAGATTTACAAAAAAAATAAGAGAGAAATTTATTAAAAAAGCGGTTGAAATTGACAAGAAATTAGGCACATTGAAAACAAGATAAGAAAGGAGCGACGCAATGCAACCTTCTGTGAGAGCAGTAATGCTTCAGCCATCTCCTTTACAGGAGTTTTTTAAGAAGGCAGGAACAGTAGAGGGCGTAATCTCTTTTGGCGTTGGCCAAACTGATTTCCAAACCCCATTTTTTGCCAAAGAAAAAGGCATAGAGGCAATCAATAATAATTTTACCGGATACACTCCGGCATCAGGCATTGCAGATTTAAGAAAAGCAGCAGCAGTTGATTTTCAAAGAAGTGGAATAACTTCTGCTAATTTTCCCAACACGGTAATCGGTCCAGGAGCTAAGCCGTTGATTGCAGCCAGCTTATGGGCCCTTTGCAACCCAGGGGATGAGATTTTGATTCCTGGGCCCTACTATCCGCCTTTCTGGGATATTGTGCAAGACCTTGGAGCGAAACCAGTGCTGGTTGATACCAGTCAAGATGGATTTACGCTTAAGGCTCAGAGGGCAAATAATCTTGTCACAAATAAAACAAAGGGAATTATTTTAAATTCTCCGAATAACCCTACTGGGATGGTTTGGCAGTTATCGGAGTTAAAAAGTTTGGACAAGAATTTATGGATTGTGTCCGATGAATCATATTGTAGTATTACATTCCCCGGTGGTAAACATACAAGCATTGCCAGCTTACCCGACATCGCCAAGAGGACGGTGACCATTCGTTCTTGTTCGAAATCTTTTGCGATGACGGGATGGAGAATAGGATATCTTACAGGACCAGAAGAAGTGGTAAAAAAGATACAACTTTATTTGGAAATGGCCGTAGGATGCCCTTGTTCTGTTTCCCAAAAGGCAGCCATAGCTGCTATTTCTGACGGATGGGATTATGCAGAAAGACATATGATAAATGTGCTTGACCAGCGCAGGCAGACTCTTATGTCTTGGCTTGATAAAAGGAGCATCCCATATCCAAATCCAACTGGGGCATTCTATATTTTTCCTGATTTCTCAAGATACAGTGTGGCATCTTTGCCTCTGGCAAATTTATTGCTGGAGCAGGCTAAAGTAGCCATAACTCCTGGCATAGCTTTTGGCCCATACGATAATTTTTTAAGAATGTCTTATGCATCTGTGTCTAATGACCAGTTGCAAGAAGCATTTAAAAGGATAGATGGGGTATTAAGAGAACTTATTGCTCCAAAATTTTTATAAAAAAATAACCCTAATCGTGAGATTAGGGTTTTATATTGTTTTGAAAAGAACTGGGTAGGATGGGATTCGAACCCATGAAGGCATAGCCAGCGGTTTTACAGACCGCCCCCTTTGACCACTTGGGTACCTACCCTTTTAAACAAGGTTAAGGTTTTTATTTTGAAAAGAGCAAAAATAACTGGGTAGGATGGGATTCGAACCCATGAAGGCATAGCCAGCGGTTTTACAGACCGCCCCCTTTGACCACTTGGGTACCTACCCGGTCTTTTTACCTTCTTACAGTCGTTCCGATTGGATATGACCCCAATCGAATAAGTCCATCCATCGCACCACCGCAACCGCAGGCGGCATTATAAGCGCGTTCCATACGAGGGTCATCGAAGTTACCTTCGAACTCCAACAAGAAGCTATATTCCCATGTCCTTCCCTCAATGGAGACGGGTGCGATAAGCCACAAGTTAATCTTTTCAGCTGCGAATTCAGCCAACACCTTGGCGACACCGCCTGGCACTGGCTGATCCGAGTTGAGCAGAAAACAGGTCTTGTCTTTCTTGGTGGGCTTTGCATCTTTTAGGCTGAGTGCCCAGAAACGCGTGTAGTTCTTATCGCCATCGGTGATGGATTCAGGCTCTACAAGCGCCAAATTGCATATTTCAGCCGCCTCGGCCAAACCAATCGCCACAACGGACGGATCGTTCTTTGCGGCTTGCACCGCTGCGCCATTGGATTTGGCGGGCGTGAAATCTGAAATTTTGTTGGCCTCAAGAAATTTGGCCACCTTTCTGCTTGACTGGCCCTTGGCTTTCTCATGTGCAGTAAGCTGCGTAGGTAAGCCCTGGGCATCGGCTCGTCGTAAGAAAAAGAGGCTAATCGGAAGTTCAATCTCTCCGCAAATAAGCAGGTTCCGACCACGGTGCAGCCGGTCAATAATGCGGATGTTTTCATTAACTATTCCATCGATGGAGTTTTCAATTGCTACAATCCCAACGTCGATTTCCTTTTTGATTATAGCCAAGCATACTTCTTGGTGGCTGCTAAACGAAATGAGTTCGACATGGTTTTTGTTAGCTGCAAATTTTTTTGCGGCTTGATAGCCGAAAGTTAGTTTTGGCGGACCTAGATAGCCGACCTTCATAGGAAATCTCCTTTATTCAAGCTTGACTCGGTGGTGTTGTTTCTTTCCATGGCGAATTACGCAGACGCCATTCGGGAAAGAGCCTTCATCGGCCATCGCGTCGATTGCAGTGACTTTTTCATCGTTGATATATGCGCCGCCCTGTTCAATCAGACGGCGAGCCGCGCCCTTTGAGGGCGCGAGTCCTATTTCAACGAGCAAATCAACCACAGAAATTCCCGCGACAACTTTTTCTTTGCGGACTATTGTAGTGGGAAGTCCTACGCTGTCTCCAGCCTCATTAGAAAAGGCAGCTCGGGCAGTTTTTTTAGCTTTCTGAGCTTCTTCTTCGCCGTGGCAAAGTTTGGTCGCCTCGAAGGCGAGCACTTCTTTTGCTTTGCGAATATCGGCGCCCTGAAGCTGTCCGAGTTTTTCAATTTCTTCTGATGGGAGGAAAGTAAACAGCATCAGGAATCGGACAACGTCGCGATCATCGCAGTTAATCCAGTACTGGTAGAAATCGTACGGAGAAGTCTTGCTATCATCGAGCCAGATTGCTCCAGCTTCGGTTTTACCCATCTTTTGGCCTCTTGCAGTTGTAATAAGCGGGAAGGTGAGGGCAAAAACTGTTTGCTTTCTCATCTTTTTTGTGAGTTCAACACCGGCTAAGATGTTACCCCACTGGTCGTCGCCGCCCATCTGCAACATGCAATTTTGGCCATCAAATAAAACGAGGAAGTCGTATGCCTGCAAAAGTTGGTAATTAAACTCGATAAATGAGAGCCCCTGCTCTTGTTCAAGGCGTTTCTTGTAGCCTTCGTTTTTAATCATCTCATTGACTTTGAAATGCCTGCCGATATCTCTGAGAAATTCAATGTAGTTGAGTTTGGCAATCCAGTCGGCATTATCAACTAGCAAGCCTTTTTCGCCGTCAAGCGTAAGGTAGCGGTTGAATTGCAAAGACAATTTTGCCATATTACTGGCGATAGCTTCACGAGAAAGCAATTTTCTCAATTCGGTTTTGCCGCTCGGGTCTCCAATCAGGCCGGTGCCACCGCCAATAATTGCTATTGGTCTGTGGCCGAGTCGTTGAAGATGGGCCATCGCCATAATTGGAGTTAAGCTGCCGACATGAAAACTATCAGCTGTCGGATCGAATCCGACATAGTAGGTAACTTGTGATTCGGAAAATAAATCAATCAGGCCGCGTCTGTCTGAACATTGCTGTACAAATCCTCTTTGTTCAAGAATTTCTAACGCATTCATACGATCTCCTCTGTATTCATTGTTTTTTGTCAACGAGCACCTAATAATGTATCTTAGTCGAAAGAACAGCCTTGTCAATAGCCGTCAAAATTTTAAGATTTTTATAAAGAATAATAAAAAACTCTTAAGCCGATGCCTAAGAGTCGCGATAGCCAATTTAGCTATTTAGATTTGTAATAAAATTTTTGAGATGTTCATTTTATTCCATATAGATTGCTGACACATATTCAGCGGTGAATTTTTCCTCGGAATGGAGGCCGTTTGAACAGGTGCCGAACTGCCACCTGGTCCCATCCCATTGCAGGAACAAGGCGAAGCGTCTGTTGGGTGTATATTCGACAAATTGTGTGCCGTCAAATGTAATGCGGTAAGTTTTTCCGCTCTTCTTGTTCGGGGTCTTCCATTCCTCCGGGATGGCATCCGGATTTTCATAGAAGAACAGCCAAACTTTATAGCCGAATGGCGTTGGTCTTTCCCATTGCTCGTAATAATTTTCTTCACCAGCCAAAATCGCAGCTGGTGTGAGTTTACGAAATGGCCGTCTCTTACCGAACTGTTTCATTATGCGGGCACGATATTCCTGGCCACTTATATACGACTCGTCGGGCTTAAGCGGACAGATCAACCTAATCCACCTAGTGTTAACAAGTGCCGACAGAAAAAACGTTTCAAATAATTGTTCCGCTCGGCAGAAATTTTTTCCAGCGATGTCGGCGATAATTTTCGCCTTATTCCCATCGATACGTATAAGTTTTTTTTGCTCTTTTGATTCTTCCTCTAAGGGGTTTCCTTCAGTAATGTAGATTGCTGACACATATTCAGTGGAGAGTTCTTCTTTAGAAAGGAACCAGTGAGAGTAGACGCCGAATTGCCACTTGGTTCCGTCCCATTGTAGGAATAAAGAGGACTGTTCACTGGTCATCCCTCTGCTGAGAGTCACGCCGTCAAATGTAATGCGGTAAGTTTTTCCGTTCTTCTTGTTCGGGATCTTCCATTCCTCCGGGATGGTATCTGGATTTTCATAGAAGAACAGCCAAGCATCACTGCCAAGCGGTACCTGTCTTCCCTGTTGTCCGGGCTTTTCATAGGCAGCCAAAATCGTAATCGGTGTGAGTTTTGGAGGTAATCGTCGTTTCCCGACTAGTTTCATTATGCGGGCATAGTATTCAGAACCGCTTATAGACGACTCGTCGGGCTCAAGCGGACAAACGAGTCTGACTTTTTCGGCGCTAAATGTCGTCAGAAAACTTGTTTCAAACGGTTGCATTAGCAGAGTGAATTTTTTTCCGACAATTTCGTTGATAATTTTCACATCACGCCTGCCCATAGTCACACTTAAAATTTTATATTGTTCTTTTTTCTCTTCGGTCATGTCAATCTCCTTATGTTGTACCGTCCAGAAGAAACATTCTTACTACTTTGTCAACGAGCACCTAATAATGTATCTTAGTTGAAAGGATAGCCTTGTCAATAGCAAAAGGTATTGACATATGATTACATTTTGTTAAACTAAAAATATGAATCAAATCAGCCGAGCAAACAGCAGTTTTTATTTCTATTTTAACTTCTTAAAAGGGAGGTTGGTTTGAGCATTTAATAGAGAAACAAGATTGAAAATTCAAACAAGCCTCTCTCATTGAGAGGCTTGTTTTTTGGGCAGCACCTTGAAAACACTGGGCCAGGAACAAGGAGTCAGACATGATCATCGAAATGGGAACAACTGCTACTGCTAAACAGATAGAGATGGTAACTAGAGAAATCAAAGCAGTCGGGCTTGATTTCCAAATAAATGAAGGCAGAGAAAGAACGATTATTGCGGTTTTGGGAGCCGATATAAAGAAAACCTTTGACCCTCAAAAGTTTAAAGCTTTGCCTGGGGTTGAAGATATTATTCCTATTTCCAAGCCGTACAAACTTGCTTCGCGTGATTTTAAATCAGAAGACACTGTAATTAAAATCGGAGGAATTGAAATTGGCGGCAAGGATGTTGTTTTAATGGCAGGCCCTTGTTCTGTGGAAGGCGAAAGTCAAATTTTTCGATGCGCCGAAGTTGTAAAAAAAGCCGGTGGAAAAATACTCAGAGGCGGCGCATTCAAACCGCGCACCTCGCCTTACTCCTTTCGAGGACTTAAGGAACAAGGATTGCATTTTTTACGCCGAGCGGCTGATCAATTCGGCCTTCTGGTTGTGACAGAGATTATGAGCGTCGGCAGCATAAAGCTTGTGGCTGATTACGCAGATATTTTGCAAGTTGGCGCAAGGAATATGCAGAACTACGACCTTTTGGAAGCTTTAAACAGTTGTAAGAAGCCGGTACTTCTGAAACGAGGTCCGTCAGCTGAAATTGAAGAGTGGTTTTGCGCGGCAGATTACATCTTAAATGGCAGCGATACTCCAAATGTCATTCTGTGCGAAAGGGGAATGAAAACCTTTGAGCGGTCAACCAGATACACTTTAGATATTGCCGCAGTTCCAGTTGCCAAAAGGTTAAGCCATTTGCCGATTGTTATTGACCCAAGCCATGCGGCAGGTAATTTTCGCTATGTTCCGGCCTTGGCAAAAGCAGCTATTGCTGCCGGAGCAGACGGGATTATAGTGGAAATTCATCCCGAACCAAAAAGAGCTCTTTCCGATGGAGCGCAATCTCTCACTTTTTCTGATTTTGCTCGTTTATCAGAAGAGTTAAAAGTTATTGCCTCTGCTATTGGCAGAGATATGTAGCTCCAAAATAGCGGTCTCATAAGAGGCCGTTTTTTATTTCAATAATTTTTAATATAGATATAAAATTTGACAGGCAATTATGTTGATGATATTATAAAATATAATAAAAAATATGAATATTAAACAAACAGTCCAAATCTCAATCAGGAGAAGGAACTCAAACAATTTGAGGCTGTTTGTTAGCGTTTAAATTTTTTAGAAGTTCCAACAATAATCTAATTTGAACATTGCCAGACGGCCTCAAGTTGAGCCGTCTGGTTTTTTGTTCTTTGAAAAGGAGGTGGCAGTTATGGCTCGCAAAACAGCCCTTGTTAAAGTCTCGGGAGATTTGGTATCCCGAAAGGATTTTTTGACCTGGGTTAAACAAATCATCGAGGTGGAAAATTATTTTGTGGTAATTTGCACCGGAGGCGGAACACAAATAAACGAGGCTTTTAAAGCTCGCGGCTTCCCGGTTAGCGAATTCGGGCCGCTTGGGCGTGAAACAAAAACGTTTGCGGAACGCCAGCTTGCCCGCGATATTCTTGAAAATAACCAAGCCGAAATACAGGATCTTCTGGCCGAAAACCAAATTCAGGCTACAGTTATTTTGCCCGTGCTCGACATTGGTTCTGTGCTTTGTCATGTGAACGGCGATATTTTTGTTTTTGCTGCTTATCTTGGGTTTGATAAAATTTATGTTTGCACTTTAGATGAGCGGAAAGAAAAAAAGGTAGAAGAATACAAAAAATATCTCAAAATAGAGGTAGTTTCATTTCCAGAATCAGCGCCTCAAAAAGAAGGCGCAAAGCCGGATAAAATGTGGCTGGAATATTGGGAATTTAAGGAAATGAAATGGGAGAGCTAAGAATGAGAAATGAGCCTGATGAGGTAGAAGCATTGCGCGACTTAATTGAAATTTTGCGGGGAACTTTGCTCGGGGACAAGCCGCTGCTTGTCGGACCGGTGCAAACATCTTTTACACAAAGTTATATAAAGTTGCTTGAGAAAGAGTTGCGCCGCCGCATTCGCGACGGCACGTAGACGAGTGTTTTTTATCTCTGTTCAAGGAAGTCGTAGCCACAGAGGTTCGGGAGTTATCCTTTAAAACTCCCATTTTTTTGTAAGAGTGTATAAAATTTGACACAATTGCTTGGTGTGTGTTATCATAAATTATCATGAAAGTTTATATAAACCGCCAATTAAATACAGCTAATAATAACCCAATCTTGATGGGTGTATTTTGCTATTCAGATAACAAAATAAGTTTATTTAGCCAAGGCGATTTTTATAGAATAATAACCTAAAAACTAAGTTATATTTTAAAAAATAAAGAGCGTCTCGGCTAGACAAGCTGAGGCGCTTTTGTTTCAGGCTGGCCTAGGAGCAGTTCTTTGACAAGGAGAAGTAAAAATGATTAAGCGGACGATTTATCTGTACCTGTTCTTTATCTTGCTTTCCAAGTTTTCAATCCTTTTTATCGCCGCCACATACAGCGTGTTTCTTGAAGATCACGGCTTGGATGTTTTTTGGAGAAATATTGTAAACACTATTTTCTATGTCACGCTGTTTATATGTGAAATTCCAACAGGAGCATTTGCCGATATCTTTGGCCGAAAAACTTCCTATGCGATGTCATACTTTATTCTTTCAGCAAGTATGTTTGTATATGGACTGTCCAGCACATTTGCGGGTTTTGTTGCTGCTGAAATATTGGGAGCAATTGGAAATACATTTGCCAATGGGTCGTTTGACGCATGGCTGAAAGATAAATTAGATCTTTACGGGTGCGAGAAAAGCAGGCTTAGAGCAGTGTTTTCCCGCAAGTCGCAGATTGCTCAAATCGCCGGCGGAGTCAGCGGTTTGATAGGCGGATTTTTGTACAAGATAAATCCAACTTTGCCATGGTTCTTTGGCGGAACATTTTTCTTTGTAGGGGGAATACTTGTTATATTGCTTTTGAAAGAAGAGTATTTTGAGAAAAAGAAAGTTTCCTTTAAAGAAAGCATTCTGTTTACCAAAAACGCGGTAAGACAGGGGTTTAAAAATAATGTCATCTGTTTTGTGGCAATAATGACTTTAGTGCAAATACCCGTATTGCAGGCCCCAAATATGCAGTGGCCGCAATTCTTTTTGGACTTTGTAGCTAAACAATATTTGGGGTGCATTTTTTTGGGAATTTCGGTAGCAATTGTTGCAGGATCGTTTCTGTCTATACGGTTTTTGGAGAAAATGAAAAACAGCGAAGAAAAATTTCTTATTTTCTCCCAAGTACTGATGGGCGCGGGATTAGTTTTAGCTGCGCTCTGCGGAACATTATTTATGTGTCTGCCGGCATTTTTGCTTCATGAGTTTGCCAGAGGTTTATTTGCTCCTATCAAGGATGATTATATAAACCAAAGCATTCCGGAAAAAACAAAAGAAAGGTCAATTCTGCTTTCTATTGAGTCTATGGCCCGCCATCTTGGAGGGATAATAGGCTTAGTTCTAAGCGGGCTTTTGGCAAAATATTTGTCTATTCCGGTTACTTGGCTGATTTTTGGCGGATTCTTAATAGTTGCCACTTTGTTGATTTCTAAAAATGCTAAAAATGGAAAAAAATAAGGTAATAAAAAGCCCTCCTGGCGTAAAGCTGGGAGGGTTATTTAGTTGTTTTTTTCTCAGGAGATATTTTTGATGCAGTTTGAGCGTTGCTGGTTACATCTTTCCAGCTCTTAATGTCAAACTGCATCTCATCGGTTTCCGCGAATCCTGCGGCGTTCCTTGCCTTTTCGGTTTTTCTCCAGGTCATCTGTATTGCAGAGCGATAATTATCCACTCTTGCAATCACAGTTTGCATCGGTTCAATTTTCAGAAAACCTTTCAGGCTTCTTCTTTTTTGTCCTGGAAATTCTTTTTCATACTTATATACAGTGGGGTCCTTCATTGAAGAAGGAGCGAGATCTCCAGGTTTCAATAAAGAATATTCAAAGTTGCTTTGAGTATCAAGGTTTAGCACCTTGATATAGTAATCATATCCTCCCTGCGCCCGCGGGTTTTTTTCTGCTGTCCATACAACAGAAATCCCGCTTAGCCGCAGAACAGTTTCTTCATTCATCTTTATTGAACAAGAATCGTTTCCCAGCGGAACACAGCCTTCCTTTTTTTCAGTGTCGGCTGTTGTTACCAGCGTTTGGGCATTGGGGTCATCTGAATAGGGATTGCAATGGAAAAATTCCAAAGGAACCGATTCGCGAACGAGTTTGGTTTCTTTGTTTTTCCAGTGATATAACCCGCCGTCAGAGCCCCTGAAAATAAAGGCATTATCTGACACCCACCAAACACTGTCGCCATCAATTTCATCGGCGACAAGCTCGGGTTTAATGGAAAACACAGTTCCTATGGGAAGATGCGATTTTATTTTTTTGTCAGGATGATTTGCGGTTCCGCTGTTTTCCATGCCTTTTCTGATTGACTCGCCGTCAAAGCAGAAAAGTTTTTTCCCGACAAGAATAGTAATTGAGCCGTCTGGCTTCCAAGATAAACCCTTGCACTCTGCTTTGGTCAGCATTTCTATTTCGTAAATGCCGGGTTTTTTCTTGAAATCAGCGCCTCTCAAATGCCCAAGTCCCGATGCTTCGCATTTTCCGCGAATTTCAATCGGCCCCCATCCAAATGGCGTTTTGTAGATGCAGGCGAAAAACTGATTGTCGTCGTTAACAGGATTTTTTGACCAGCATCCGAAAAATGCTTCTCTTTTGATTGAGAATCTCAGAAAAGCATCTTCCATGGTTAATGTTAAAATGCCTAAAGGGCCATAAGAGATTTGTTTCTCCAATGGGCTGAGAATCATTCTGGGTTTTATTGTCATGGAAACAGGAGGTTCCTGTCTTGTGCCATAACTTTCATAGTTTGTTTTAAACTGCATTGTGGGCGGAAATTCAGCAACATTCCCGCAGGCAATTGCGTCTGACACGCGGTTGTTTAAAGCCATCAAATCAGAAACTTGGATAGCCCTGCAAGTGTCCGGCATTTTTACATACATTGGCCAGTTGGCATATGGAGCTCTTCCGCTTCCTTCTCTGACCCAAAGCATGAACATATCAGAATCTCGGGGCACTTCTGTCCATGCCATGCCTGGCTTTGCATATTCAAAAGAAATTTTAACATTATTTGTGTTATGCACTCCTTGGGAGGATATGGCCAGTTTTCTTTTGGCGCTAAAATCTCCCAGTACTTCGTGGGCCTCGCCTTTGGGCAAGTCTCTTTTGAAGCATTTTCCTTGCTGAACCCAAATCAATATTGCGCCGTTGTCTGAAATGGCAAACTGGCCATCGCAGAAAGCGCCTTTCAATCCGTCCAGCAAGTTTGTAGTTTTTTTGGTAAAAAAATCGTAATAAAGAATTTCTCTGTTTTCTTTATAAACAATGCCGCCGGGTTTGCTGTCCGCGCTGGCGCTGTCCCAGAAAAAAAATAGGGCAATCGCCGCAATAAACAGGCTCATTAGCGCTCGCATCGCGTATCTCCTTGCGTCAGTTGTCAAGGTTCGTTACTAACTAAACGATACAATGAATGATACATGTTTGTCAAGTGCGTTGTTTCGCTATTGACAAAAGGGGTAATGTTTGCTAAAATAAAATTAGCAGGCTGGGAATTATTCTCAGCTATTTACAACCAAAAACCTTGAACACAAAGGAGGGAGTCACATGCACAGGCTTATGTCAAAGCTTGACGAAAAGACTCTCTCCCTTGAGAGAGTCGAAGAAGAGCCGAAGGGTTTGACCCTAAAGCAAGTGTTGGTTTCTCATATTCGCCGCACAGCGATTGAGATTATCAACCTGCTGCTCGGTTACAACTGGGTTTACTGGCTGATTGGATTGGCCAATAAGAAACTCGGCTGGATTGAGTCGGTTTTTCTGGTCTACCCGGCCAACGATGACTATGCGCTGGCGTATGTCTACGCCAGAAGATTGCCAAAAATCGAGTGGAAACCTTGGTTTATTGGAATCTTCTGGGAAAATGGGAAGTACGGCGTAAAGTTCGCCATTTCTGCCCATAATGGACATTTCAGAGACCCGGCGAACAAAGAAAGGATGCGGGGAGTTGTGGACAGGATGGAAGAACTACGGAAGCTGTTTTGCGCCAAGCGCAAGACTTTTGCCGGAACTCTGCCGGGGATTCTTTTCGCAAAAAGGATGTTGCGAGAAACCCACGAGGCCGACGTAACTGTTGGAGTGGTCGTAAAGGCTATTGAGAAGGTAAAACTTTTCGACGGTCTGCGCGACGACATTCCAATAGTCATTCTTGGCGGCCGGGGATTCATTGGACGAAGAGTGGTTGCTTCTCTGCCAAAGGAAAATGTTTACTGTGTAGACATTGCCAATGGCAACGGAACCAGCCAGTCTAAAACCGCTGAATGGCCCAGCCATCTTAAGGGACAGCGGGTGATTCTTGTTAACATCGCCCTGAACTCTGCTTTGGATGGTTATCTGGATCGCTTGTGGCCCGGAATTGTGGTAGTTAACGAAGTCTACCCCGAGCCATCGCCCGAGACAGAAAAGCGGTTGCGAAGCATTGGATGCGTTTGTTACCACATTGTGGGAGTTAGAGGAGGCGCTTTGCCTTCTTTCCCGCACGGGTATCATGGAGGCATTCCGTGCTGCGCCGCCTGGCCGTCCGGGCAAATGGAAGCTTTGCTTTTCAAGGTAATATAAAGGGTGCCATCATGGATTGATGTCGCCCTTTTTTATTTTACAAAATATTAGTATAATATTGTAATATGTCTATTTTATTCGACGGAATTAATATTTTATTAATCATTACGGCGGTTTTGAATTTCTCTTTAGGACTGCTGATTTTTTTTAATGGAATAAAAAAGAGAATCAATATTATATACAGCTTGAACATTGTTGCCATTATAAGCTGGATTGTGGCAATGATTCTTTATCGGTCCGCCTCCGCAGAAACAAATTTATTTTGGTGCACAGTATTATATGTAGCGCCCACTTTTGTGGCCAGTAGCTTTTTGTGTTTTACATATATATTTCCGTCACAAAAAGAAAAACGCATCTGGCCGATTATCTCTTTAATAATGGGCATAAATTTAATTCTGGTGGCCATGATAATTTGGCCCGAGTTCATAATAAAAGAAGTTAATATTAGGCCAGGCCTTGAAAAACAGATAATTTTTAGCAATTATTACTGGTTCTATTTTATTTACACTTCCTTTTTCTTTACAGCCGGCTTCTATAGGCTTTTTAAAAAATATTTAAAAAGCATCGGCATAGAGCGCTCGCAAATTCTTTACCTTTTGTTGGGGTATTCTGTGGCCGCAAACCTTGCTTTCATAACGAATCTTATATTGCCGTGGGTTGGCTATTTTTTTGTTAACTGGCTTGGGCAGGTGTTTACCGGAATAATGGTTGTTTTTACAAGCTATGCAATTTTGAGATACAGGCTGATGGATATCAGAATAGTGACAAGAAAAGCCTTTATTTATTTTGTATCCTCCGCTTTCGCATATGGATTTTTTTATTTTTTGATATGGTTTTATAACGGTTTTTTGGGAGGAATTTTTTCAAGGTCCTCCTACATTGTCGGTTTGTTTGTAGCCCCGTCGTTTGTTATAATTTTTTTGTGGTTTTATTCTGCGTTGCAAAAAATTGCCAACAGATATTTTTTTTATACTTTGTATAATTACCAAAGAACAATTAACGGGTTAAGCGAAAGGCTGAATTATATTAACGATTTAGACGAAATTAACAATCTTATTGTTGATACCGTAAAGCAATCAATGCAGCTTGACAGGGCATGCGTTTTTTTGTTGAAAGAAGACGGGGGAACAACTTTTTGCAAGGCCACAAAATCTGTCGGGCCGGGAAACAATAAAGATATAGATTTTTTACATAATGAATTTTTTCTAAAATATATCAGGGAAAGGCAGAAACCTTTAATAAGAGAGGAACTGCCCATGATGGCAAAACGTTTAAATGATGAAAAAGAAATAAAAAGCTTGTTGGAACTAAATTCTGATATGGAAAAAATTGAAGCCTCGCTTTGTCTGCCTTTGACCAGCAGCAAAAAATTGATAGGCATTATTGTGCTTGGGCCGAAAATTTCAGGCGACGCTTACACAAAAGAGGATTTGGAATTGTTGAATACGCTGTCATATCAGGCGGGAATTGCCATTGATAACGCAAGATTATACAGAGAAATTCAGGATTTTAACAAAAATTTGCAACAGAAGGTTGATGAGCAAACAAAAGAATTAAGAAAGGCCTACGAAGTTGAAAAGAAGGCCAGGCAGGAATTGGAAAAGCTGGATAAAAACAAAAACCAATTTCTTTTGACAATTCAGCACCATTTAAGAACTCCTTTGACTGCAATGATGGGGTATGGAGATTTAATACTTAACGGAACTTTTGGAAAAGCTCCAAAAAAAATTGTTGATGTAATTAAAAAAATGCAGGTGCGCACGCAGGAGCTTATTAAAATGGTAAATGAATTTTTGGATATAACGCAATTCCAATTGGGCAAAGAAATAATTTTATTGAAACCGGGGGTGGACGTAGATGACATTATAAGAGAATCGGTTGAGGAATTAAAATTTGAGGCAGAAGAAAAGGGGATATACTTAAAATTTGAAAAACAAAAAATTAAAATACTGCCGGTTAAAGCAGACAGAGAAAAGCTAAAAGCGGCAATATTTAATATAATAGACAATGCCGTTAAATATACAGACAAAGGGGGAGTTGTGATTAAGATTGAAGACGGGAAAAATGTAAAAATTACGGTTTCTGATACTGGTATTGGAATTCCAAAAGAGCGTTTAGAAAATTTATTTGACAGAATATTTGAAAGGGGAGAAGGGGCCGAAAAAACTTTTGCTACCGGCAGGGGAATTGGTTTGTATCTTTCAGGCCAAATAATTAAATATCATAATGGAAAAATTTGGGCAGAATCAGAGGGCGATGGCAAGGGCGCCACTTTTTACATTGAATTGCCCAGTGAATCAGCGGGTAATTAAAAACCTATGAACAAAAATAAAAAAGTTTTACTAATAGAGGACGACGAATCTATTGCCGATGTTTATATGGAAGCATTTAAAGCTTCCAAAATTAACGTTGAGGTAATCAAGTGGGGAGCAGACGCAATGACAAAAATTAAAAACATCGAAGCTGGCAAAGAAGAAAAACCCAGTCTTGTGCTTTTGGATTTAATTTTGCCCGATATAAACGGGGTAGAAATATTTAAAGAAATGAAAAAAAACGACGCCACTAAAAATATTCCAGTTTTTATATTAAGCAATTATACTAATGCCGAATTGCCTAAAATAAACGGCATTGCTCCTGAAAAATTAATTTTAAAATCAAGCATAACTCCAACGCAATTAGTTGAACTGGTAAAAAAACAGCTAAAATAATGCCTAGAAGCAGATTACCGCGCTTGATAAGAAATAAAGTAATAAAAAGCCCTCCTGGCTTAAAGCTGAGAGGGTTATTTAATTGTAGATGGCGTTGACGCCACTTCCATTACCTGCGGCCGGCAATAGAAGTAAACTTCCGGGACTCTTTTCAGAATCTCTGTGACTCCGTCGTCATTCCAGAAACACAGCGCTCCGCTGTCATCATCTCTGAAGACGAAAGAATTCTTGGAGACCCAATAGAGTTTTTTGGTTGAGATTCCTTCTGCAACCAATTCGGGTTTCCCAGAAGCGATGTCGTTTCCTACCGGAGGCGGAAGAATTTTGCTGTCATGCAAATTTTCCATTCCGAACACCGGCGACCTCTTGATTATTTTAGCGTTTTTGACGCCCTGGGCTATTTTTTCTCCGTCTATCTTGTAAACTCCTTTTTTGGTTAAGATAGACAGCGAAGGATTTTCCCCTCTTGTCCAAAACAAACCTTGGCAGTTTTGGATAGACAGGGGAATCTCATAGATGCCGGGATCATCATTGGTTTTCTTTTTGCCTGTTGAGGTTGCCCTGATTTCAATGGGGCCGAAGCCTTCGTCTATCTGGTAGACAAAGGCAAACAGGCTGTCGTCCGGCGAGAAGCATCCATAGCGGGCGTTTCTCTTTTTGCCGAATTTCTTAAAAGAATTTTTCATATCAAGAAGGAAATTGTTGTAATAAGTTATAGCCTCGCCGGAAAGACTATAACCGTACTCCATTCTTAGATTGCCGGTTTTTTCGTTCACGGCAATATAAGGGAATGTTTGAGGATAAAAGGCAGGATGTCCCACTGGTTGCAACTTTTGCAGGATATCAGCTCTGCCTAAAAATTTTATTTTACCGGAAGTGTCTACTGCGCGAAATCTGATTATATCTAACACCCTTATTGCAGTGTAAACATCCTCTTGCGCCATTATAATGGGGGTATATTTTTGGGGGAATTGTTCGCCAATATCAAACCCCTTGCGCAGCAAATCTTTTTCTTGTTTGCTTTGCTTGGGGAGGGCTACAAAACTTTTCCCTTTTGCTTCTGATTCAAAATAGAGCCAATCTTTTTCTGCGGAAAACCGCACATTTTTTGCGTTTCCGATGTCGAAAGGCTGGCCGTTTAATTCTGTAATTAGGGCTGGCTTATCCGAATCTTTGAATTTAACAAAAAGGTTGCCGTCTTTGGCAAGAGCGATTTTTTGGCCGGATTCTGATACGGCCAGAACTTCAGCGCCTTCCAAATCAGAGCTGTTCATAAGAACGGCGACTTGTTTGGAGCCGAAGTCATAACAGACCAAATCTTTGTTTAAGGCAACGACACTGCCCAGCCTTTCAGAGCCCAAAGCTCCGGAAGAGGCCACGACAGCCGCTAAAATAAAACTAATAACCGAACCGGGTATCGCCTTCATCAGACCATCTCCATGAAGTTGTCAAGGGACGTTACTACTTAAACAATACAATAAATGAAGCTCGTTTGTCAAGAGTTTTTGAGTTATCCACAGGCTTGTAGTTTGTTTTAACATTTAAAAAGAAATATAATAACTGAATAATTGCTTTGTAGTAATAAAAATTAGAAAGGTCGGAGAAAAATACGTTATCAGTCTTTAAAATTTAAAAAATATAATTAAAAAAACAAAATATGAATAAAAATATTATATTAATAATAGTAGGCGCGTTAATAATCTTTATAATAGGAGGAGCTTTGGGAATGGTTTACCAAGCTCAAAAAGGCGGCGCATCTTTATTTCCTTCTTCCGATTCATCGGCAGTGGTAAAAACATTAAGTTCAAAAGTAATAGCTTCTATTATTGCCTATGGAACAGTGGCAGATATACAGGGAAAGAATATAACATTGTCATATAATTCAGATTCAGTTGTTATTGCTATAGCAGACACTGCTGAAATTTATTCATTTTCCCAAGCATCAGGAGGCAACGCAGCCCCAACTCAAACAAAAACAGAATTTAGCCAAATCAAAAAAGGGGACAGCCTTAATGTCACACTGAACCTTCTTTCAGACGGCCAATTAAAGGGAACGTCGGTAATCATTCTTCCTGGGTTTACAGCAGCAAAATAGTTTAAACTTATAATTTTGTTTAACTTGAAAAAAGTTTACAAAACATTTTTCTTGAATATTTTTAGATGGCCCAAAAATAAAGCCTTAATTTTGAGGTTTGGTTTTTTGGTTTTACTGTGCGCATTATTTATGGGCGGGACTGTTGAAGTCAGCGCGGTCATGGAAAATAGAAGGGAAGATTGTGGCGATTATGGCAACAATATGTGCGCTCAGAATGGAGCTCCAGATTGCGAAGATACTCTGACTGGCGATATTGCTATTGTTGATAGAAGCGCTTGTGATTATCTTGATTGCATGTATGACACAGAAACAGCCACGTATGTCGGTTGCGGGGTAGTTTGTAAAACTAATGTGGAGAGTTGTGGAAGAAAATATTACGAAGGTAGTTTCTTTTGTTCAGGAAACGATTTAAAACAGTATTATTATGAATCTTCATGTGATTCATTTGATTGTAGGACTCTTTTTGATCCAACTGCTGGATTTGAATGCTCAACCGAGGGCGCTACCAGAGTTTGCGACCCGCATGGTTCCCAGATTTGTGTTTTAGGAATTTGCGACCCTTTAGCTACGCAGACTTGTACGGGTGGTTTGTGGGGACCGTGTTCGGGAAGCTGCGGATCAGGTTATGGCGGTTCAACTAGAAGATGCGCTAATGGTGGAACTCAAAGATGTAATCAAATGTCTCAATGGGAAAACTGCTCAACCCCGTCAATACCTGGTTGTGAAGTTGATTATTATAAGCCATTTTCTATCAATGACCCGCCATACTTTTCTTGTATATATAAATTTGGCATCCTTGATAGTTCTGTTTGCGTAAAGGACGCAAAATGCGGAGACCGCGAAAAACAAAAATCCAGATTAATAAAACCTTGTTCTGTCGGGCAAGATACAGGTAGTTCGAAATGCAATGGTCTTGGCACTGTTGAAAAAGAGGTGACAAACGGCTGCGGTTGGGATGGAGTATCAAAAAGCGACTGTATTAAGGCCTGGGTAACAGCCGAGAATTGTAATACCACCAGAGTGCCAGAATACAGATGTAATAATAATGGGACAGTCGTAAAAGTTGAAGCTAGAAATAAATGGAAAGAATGCAAAGCAAGCAGTACGACTTCGGCTGGATGTATAGATGTTCGGGATGACTGGGCGCCTCTTGGCTCATTCTCCACTAGCGGGGTGGTAACCAATAATTTTAGGTGTTCAAACGGCCTTTATCAGCAGTTGTGGAATATTCCGCAATGCAACGCAAATGGCACGATGTCCTGGATTCCGGATTGGAGAACGTTGCCTTGCGAAACTCCTTGGGTTAAAACTAATAATTATAAATGCACAGGGTCAATATACCAGCGCGAATCAACTAGAAAATGGTGTGATCCTAAGACAAACACATGTGCGCCTGGTAGCAAATGGGACCCTGAATTTACTTGCCCTAATAATGGCGTTCCCACTGGCAAATTAAGATGCGCAACGCACATAGTTATGCAAGAATTCAACACGGGAAGTTGCGCGGGCGGTTCATGCGGAAAGAGATGGGAAACATTGCAAGATTGTACCGGCCTTTGCACCCCTATTCCTGGATCGGATTCTTGCAATGGGAGATATATAAAAATTACAGAGCGATGCACTGAGTGCGTGCAGAACGGAGACTCTGCAGGTTGTGTTTCCGAACAACACGAAAAAAATGTTGCTGACTGCGGTCCTGCGCAAACTGTCACATACGATGTTTGTTCAGTATCGGGAGCTAAATGTACAGTAACATCAACTCTTCCGGGAACATGTACCAGTCAGAGCTGTCAGACTTATGACGTCCCTTGCAGTTCTACGCCACAGTGCGTTGCTACTGGCACTAATTGTTCTGGCATTTGTCAGCAAACACAGTGTTCTCAATTAACGACTCCTGTTTGTGAATCACCGACATTTGAAATGACTTGCGATGGTTGTTGTGAAAGTTCGCCTGGATGTGGTACCGGAACAGGCACGGGTACGGGAACCGGCACCGGAACAGGAACCGGCACGGGAACAGGTACCGGCACGGGTACCGGAACCGGTACGGGTACAGGCACCGGAACAGGTACCGGCACGGGTACAGGAACTGGAACCGGCACCGGAACAGGTACCGGCACGGGTACCGGAACCGGTACGGGAACAGGCACCGGAACTGGTACAGGTACAGGTACGGGAACGGGAACTGGAACTGGAACTGGTACAGGCACCGGAACTGGTACAGGTACAGGTACAGGTACGGGAACAGGCACGGGTACAGGCACGGGTACAGGAACTGGAACCGGCACCGGAACAGGTACCGGCACGGGTACCGGAACCGGTACGGGAACAGGCACCGGAACTGGTACAGGTACAGGTACGGG
>Ga0172379_10003223_pt1 | contig 26502 bp, 29 predicted proteins | sample GrowelOW334metaG_FD_119756 | JGI IMG/M metagenome (GOLD analysis project Ga0172379, IMG submission 119756) | Groundwater microbial communities from an aquifer near a municipal landfill in Southern Ontario, Canada - Groundwater well OW334 metaG | ecosystem: Environmental > Aquatic > Deep...
ACTAGAATTTTAATTTGTTAAATCTTTCGACTGTTTTCATTTGAATAGATATTTAATGTATGTTTTGCAATATTAAGCTTTATTTAAGCAACTTAACGTATTTTAAAGAAAGATTTAACTTTTGATTATGTTCAGAGGTACTTTTCTTCACCTCAATATAAATCTTGAAAAATCATACCTCTATAAACCCCTGAACTTGTATTCGAACATAATCGAATTAAAATTTCAGTGCGGGATTCATCCCGTTATTTTACCATCCAAACTCCGAATAGAAAATTCCTTTCTTATAGCATTCAATTACTTCTCTAATGTATGGAATTGTATTCTCAGGCAAATTATTAATATCAAACCAACTCAGGTCACTGCATTTTTCTGGTTCCATATTTTTGATTTCTCCACTCCATTTTTTTGGTTCAAAGAAAAAATCCATTCGTTCATCCTCTGCCATTCTGTGCATTGCTACTTTTAAAACCAAATCTTTTGGATCAATAACTACCCCGCTTTCTTCTTTTGCTTCTCTGGCTGCGGCAGAAATTAGAGATTCACCTCCGTCTGCATGGCCAGCAACAAGACTATAATTCCCATCTTCATATCCGCTGTTTTCTCTACGAAGAAGCAAAATTTTATCTCCTTCTCGAAACAATAAATAAACCGCTGGAATTAATTTAAATCTTTCTTTCATTTTACGATGCTCTGTATTTTTTTACTTCTTATAAACCCCGTAAAATCTTGTGCTTAAACCACTGTTCTTGAAACTTAACAGCTTTTTCAATTTCATCATCAGACATTGAAACACCTTCTGGCATAACAACAAGTTTATCATCGTCATTATCCAATCGATGAATAATTGCTTTCACAATACCCTTTATTTTTTCAAGAGATTGGTCTGTACCAAGATAATAAGCATCCAAATCTTCTCCATCAGGAGCTTTTATTCCTTCAAGATATCCATAATTCACTTCATAAATAAATCCATGTTTTGGATGTTTGCTTCCCAAAGGTCTATCAAAAACTACTTCAACTTCTTTTCCCAAAAATTTCTTAGCAAGCTGAAATGATTCTGAATCTTTATTTTTCATAAATTATCTGAAATTTTTTTAATTCTAAAGTTATGTCTGAAATTTTATCATATTCAATTACAACATCAGCAATTCCTCTTGTTGTATCTTTTATTTCTGTGCCTTTTTTCATGATGACAATAATCTTTTTTCCAAGAGCATATGCAATCCCAACCTCAATCATCCTTCCTGTTGGTTTATCTGTCATATCAACAAGTAGAGCATCAGACTTTTCAATTTCTTCTTTGGCTCTCTTCATTAGTTCTTTTGGATCACGAAAAACTTTTTGATATTTTTCCACATCTCGAATAAAGCTAAAGTCTTCAAAACCAGCCGTTCTTACAGCTGAACATAAATTTTCAATTATTTCTTCACTATCGCCAAAAGAAGATGTAACAATAACTCTCATAGTTTATTCAGCGCCGTGGCACTTCTTGTATTTTTTTCCACTACCGCAAGGACAAGGATCATTTCTTCCAACCTCTTGTGAAGAATTTTTTTGCGCTGGAATTGGTTTCTTTTCTTCACCACCACCCAAAGTTTCTTCGTGAATTTCCACAGTATTTGCAATTTTTTCTAAAGTTATCGGACCAGAAATATTTGGAATTGCTTCTTTGATCATATTTGAAATAGAAATTTCCATTTCTTGAAAAAGTCTTAAGCCTTCTTTTTTGTATTCAACTAAGGGGTCTCGCTGTCCGTAGGCTCGCAAATTCACACTTCCTCTTAGATAATCCATCATTTCTAAGTGATCCATCCAGAAAAAATCTATTGATTGAAGGAAGATCGCTCTCACTCCGGCAATAAACGCTTCTTTTCCAATCTCATTTTCTTTTGTTTCTAAAATTTTTGATATCTCTTCATCTCCCAAAAATTCTGCTTCGATAACTTCTTTTACTTCTTCATCACTACCTGTCAAAATTTTTCTTCTTTTTGCGTAAATAACACCTCTTTGATGATTCAAAACATTATCAAATTCAAGAACATGCTTTCTAGAATCAAAATGCATTCCTTCTATTTTTGTTTGAGCGGTTTCGATCGAATGACTTACCATTCTGCTTCTAATTGCCTCATCGGGAGCAAAACCTTTTTTCATTACACTCTTAATAGTGTCGGTAGGAAAAGATTTCATCAATGAATCTTCTAATGAAACAAAAAACTGCGTTTCTCCTGGGTCTCCTTGTCGGCCTGAACGTCCTCGCAACTGATTATCAATTCTTCTTGCTTCGTGACGTTCTGTTCCCAAAACAAAAAGTCCTCCAACATTTTTTACTTCTTCATATTTTTCTTCATCGAATGGAATTCCTCCAAGTTTGATGTCCACTCCTCTTCCAGCCATGTTTGTAGCAATCGTTACAGCTCCTTTTTTTCCAGCAGCTGCAATGATCTCTCCTTCTTTTTCATGGTTCTTTGCATTCAAAATTTCATGTGGAATTCCTGATCGGCGAAGCTTATCTGAAAGCAATTCATTTCTATCAATTGAAACTGTACCAATAAGAACAGGCTGTCCCCTGTCATTTAGCTCTTTTATTTTTTTTATGATCGCGCTAAATTTTCCTTCTTCACTTTGAAAGATCAGATCAGGTTGGTCAATTCTTTTTACATCAACGTGTGTTGGCACAACAATAGTATCCAAGTAATACACCTTCATGAATTCTTCTGAAGAAGTTTTGGCTGTTCCTGTCATTCCAGCAAGTTTTTTGTAAAGTCTAAAATAATTTTGGAAGGTCACAGAAGCGTATGTTCTTGTTTCATCCATTATTGCTACCCCCTCTTTAGCTTCAATTGCTTGGTGCAAGCCTTCACTCCATCGTCTGCCTGGTTGCATACGTCCTGTAAATTCATCCACGATCATTATTTCGCCGTTGCGAACTACATATTCTTTATCCTTATGAAAAAGAGCTTTGGCTCGAACAGCAGTTTCTAAGTGGTGAACATATTTAATTCCCTTTTCTGTATATATATTGTCTACACCCAAGATCTTCTCTGCTTTTTCAATACCGCTATCATTCAATGATATTGTTTTTAATTTATGATCAATTTCAAAATCTTCTTTCTCGTGAAGACTTTCTGCAATTTTTGCAAAAACCAAATATAAATTTTCAGCCTGAGCAGCAGGACCAGAAATGATTAAAGGAGTTCTTGCTTCATCAATTAAAATTGAATCGATCTCGTCAACAATGGCATATGCAAATTCTCTCTGGCGTAGATCTGTTTTTTTGTAAGAAATATTGTCACGCAAATAATCAAAACCAAATTCATTATTTGTTCCATATGTAATATCGGCTGCATAACTTTCAACTCTTGTGACCGGACGCAAAAAATCATACACAACTTTATATGATGCAATTTCATCTCTTTTTTCATCTAATTCTTTTTCTTCTCTTTGAGGAATGTGGGTCTCATCATATAAATAAGAAGCATCGCCGTTGATTACTCCAGTTGAAAGTCCGAGGAAAGAATATATCTGTCCCATCCACACGGCATCTCTTCGTGAAAGATAATCGTTTACAGTAACAAGGTGAACTCCTTTTCCTGTTAGAGCGTTTAAATAAACTGGCAGAGTCGCTACCAAAGTTTTTCCTTCTCCTGTTCGCATTTCAGAAATTTTTCCTCTGTGTAGTGCCAAACCTCCAATAAGTTGAACATCAAAGTGACGCATATTTACACTTCTCTTTGAGGCTTCTCGAACAACAGCAAAAGCTTCAGGTAAAATATCTTCAAGAGACTCGCCTTCGGCGAGTCTGGCTTTAAATTCCTCAGTTTTCCCTTTCAGATCCGCATCAGAAAGAGCCGAAATGATCGGCTCAAGATCGTTGATTTTTTTAACTACGGGCTCAGCTTCCTTAAGGAATTTACTGGTCGCATCGCCAAATAATGCTTGAATTAATGACATTCAAGCATTTTAGCATATTTTATGAGGATTTTGGAAAGATAGATTACTTCCATGGACGTGAATATTTTTCCTCCATAATACTTAGAACACTAATAAATAACTCTTCCAAGACCTCTAATCTTTTACCAGTAAAAACATAGGCTTCATCTGTTTCAAAATTAAAGTACCAATTATATATATGTATACGATTCCTAAATTCAGCAGCTCCCTCTAAAGAAGAATAGATCAAACTTTCTTTATTTTCTAATAATTCAAATTTTTTCAAAAGTTTTAAAATTTGAGAAAATGAATAATTTTTAATTCTTAAATACTTACGATCTAATACTTTTGAAGTGTACAGTACTTTTTCTTTTGAAATATATTTTTTAATTTCATCTTTTTTCTTACTATCAATTATCTTAGGAAAATGATTAGTAGCTTGACCCAACATCACAATAAAATCATTCAAAATTGCTTCAATGATAGCCACTAACGTAATAGAAATGTGCTTATTCAAAAACCTTACCTCTTTTACACTTGAACAATTTTCTTTTTTTATTTTATAGAAAAAAAATACCTCTTCTAAATTATGTTTAATATTATCTCCAACCTTAAAAGTCCAGTTAAATTTGTCTATTTTCTCCTCTATTTCTTTTTGTGTACAAGTGAACATCTATTAATTTTCAAATTATTTTACATTCAATTAAATGAATACATAAAACTTCTTTACTCACAATATACTTTTTAGCTAAAATATCTAAATCATTTTCTTTTGCAAAATCTTTTTTAATAAATGAAAGAGGTACTAATAACTCAGCGGCAAATTGATTTGCCTCATTTTCTTTATTTTCATTCTTATCTCCCTCACAGGTATGTCCTAAATATAGATGACCAAGTTCATGAGCAATAGTAAACCTTCTGCGAACCCAGGAGTGATTGGTACTGAAACCAATAGTTGAAGTATCATCAAAATTAACCAATATTCCAGATATTTTTTCTCCAAAATTATATTTAACAACATCTAAATTTTGTTGTGATTTAGTGTAATCGATAACTTTCTGAAGTGATACGGGTATTTCTAGAACTTTTGAATCTTTAAGAAGTTTGCGCGCAATATTTCTTGCACCTCCTACATTAGGTTTTTGCTTTTCATTTTCCATTCTTCTTTTGCTTTACAAAATCAATGAAATTTAAAATATTTTTTTGATCAGCATTATTTAGATCTTTATCTGCTCGTAAGGCAACTTTTACGTCCATAGGCTGGTCTTCTTGCCCGACAAAATATTTCATATCGCGGTGAAGGAAATCAGCAACTTTTTGTAAATCTTCAACACGAAGCTTGCGCTGACCAGATTCAATTAGAGACACAGCGGTAGAAGACTCATAATCTAATACTTTTGCAAGATCAGCCTGAGACAACTTAGATTCCTCACGAGCTATCTTAATACGAGAACCGATAAATGCGTTTATATTGTCATTTTTCATATTGTTATTATACATGTATCAAAATGATTGACAAGCTACTATCAATTTGATAATATGTTATTAGCAAAATGTTAAATAATTTTTAAGCAAAAAAAATTGCCCTCTAAATTTAAAATTAGATGGCAATTCTGAGTGCTTAAACACCCAGAGGTAATTATAAAAAAAATAAGTAGAATCGATAATCATTTCCTACCAAAAATAAAAGTCGTTTCGATTAACTACAAACTTTTCGTTAATTCAATATAACCTAAAGTCTAATTTAAACAAAATAAATGATTCTTTTAATTAAATATGAACTTAATAAACCGAATAAAGATTACACAAAACTTTATGAAGGAATTAAGGGCTTAGGAGACTGGGTACGTGACCCTTTACTCCACAGTGCATGGTTTGTATCCACAAACCAGACAGCACTTCAAGCTGCAGACATCTTAAAATTTCATATAGATGCTGATGATAGAATTTTTATCACTCGATTGCATTCCAATGAGTATGCAGGATGGATGAATAAAGATATCTGGAATTGGATTAATCCTAGGGTTTAGAAAACCCCACCTTCGGCAAGGAATATCCTTGCCGAAGGATATTTTAAGATAAAATCTTTTTAAATTTATAAACACCTCTTACAAACTCCAAAGAATTCGAGCGAATGGTCTTTTATGGTCTTAAAATTACTCGATCTAGAAACAAGTTTTGAAGCTAATTTTTCAATATCACAGCCTTCGAGTTCCTCTACAAATCCGCATTTACTGCAGATTATATGGTGATGGTGATGCTCGCCAAGCTCATAATATTGAGATTCTTTATGCAGATCTACCTTTCGCAAGATTCCTGCTTCTTCAAAAGAAGCTAGTGTTCTATATATAGTCACCAGATCAATATCTTTTTTCTTGAGTTTTTTGCTTATATTTTCTGCACTTAGAGGATGACACTTATTAGAAAAAATTTGCAGAATAAAAATACGGGCAGGAGTAGCCTTTAATTTTGAATCTTTTAATATGTTTTTAATTTCTTCCTCTTTCATTTTTTTCTCTTGTCATCCTCGTGAAAACGGGGATCCAGTTTTTATTTTTTAATTTCCTGGATTCCCGCCTACGCGGGAATGACAACAAAATTTACGCAAACCTGCTAATGAACTTGGAGGCTCAACCTCCAAGTACTATGCAAAACGACTAACAATAAATATCAAAACAATTCCTGCGATCGTTAGTCCAATAGTTTTGTACGAACTTTCTTTGCTGTGAGCTTCAGGCAAAATATCACTCGCACCTATATATAGTAGGAATCCAGCAAAGAATCCTAAATACAAAACCAAAAAATTTTCAGAAACTTTAAATAAAAATGTTGAAGCCACTCCCAAGACTGGTGCAATAGCATCAAGTAGCAAAAATAATTTTGCCTTGTTTAAACTATTTTTGTTTGTTAACACTAAAGCCACTGTATTCATTCCATCTGTGAAGTCGTGAGCAATGACAGCAATAGCAACTAAAATTCCAACACTAGTGCTGATTTGAAATCCAAGACCAATTCCCACTCCGTCCATGAAGCTGTGTCCTGCAAGAGCTAGAGCAGAGATGCTTCCAACATGAGGATGCTTGTGTGCAGGATATTCATCTTCGTGTCCATGATGAATTAAAATAGATTTTTCCAAAATATGAAAAACAAGAAAGCCCGCCACCAAAGCGATCATTACCCCCGTAGAACTAAATCCATTTTGGTTTATAAGGCTGATGATCTCAGGAAAGATCTCAAAAAAGACAACTCCCACAAGAACGCCTGCAGTAAAACCCATTATCTTATGAATATTGTCTCTGTTTTTTATAGAAAACATCCCTCCAACTGAGGTTGAGAAGAATGAAAGAATTGAAAAAAGTAGTGCTTCCACGGTTATTTATTATTTATTAACTGTTATTTGTTGATATTATCCTAAATGCAACTCATTTGCAAGTGACCAAACCTTCAACTTAGGGGTGAAACCCCTAAGTTGAAGGTTTGGTCATCCCCGCGGAAGCGGGGATCCAGTTTTTTCTTTTAATTTTCTGGATTCCCGCCTGCGCGGGAATGACAAAAAAAAATACAGGGATGACAAAAAACCACAGGTACCAAAAAAGCAAAATCCCCTTTCGGGGATTTTGCTTAAGTGGTCAAAAGAGATTATGCTCTCTTTTTTGCAGCTTTCTTTGTTGCCTTCTTAACAACTTTCTTTGCTTTTTTCTTTGCAGCCATGTTATTTTTTTAGCAAACTTTTTTTAATTATTGAAAATCTTTAAATAAAAAGAGCTCGCTATGATTTATTTATTCTCATAAGTTCCGTTTCATCGACTTAAGAAACGTTTCTCTGTCTTAAATTATCTCAAGTAGTAGATAAAAACACAATACCTTTTTTAAAAAAAAGTGGATAACTTTTTTTTCTAATTTTTTTTAAAAAATTTTATTTTAAGAAAAAAAATAAAAAATACTTTCAAAAAATTAATTTTGAAAGTATTTTTTTCACTAAACACTATTCACTCGCCACTATCCACTTCTCAAATAATCACCACTTCTTCTTCCAGTTCAATTCCTGTTTTTTCAAAAACCATTTTTTTTATTTTTTTATAAAACAAAATAATATCTTCAGCTTTTTTTGATCCAGAATTTACCAAAACAAGAGGCTGGTCTATCCAAAGACTGACACTACCTTCTGTATAACCCTTTAAATTTAAGACCCTATCTAGGATCCAGGCTGTAGATAGCTTCATTTTGCTGTCGTAGGCATGGGCTGGCATTTCAGGATATTCCTTTTGCAACCGTTCGTAGGTATCCATATCAACAACTGGATTTTTAAAAAAAGAACCAGCTGTTCCATATTTTTTTAGGTCAGGAAATTTTTTTTCTCTTATAGAAATTATCGCTTCTCTCACCTCTTCGGATGTTTGAGGAATTTTTTCTCCGAAAAAATTCCTCAGATCTTTATATCCAACTTTTGGATCTGGAATTTTTTTAAGCAAAAACGTTGCTTGAACAATTAAATATCTTTTTTTATTTTCCTGCCCACCATGCTCTGAGCTTTCAAGCGATGGTCGGTGGGTAAATATACTTTCTCTGTATCCATATTCGCATTCTTCTTTTGGAATTTTTTTAAAATCTTTATTTTGAAAATCATAAACAAAAACTTCTTTGATAGTATCTTTTAATTCTGCTCCATACGCTCCAATATTTTGCACACAAGCACCACCGACTAATCCTGGAATACTAGAAAGATTTTCTAAACCCCACAAACCTTTTTTTGTAGAGAATGAAACTAGGCTATCCCAAGGAACTCCTGCTCCAACTTTTAATTCTACGTTATCTCCTACATCTGTTTCTTCGATTCCTTTTATTGAGATCTTAATTACAATTTTATTATGCAACCCATCTTTAAATAAGGTATTGGACCCACCTCCCAAGGCTACAATTTCCAAATTCTTTTTATCTGCATAAGCCACTGCGCTTACCAACTCTTCCGTAGAAAAAACTTCCACAAAAAAAAGAGCCTGACCTCCGGCTTTGAAAGTAGTGTGGAGAGAAAGCTCTTCGTTTTCTTTTATATTTATTGTCATTGAAATGTAAAAAGGTTTCAAACGCACTGTCAGGGCTGGCGGGGCTAACTCCAAAGTAAACATTTAATTTGTGAGTGCAGCCGCCAGCCGTGGCAAAGCGCTTATATACAAGAATAACTCAAATATGTGAATTCATCAAAAGAGAAAGTTTAGAGTAACCCTAAACTTTTTCCCCTAGGTCGGGACAAGGGGAAAAAATATTCAATATTAAAAACACAAAACCCCGCCGGAGCGGGGTTTTGTGAATGTTTACTTTTTCGAAGTTAGCAAATTGATATTGCTACATCTCACGCTTTGAATAATAGCACATCTGACCCAAAAGTCAACTCTTTTCATTTAGGGCGGTCTAAAAGGTTTTAGACCGCCCTAAACCCATAGGAGTTAGTAATAGCAACATAAAATACCAACATAAATTCAGCTATGGTTATCCTAGAAGGATCATCCTAGCTGAATTTAAACTTTTCTAAGATCACTTTGCTTGAACCTGAACTGAACTTTAAACGAGAGTTATTTTATTTGTGACAAAGAAGCTAGAGAGGTTTGTGCATTCTTGTCTTCGGGATTTGAGGCAATTCTGTTTGTAAGCAAAGTTCTTGCATAATTTATATTTCCTCTCTCAACTAAAATTTTAATAATATTTTGTGGCAAACCTTTACCATTTGAAACAAGGTCATTCATAATTTCTTCGGCCTCTGGTAATTTATTTCCTTTCAAAAGACCAATTGCATACAAAGCTTCTGCCTCTGTATATGAATGATCAAGATCATAAGCTTTCTTAAAATAATTAATCGCGGAAGGAATATCATTTTGATTGACAGCTATCTCTCCAAGTTTCATATAAGGAAACTGTCGCGTTGGAGAAAGTTCTGAGGCTTTAAGAAAAACTTGTTTCGCTTGATCAAGTAATCCGATACCTGAAAGATAACCTCCGTAATCAAAATATGATGTGACGAACATTGGATTTTCTTTTAGCTGTTTTTCATACTCACTCATAATAAGTTCAGTGATATCAACTTTTGCCTGATAACTAACATTTTTATCTGCATTTATTGTGTTTGCTGTTTGAATCAAAAATTGCCTTGTTTCAGTTTCTCCAAGCGCCCCAAAAGCCAAAGCTTTTTTAAATACATCTACTGTAGGTTCTGCATCTCTGCAAATGGCACTAATTTCTCCATTCACACCAACTTTTTGGTAAACATCAGTACAAGAATAAGGCACTCCCTTTTGAGGAGGAATTGTTGTAAGCGCATGAATCAATGTAATATTTTGCTGATACGGCGCATAGTTTATTACAATAGCCAAAGCAACTCCGGCAATTAGGCCAAACGGTGCTGACATTTTTAAAATCTCAATAATTTTATTTTTATCTTTTTTTCCTGCATCTTCAATTTCGGGAGTCCCACTACCAACAATAAATCCAAGAAGAGAAAAGAAAAGAATATAACTGATCAGGTTATCAAAAACAAAAAGATTGTGAAATCCGTAAGCAGCGATCAAACCAATAATAAGTGCCTTGCTAACTTCTGAAAACTTCTTTGATCTGACAGTGATCCATAAAGAAGAAATAAACAAAGAGAGATAAGCCAAAAATCCAAGAGCTCCGCCTGCAACTGCCCAGTCCAAAAACTCATTGTGGGCACGATCAAACCAAGGTTCTTGTCCATAAAGTCCTGGGTCATAATATTTACTAAAGATATAAATAAATCCATCTTGTCCCCATCCTAAAATAGGTTTTTCTTTTATACCTTTGAGAGCAACTGGCCAGATCATTTGTCTTGCTTGACCACTTCCCTGATTCCATGAAATTGTAGCGAACCTTTGAAGTGTAGGATTATTTTGAACAAAACTTGTATTTTTTATTGAAAGAAATCCTCCAATGAGAGCAACAGCGCCCGCTAGTAAAATAATTGAAGCGATTCGAGCAACCTTATCTGTTTTTTCCCGAATGAGCACGTATATAGAAGCGACGATAATTCCGCCAATAAGACCAAGAGTTGTACCTCGAGTCTGTGTCTCAAAAACTAAATAAGAAAATACAGCAAATAAAATTAAATAAACTGACACCGCAGAAATTTTTTCAATTTTCTCTTTTAAATGTTTTTCTGTAAAATCAAAATATCGGAGAAGCAGTAAAACAACAGGAATAACTATCGATAGCGCAAGCAAAACCCAACCAATATTTGTTGGATGCATTTTTAAAGCTGAGATCTTATAAATGTAATAAAAGAAAAACATTACCGCTCCATAAGAAACACTTTCTGCAATTCCTTTTAATTTTTTACCAGAACCTTCTAGCATAAACACCAAGGCAATAAAGGCATGAAAAGCAAAAAAGATAGCAAGATAAGCTGCGTTACCTAGGAGACCATCAATACGAATGTTTCCTTGGTCAATAGGAATTTCATGCGCCATTTGCAGTCCGCTGTAAAAAGCCATAAAAACAGCGACCGAAAAAGAAACGAAGAAAAACCTCTTCCAATCTTTGGATTTTAGAACTGAGGAAGAAACTAAAAAGAAAACCGCCAAGTGGGCAATTGTAACAAAACCTTCCATTCTTTCGAAATTACTCCAAAAAGCTTTGAATGGAAATGGAGATAAAATATCAGCAACAAGCGCGATCAAAGTTAGAGCACCGACAGACCAAACTAAAGGATTGTTTTTTGGCCAATAATTTTTATCTGCAATAGCAAGTCCTAAATACAAACCAAAAGCTACATCGATCGCAATTCTAAACAAAAAAGCTCTTCCTGTGATAAATGGAAAGAACATATCTGTGGGCACAACAAGCGCTATAAAAGGAATTACGTAAACGAGGCCGATTATAAAATTCTTTAATGTCTTTTCCATTTGAATAATTTTATTAATTTCTAAATACTAATATCTAAATCCTAAACTCTAAACAAATAAGAAATTCTAAATTCAAATATTTTAAACATTCTTACTTATTTAGAATTTCGTGCTTAGAATTTAGGATTTTTGTTCAAATTCATTACAAAACAAAAATATACCGTAAATAATATCATACAAATATTATTGCAATGTATAGGGGGCTTTCAACCCCTTGTCCCGACCTAGGGGAATTCCCCTAGGTCGGGACAAGGGGTGAAATAACTTTCTTTATATATCTCTATATATAAAAGATAATATTATGATAAAATACGCGAATGACAAAAAAAGCCCTAATTACCGGAATCACAGGGCAAGACGGTTCCTATTTAGCCGAATTTCTACTTGAAAAAGGCTACGAGGTTCATGGAATAATAAGAAGATCTTCATCTTTCAACACTGGTCGAATAGACCATTTAATGAAAGATACTCACCAAAAAGATGCAAAAGTATTTCTTCATCATGGAGATCTAAGCGATAGTAGTAATATTTCTCGTTTGATCGAAAAAATTGCACCAGATGAAATTTACAATCTTGGAGCGCAAAGTCATGTACGAGTCAGTTTTGATATGCCGGAATACACAGCAGATATAGATGGAATAGGAACTCTCAGAATTTTGGATGCAATCAAAGATTCAAAAATTAAAACAAAGTTTTATCAAGCGTCTTCTTCTGAAATGTATGGACTTGTTCAAGAAGTTCCTCAAAAAGAAACTACTCCGTTTTATCCACGTTCCCCTTACGGCTGTGCCAAACTTTATGCGTATTGGATCACAAAAAATTATCGTGAAAGCTACAACATGTTTGCGACGAACGGAATTCTTTTCAATCATGAATCCCCCCGCAGAGGAAAAACTTTTGTGACTAAAAAAATTACTTTGGGTTTTGCTCAAATAAAAGCAGGACAGATCGAAAAAATTTATCTTGGAAACCTAGATGCAAAACGAGACTGGGGTTATGCTAAAGATTATGTAGAAGGAATGTGGCTAATGTTACAAGCTGAAAAGCCAGATGATTATGTTTTAGCGACAAACGAAACTCATTCTGTAAGAGAATTTATAGAGGAAGCAGGAAAACACTTTGATTTTGAAATTATTTGGGAAGGAAAAGGATTAGAAGAAAAAGGAATCAATAAAAAAACTGGAAAAGTAATTATCGAAATCGATCCAAAATATTTCAGACCAGCAGAAGTAGACCTCCTTATCGGTGATTATTCAAAAGCAAAAAAAGAATTAGGATGGGAGCCAAAAACTTCTTTTAAAGAATTGGTAAAAATAATGTGTGAGGAAGATTTGAGAGAAGTAACCAAGCAATAATTACCAATTTTCAAAATGATGAAAAAAGACTCTCTTATATATGTAGCGGGACATAATGGACTTGTTGGAAGTGCTATTGTCCGCGAGTTAAACAAAAAAGGTTACAAAAATATTTTGACTCGAACTAGACAAGAATTAGATCTGCTTGATAGTTCTGCTGTTAAGAATTTTTTTGAAAAGGAAAAGCCAGAATATGTTTTTCTATCAGCTGCCAAAGTTGGAGGGATCGTTGCCAACTCTACCTTCCCCGCCGAGTTTATATACCAAAACTTAGTTATTCAAAACAATATTATTCACAATGCTTATTTATCAAAAGTTAAAAAACTTCTTTTCCTAGGTAGTTCTTGTATATATCCAAAACTTGCAAAGCAACCAATTAAAGAAGAATACCTTTTAACAGGAACTCTTGAAGAAACAAACGACGCTTATGCAATAGCAAAAATTGCGGGGATAAAAATGTGCCAATCTTACAACAAGCAATATGGAACAAATTTTATTTCTACTATGCCGACAAATCTTTATGGTAAAGGCGATAATTTTGATTTACAAACAAGCCATGTAATTCCTGCAATGATTAGAAAATTTGATGATGCAAAAAATTCCAAAGCCAAAGAGGTAGTTTTGTGGGGATCAGGAAAGCCAAAACGAGAATTTCTATATGTAGACGATCTTGCAGAAGCCTGCGTTTTTCTAATGAATAACTATGCAGGAAGTGAGATAATAAATGTTGGCACAGGAACAGATCTAACAATAAAGTCTCTTGCAGAATTAATTAAAAAAATTGTAGGTTTTGATGGAAAAATTGTTTGGGATAAAACAAAACCAGACGGCACACCTCGAAAATTGCTAAATGTAAAAAAAATCAATAAACTTGGCTGGACCGCAAAAACAGGTTTAGAAACAGGAATCAAAAAGACGTATTTAGAATATAAAAAAAATATATAATTATTTAATATAAAAAATGCCTCCCTTATCAATAGATTACATAAAAGAAAAATGGCAACATGCCGGCTTTCAAAGATATTTTAAAAATATAGGATGGATGTTTTCTGCAAGAGTTTTTATACTTGCAGTTGCTTTTTTTATAAATGCTTATATGGCACGTTATCTTGGACCTGCAAATTTCGGTTTATTGAATTATGTATTTAGTTTCGTTGGACTCTTCAGTTTTATGGCCTCTTTAGGTGTTGAATCTATTGCCAATAGAGAAATAGTATCCGACCATTCAAAAAAAAGTTTAATCATAGGAACAAGTTTTTATCTTAAATTATTCGGAAGTTTCATTGCAATTCTGACAATTTTTGTCTTCGCTCGTTTAAGTACAAGCGATGTAATACTTTTGGGTCTTATAAGTATGTATTCTCTTACTTATGTTTTTAGCGCCTTTAACATCATCGAGACCTATTTTCAATCACAGGTTCTAGCAAAATATCCAGCCTTGATCACAATAACCGCCGGAGTAATATCTGCCATATTAAAAATAATTGCAATATCTTTAGGTGCTGGAATAATCTGGCTAACTGCGATTTATGTTTTGGAGAGCGTAGTAGTGGCTTCAGGATTATTATTCTTCTTTATCTTTAATGGACACAGTATAAAAGAATGGGTATTTGATAAAACAATCGCACTCATGATTCTAAAAGATTCTTGGCCGTTAATGCTCTCATCAATTGCTTTTAGTGTGTATATGAAAATAGATCAAGTAATGATCAAAAACATGATCGGTAATGAACAAACCGGTATATATGCGGTAGCTTCAAAACTTGCAGAATTTTGGTATTTTATTCCAAGTACAATTTGTGCTTCTTTCTTCCCTGCCCTTATCAATGCAAAAAAAACAGGAAAAGAATTGTACGAAAGAAGGCTAAAAAAACTTTATGGTTTCATGTTTTGGTTATCTTTATCCATAGCAATCTTTACAACTATATTTGCTCATATAATAATTTACATTCTTTTTGGAAATGAATATTTAGGAGCCGTAAACACACTCAAAATTTATGTCTGGGCAGGAATTGCTATCTCAATCGGGTTTGTTCTTTTTTATTATTTAATATTGGAAGGTCGTACAAGAATAAACGCGATCTCAACTATAATTGGCGCTATACTAAATGTTAGTTTAAACTTGATCTTAATACCAAAATATGGAATTAATGGTGCCGCATTTGCAAGTCTTTTTTCTTATACTGCAATAACTATTTCTGTTTTATCTTTCAAGGAAAATAGAAACCAAGTTACTATTATTTTTGGATCAATAAAATCAGGTATTAGAATATTAAATTACAAATAAAATGATCAAATTCATAAGAAACAATATTCTGAAAAAAATATATTATTTATTAATTAATATCTATAAAGTTAATCAAATAATTCTTAAACAATATGGTTATCTTAAAACCATACGATTTGGATTACCCGTAAACCAAAAAGGAGAACCTATTCCTTGGTATACCTACCCTGCCATAGAATATATTGATCAATTAGATCTAAGTGAAAAAAACATCTTCGAATACGGATCAGGTCATTCTTCCTTATTTTTTGCTAAAAAAGCTAAAAGCGTAACAAGCGTTGAAGAAGATAAAGAATGGTTTGAAAAAATTTCTAAAAACAAACCTGAAAACTTAAACATTTTATATAAAAAAGAAAAAAATGATTATGTATCGTCCATTACAAAATTCAATAAAAAATTTGACCTTATAATAATTGATGCAAATTATAGAATTGAATGTTGTTCTGTTGCAAAAGATTACTTAAACGATGGAGGAATTATTATTTTGGACAATTCTGATCGTGATAATGACAGTGCAATCTATCTTAGGAATATTCCTAATTTGATCGAGGTAAATTTTTCTGGATTTGGACCAATTAATGGGTATACATGGACAACATCTTTATTTTTTTCAAGAAATTATAATATTCAAATGATCAACAAATCACAGTCTCAGAAATCTATTGGCGAAGCTAAATAATTATATGAAATATATAAAAGATATTGTTAAAAAATCATTTCCTTTATTCTACAAATTCTTAATAAAAATAAAGATCAATTTTTTTAGCCTTTCTAGAAAATCATATTCTATGGCGGGAGAAGATATTGTTTTATCTACCTTTCTTTTAGAAGCCGATAAGATTAAAAAAGGATTTTACGTTGATATTGGAGCATACAAACCAGTAAGATTTTCTAATACTTATTACTTTTATAAAAAAGGTTGGAGTGGAATAAATATAGATGCAAAACCAGGCAGTATGGCTGTTTTTAATAGAAAAAGAAAAAGAGATATAAATTTAGAAATTGGAATTTCCAAAAACGAAAGCAAAATAGATTTTTATATTTTTGAAGAATCTGCTTACAATACTTTTTCTAAAGATCTAGCAGATTCCCACATTAACCAAGGTATCTCCCTTGCAAAAAAAGTAGTTATAGAAACAAAGAGACTAGAGAATGTTTTAGATCAATACCTACCGGTCAATAAAAAAATTGATTTTATGAATATTGACGTTGAAGGTTTTGATTTAGAAGTATTAGAATCGAATAATTGGAACAAATATAATCCTAGTTATATTTTAATAGAAATGCACGACACAGATCTAGAAAATATTAAAAACTCCTCTCTTTACAATTTTTTAGTAAGCAAAAATTACAAATTAGTTTCTATGGCTTATATAACACTAATTTTTAAAAAATATTAGTTAAAAATAACATGAAATTATCACCTATTGTTTTATTTGTTTATAATCGTCTCCAACACACAAAGGAAACAGTCGAAGCCTTACAGAAAAATTACATGGCAAGTGAAAGTGACTTGATTATTTTTTCCGATGGTTGGAAAAATCAAGAATATCGAAAAGAAGTTGAAGAAGTTAGAAATTATATAAAAACAATAACTGGTTTTAAATCTTTAAAAATTTATGAAAATACTGAGAATTCAGGATTAGCCAGATCAATAATTTCTGGAGTTAGCAAAATAATTAATGAATACGGCAAAATTATAGTACTAGAAGACGACATGCTAACTTCGCAACATTTTCTCGAATATATGAATAATGGATTAAATATGTATGAAAATGATAGCAATGTTATTAGTATTCATGGTTATGTTTCTCCCACCAAAGAAAAACTTCCTGAGACTTTTTTTATAAAAGGAGCTGATTGCTGGGGATGGGCTACATGGAAAAGAGGTTGGGATATTTTTGAACCAGATGGAAAAAAATTATTAAAAGAATTAAAAAAAGGAAAATTACTAAAAGAATTTGATTTTTCTAATTCTTTTCCGTATTCAAAAATGCTTAAAGCTCAAATAAATGGAAAGAATAATTCCTGGGCCATTCGTTGGTATGCATCAGCCTTTTTAAAGGATAAATTAACTTTGTATCCAGGAAAATCATTGATCTATAATACTGGTTTTGATGGATCTGGTACCCATTGTGATTCAGATGATGTCTACAATAAACTAGATAGTATATTTGATATTAAAATTGAAGTAAGTAGAATAGAGATTAAAGAAAATTTATCTGCACGCAAATCAATAATTAATTATTTCAAAACAATCAAAAAAACCATATTAGAAAAAATTCTAATAAAAATAAAAAAAATATTTTTATTAGAAAAAACTAATATAGACAAAATCGTTTAAGCTAGACTTATTAAATATTAATATTAAAAAAAATCTGAATGAAATATATAACTTTACTAAAAAAGAAAATAATAGATAAAAATTTTTTTCAACCATCTTGGTATTCTGTTTTTATTAATCCATATTTTATCGCGAGAAAATCCTTAAACAATCATGTAAAAGAATTTTCAAAGACAGTCGGTCTAAATAAAGATATTTTGGATGTTGGATGTGGATCAAAACCCTACAAAATTTTTTTTGAAAAAAATAATTACGTAGGGATTGATATCAAAGAAGATAGCGACGCAGATGACGTAAAAATACCTGAAAAATTTTATGATGGATTAAACATACCTTACAATGATAATAGTTTTGATTTCATAATCTGCACTCAAGTACTTGAACACGCTATAGATCCTGATAAATTATTAAAAGAATGTAACAGAGTACTGAAACAAAACGGGATCATATTCCTAACAATGCCATTCGTTTATCCAGAACATGCAATTCCTTATGATTTTAGGCGCTTTACCTCTTATGGACATAGAAAAATTTTCAAGGAATGCTCTTTTGATATTAAAAGTATATCTCCAACCTGCGGTCTTTTCAGAGTTTGTGGTCAATTAATGTCAGTTGCTATCTTTGAAAGTATTAAATTTAAATCGACCTTAATCAAACTTTTTCTTTCTATTCTAGTTTGTGCACCTATACAAATTATTTCTATTTTTCTTGATTATATTTTCTTCAATAAATGGATAACCTTAGATTATGTCGTAATTGCTCAAAAAAAAATAGATTGAATTTTATGAAGAAAATATTAAAAAAGATAATTCCTGAAATTTTTTTTCATTTTATTACAAAACTGCGTTACGGGTATTTTGGAAAATATGAAGACTGGAAAAAAGTTAAAGAAAAAACCACAGGTTATGATAATAAAATAATCTTAGAAAAAGTAAAAAATTCTCTTTTAAAAGTGAAGAACGGTGAAGCTATTTATGAACGAGATTCTGTTATTTTTGATAAAAAAGAATATTCTTGGCCATTATTAGCCTCCCTACTTCTAATTGCAGGAGAAAATGAAAATCAATTAAACTTGATAGATTTTGGTGGGTCGCTAGGTAGTACATATTTTCAAAATAAAGTTTTTTTTAAACATCTTAAGTCACTACATTGGAACATAGTAGAACAACCTAATTTTGTTTCTTGTGGGAAAAAATATTTTGAGGATGAATTTTTACATTTTTACAATGATATTGACGAGTGCTTAGCTAAAGAAAAACCTTCAGCTATTTTACTTTCTAGTGTAATTGAATACATAGAAAAACCATATGAATTATTAAAAAAAATTATTGATAGTAACTTTCAGTACATAATTTTAGATAGAATAAATTTTTCAGAAGACAACTCAGAATTTATAACCTTACAAAAAGTTCCACCTCAAATTTACACAGCTAGTTATCCATGTTGGTTTTTTAGTGAACAAAAATTTTTAAATTTTTTTTCTGGAAAATATGAATTATTAGCGGATTTTGTTGCTCTTGGAGGAAAAATTAAACAGAATAACATTAAAGGTTACTACAAAGGTTTTATATTTAAAATAAAAAAATAAATGCATATTTTTTGTACAATGTTCGATAAGAACTATCTTTATAAAGGTTTAACTTTATATTTTTCATTAGAGAAAAATTGCCCTGATTTCAATTTATGGGTTTTATGTATGGATAGCGAAACTCTTGAATTACTTAGAAAAATGAATTTGAGTAAAATTAAATTAATTACACTTGAAGAATTTGAAAATGAGAAATTAAAAAAAATAAAAAATCAAAGAACAGCTTCAGAATATTCTTGGACATGTGCGGCGAATCTTTGCTGGTTTATGTTAGATAAGATCAATGATCAAGATTTAATTACATATTTAGATGCGGATTTATATTTCTTTTCTAATCCACAAGATATTTTTAATGAAATTAAAAACTCTTCTATTGCTATTATTGAACATAAACTTAAAGGGTCTAAACTGGAATTAGAAAAATACGTAGGTAAATACAATGTTGGTTGGGTATCTTTTAGAAAAGATAAAGAAGGAATTAAAGCCTCAGAATGGTGGAAAGACAGGGTATTAGAATGGTGTTTTGCTTATTTTAAAAATGGAATGATTGGAGATCAACATTATTTAAATGATTGGACCGAAAGATTCGAAAATGTATGCGTAATTAAAAATGAAGGAGCTGATATTGCTCCATGGAATGTTAATAATTTAAGGATAACATTTAAAAATGAAAAAGTTTTTGTAGGAAATTCTCCACTTATTTTTTATCATTTTCATAATTTTTCCCTTATAAATAAAAATTCATATATTCCAGTAACAGCCTATAACATTCCAAACACAGCAAAAATCTATATATACAATAAGTACTTTAAAGAAATGAAAAAAACAATAGAATTTGTATCCGGTTTTGATCAAAATTTTAATTCCGGTTTTAGAGATAAATTTATTAAAGCATACATCGCACGGATTCTTTTTAGGAGTAGACTTTTTGAATATCTGTATATAAGATATAGTTGTTATAAATTAAAAAAAACTGCCAGCACAATATGAAAAACAGAATTTTAGTAACTGGAGGATTAGGTTTTATTGGCAGTTATTTTGTCGAATTAGCTTTATCTAAAGGATATTTCGTTATCAATGTAGACAAACAAACTTACGCATCAAGAAAAGATTTAGATTTTTCAAAATACGACAACTATGAGTATATAAATGATGATATTTGCACCTTGCATCATTTACCAACAAATATAGATTGGATTGTAAATTTTGCCGCAGAAACTCATGTAGATAATTCTATTTTATCTAACGATGTTTTTTTGCAATCAAATATAAAAGGTGTATATAACCTTCTTGAACTTATTCGTACTAGAGACCCAGGCGATCGACCTAGATTATTACAGATTTCAACAGATGAGGTGTACGGTGATATATTAAACGGAAGTAAAAATGAAGACTCTTGTTTGTTTCCATCTAATCCTTATTCTGCTACAAAATCAGCAGCGGAACAATTAATTTATGCTTGGGGCAGAACCTATGGAGTAAAATATATTATTTGTCGAAGTAGTAATAATTATGGATACGGACAACACGAAGAAAAATTGATACCTAGAACTATTGAATTAACTTTACAAAATAAAAAAATGACTGTTCACGGAAATGGTTCTTATAGTCGAGAATGGACATACGTTGGAGACAATTGCGAAGGCATATTAACAGCTATGGAAAAAGGAAAAGAAGGAGAAATATATAATATATCTTCATGTGAAATGATGACTAATTTAGAAATTGTTAAAAAAATATTGGTTACGATGGGTAAACCAGAAGATCATTACGTATTAACAGAAAATAGAGTTGGACAGGACATAAGATATAGCGTCAATCCAGAAAAATTAAAGAAACTTGGATGGCAACCAAAAATGAATCTGGAAGAATATTTACCAGAACTGATTAAAAAATACCAGAAGATAAATGAAAAATAATTTTTATGAAATCATAGATTTTCCCTTTCATTCATCTGAGAAAGGTTCTTTGGTAATGTTTCAAAACAAAAGTACAAAATCTGAAAACATTTTACCTTTTGATATTAAAAAGATTCTGGTTATCAAAGATATAAAAGAAAGCGATATTCGAGGAGAACACACTCACCACAAAACACGACAAATACTTTTTGTAATAAACGGATCTTGCACTGTAAAATTAGACAATGGAAAAGAAAAAGCTAGCGTATCTTTAGACGCCTTTAATAAAGGAATAGTTTTAGAACCATATGTTTGGCATACCATGGATAACTTTAAGTCAAATACTATTCTTTTGGTATTAGCAGATACCGAATATGATGAAAAAGACTATATACGGAATTATGATGATTTTTTAAGCTATATTAAATAAAGTTATGCCAATACATTTTATTGATTTAAAAAGAGAATGGCATTTTTTTGAGAAGAATTTTCTAGAAAGCTTTAAAAAATTTGGACGAAAAGGTATCTATGTTCTGGGACCAGAAGTTGAAAAATTTGAAAAAGATTTTGCTAATTATTGCAGTTATAAATATGCCGTTGGAGTTTCAACTGGACTAGATGCTCTAGAAATATGCTTACGTTCATTTGGAATCAAAGAAGGAGACGAAGTTATAACAGTTTCTAATTCAGCTGTTGCAACCAGTTTAGCCATCTCTAATGTAGGTGCCACACCTATTTTTTGTGATATAGGAGAAGATTTTTTAATAGATCCAAAACGAATTGAAAACCTAATAACAAAAAAGACTAAATGTATTTTACCAGTACATTTATTCGGAAAAATTTGTGATATGAAAAATATCAACCAAATAGCAAAAAAATACGGATTAGTAATCATTGAAGATGCTTGCCAGGCTCATGGTTCTCTTTTTTCAAAAGAATCTTCTTTAAACACAAAAGCTTTTAGTTTTTACCCTACAAAAAATCTCGGTGCTATTGGTGAAGGAGGAGCAATAGTAACCAATGAAAAAAGAGTTAGTGAATTTGCATCTTCTTACCGTAATTACGGACAACAAGGAAGATATAATCACACAATAAAAGGAATTAATGGAAGAATAGATCCCTTACAATGTTTGTTTATGAGTATTAAACTTAAAAAACTTAATTTATTTATAAAGAAAAGACAAAAAATAGCCTTGAATTATATTGAATCTCTCAGAGGGTGTCCTAACCTAATTATTAACAATTTTGATAAAACCTCTTCTTATCATTTATTTGTAATTAGAGTCACTGGTGGATTGAGAACGGAATTAATTAATTTTCTAAAAGAAAAGAAAATTGAAACATTAATTCACTACCCTACACTTATACACAACCAACCATGCTATAGAAATGAATACAAAAATGTTTCACTTACAATTTCTGAAAAATTTCAAGATGAGATCCTATCTTTACCTTGTAATCCATTCTTAACTCCAGAAGAACAAGCTGAAATAATTAATAAAATCAAAACTTTTTTATCTAAGTGATTTTATAACGGATTATCAATATTTACTGATGAAAAAAATAATTAAAAAAACAATTCGTCTTATTCTATCCCCTTTTATATTAAAAGATTATTTTGTTTACAAAAAAATTGATAAAGAAAAAAGATTTAAAATTAATTTAAAAGATTTTTACCCTCAAATAAAAGATAAAACAATAAAAACAGGTTTTGATACGCATTACGTATATCACACCTCTTGGGCAGCACGAAAAGTTAAAGAAATAAACCCGATCAAGCATATAGATATTTCATCAAGCTTATACTTCTGCGGAATCGTTTCCGCATTTGTACCTGTGGATTTTTATGATTACCGTCCTGCAGATTTAAAACTAAGCAACCTACAAAGTAAGGAAGGGGATCTTCATAACCTCCCTTTTGAATCAAATACTATAAAATCTATCTCATGCATGCACACCATTGAGCACATTGGTCTTGGTAGATATGGAGATCCAATAGATTCAAACGGTGATATAAAAGCTATCAATGAATTAAAACGCGTTGTAGTCAAAGACGGCTCTCTTTTATTTGTAACCCCTGTAGGAAAACCAAAAATAGAATTCAACGCTCATCGAATTTATTCTTATGAACAAATAGTTTCGTATTTTGATGGATTTGAATTAAAAGAATTTACTCTTATTACTGATAAAGGTGATTTTATTGAAAATGCTGACAAAAATTTAGTGAAAGAACAAAAATATGGATGCGGATGTTTTTGGTTTGTAAAAAAAAAGTGATAAAAATAAAACTTAAAGGGGGGCTTGGAAATCAAATGTTTCAATATGCTTATGGCAGAAAATTAATTCTGCTAGATAAAAAAGATGTTGTCTTTGATATATCTTTTTTTGGAGACGCAAGAGAATCAATAGATACGAACCGACCTTTTTTATTAGATAAATTCATCATAAATAATTCAATAAAATTTGAAAATATAAAAGAAAATTTTTTTCAAAAAATAGTAAAAAAAATAATTTCAAATATTACTGGTGAATACGGCTTCTATCAAAATGAAAAATATTTTAAAGATATTGAAGATGTTATTCGAAAAGAATTTACTCTAAAAGATCAACTATCTGGGGTATCTAAAAAAGCCGAGGTTGAAATTTCTAATTCTAAAAACTCTGTTTCAATTCATATTAGACGAGGAGATTATGTAACTGATAAAAATACCAATATTCATCATGGAACTTGTGGATTGGATTACTACCAAAATGCAATAAAATATATTCTTGATGTGGTTGAATCCCCTACTTTTTTTATTTTTTCTGATGATATCGAATGGGTAAAAGAAAATTTAAAGATAGAAAATTGTGTTTATGTTTCTAATCCTGAAATAAAAGACTACGAAGAGCTTATTTTAATGAGTAAATGCAGGCATAATATTATTGCAAATTCTTCTTTTTCTTGGTGGGGCGCATGGCTTAATAAAACTAGTGATAAAATTATTGTCGCGCCTAAACAATGGCTTGCGAACAAAACAGCTAACGAGCTAGATATTCTTCCTTCATCATGGATACAAATATGACACCGAAAGTAAGTATTCAAATGTGCACATACAACCGGGCACATTTTATAAAACAGGCAATCAAAAGCATACTTGCTCAAAATTTTTCAGATTGGGAGCTTATCATTCTAGATGATTCTTCGACAGACAATACCAAAGAAATAATCACCCCGTTTCTTTCTGATGCAAGGATCAGATATATAAGAAATGAATTGAATCTAGGAATTACCAAAAACAGAAACAAAATATTATCTGTTTCAAGAGGAGAATATATTGCAGTACTTGATAGTGATGATTTTTGGATCAATTCTTCCAAACTAGAAAAACAAGTTGAATTTTTGGAGCAAAATACAAAGTACGCTTTAGTTGGAACAAATATGCAAATAGTAGATGAAGAAGGTCATCCAACAAATAAAATTTATTATGCCGAAAATGATAAAAACATAAGATCGAGGATACTTATTAAAAATCAATTTTGTCACTCAAGCGTTTTATATAGAAAAAATAATTTCACATATGACGAATCTTTGTCTATTTGGGAAGATTACGACTTGTGGTTAAGAATTGGTCTAGAAAATAAGTTTGCCAACTTACCTATATTTGGTGTTGCATATAGGAGACATTCAACTCAAAGCGATTCACAAAAACGCAAAGAATCCTTGAAATCTCTTGACGGAATAATTAAAAAGTACAAAAACAATTATCCAAATTATTTTTTAGCTTATTTTGTTCAGATCATTAGAAAGTTTAGAGGTTAAAATAATATTTTGTTATTATTGACTTTGTTTTAATATACATTGTCATGACCTCCAACATCCTCTAAAACAATTTCTTGTTTTGAGACATACTCGAAGATCACTCTAATTTTATAGTTTATTGAAAAACCTAAAGAACCTTTTAGAACTCCTTTGAGTTTATGAACTTTCAACCTTTGATGATTTTTTTCATCTTTTAATAGTTCAATTTTTTCCTGTATTTCATCAATCAAAGAATCTTCTAATTTAGAAACTTTTCGAAGAAAGGATCTAGAATATTTTATATCTAACATTTTATTTTCTCGCGTGTTTAGATTCTTGTTTTCTAAATTCTTTTACCAAATCTTTAAGATTACCTGAAAGGACTTTTCCCTCCTCAATTTCTCTGCGAGATTGCAAGACAGAAGTAATTACTTCATCCTCTGCATATTTTCTTAAAGCATAGCGAACAACTTCAGCTTTTGTTTCTGCCTCTCCGCTTTCAATCATTCTATTTATAAAATCTTCAAGATTTTGTGGTATTGGTACTGATATTGTAGTCATTTTTAAGTATATTGTCTTATAATATTACATCATCATACTATCATATAATCTTTTTAAAGACAATATATGCAATTTAACGAATATTTACTAACTCAATTTTAGTCTGATATAATAGACAAATCACCACGAAAAGTCCCTTATTGGGTTTTGTCCCAGTAGGGTCCTTTTTTTAATTTAAAAAAGTTAGGGAAACGACTTCTCAAGAGGACGTCATTACCCAAAGCTTACTGGATTCCCGTTTTCACGGGAATGACAGAACAAAAACTTATTGATTCAAGAGTAAATTTGTCACTTCGTAGACATCCCCTGCTCCCATTACAAGGATTACATCATCCTTATTTCCATATTCAAAAGCTTTTTTTGATGCGTCGGAAAAATCTTTTGCCATTTCAATATTTTTTGAATTCTCTGTGATTATATTTTCAGATGAAATAGTTGGATCAAATTCTTCACGGGCTGGATAGATCGGAAGCAAAATTGTTTTGTCTGCTCCCTCAAAAGCTTTTTGAAAATCTGCCAAAAGTAATTTTGTACGGGAAAAAAGATGAGGTTGGAAAACGACAATAATTTTTGAATCAGGAAAAGCTTCTTTAGTTCCAGCAATTGTAGCTTTTATTTCTGCTGGATGATGACCGTAGTCGTCGTATACTTTTGCACCTTTTGCAGTTTCTCCTTTGTATTCGAAACGTCGCCAAGTACCTGAAAATTCTTTTATTGATTTCAGTGCTACTTCTTTTGGAATACCGATGAAATCTGCGATCGCTAAAGCCACTGATGCATCTTTTCTATTATGCTCTCCTGGAATCTTAAGTTCCAAATTTTTATCAAAATATTTTTCACTGTCA
>Ga0172379_10003224_pt1 | contig 26497 bp, 38 predicted proteins | sample GrowelOW334metaG_FD_119756 | JGI IMG/M metagenome (GOLD analysis project Ga0172379, IMG submission 119756) | Groundwater microbial communities from an aquifer near a municipal landfill in Southern Ontario, Canada - Groundwater well OW334 metaG | ecosystem: Environmental > Aquatic > Deep...
GAACATCACCTCGGCCTTATTGTCCTCGACTACCTCCAGCTGATGCAGGGTACTACGGGCACTGATAATCGCGTGCAAGAAATCAGCGAAATAACGCGCTCATTAAAAGCCATCGCCCGCGAACTTAACGTCCCAGTCCTGGCTCTCTCCCAGCTATCCCGCGCGGTGGAATCCCGGCAGCCGCCCATCCCAAAACTGGCCGACTTGCGTGACTCTGGCTCCATCGAGCAGGACGCGGACGTGGTCATGTTCATCTACCGTGAATCAGTATACAAGAAAGACCTGGATCCGGCCCGGAAAAATATCGCCGAAATCCATATCGCCAAACACCGCAACGGCCCGACCGGCGTGGTGCAGCTGTACTTCGATGAAAATAAGGTAAGTTTCAAAAACCTGGAACGCAAATCAGACAACGAGCCCTCATTTTAACCATTCCCATGTTCGATAAGATCAAACAACTGAAAGAATTACGAGACCAGGCCAAGCAGATGAAGGAGATGCTCAGCCAGGAGTCAGTCGTCGGCGAGGGCGGCAGCGGGAAAGTCACCATCGTCATGGACGGCAACCAGGAAGTGCTGTCAGCCAGTGTCGATCCGTCCCTGTTCCAGACCGAGTCCAAGGAAAAGCTGGAACAATACATCCGAGAAGCAACTAATGACGCGATAAAAAAAGTCCAACGGGTCATGGCCCAAAAGATGCAAAGCATGCCGGGCTTTAACCTGCCAGGTATGTAACCATGAATACCTACCCCGACCCAATAAAAAAGCTGGTCGACCTGCTGACAAAACTCCCCGGTCTTGGGCCGAAATCAGCCGAGCGGATTGTGTTCCACCTGCTCAAAGACAATGGTGAATTCAGCGCCAGCCTGACCAAAACGGTGGCTGAGCTGAAAAAATCCGTCGTTACCTGCCAGCGTTGCTATAACATCTCTGCTACAAATCCCTGCCCGCTGTGCTCCGACCAGACGCGGGATCAGGGTACTCTTTGCGTGGTGGCCGGACCGCCTGACGTACTGGCAATCGAAAAAACCGGAGAATTCCATGGTGTCTACCACGTACTCGGCGGAGTACTGAACCCCGTCGAAAACGTGACCCCCGACCAATTGACCATCAAACAACTCATCAACCGGATCGAACGTCCATCTCCAAAAATCAAGGAAGTAATTATCGCCACCAACCCAGACCTCGAAGGGGAATCGACCGCCATGTACCTCGCTCGCCAACTCAAAAATACCCCCGTCCGGGTGACCCGCCTGGCCAAAGGCCTGCCGATGGGCTCCGATCTCGAATACGCCGACGAAATCACCATAACCAGCGCGCTCAAAGGCCGACAGGCGGTCTAACATACAAAAAAACACGTAACAGTTTATTACGTGATTTTTTATGTATCCTAAATGGTAATTTTGTCGATTTTGACGGTCGTATAGTTCTGGCGGTGTCCGCGAGTGCGGCGGTAGCGTACCTTATTATGGAACTTGACTACCATAACTTTTTTAGCTTTCATCTGTCCGGCGACAGTTGCTGTTACTGACGCGCCCTTCACCAGCGGGTCACCAAGTTTATTCACCTGCCCGTCAGAAACGAGTTGCACTTTGTCAAAAGTAACCTTCGTATTTGGTTTAGCGTCAAGCTTTTCGACCCGGAGCGTCGCTCCTTCGGTCGCTTTGTATTGCTTTCCACCGGTGGAAATGATGGCGAATTTCATAGTATCCGTAATAAAAAAATATCAATTAATCATGCGTGCTGGTAGTGTATCAGACTGCCTATTTCTTGTCAAAGTCTATTACTACCGCATCACCGACAGCAAGCCTCCGATTGAGGGAGGTTCCGCCGATGATTTCCAAAACATAGTCAGCGTCGACTTTTGGGTCGACGGATAGCTCGCCAGGCTTTGCCGATGGGGCAATAAATACGACTTTATTGTTATTGATCCATATGATATCGAGACTGATCAGGGTGTCCTGCATGGTGAATACATACCGTCCCGCAGCGGGGAAGATGAATAGCATGCCTTTGTCGGCATCGAGATATGAACGTTTTGACAATCCCTTTGCCCTGGCGGCATCCGTTTTCGCCAACTCCACCTTGAAGGCGGCCCCCCTGATCGTAACGACTCCCGTCTCTTTTACCACCGTCTTGAGATAGTACGGCATTTCATCAGAAATACGGCTGCCTCCAGAAAACCAAAAAATAACTCCAAATACAATAGCTACGAAAAGAATGATTATTGTACTTTTACTGATCATACCATTATGAATTAGGGGATATTTTTGTCCGATACCGCCGGACCACGGTCAACCCCAATAGTACCATGACGCCGACGAGAACGAACAGGGCGATAAGTTTTTGGCGTGTCCCGGAAAAAAGCGCTACTGCGCCAAACCCCAGACTTATCGTATAAAGCAGTAGTACCGCGCCACGGTGCGATACGCCGATATCCAGCAGACGGAAATGCAGATGCTTGCGGTCGGCCGTGGAAAAGGGGGATTTCTTCTCAATAAAAAGCCTTCTGACAATCACCCAGGCTACGTCCAAGATGGGGACCCCCATGATCAACAGGGCTGTGGCGATTTTGGCGCCTGATATGATTGAAAGAGTACCAAGCATAAACCCGACAAACAGACTGCCTCCTTCCCCCAAGAAAATTTTTGCCGGATGGAAATTAAACAGCAAAAAACCCAGACAGGCGCCTGCGAATATTGAAGCCAACAGGGCCGTTTCCGGCTGGGCTACATCCTTACCCAGGCTCAAGAAAAAAAGAATGATCGAGCCGATCACTCCGATCCCGGACACCAGTCCATCCAGCCCGTCCAGAAATTTCGTCGTGTACATCATGCCCATTAGCCAGGCAAACGCAAACAAGTCCGCCCACAGGGTCACATAATACGGAACTCCATTCATTGAAAACATGCTCCAAGTAACGCTGTCGAGACGAATAACCCCGCCAAAAGGATTGGTGATGTAGGTAACACCGATACCGGCACCTACGACCGCAAGGCAAGCCAATACTGGCCAGACAATCTGCCGACCCGGCTTCAAATGAAAACGGTCATCCATATATCCGCCCACCATCAGCATCAAGCCGGCCAGCCCTATCCCTACTAAATACTTTGGCAGCAAATATCCGCCGAGTAATCGGTTGGAAAATACGGCGTACCCAAGCGTGACCAGGCAAGCAGCCAAAAAAATCGCTACCCCGCCAAGCAAAGGGATGGGCTGTGACTGAACTTTCCGTTCTGGGGCCACATCAGGCCGGTCCACGATATTGCGGCGTATCGCCCATTTCCTCACAATCATCGTCAAGAGTACCGAAGCTACCGCAGTGGATAAAAACGGGACGATATACGATTGTACATTCAAAGAATTATCCATGTCGTTTATCAAGAAATGTCTGAAGAATCATTGAAGCGGCCGTTTGGTCAATGGTTTGCCGTGTTTTCTTTACCGACCAGCCCGCTTGCTTTTTGATGCTGCTGGCCAAAGCGGTCGTAAAACGTTCATCCTCATAGTCGATCCTGATCCCAGTTATGCGGGATAATCGATCAGCCCATTCCTTGACGACCGTTGCTTTCTCGCCCATTTTTCCGTGCTGGTCCAACGGCAACCCTACCACGATCGATTCAACACCTTCCTTTTTGCAGATGCCGCCAATAATTGCCATACTCTCTTCGGACCCGACATTTTGTACAGTCTGAAATGGAAATACAAACTGGCCGTCATCACTGGACAAAGCCAACCCGATCCTGGTCTCGCCGAAATCGATGCCTAATATTTTACCCATACAATGAATTATTCTTGGGTGAGTATACGATGGCCTGTTTCGGTCACGGCAATCGTATGTTCAAAATGGGCGGAATAAGCCCCATCGCTGGTCACGATCGTCCAACCGTCTGATAACGTAATCACGCCATCGCCGCCGATATTCACCATTGGCTCAATGGCAATGACCATCCCGGCGCTTAACCGTAAACCGCGTCCGGGCTTGCCAAAATTCGGTATCTTCGGCTCCTCATGTACGGCGTAACCGACACCATGGCCGACCAGGCTCTTGACGACCGAGAAGCCAAACGACTCGGCATACTGCTGTACCGTGTGTCCGATATCACCGAGTGCCACTCCCGGCTTTACAAGGGCAATAGCCCTATCCAAAGATTTTTTAGTGACTTCAATTAATTTTTTTGCTTCAGGGGAAACTTTCCCGACTCCCACGGTCACGGCCATATCGGTAAAAAGCCCCTGGTATTCCAAACCGATATCGACTCCCACAACGTCCCCTTCTTTTATTTTCCTTTTTGTCGAAGGAATGCCATGGACCACACCCTCATTGATGGAGATACAGGCAGAAGCCGGGTAATCATTGTACCCCTTAAAAGACGGCTGACCGCCTGATTCGGCAATCAAGTGCTCAGTCAATTCATCCAGGGTGGCCGTGCTGATACCGGGCCGCACAGCAGACGCGACCTGGTGCACCACGTGCGCCAGTCTTTTGCCGCCCTCTATCAGTTTGGCGATATCCTCTGCATTCTTTATCCTAATCATGTGCTGAAAATAGTTTCAAAATATTCTTAAACACAGCCTTCACCGGCGGTTCACCGTCAACTCTCACTAATATGCCCATTTTTTTATAATACAGTATTACCGGTTTCGTAAGTCTGGTATAGCTGGCCAGTCTTCTGGCAATTGCCTGCGGCTTGTCATCTTCCCGCTGGATTATCTGGCCGCCGCATGATGGGCATACGGTTCCTTTCAGTGGGACATTAACACCAGCAATGAATATCCGATTGCACTCCACGCAGGTTCGCCGCAATGAGAGGCGCCTGACCGTCGTAGCGCGGGAGATAGGCATATCGATAACCGTCGTTAGCCGCCGCCCAAATTTATTAAACAATCGGGTCAAGGCCCTGGCCTGGGTAATAGTGCGCGGGAAACCGTCAAACACAATCCCCTGAGTTTTTTTTACCCGACGCAGCGCCTTCTCCAAAATCCGGATAACCAGCGCATCCGGAATCAACGAGCCCTTTGTATTGACCAGGTAATGAATCCGCCTGCCGAGCGCAGTTTGTCCCTTGGCCATGCTCCGGAAGATTTTCCCGGTTTCAATATGCGCCAGCTTGAATCTGCCTGCCAGCAAACTGGCCTGCGTGCCTTTTCCAGATCCCTGCGGACCCAAAATGAGAATATTCCGTATAGGCGTGGACATAGGTTAGACGCTTACCTGCTTGATAATACTGTTCACCTGCCTGTCCAGATCATCCAGCGTACCGGTATTCACAACCGTATAATCAGCCATAGCAATAGGTCCGGCCTTCTCTATCTTTTCAATCTCAGCAATATCCCGGCTTTGCGCTTCAGTCCGGGAAAAAGACCGGTACTTCATCTTAGGGTCATCCTTATATTTCGACCGCCGGTCCTCCAACCGGGCATATCTTGTCTCCGGTGGTGCGTACACAGCCACGACAATCAGGCTTGAGCCGAATTTTTCCTTGAGCACCTTATACTCAGACCAACTGTACAGGCCGTCGGCCAGGACATCATCCCCGTCAGCGAGCAGCTCATCGATCTTTGGAATATTCAGAATCGCGAAAGCAGCCATCCCGTGCTTGGCACGGAATTCTTCTCGGATCGGACGCTCATTTTCCTCCTTTGGTTCAAGCCCCCGCCGCTTGACTTCATCAAGCGTTATCTGGCCAAAGCGCAGATACGAATACCCGCTGGCGACAAACCGGTCAGCCACTTCGCTCTTCCCGGCACCGCACATGCCGACTAAAGCGATTATTTTATGTTGTTTATTCATATGGTTCCATTATACCGTATTTTTATCATAATAAAAAATCAGGAAGAAGGCCATTCTCCCGCGACGCTCCCATCGGTCAACGAATTGAACGTCGTTAAAACCCCTCGTAATTCCTCATGACCAGCTGGGACTCGATCTGCTTGACCGTCTCGATAACAACGCTAACCACGATCAGTAAACTCGTACCGCCGACGACTAGCGAAGTTGAATTGGTCATTGATTGGACGATGTTCGGCAGGATCGCGATAATGCCGAGAAACAAGGCACCGCCTAAAATGATGCGGTTAGACACGTAACCGAGAAAGTCAGACGTGGGTGTCCCTGGCCTGATGCCGGGAATGAAGCCGCCCTGCTTTTGCAAATTTTCCGAAATCTGCGTCGGATGGAAAATGACTGCCGTATAAAAATACGTGAACGCCACCACCATGACGAAATACATGATGGCATAAAATAACTGGTTTTGGAAAAAATCTATCACCCATTGACTGACAGAGGCGACCATCGCGGACGAAGAACTGACAAAAAATTGGGCGATCATGGGCGGGAACAAGATGATAGAAACGGCAAAAATGATCGGTATCACACCCGCTTGGTTGATCTTGAGCGGCAAAAATGTGTTAACGCCGCCGTACGTACGATTGCCGCGTATACGCTTGGCATAGGAAACGGGGATATTCCGCTGGCCCTCAGTGATGTACACAATGCCCGCGACCGTGATCAGTCCAATGACAGCGAAGATGATCAGCCCGCCGATTTTCGTGATATCAAAAGTGGCGAATGTCTGTTGAACCGTAGTGGGTACACGGGCGACGATACCGGCAAAAATCAGCAGTGAAATACCGTTACCGATGTGCTTTTCGGAAATCAATTCACCGATCCACATCAGGAACATCGTGCCGGCGGTAATCACGATGAGCGTAGTCACCAGTTGCATGATGCCCATCGAGTCGACGATTCCCTGGCCAGATTGATTTAAAAACTTAATCATGGCAAAAGCCTGCATCATCGCCAATGGCACCGTTAGGATGCGTTGGTATTGGTTAATCTTCTCACGGCCAGCTTCTCCTTCTTTCTGCATTTCTTCAAGTTTCGGAATGACCATGGTCAATAATTGGAAAATGATCGACGCCGTGATGTATGGCGCGACACCCATCATGACGAGGGAAAAATTTTCCATGCCGCCACCAGAAAAAATGCTCAACAGGCCGAGTATCTGGTTGGATTGGAAAAGGTTCTTCAAACTCTCAATATTGACCCCGGGAATCGGGATGTGGGCAGCCACACGAAAAATCAAAAGCATCGCCAGGACAAACAGTATTTTGTTCCGGAGTTCCTTTACCTTCCAGATTTGGCTAATCTTCTCCCACATGGCTATAGTATATGCCTAATTAAGCCTTTTGTTTATCCTCAGGTTTTGCGACCACTGACGTAATAGCCTGGCCGCCGGCTTTGATGATGGCTTCTTTTGCCGACTTGGAGAAAGCTTCGGCAGTCACGAACAGCTTCTTCTTTACCGCCCCGGTACCGAGGATTTTCACCGACTGCTTCCTGTCCCCGATCAACCCAGCGTTGACGAGCCGTTCTTTATTGATGACAGAACCTGCTTCAAATATTTTTTCCAGCTGCCCGACATTGATCGGGACATGTCGCGGGAAAAAAGAAGTGAAGCCCCTGGACTTGGGGAGCTGCTGTAAAAACATCTTTAACCCGCGGCGATACAAGTTTTTTCGTCCACCGGAGCGAGACCGCTGGCCTTTGGACCCCTTGCCGGCTGTCGTCCCATGACCTGAAGCGTCACCGCGTCCGACTACTTTCCGTTTTTTAGTCGGATAGGCCTTTAAATTGGATAAATGTAATGCCATAGTTATTTGGTTGATTTTAGGTTCCTAATTTTCGCGATCTCATTCAATTTCTCCAAGGCCCCCAGGGTAGCCATCACGTTATTGACCTTGTTCTTTGAACCAAGCATCTTTGAAACGACATTCTTAACGCCGGCCAATTCCAGTACTGCGCGCACCGCACCGCCGGCGATGACGCCAGACCCGACCGGTGCCGGTTTCAGCATGACTACGGCCGCGCCGAATTTGTTTCTGACTTTACACGGGACCGTGTCATTGATGGTCGTGACGTTAATCAGGTTCTTTTTGGCGGACGCGACTGCCTTGTTGATGGCCAGTGACACATCGGCACCCTTTTTCAAACCCATGCCAACCCGTCCCTTGTGGTCGCCAATGACGACGCAAGCACGGAAATTCATCCGCTTGCCGCCGGCCATGACGCGGGTTACCCGGGCAATGTCGATCATTTTCTGGTCGAATTCGTCATCGCGTTCCTTCCGATCGCCCCGATGCCGTCCTCTTTGTTTGCCTTGTTTTTGGTCTATCATAAATGTCCGATAATGTTAAAATTTCAAGCCGCCATCCCGCATGCCCTCTGCTACTGCCGCCACCCGACCATGATACCGGTACCCGCGACGATCAAAAACGATCGTAGAAATTTTCGATGCCAGCGCCTTTTCCGCCACCGCTTTTCCCAAAGCCTTGCTATGATCGACTTTTTTCTGTCCCTGGGCCGCCTTGATAGCCGTATCATCTACCGACAGAAGCGTTTTACCCAAGTCGTCATTTATCAGCTGTACATAGGTATGGCGGAGACTACGGAAAATTGATGCCCGTGGCTTATCAGCGGTCCCGTGGATTTTTGCGCGGACCCGACGGCTACGGACGATTCTCTTATTTCGTTTGGCCTGTTGTGTGTTATGCATATGCTTGTTCGGATTATCCGGCTCCGGCAGTCTTAACGACTTTACCGGCTTTCCGGCGGATTACCTCTCCGGAATATTTAATCCCCTTGCCCTTGTATGGTTCGGGTTTTTTAATGTCACGTATCTGGGCGGCGACTTGGCCGACCAACTGCTTGTCGATCCCGGTAACGGTAATAGTATTCTTCTCAACCTTAATTTCGATTCCTTCGGGAAACTTGTATTCCACCGGGTGGGAAAAACCGACATTGAGATTCAGCGAACGGCCGGCGACTGCGGCACGGAAACCTACCCCGGTAATTTCCAATTTTTTCGAAAAACCGTTCGTGACTCCCAGTACGGCATTATTCAACAAGACTCGAGACAGGCCCCATAGCGAGCGCCCCTGCTTTTCGTCAACCCGGGCGACAGTAACGTTGAGCTGCCCCTCTGCCTGTGCCACAGCGACCCATGGGTGCAATTCGACAGTCATGGTGCCTTTTGGCCCCTTGATGGTGACGACTTGCCCGGCAATCTTGGCTTCAACCCCGGTCGGTACACTGATTGGTTTTTTACCTATTCGTGGCATATAAAAATTCTTTTCTTGGCATTAATAAATTACGCACATGACTTCCCCGCCCAATTTCTGACGTTTCGCCTCTGAGTTGGTCATAAGCCCGCGGGACGTAGAAATGATCTGGATGCCTAAGCTTGGCAATACGCGGGGAATAGTCCTGGCCGGCTGGTAAATGCGCCGCCCCGGCTTGCTGACCCGATCCAGCCCCTGAATGACCGAAGCTCCATCTTGATATTTCAGGATGAGGCGGATCACTGGCCGGTTGGTCTGTGAGTCCTTGGATTGTTCTGCTTTCTTGATAAAATGTTCACGCTCTAATAATTGGGCGATATGCCATTTAACTTTTGAGGCCGGCAAAACGACTTCCGCTTTTTTGAGCGTTACCGCGTTACGAATCCTGGTGAGCATGTCGGAAATTGGATCTGTCATACGTTATGCGAAAATTATGTGTCAATTATTATGTTACCAACTAGCCTTACGAATTCCGGGAATCTCTCCGTTATTAGCCAATTCTCGGAAGCAAATCCGGCAAAGATGGAAATCTCTCATATAGCCGCGATTGCGGCCGCATCGCCAACAGCGATGCACTGTCCGAGTGGAATATTTCGGCTTCATCTTTGATTTTGCGATTTTTGAAGCTTTCGCCATATGTTGAAATTAATTCTTCTTGAATGGGAAACCCAGCAACGTAAACAGTTCCAAGCCCTCTTCTTTTGATTTCGCATTGGTGGTCAGGCACACTTCCAGTCCATGAATGCGCTCCACTTCATCCGATCTGATCTCGGGGAATACGATATGCTCCTTGAAACCGATGGTCAGGTTGCCGTGCTCATCGACGCCCTTGGGATTCACTCCCTGAAAATCCCGTACCCGGGCCAGGGCGACATTCATGAGCTTGTCGACAAAATCATACATCCGATTGCCCCGGAGAGTCACCATGACGCCGACGGTCATACCCTGACGGATCTTGAAGGCGGAAATGGATTTTTTCGCGCGGGCCAGCATTGGTTTTTGTCCGGAAATTCTGGTGAGCGTATTAACTACCGCATCAATAAATTTATCGTCTTTCAGCGACTTGCCGACGCCGCTATTCAGCACAACTTTTGTCAGACGTGGCACGGCCATCACATTTTTATACCCGAAACGCTTCTCCATCGCGGGCACCACTAGTTTGAAATATTTTGCTTTTAATCGAGGTATCATAGTAGTTATATGTTCTGCTTACATTTGCGGCAAATCCTGATTTTTTTGCCGTCTTTTGAGCGTGTAAATCCGACTTTCACCGGCTTATTGCATTTACTGCAAAATAACAGGACGTTTGACGCGTGGACCGGCGCGTTATACCGGACAACCTGCCCCTTCTCACCCATTTTCTTGGGGCGGACATTTTTAGCCATCATATTCATGCCCTCGACGACGACTTTATTTGACTGAGGGAATGTCTGGAGGACCTTCCCCTTCTTGCCGCGGTCTTTACCGGTTATTATTTGGACTGTGTCGTTTTTCTTGAGATACATATGCGTTAGAGTACTTCAGGGGCTAATGAAATAATTTTTGCAAATCCTTTATTCCTCAATTCACGGGCGACTGGCCCAAAGATCCGGGTGCCGCGCGGTTCTTTTGTCTTTGTGTCAATCATGACTGCGGCATTATCATCAAAACGGATATAGGAACCATCGGGACGGCGGTATTCTTTTCTCTGACGGACAATAACCATATGCGCCACCTCTCCCTTTTTAACCATGGCATGCGGGACCGCTTCCTTGACGCTGACCGTCACGATGTCGCCGAGCTGGGCGTACCGTTTCTTATACCCGCCCAATACCCTAATGACCATCACGCGCCGGGCGCCTGTGTTATCCGCAATAGTCATTGTTGAACGTGGCTGAATCATATGTGTATGCGAGAGTTAGGAAATCTTTTTTACGACGCGCCAGCGCTTGTCCCGGCTCATCGGGCGAGTCTCTTCGATGATGACAACGTCGCCGACGTGGTATTCATTCTTTTCATCATGCGCTTTGAAAGTATTTCTGACGGTGTACTGTTTGAGATACTTAGGATGCTTTTTGACGCGTTCCACCCTGACCACGACAGTCTTGTCCATCTTATCCTTGGTTATCACCCCTTGAAGTTGTCGTTTCGTTGTAGCTGCCATATATTATTTTTTTACTTGCTGGTGATATTCTTTAACTTTACCCTTCTCCTTCAAAATAGTCAGTAGGCGTGCGATCAAATGGCGCGCTTCTCTCAGCTCCCTGACATCCTTGTGTTGCTTGGTGCTGACTTTGAACCGCAATTCTCTCAACTGTTCCTGCTGCACTTTCAGGAGCTTCTTCAGTTCATCTTCGCTTTTTTGCCGTAATTCCTTGATTTCCATATTTAAATATCCTTACTCATGAATTTTGTAGTCACCGAAAGTTTATGTGATGCGAGCCGCAATGCTTCCTGGGCGACCGACCGGTCAACTCCGTCCATCTCGAACAAGATCATGCCCGGTTTCACGACAGCCACATAATGGTCGACATTGCCTTTGCCGCCGCCCATGGGCGATTCGTTGCCGTGGAGAGTCACTGGTTTATCAGGAAATATTCGGATCCACACTTTTCCGCCCTTATGCAGGAAACGCGTAACCGCACGCCTGGCCGCCTCGATCTGCCGGGAAGATACCCAGCCATTTTGGAGCGCTTTCAGTCCATAGCTGCCGAAATCCAGGTTATTTTTGGAATATGACGTTCCATAAATCCTACCTTTGTGCCACTTCCGGTGTTTAACTTTTTTCGGAATTAACATATATTATCCCTTCTGTTCTTCGGTGGTTTTATTAAATACCATGCCGCGGTTGATCCAGACTTTCACCCCGACGGCCCCATACGTTGTAAACGCGGCTCCCCTGGCATAATCAATATCAGCCCGCAACGTATGCAATGGGACGCTGCCCTGACCAAATTTTTCTGTTCTGGCAATTTCCGCACCGTTGAGACGTCCGGCAATGATGATTTTCACACCTTTTGCGCCAGCCTGCGAAACCTGTTCAATTGACCGTTTTGCGGCACGGCGGAACGGGATGCGCTTTTCCAGCTGTTCAATAATCCCCTGACACACCAGTTGGGCACTCAAATATATCTTTTCGACCTCGTGAATATTCAAAGTCAAGTTCTTCTTCTTTTCCATGAATTTCTTTTTGATCTCTTTTTTGAGATCCTCGGCGCCCTGGCCGCCGCGTCCGATCACCACGCCCGGCTTGGCGGTAAAAATATTCACGGCTAACTCAGCCCCGGAACGCTCAATTTCAACTTTGGCCACGCTTGCCTCACGGAGTTTGCGGTAGAGAAATTTTCGGATCCTGATGTCCTGCTCCAAGAACTTGGCGTAGTCCTTTTTGGCAAACCATTTGGATTTCCACCCGATATTTACCCCTAACCGGAAAGCTGTTGGATGTACTTTTTGTCCCATAGTCTTATCGTTCCCCTAAGCGTCTTGAAAACTTATCTTTAATGTTTTTTAGATTGATCAATGGCTTCTTCTCGCCTGTTCCCGTCTCTTCAGCCGAAGGCCTGCCTTTCGCCTCATGTTTAATATCATCAAAACCCACTACTGGCTGAGCAGCCTTAACTTTTGCATCTACAGCCTTGGATACTTTCTGCACTTTTTTACCCTTTCCTTTTCCCGCTATGACCCGTTCGTCCAAAATGATGGTGATATGGCTTGATTTTTTCAATATCGGGGCGGCCCGTCCGAAGGCACGAGGTTTCCATCGTTTCAGGCTGGGACCCATATCGACAAAAGCTTTTTTTACAAACAGGGTTTCTTTCTTTATTTGGAAATTATTTTCAGCATTGGCAACAGCCGATTTGAGCAATTTCAGCACAGGGCGGACAGCTTCTTTCTGGAGGTACATCAGGCGGTGTTCGGCCTCATCAATAGCATAGCCGCGGATCACATCCACCACCAGCCGCACTTTGCGGGGTGACATTCGTAAAAATCTTAGTCTGGCTCTTACTTCCATACAAATTGATATAGATTATTTAGCCGGTGGCGTAGCCTTGCCTGCTTCCGGGGCTGCAGTCTGAGCTTTTTGCAACTCAGCTTTTTGGGCCAATGCTGCGGCCGCTTCCTCATCGCGCTGCATGCGTCCGCCGTGTTTCACAAACTTCCTGGTCTGAGAAAATTCCCCTAACCGGTGGCCGACCATGTTCTCGACTGCATAGACGGTGACATGATCGCGGCCGTTATGGACGCCAAATGTAAATCCGACCATCTCCGGCGTGATGACAGAATCACGTGACCACGTCTTGATGACGGTCCGGTCGCCGGCTTTGAGTTTTGAGATTTTTTTGAGGAGGTTTAGGTCAGTAAACGGACCTTTTTTGAGACTTCGTGACATAATAAATGGTTGGTAAGATAAATTATTTTCTGCGATGGACGATCAGTGCGTCGGAATATTTTCCTGCTTTACGGGTTTTGACGCCCAACGCCGGTTTGCCCCACGGGGTCTTCGGATGCTTCAAACCGATCGGATTGTGGCCTTCGCCGCCGCCATGCGGATGATCGACCGGATTCATGGCCTTGCCGCGGACAGTCGGCTTGATCCCGCGCCATCGGGTCCTGCCTGCTTTACCTAAGCGGATATTTTCATGGTCTGTATTTGAAACCTGGCCAATAGTGGCTAGGCATGCCGCATTAAAAATACGAATCTCACCAGAGGGCAGCTTCAGCTGGGCGGTACCGCCCTCGACTGCCTGGACAATAGCACCAGAACCGGCTGAACGGACGATAGTCCCTGATGTGCCGGGGAACAACTCGACATCATGGACGGTGATTCCGACCGGTAGATTGCCGAGCGGCGAACGATGCCCGGTCTTGATCTCAGACTTTTCTTTTGACGTCACCACCGAATCGCCAACCTTCAGACCATTCGGAGCAATGATATAACTTTTATCTCCGTTTGCATACTGTATCAGGGCCAGCCAGGCGGTCCGGTTCGGGTCATACTCCAATGCAATAATTTTTGCCGGCTCATCAAAACGCATCCGGCGGTTATCAATGATCCGGTAATAACGGGCATGCCCGCCGCCGCGGTGCCGTACGGTAATCTTGCCCTGGTTATTCCGTCCCGATTGTTTGCCGAGGGCGACCAGTAAATTCTTTTCCGGCCGCTTCTTAGTAAGTTCGGTGCGAACGACGCTCTTAGAAAACCTGCGTCCCGGGGTAGTTGGATTGTGTAGCTTTATTGCCATATATATTATAACCCTTCCTGAATTTCAATTTTCTGGCCGGCAGCTAGTGTAATGACGGCTTTTTTCCAGGCTTTCGTCTGGCCTTCGCTGCGGCCATACCTGATCTTTTTACCGCGGACATTCATGATATTCACCTTGATCGGGTCAACACCGTATAACTTCCGAATTGCTTTCCGGACTTCAACTCGGTTTGTCCCTGGGGCGACCTGGAAAATATACTGGTTGTACATGCCGATCAACGACCCTTTTTCACTGATCAATGGCTTGATCAGGACACGATACGCATTTCCGGTGTCCTCTTTCGTGATCTTGGATTTTTTTGCCTTACCTTCAGTTTTGTCCGGGGTAGCGGCCTGCTTCTTTTCCGGAATAGGCGCGATCTTCACTTTCTCCGGCATCTTTTTCTCATCCGGCACCTTTGGTGATACCTTGCCTTTTTCGGTTTTTTCTCCTTTTGCTGGATCCTTCTTTGATTTGAATGTATCAAAAATTCCCATAAAATTATTTCAGATAGGTCTTGGTTATGACTTCCAGACTGGCTTTTGGCATGAATAATGTCTCATGATTCAGTACGTCGACGACGTTCAAACTGTCGGCATTGATGGTCTTGAGATACGGGATGTTCCTGGTGGATTTAATGATCACCTGATCAGCCTTCGGCAATGCCAATAAAATTGTTTTTTTCAACGGAAGTTTGGAAATAGATGCCACAAAATCCTTAGTCTTGATCGCTTTTGGGGCCAATTCATCAATAAGGACAATATTCTTTTCTTTTGCCCGGTCACTGAGCACCATAAACAGTGCCTGACGCTTTGCCTTTCGATTCATTTTCAGCGAGAAATTACGGTCTGAGCGCGGCCCGAACGTAACGCTGCCGCCTTTCCAAAGAGGAGATCGAATAGAACCATGACGGGCTCGGCCGGTGCCTTTTTGACGCCAGGGTTTTTTGCCGCCGCCCCGTACTTCGGAGCGATTCTTGGTATGGGCGATAGCTACTCGGGAATTGGCCAGCTGAGTCCTCACGGCTTGCTGGATCACCTGCGGCTTGACGGCCACAGCGAATATTTTCGGTTCGAGCGCTACCTCGCTTACCTTGGTGCCGGTTGAATTGTAGACAATAACTTTTGACATACTTATTTCTTTTCTTGGGCGGGCGTTTCAGGCGCTGGAGCCTTAATTTCTTTGGTTTCGGGCTGTTCAATCTTCATTTCACCTACAGTAGACAGCATCAAATCGGTCCCCTTCGGCCCCGGTACGGCCCCTTTTAAATATACTAAATTTTTCTCAATATCGATTTCAACAACCTCCAGGTTATGGACCGTTGTGCGGTCATTGCCCATATGACCACCCATCCGCATGCCCTTGATGACCCGTTGTGGGGCGGTGGCGCCGATTGAACCGGGCATACGTGATTGGTCCTTATTTCCATGAGTGGCGCGTGAACCCTTGAAGCCGTGGCGCTTGACGACACCCTGGAATCCTTTGCCTTTGGATGTGCCCACGACCTTCACCTTGTCGCCTACCTGGAAAACACCAGCGGTAATAACATCTCCACGCTTTACACCGCCATCTCCATCAACCCTGAACTCCTTCAATATTCGGACGGTTGGCAGGCCTTTTAATTGGCCCTCGACTGATTTAGCCGTGGTTTTTCTCGTACCAAACCCAAGCTGAACGGCAGTATACCCGTCTTTCTCCTTTGTCCTGACCACTACGACGGGAGACGGGCCGGCAGTGACAACAGTAACCGGGATAACTGTTCCGTCTGCAGCGAATCGCTGGGTCATGTTTCCTTTTTTTGCAAGAATGAATTTCATTTCAGTAAAGTAACTTAAAAACCAGTTGCGCCGTGAAGCGCCTGCCAGATGTCCGCAGAAAATAGCTTAATACGCTTTTTTCGTGGATGTAAACTGGCAAATCGTTATCCGGGGATTATATCATCTAGAAATTCATGAATTATCATCCCCAGAACCTATCTACCTAAAAAATGTTGATAGATATTCGAGCTGTAAACTACATTTTAATCTCAACATCCACGCCAGCCGGCAAATTCAGACTCATCATGGCATCAATTGTTTTTGGCGTTGGGTTGATGATATCGATCAATCGCTTATGGACACGCATCTCATACTGCTCACGGGCATCCTTATGGACAAACGTAGACCGGTTGACGGTATAACGCTTCTTTTCAGTCGGCAACGGGATCGGCCCTTTGGTTTGGGCGCCGGTCCGGACAGCCGTTTCCAGGATGGTGCGGGTGGACTGGTCGATGATCTTGTGATCATACGCCCTGATCCGGATGCGTATCCGTTGCTGGACTTCCTCAACGCCATTGCCTGGCGCTGGAGCGGCCTGAACTTCTTCTTCGTCTGTATTGTGAGGCAGTTTTGCCATGTTGTATGGTACCTTGGTTGGTAATAAGCGATGTGATGTGAGCTCTATTGCTAGAAAATCCCAGATACCTATCTGGAATTTTCTCTAAACTCTATATTTTATTTAAATATCTTAGTTACGACACCGGCTCCGACTGTATGGCCGCCCTCGCGGATGGCGAAACGCTGCTGCTCTTCAAGTGCCACTGGTACGATCAATTTTACTTTCAGTTTGACGGTGTCCCCTGGCATGACCATTTCAGTTTTTTCAGGTAATTCCACTTCTCCAGTAATATCAGTCGTTTTGATATAAAATTGCGGTTTGTAGCCTTTGAAAAATGGGGTATGTCGGCCGCCTTCTTCTTTGGTCAGAATATAAATTTCGCCTTCAAATTCGGTATGGGGGGTAACGCTCGCCGGCTTGGCGATGACCTGGCCGCGCTCGACATCCTCTTTCTTCGTGCCACGGATTAAAATACCTGCATTATCGCCAGCTCGGCCCTCATCCAATGACTTATTGAACATTTCGATACCCGTAACGACAGTTTTTGCCGTCGGCTTGATACCGACAATTTCTATTTCATCATTCAATTTGACCATGCCGCGTTCGATACGGCCGGTAACGACTGTACCACGGCCTTCAATCGAGAAAATGTCTTCAATCGGCATTAAAAACGGCTTATCCGTATCGCGTACCGGTTCTGGCACGTTTGCATCGAGGGCTTTCATCAGCTCCATGATCGCATCCTGGCTCTTTGCATCCCCTTCCAGCGCCTTCAAGGCCGAGCCTTTGATGACTGGGCAGGTATCACCAGGGAATTCATACTTCTTCAGTAAGTCGCGAACCTCTACTTCAACCAAATCGATTAATTCCTTATCATCAACCATATCAACTTTATTGAGGAAAACGACAATATACGGCACACCGACCTGGTGGGCCAGCAAAATGTGTTCGCGGGTCTGAGGCATGGGGCCGTCAGCGGCGGAAACGACAAGGATAGCGCCGTCCATCTGAGCAGCGCCCGTAATCATGTTTTTTATATAATCGGCATGGCCCGGGCAATCAATATGCGCATAATGCCTTTTTTCAGTCTCATATTCGACGTGGGCAGTCGCGATTGTGATGCCGCGCTCCTTTTCTTCGGGGGCGTTGTCAATCTGATCGACTGATTTAGCCTGAGCGATAAAACCCTTGTCCGCCAGCGTTTTCAAAATAGCGGCGGTCAAAGTCGTCTTACCGTGGTCAACGTGGCCAATAGTTCCGACGTTAACATGGGGTTTTGTTCGTTCAAATTTTCCAGCCATAAGCCTTAATATTCCTTATTAATTTAGAGAGTTATGAAATAAAAAAATGAATTTGCAGATTTGATTATAGCAGTGGGTCACAGAATAAGCAAGGGAATACCGGCTGATTTAAATCCTTATACCGAATTTATTCCTTATTTACGTGCATTTCCATCTGTTTCCACCTATGAATTTTCAAGATTTAGGCATTTTTCCCAAATATCGGAGAAAAAGCTTACGTTTTATCCCCAATACTGTGGATAATGCTCCTAGCCTATTTAATTTCAAATGATTTTACAATACTTTCGTAATCCTGTCCACTCCCCCGGAGGCTGTACAGTGTGCCGGCTTTTTTAAAAATCATGATTGTGACTGGCGATCCATCCTTGGCGCTCCCGCCAGTCAGCCGCTGGGCGGCCTGGCCGTTGACAGTCTCAGTGGTTTCCGCGCTGACAGAAATAGAATTTTTTACCTGCCCCTCTAACGTATCCCCCATGACGCTGATACTGACAGAAATGTCCGCATGCTTCGGGTCATTCAGGGTCAATGAGGAAATCTTATCCGCTCCACTGCCGGTGACTGAAGTAGACTTGTTCCATGTCGACGGATAGGACAGAGAAAAATGGTTTGCTGTATCCGAATAATCTACCAGTGCGACCGTCGCACTGTTTTGATTTGACGGAGTGTTTGCATTGCTACTATTTGTATTAGCAAGGCCATTCACCTGATTCTGATTACCGGAATTTACTGCTGATAGTTGGTTTGAATTCTGATTCGTGTTTGAGACGGTGTCCCGACGGGTAAAAAACCACACTCCCGTCAGGACAACTATGACAATAACGACCCAGATCCAGTATTTGCTATTGTTTTGTCTGACCCCCCGCGCCATATATAGATGATTATTTCTTCTTCTTACCGTCCTCTTCTGTCCCAATGATCTGCATAAGGACGTTTTTTGGCACTTCCAGGTAGCTCAAAAACTCCATGGAATAGGATGCGCGGCCCTGCGACATTGAACGCAACGCCGTCGCGTACCCGAACATCTCGGCCAACGGTACATCGGCATCAATGACCTTCATCATGCCCCGGTCCCTCATTTCCTTGATGGTTGCCCGTTTGGAATTCAGGTCGCCGATGACGTCCCCCATCGACTTCTCCGGGGTAACGACTTCGACTTTCATAATCGGCTCAAGCAATATCGGGCTGGCCTTCTTGGTGGCGGCCTGCAAGGCCATGGAACCGGCAATTTTAAAGGCAGATTCTGATGAATCGACGTCATGGTATGACCCGTCCAGCACCGTTGCTTTTACATCCACCATCGGATAGTGAGCCAACACGCCTCGATCCAGGGCCTCTTTGATGCCTTTGTTAATTGGCACGATATATTCTTTCGGGATATTTCCGCCCTTCACCTCATCGACAAATTCATACCCGGCACCGCGTTCCATCGGCTCGACCCGGATGACGCAGTGGCCATATTGGCCGCGGCCACCGGATTGGCGAATGTATTTGCCTTCCGCTTCCGCTATCCCCTTGATGGTTTCCTTATACGCAACCTGTGGCCGTCCGACATTCGCCTCCACCTTGAACTCACGCTTCATGCGGTCAACAATGATTTCCAGGTGCAATTCACCCATCCCCCAAATAACGGTCTGGCCCGTCTCCTCATCCGACCGGATTTTGAACGTCGGGTCCTCAGCGGCCAGTTTGGCCAGAGCCATGCCCATCCGTTCCTGATCAACCTTTGTTTTCGGCTCGATGGCGACAGAAATGACCGGATCAGGGAACGTAATTGATTCTAATATCAAAGGCTTGTTCGGATCACATAAAGTATCTCCGGTGGTGGTATTTTTCAGTCCGACCGCTGCCGCAATTTCACCGGAATACACCTCATTCACGTCCTCACGGTGGTTGGCATGCATCCGTAAGATTCGGCCGACTCGCTCCTGGTTGCCATTACTGGCATTGAGAACATAAGAGCCGGACTTCATTACGCCGGAATAGACCCGGAAAAACGTCAGTGTGCCGACAAAAGGGTCAGTAGCTACCTTAAAGGCCAGCGCGGCAAACGGAGCGTCATCAGAGACGGGGCACTCGATTTCCTCGTCACCCTTGATGGACTTGCCCTTGATCGCCGGGACGTCCATTGGCGACGGCAAATAATCAACTACTGCATCCAATAACGGCTGGACGCCTTTGTTCTTCAAGGCTGAACCGACCAAAATCGGCATCAGCTTGTTGCCGACCGTTGCTTTGCGTAAAACCCGTTTTAAATCTTCTATGCCGATCTCCTGGTTATCCAGGTATTTCTGCAGCAATGCATCGTCCTGCTCAGCGATCTTTTCTACCATAGAGTGACGGTATTCCTCCACTTTTTCTTTCATGTCAGCCGGGACGTCCGTTTCCTCAAAATCCTTGCCCAAATCATCCTTATAGACAGTCGCTTTTCTGGTAAATAAGTCAATAATTCCCTTAAAATTACTCTCGGCTCCTATTGGCAGCTGGATCGGAACGGCATTGGGGGTCAGACGCTCATGAATCGCGGCCAGGTCAGCATAAAAATCTGCTCCCATGCGGTCCATTTTGTTGATGAAGCCCATGAGCGGTACACCAAACTTTTCAGCCTGATGGAACACGGTTTCTGACTGCGGTTCCACGCCGGCCACGCCGTCAAATACGATAAAACCGCCATCGAGTACACGAAGGCTGCGCTGGACCTCGACGGTAAAGTCAATATGGCCGGGTGTATCAATAATATTGATCCGAGAATCTTTCCAAAAACAGGTCGTGGCAGCCGAGGTGATAGTGATGCCGCGCTCTTTTTCCTGTTCCATCCAGTCCATTTCTGCCTCGCCCTCATGCACTTCGCCGATCTTATGTTTCTTGCCGGTATAAAACAGGATACGCTCTGAAACGGTGGTCTTGCCGGCATCAATATGGGCAATAATGCCGATATTACGGGTATGTTCTAGGGTGTACTGGCGTGGCATAGGATATGGATATATTCAATAATTAATTGGTTTAAGCGAAATGGGCAAAAGCGCGGTTGGCTTCGGCCATGCGGTGGACGTCTTCGCGTTTCTTCATGGCATCGCCCTGCTTCTGGGCGGCATCCATCAATTCCCGGGCCAGTTTGAAACTCATCGGCTTGCCTTTCTTGGCGGTGGACGCCCCGATGATCCATCGGAACGCTAATGCCAATCTCCTGTCGCCGCGGACTTCGATCGGGATCTGGTAATTAGCACCGCCAACCCGGCGTGATTTGACCTCAATGATCGGAGCGACATTGCCAATAGCCTGCTCAAACACTTTGAGCGGTTCCTGTTTAGTCTCCCGGCCGATGATATCCAGAGCTCCATACACTACCTGCTGGGCGGTTATTTTTTTCCCTTTGCGCATGATTGAGTTGATAAATTTCGCCAATACGACGTTGTCATATTTTGCATCGCCGGCGATAACTCGTTTTGGTGCTTGTTTGCCTCTCATATATCGTAATAATAATTAAATTATGATGGTCTTTTCGCCCCGTATAAGCTACGGCCCTGTTTTCGGTCGGCGACTCCCTGAGTGTCATATACGCCACGTACGATATGATACCGGACGCCTGGCAAATCCTTGACACGGCCGCCCCGGATCAGTACGATCGAGTGTTCCTGCAGGTTATGGCCGACTCCCGGGATATACGCGGTCACTTCCATGCCATTGGACAAGCGGACACGGGCGATTTTCCTCAACGCCGAGTTAGGTTTCTTGGGGGTCACTGTGGTCACTTTGACGCACACGCCCCGCTTGAACGGGCTGCCCTTTTGCAGCTGGCTCCTTTTTCGGCGGATCGTGTTCAATACCGGCTGAAGGGCTGGCGTTTTTGATTTAAATGCGCCCGAAGTGCGGGAGTGCCTGACTAATTGGTTGACGGTTGGCATAATACTAACGTTAATAAATGGTTATTTTTTGTGATAAATAAAAAAGTATCTTTAGACGATACTCGGGTTCAAAGCCAGCATAACATAGACCTGCTGAAAATGTCAATACGTGCTGTCATTAGCCAAAAATCCTTACGGCAAAATTATATAACGTGTTGATCATCGCCGAAAACAGTGACCCGCCGACAACGACAAAAATCAACAGGATCCACGGCCCATAGAGTTCCAGGCGCCTGACTGAATCCTGGAAACGGTATGGAAGGACTGCGTACAGTAATTTCGACCCATCCAGAGGAGGAAATGGCAGGAGATTGAAAATTGCCAAAACAAAATTTATCTCAATCATCAGAAGCAAAAAAGTAGTCAGTAGGTTATCCGCACCGATAACATTATTGGCAATAAGAATTTTCAGTAAAAAACCAAAAATGAGGAAACTGCCCAGGTTTGAGGCAGGACCGGCCAATGAAATAATCACTGGCCCCCATTTCTGATGCTTCAGGTTATAAGGATTGAAAGGAACCGGTCGTCCCCAGCCAAAGCCGGCCAACAGCAAAACAATGAAGCCGATCGGATCAAGATGCTTCAGCGGATTAAGGGTCAGGCGGCCCTGATCAGCTGCCGTATGATCCCCCTCTTTATATGCCGCATAGGCATGGCTAAACTCGTGGATAGTAATGGCATATACGATCCCGACCAACCACGCGATGAGCAATTGGGGCTGAGAGAGCAGGTTTAACATACTTCCATTGACAATTACCGGAAAATAAAGTACGCTTATTATAATCAAAAATACTAATCTGTTCAACCTATGTCCAGAATCTGTGACATTTGCGGACGCGGCGCATTGAGTGCCCAGTCACGCAGCCACTCCAACATCGCCACAAAACGGCGTCAGCACGTTAACCTGCAAAAAACCCTTATCAATGGGAAGCGTGTCAAAGCCTGTACTAACTGCATCAAAACGCAGACAAAAAAGGCGAAATAACCAGCCAGGATAAAAAAGTCCCGCTCTCCGTGTGTGGGATTTTTTGTGCACGCTATTTTCCGAACCGCCGCTGTCGCTTTTGATACTCCGCCAGTGCCGCATCCAGGTCGGATTCGCCGAAATCCGGCCAGGGGGTCGGAGTGAAATACAGTTCCGAATAGGCTGATTCCCAAAGCAAAAAACCGGACAAACGCTGTTCTCCCGAAGTCCTGATGATCAGGTCGGGGTCCGGGATGGCCGGAGAGTACAGGTGCTGGCTAATCGCCGCTTCAGTAATTTGCGCGGGAGCCAGTTTCATGCCGACGATTGATTTGATGGCATCGACAATTTCAGCGCGGCCACCGTAATTCAGAGCCATATTGAAAACGCATGCCGTATTACCCTTGGTCAATTCCACCGCTTTTTTAATTTCCTGCTGGATCACCGCCGACAAACCGCTGACCCGGCCAATCACATTATACCGGATCCCCTCCTGATGCAGTTTCTTCACCTCAGTCTTGATGACCTGCAGAAAAAGCTTCATCAGGTATTTTATTTCTGACGGCGGACGATCCCAATTTTCCGTGGAAAATGCAAAAACGGTCAGGACCTTCACGCCTTGCCGCACACACCATTTCAAAGCCGTCCGGACATTGTCCAGTCCTCGCCGATGGCCTTCAAGCAAAGGCAGGCCATGGGCCCGCGCCCAACGCCTATTCCCGTCCATGATGATGCCGATATGTTGCGGAATTTCCATATGGTTCTCTACCAGTATTACCCAAACGCCGAGATAAATCAAGTATAAAAAATCGGCAGGTCCACCCATGGACCTGCCTTTGATCCTCACCTTTTACCCTCACGTGGGTATGGTGTATATGCTATTTTTTTCGAGTACTCATCCCTCCTTTCTTTTGTTTTTCGACAGTTCGCCGGAAATCATATTGCGGAGCCGCTTCGTGGAAAACTATCCATCAATAGCGGCACTAAAAGTATCTTCCTTCTCACATAGCGTGTCAATATAGTTATGCACTGCTTTTGTAACAACAAAAGTAAACAAAAAAATTACGACCTGGTATCGGCCGTAACTTTTTCTTACTTGTTCGTTTATTGTATTGCTAGAATGTCTTTCTTTTTGGACTCATATTCTTCCTTGGCGATCTCCCCTTTAGCGTACCGTTCATTGAGGATGTCCAAGGCGTGAGATGACTGGCCGTGCCCATAACAAACTCTACCGCTACGCGCCAACATCCGGACGCTTCCAATGATCAGGAATAATACGACCCCGCAAAACAGCAGCATCATGAACCCGCCAAAAATCCAAAACCCCCGCCAATCATATGTCCATAATAGTAATGCATACACAAAAATATTAATGATTGGATTTCCAACGCCGCAACAGGAGCGAATTAGTTACTACTGAAACACTGGACAAGGCCATGGCCGCGCCGGCAATTTCCGGCCTCAACTGCCAACCAAACAGCGGATAGAATACTCCAGCTGCCAATGGGATGCCTGCCACATTGTATGCGAGTGCCCAGAATAGGTTTTGCACGATTTTCCTGTACGTAGCACGGGCTAATTCAATGGCACTGACTACGTCAGTCAAATCATTCTTGACCAGCACAATCTGTCCGGTCTCCATGGCTACGTCTGTCCCAGAACCGACGGCAATGCCGAGATCCGCCTGGGCTAAGGCCGGTGCATCATTGACCCCATCCCCGACAAACGCCACTTTCTTCCCTTCTGTTTGGAGCTTCTTCACCTCACTCGCCTTGTCCTGAGGCAGTACTTCCGACAATACTCTCTTGATCCCGAGAAGTCCGGCGATCGCTTCAGCCGTCCGGCGATTATCTCCAGTCAGCATGACAACATCGATACCCCTCCGTCCCAACCGCTTAAGTGTTTCCGAGGTGCTGGACTTAACTGTGTCGGCAACCGCTATCCAACCGATGAGCTGCTGATTGCGCCCAACTAGCATGACCGTTTTCCCGGACTGCTCGAGTTTTTCGACAGCTTGGGAAGCGGCAGAATAATCGACAGCTTCGCTTTCAAATAACTTCCTGTTGCCAAGGATGATACGTTCGTTGCCAATAAGACCTTTCACGCCATGGCCTGGTACAGCGGCAAACTGGCCGATGTCCGGCAGGGCAATACCGCTCTCCTTTGCGCTCATCAGTATCGCTTCTGCCAGCGGATGCTCGGACTGTTTTTCCAATGCGGCTGCACATTTCACAACATCCATTTTATCCGTTCCGTTCGCCGCACCCACGTCGGTCACGGTCGGCTTACCGGTTGTCAGCGTTCCGGTTTTATCAAAAATAACGACATCTATTTTCCTTGCGGCTTCCAGCGCTTCGCCTCCCTTGATCAGAATGCCGTGCGAAGCGCCAACGCCGGTACCAGTTATAATGGCCGTCGGCGTCGCCAGCCCAAGCGCGCATGGGCACGCAATCACTAATACGGAGACAAACGCAAGTAGACTCGGGACAAATGGCTGTCCGGCCACCACAAACCAAACCAGAAAAGTTAGGATGGCAATGCCGATGACTGCCGGTACAAAAACCGACGACACCCGGTCGGCAAACCGCTGGATTGGCGCTTTGGACGCTTGGGCCTCTTCAACCAACCTGATGATGCCCGACAGCAAAGTTTCAGACCCGACTTTGGTCGCCTGAAAAATAAACGAACCATTCTTATTGATCGTACCGCCTATCACCGTATCGCCAACATTCTTTTCTACCGGGATACTCTCCCCCGTGACCATCGATTCGTCAATAGCAGAGTTGCCATCCGTCAATTTTCCGTCAACCGGGATTTTTGACCCTGGTTTGACGCGGACCAAGTCACCGACTACCACTTGATCAAGAGGTATTTCTATATCCGCTCCGTTGCGGACAACGAACGCTGTTTTTGGGGACAGGCCTATGAGCGCCTTGATCGCTTCTCCTGTTTTTCCTTTAGCCCGTGCCTCCAGCCATTTGCCTAACAATACAAAGGCAATAAGGATGCCGCCCACTTCAAAATACACTTCTCCAGAAACAACACGGAACAGCACTACAAGTGAATAGAGGAAAGACGCGCTTGTCCCGATGGCAATCAGGCTGTCCATGTTTGTCGTGCGGATTTTCAGCGAACTCCAAAAACCTTGATAAAATTGCCAACCAGCCCAAAACTGGATTGGCAGTGCGAATAAGAACTGCAGCCATTCCCGGAATGGGATGCTTTCAATCGCAGGGACAACTTTCATACCCATACTTAAGACCAAGATCGGTACGGCCAGAAATAAGCTGAGCCAAAATTTCCTTTTGACAGCTTTTAACTCTTCAATTTTTTTCTCCTCTTCTTTGGCCTGCGACACCGCATCATCAAGATATTCAACAGCTCCATACCCGGCCGCTACAACGCGAGCGATCAAATTTTGCATAGTTGTTTGCGTGGGCTCGAAAACGACATGCGCTCGTTCAGTGCCATAATTGACGGAAGCCTGCTTGACGCCGGGCGTTTTTTTCAGCCGCCGTTCGATCAATTGGGCACAACTGGCGCAGTGCATGCCACGAAGAGATAGAGTTGTTGTTTTATTCATAAAATTATAAAGAGAAAAAAACGA
>Ga0172379_10003225_pt1 | contig 26495 bp, 46 predicted proteins | sample GrowelOW334metaG_FD_119756 | JGI IMG/M metagenome (GOLD analysis project Ga0172379, IMG submission 119756) | Groundwater microbial communities from an aquifer near a municipal landfill in Southern Ontario, Canada - Groundwater well OW334 metaG | ecosystem: Environmental > Aquatic > Deep...
AGCAGACCCCGTCCGTCGCCGACGCGCTGAAGTCCGCGATCGCCGCTCAGCTCAACACTCTCATCGCGGAAGGCGTCAGCATCCGCACGCTGGAGAAGATTCAGCGCTTCTGTGCGGCAACGCGCCAGGCGCTCCACGCCATCGAGACGCCCGAGATGAAGATGAAGGGCCGCTTCGGCGGCATCCTCACCGGCCTCCAGGTCCCCGCCTTCGACGACGAGTCCGGCTTCGAGGTCGACAACGCCGCGTACTCGGCCGCTCCGAACATCGAGACGTACGGGGCCAACATGCCTCGCCAGCTCATGGCGATGGTCAACAAGCTCGGCGACAAGCTCGGGCCGAAGCCCTCCGCGAAGGACATGGTCGACGCCATCCTCGCCGCCGAGCAGGGCGGGAGGGGTGACCTTGCAGAGGTGCTGCGCCAGCGCTTCGTCGAGACGTTCGGGCCCGACACGAAGGGCGCCACCGGCTCTCCGCCGGCTCTTCCGGCGTCGACCAACGGTGCCACGCCGTCCCCGTTCACACACGAGACGACGGCGGACGCGCAGAACGGAGCCGTCTCGTGAGGACGTGGTACTTCCCGAGCTGGAACGGCGACTTCCGGCTGATCCCCATCTCGCAGAGCACCTACCGCGAAACCGCCAGCGACAAGGCGTGCGTGCTGGAGGTCGTCGAGCCGACCGAGGCCGAGCGCGAGATGATCCTGAAGTTCCTGGAGGTCGCACAGCAGAAGGGCTGGACGCCGATCGCCAAGCTCTCCGACGAACCGCGGCAGGAAATCCTCCTCAACGTCGGCGTCGCCGAGGCCGGCAAGGTCTTCATCACGTTCGCGAAGATGACCGACCGCACGATCACGGCGATCAGGTCCGAGAACGGCAAGCTCGTCGTCCAGGACACCGCCGAGCTGCTCGCGGAGCCAGAAGTGATCGAGGGTGAGGTCGTCGATGCACCTCCGCCCGAGGAGAAGAAGACGAAGAAGGAGACGGCGGTCTCGGTCCAGCGGCCGACGCCGTCGTGCCCGCAGTGCACAGCGGGCTCGATCTCTCGGGCGTCCGAAGTGCTCCTCTCGTTCCTCACGCCCGAGGAGCACGAGACGTGGGCCAAGCATCGGTTCATCGTCGTGCAAGGCCAGATCACGGGGCACAGCTACCTGCTGGCGCATCGGCACAGCCCCATCGCCGTGAAGGTCGGTCGGATCTGCTTCGACCTCGACGACGAGTGCGTCGTGCACTTCCACGACAACTCGGTGCCTCCCGAGGAGGAGGTGCTCGCGGCCAAGCTGATCCTGCAGCACCGCGAACCCTGGCTGCGCAACGAGGCGACCGTGTTCGGCCCGGTGCCCGACGGCGCCTTGCAGGTCGAGCAAGCGATCCGCAAGTCGCTGAACGACGACTTCGTCGCGACGATGGATGGAAGCGTCTATCCGGTCGGCACCTACTCGCTCCCGGGGCCTTGCGTCAAGGAATACGACGATGAGACCGGCGAGCTGATGGGCATCTACGAGCTGCCGCCGGCCACGCTCTACACCGCGGCGTACACCGACACGTCGATGCTGAATCCGGTGACCCTAGTCAACCATCGTCTGCCCGAGATGATCTTCAAGAACCCGTTCGGCGACGGGATGGACGGCGTGCCGGACGCTCACACGACGCAACAGGTCGGCGCCTTCATCCAGGGGATGCTCGGCACGCTGGCCGCGAAGTCGCGATGACCAACCCGATCACCAAGCCCATCACGCCTGATGGGCTCGCCGGATTCGACGACGACGGCCATCTGTGGCTCGGCACGGTCGACTGGACCGGCGAGCTGAAGTTCTCGTGCGGCGCGTACCACGACGTTCGTGATCGTGTCTGCGAAATCTGCAACCACGGGTGGGCTTTGACGGCCGAGGCGCTCGCCGACCAGGCGTTCTGGAACCTCACCGACGGCATGGTCCACAAGACGTGCCTCATCCGGCATTGTGGGCTCGTCGAGCGCGAAGAACTCGGAAGCGCCATCGTCAGCGCACGCATCCCGCACATCGGGCTCAAGCCGATCTGGAACGGATACTATGCCGAGGGTTACGACCTGCGTCGCGATCCGTGGGCGGCGAAGCCGTGGTACTGGACCCGCGTCATCACCGACTTCGCCAACGACGCGGTCGACCGCGACGCGACGTCTCGGGTCGAAGCACTGGAGCGACTCGGGTTCAAGCCCGATCTGATCTCGATCGTCGTCGGTTGGCGCAAGCGCGTGATCGCCCTCGAAGTGTCCGGGCAGGGCAACCAGACGCTGCCCTGGTGGGACGAGGCTCGGCGCGAGTTCGAGCCCGAGGACGTGACCAAGTCCTTCGACGAGAAGCGCATCGCGCTCCACTGCTACGGCTACGCGAAGCTCCGCGACTACCTCGACCGCATCGCCGCGGTCGGCAACCTGCGCAGACCGTCGCGCTCCATCGCCGACGCGAACGCCCGGACCTCGCGCACGATCGGGCTGAAGAAGAACCCCCACAACATGCTCACCGCGCTCGATCCTCCGCGTAGCCATCCGCCGCGTCGGTGGCGATGCTACTACTGCGGCGTCGAAGGGCTGATGAACGAGGTCCGAGAGATCGCCTGTACCTACGTCTACCCGCCGTGCGAGCACTGTGGACAGACTCCGGAGTGCGCCCCCGACTGCGCTGGGATCGCCGCTGCCCTGTCGACGCCTGGCGTCGTCGTGATCGGCGGCGACAACGGACCGAAGACCCAGGAGAACTAGATGATCGATTTCAGCAAGCTGCTCGGGGCCAATGGCACGAGGGGGAAGGCGGCACCGTCCGCTCAGCGCATCACGCTCTGCGCCGAGCGGACGAACCCGAACACCAGCGCCGTACGGGAGGTCGAGGTCGCGCTCTGGATCAAGACGCTCGACAACGGGCAGCGATGGGCCCAGCTCGACGGCGGTCCCACCGGCTACGAGTCGTTCCAGCTCGACGACTACAACATCCGGCGCGGCTGGGGTCACGGCTGGATCGCCTGCATGGGCAGCAAGAGCGCTGGCGCGACCCACGCGGGCTACGACCGTCTGGTCGTGCCGTGGCCGGAGCTTCGCAAGTTCTTCGACTGGGCCGGCATCGCCGAGCCGGCTCCTCCCGAGACGTGAAGAGGTAGACGATGAGCGAGCAGAAGCTGAGCGAGAACGACCTGGAGCGCATGCACCTGTCGGACGCTGCGCACGCGGAGAACGGGTACGAGAACGCTTCCTTGCCGGTCCTGGACCGTCGCGACCTGCTCGCGGAGGTCCGGCACCTTCGGAGCAACGACCCGTCGACTCGATGGCGACCGGAAGTCGTCGCGTTCGCGACCGCGATGGAGGCGCGCCTGAGGCACCACGACGACTCGCGCGGCGCCAGAGGCTGGTCGGGGTGCGATCCGACGTGGTTGCTGCAGCGGCTTCGCCAGGAAGTCGACGAGCTGGAGAAGGCGCTGGCGGCGCGGGGCTCGCGGTGCGCATGCCGCGAAGCCATGTGCCCGCACAGCCTCTTCGAGCACCCCGAGTCGGTGAGCCACGAGGCCGCGGACGTCGGGAACTTCGCGATGATGATCGCCGACGTGCGAGGAGAGCTGCCCCGATGACGACCGACGCGACGTGCCCGAGCAACCAGAAGGTCGAGGTGATCGACGCCGGACGCGTTGCGTTCGATGCTGCGATGCAGCTCGCCTTCCGCCGAGCACCCGGCGGTGCGCAGTTCTGGGCGGAGCTTCCGTCGATCCGGCACGCGACACGCTTGGACGACCTCGCCGCGGTGCCCGAGCGCTGGTTCCACTCGCACTGGTGCTTCGTCGACATGCCGATGCTGGTGCTCTTCTGGGGCTTTCCCGGAAGCCTCGAAGACCTCGGCGCGCCCCTCAAGCGCTTCAACGGCGCCGAGAGGCCGCCGCAGGTCGAGCGATTCATGTCGACGCTCGACTGGAAAGCGTCAGCAGACTCGGCGTGGAACTGGCTGCGTCTCATGCCGGAGAAGCATCTCGGCCCACAGCCCGATCTCGACGGAAGCTGCTCGCGCGGCTTTCGCGTCACGAACCGACTGCCCTGGTTCATGTCGCCGTACGCATTCGCGGCGATCTCGCCGGAGTGGGCCGAATACCACAAGTAGAAGGAGACGATCATGTCGTACCAACAGCATGAGCCCGACGAGATCGACATCCGCGACGGCGATCCGAACGATCCGACATGGGAGGTCGAGGTCATCCTGCGCAAGAAGGTCAAGGTACGCGCAAAGACCGAGAAGGAGGCCCAGGAGCGCGCCGTCGAACGCTGCGCCGACAAGATGTGGGCGGGCGAGGGCCCCGACGACGAAGAGACCGAGATCCTCGACGGACCGGAGAAGGGCGACGATGACGACGAAGGCTGAACAGAAGACGGCGCGCCTCCAGCGCGAGGCCGACCGGTTCAACGACCGGTACCCCGTCGGCACGGAGGTCCGGTACTGGACTGGGCTGCGCGAAGGCGAGGGGAAGGTCGCGAAGACGCGGCATCGGGCCATCGTGATGAGCGACCACGTGTCGGTGTGGGTCGAGGGAGAGCCTGCCTGCATCGCGCTGAGCCACGTCGAGCCGGTCCAGAAGGTCCGGGTGACGATGGACAGCGAACGGCTCGTCGTCGTCGGCGTGACCGCCGAAGACGCCAAGGGCTTCCGGCGCGTCAAGATCAAGCGCACGCGCGAGCGCGGCAACACGGCGACCGTCGTGTTCAAGGAGATCCGCTTCGCCGTGGGCGACTTCACCACGTGGCCGTCCGGCTGGGCGCACGAGCTGCGAGGCCCGGCACGCGGACAGGCACTGCGGATGATCGAGTCGCACCCCGACGGCTATCAGCGTCCGAACCAGCACCCCCTCGACGAGCTGCTCGGAGCCTGAATCATGCGAGCCGCCGACCGCGTACGCTCCGCTGCCGACCGCGACCACCCCAAGCTGCTGCCTGGGGTTGGGCAGCATCCGGCCAGGGTCTATCACCTCCGCTTCGACCGATGGGGCTGGGCGCTCATCAGCGTCTGCGACGCCGTCGGGATGATCGGGATCGCGAGCGACTGGGGCAACTGGTCGTTCAACTGGAGCCCGAAGCACATCGGCGGTGACCAGAGCGACCCGATGAACTTCTCGCGCTTCCTCGCAAGCAGCGAGAACGCCCACTACATCGCAGGCAAGATGCTCGGACGTGACGAGCAGTGCGCGTACGACGACCTCGCCACGCTCAACGGCTTCCGCGAAATCGTCCTGCGAGATCGACGTGAGAGGGAGATCGACAAGGGCGAGGCGCGACGCCGGTGGGATGCGATCGGCTCCTACTGCGACGGCGTGCATCGGCTCGACGAGCTGGCATCCGAGATCGAGATCGACGACTTCTGGGGCGAAGACCACGTCAAGCACAGCCCCACGGCGACCTACCACACCTTCGTCGAGTGCCTCTGGCCCGCGTTCCAGCAGGTGCTGCGCGACGAACTGCCGAGCAAGGAAGCTGTCGCGTGAGCGAGGAGAGGGCGATCGAATCGATGAGCCATCGACAGCTCTACGAAGAGCTGCGATGTCACGTCAATGCGGCGTACGGCGGAGATCGCGGACACGAGCGGGCGCACGAACGCGCGAGCGCACTCGTCGAGGCCCTCTTCGCGGCGGCCGTAGGAGACCGCGACGAAGAAGCCGACACCAGCGCCGCAATCGTGCCGGCGCCCCCGCGTGGCTCGCACGAGGAGGCATGGCGCGAAGCTGCCATGGAGACGATCGCGGGTCAGTTCTTCCTGTACACGAAAGCCCCCAAGCGTTCGTGCTATTCGTTTGCCGAAGCGATCATCAACGTGATCGAAGCCCGCGTCGCGTTGTACGATCGCGAGCGGCACTACAGCTCAGCCGCGAGCGAAGACGAGACGCCATGACCGACGAGAAGCTCTACACCCTCCGCGAGGTCGCCGAGTACGCCCAGGTGAGCATGTCGACGATCTACCGCTGGATCGCCGAGAAGAAGCTCAAGGCGTTCAAGCCCGGAGGCCAGTGGCGCGTGAGGGAGAGCGACCTGCCGGGCAAGCAGCGCAACTCGGAGCAGGAGGAGACCTGATCGATGTCTGGGATGTTGAGCGCAATCGAAGATCGGCTCGCGCAGTTCAAGACCACGGTGACGAAGGCACGGGAGGCAGCGGTGGAGCACGTGGAACACGGCAAGCGCGGCGAGTCGCGGAAGTATCAGGTGCCCGAAGAGGGCAAGGGCAAGGTCGTCGGCATCACCGTGCCGTCCGGGCTCTATGTGCGGCTCCTGAGAGTGCAGTCCCGGCTCGGGGTGAAAACCCTCAAGGAGACCGCGCTGCGAGTGCTGGAGGCCGGCGTCGCCGCGCTCGGCGAGTAGCGACGCATGCCGGATCCGTGCTTCATCGTCGGCAATGAGTTCCTCGGCTGGTTCTTCGGGCCCGATGGTCCGGGCTCTGCAGACACGCCGGGTGAGGCAGAGAGGTTCTCATCGCGCGTCGCGGCTGACAGAGCGCGCGATCGGTGGCAGGCGAACTGCGCAGGCCACCCGATCCACACGTACGAGGTCTCGTGGGTCCCGAAGCTCACGCAGTTGACGCCGGACCGGACCGAATGACGAGCAGGCGCCCGGTCGACGAGAACGGCCAGCCGCTCAAGGAGCGCTGCCAGCACGGCATGCTGCTGCTCCCGAGCATCCGCTGCGAGGAATGCGAAGCCCTCTGGGCTTACATCGCGGAGAAGCGGAAGGCGACGCGATCGGACGGCACCCCTGACCCGGACAGGACCGAATGACGTACCGCGATGACCGCGACGCGAGAATCGCTCGACTCGAAGCCGAGAACGCAGACCTGCGCACCCGCAACGAGGTTCAGTCGAAAGAGATCGACGACCTGATGGCGCGGCTCAAGCTGAAGCACGATCCGGATGAGCAGGCGCGTCACGTCGCCCTTGCCGCACACGAACTGTACGTCACAGAGGCGCTGGCCCGCGGACGTCGCCTCGGCGCCGACACCGTCGGCGGGGCCATACGCCTGATCATGCTCCTCCTCCTCCTCAGTACGACAGTCCCTGGCGTCATCCTGACGTGGCTACTGCGATGACCGACGAGACCTGGATCGAACGCGCTCGCTACATCTTCGCCGTTGCGATCCTGCTGGAGCTGGTCTTCGGCGTGACGCTGGATCTCGCGTGGTTTTGGATCGCCGTGATGCACTGCATGGCGGGATGGGTCTGCGTCTGGCGCCACTTCCACGTGAACCGGACGAGGTAGATTTTTGTCTGACAACTCGCGTACTATCGACGCCTCGGAGGGACAGCATCGAATGGAGCTGCGCATCGCGTTCTGCGGAGCCTCGGGCACCGGCAAGTCGACCATCGCGACCTGGCTCGCCGAGCAGCTCAGCTTGCCGTTCTGCGACGTCGGGTCGCGCGAGATCGCGGCCAAGATGGGCTTCGCGAGCCCCTACGACGTCGACCGCGCCGGGATGCGCGGAGCCTTCCAGCGCAAGCTGTTCGCGGCGAAGCGCTCGTGGGAGGAGCAGCGACCGAGCTTCATCACCGACCGCACCCACCTCGACAACCTCGCATACACGCGCATCCATTCGCCCGAAGTCGCGAACAAGGACTACGAGCGCGCATGCGTCGAGGCGTCGAGCCGCTACACGCACGTGCTCATCTGCCCCACGCACGCGTTTCACGAGATCGGCGCCGACCCTGCCCGTGTCCGCGACCGCGACTACCACCAGCACTACGAAGACGACCTCATTCTGCTGCTCAGGCTCTTGCCTTCCACGGTGCAGCGACTCACGTTGAACGCGGCCGATCTCGACCAGCGGAAGCAGGACGTTCTCAACCTGCTCAGACCCGAGGCGGCCACGGCAACCCCGTGAACTCCGACGTCAAGGACATCCTCAAGACGGTCAAGCAGCTAGGCTGGGCAGTGGACCGCACAAACAGCGGCCACTTTCGACTACGTTCGCCGAACCCCGCCGTTCCGCTCATCTACGCGCCCTACAGCCCGAGCGACAAGCGGGGGCTCAAGAATCTGAAGGCGCTCCTACGCAAGTACGGCGTCGACATCCGCTGACCAGATCACATTTTCGTACGACTCACTCGCCCGCCAAGCCGCTTTCGTCGGGTATGTCGTAACAAAGATCTTGCGCCCTTCGATCTCCCGCGTTATGGTCGCCGAGTCGTCGAACCATCGACATACGCGACACGAGAGGGATGAGCATGGGAGACACGAACACCGAGACCTCGACCAAGCCGAAGAAGCTGGTCCACCGCAAGCCGCTGTGGCTGGCGATCCCGGTCATGTGGAAGGACATCGACGTCCTGGACGCGGACGGACAGCCGACGGGCGAGAAGAAGATCGAGCCGCTCAGCTACAAGCTGGTGAAGTGCGCCTCGAAGAAGGAGGTCACGCAGACGCTGAACGACGCTGGCATCGATGCCACGCAGACGGCCCTGCTCGCGCAGATCCAGATGTGGCGTGCGGACCCGCTGCCGCTGAAGCTCAGCACCCAGGTCACGATCAAGTTCTGATCGTGCCGAAACCCGTCGAAGAGCTGGAGGAGATCGCTCGCGACGTCGGCCGCGAGATCGGCGAAGCCATGCCACCCGGCGTCGGCTTCGCCCTTCTCGTGTTCGATTTCGGATCGGACGGCACCATCAGCTACATCTCGAATGCGCGCCGCGAAGACATGATCGCCGCGCTCAAAGCACTGATCGTCAACATGGAAGCCGAGTCCTGATCGGAGGGGTCGTGAGCGAGAAGAAGCAGGCCGTGAGCGAGAAGAAGCAGGCACTAGACGGGACGCGCCTCAACGCGTTCGCAATGGATCCCGAGGAGCTGCACATCGTCGGACTCGACGGTGACGAAGGCGAAGAGCACGTCCTCTGGGACGAGCGCGCGAACGCGCCGGTCGACCAGGAGAAGGTCGACAACGTCCTCAAGTACGGCGTGCTGGAGACGGTCGTCGTCCGCAAGACCCGGCTGCCCAGCGGCGAGTTCCGCGTCGAGGTGGTCTACGGGCGCCAGCGCGTGAAGTGGGCGCGCGAGGCGAACACGCAGCTCCTCGCTGCCGGCTCGAAGGATCGTGTGCGAGTGCCCGTCATGCTCGTCCGGAACACGGACGAGAAGGCGCAGGCCGGCATGATCGAGGCCGAGAACGGGGTCCGTGTCGTCGACGACCAGATGACCAAGGCGCGGAAGGCGCAGCGGCTGATGACCCGTCAGCTCATGAGCGAGCAGGAAGTCGCTGTCGCGATGGGCGTCTCTCGCGAGGCCGTCCGGCAGTGGATGGTGCTGCTCGGGCTCTCGAAGAAGCTCCAGGGAGCCGTCGAGCGCGGCGTGCTCTCGGGCAGCACCGCGATCTTGTTCAACGATCTGCCGCACGAGGAACAGGACAAGCGCATCGAGACCGCCGAGAGCCTCGGTGTCACGATCACGAAGAGCGAGGCCCGGCGCCAGCGGACAGAGCGCGTCGAGGGACGCACGAGCGACGACCAGACGGTCCGAGCGAAGCCGGTGTCGGCGCGCGTCCTGCGCAAGCTCCTCGACCAGGAAGAGTTCCTCGCGGGCCTGCCGCGCGAGGCGAGGTTCATCCTGAAGTGGGCCGCGGGCGAGGCCGGCGCGGAGCGTAACGTGCCCGGGCTCCGCAAGGTGCTGCGCGAGATCGGCGCGATCAAGTCTCCGGCCGAGACCAGCGACGCCGCTGCGGAGTAGTGCTCGCGCGGGGCCCTCGGGTCCCGCGCCTGCGGGCCACGATTGACCGCCAAGCCTTCGACGCGAGGTTCTGGACCGTTCGAGGCGTACGACTCGACGGAACCGGTCATAGGTCGATCGTGGCCCGGAGGAAGAGCATGAACCCGAAGCGAAAGCGGACGCCCGAAGAGCAGAAAGCGTACGACGAGATCGAGCGCTTCAAGCAGACCCTCAAGGACGAGAAGGCCCTGCGCGACGTGCGTCGCGATCGTGTGCTCGCGGCGTCTCCGACCGCCGACATCTACCCCCTCTTCGCGCTCTTCACGGACGCGCGCGACCGCGTGACGGCGATGGAAGGCACGCTGCGCGAGCTGGAGCTGAGCTACAAGCGGCTGCGCGAAGGGAACGACGCATGAGCGACCCGTTCACGCCGCGGCCCCCGTTCGAAGCCGACCACAGTCTCGACGTTCGCCGAGGACGCCAGCTTTTGCGATTTCGGGATGATATCGAGCAAGCGGTGGGGTGCAAGCCTCTCGTCCTCTGCCTGATCGCCGTCGGAACCGAAGGCTCTGTCCACAGCGTCATCACGATGCCGGATACCAAGAGCTTCGAGGTCTTCGAGGCGAGCGGACGGCTGCAGGCGATGGCCAACGACCTCGCGGCAATCGCGGCCCGAAGCGAAGGCGTCAACGTGCGCCCTGGACCCGAGACCTCGAACCCCAACGCCGAGCCCAACGCCGAGAAGGCCACGTGAGCGCGTCACCCAGCATCTACTGCTCGTCCTGCGGCACGCACATCGGCGCGAGGGTTCAGTGCCCGCTTCCGTGGTGCCCATCGCACAAGGAAGCGTCCGCGAAGATCAAGGTTCGCAGAGAGGCCCGTGCGATGATCGTTCGCGCCTTCGACGACGTGGAGACGGCGCTCGACGACCGTGACTGGGACACCGCACGCACGCTGCTCGACCAGATTCAGACGGCTGCCGCCGACCGCGCGTTCCGCGGCGATGTCGATGACGAGCGACTGGAGAAGCTCTGGGAGCGGCTCCGCGTGGAATGGCCCGATGCGGCCGACGCGATGGTCTGGTGGTTCGGGCCCGAATCGTGGGGCGCGTGGATCTGCATCCACGGCAAGCGCGTCGACGTCCCCGTCGGAGCGCGATGCAATCTTACGGGACAGATCATCGCCGCTACCGACCGTGGCTTCGTCACGTTGCACCACGGTGAGCACAGCACCAGCCGTCGCCCGATCTTGCTTGCCGCGATGATGTCGAACATCGGCATCAAAGAAGGATGACCGGCACCGAACCGCTCGACGCGCTGCTCTCGGAGCTGGCCCGAGACCGGCTCGACATCCAGAAACTCGGCGAAGCAATCTGTGCACTGCGCGGGCAGGACCAGCTCGCCGTCGCCGCGATGGTCGCGAACATCGCCGACCACTGCGACGATCGTCAGCGGTGCAAGAGCCTGACGGCGATCGCCTCCGCAATCGCGCTTCGAGGCGCCCGGAAGTTCGCGCGAACCCACTGCCTCCCCATGCCGTACACGTCTCGATGATCGTCTTCCTCGCAATCAGTGCCGCCTGCACCTGCGCGTTCGTCCTCGGGCGACTTCGTGGGCGCGCATCGGTAGCACCCGAGGTCGCACGGCTCGAACGGATGATCGCCCTGATCCGGCTAGGTCACGAAGATCCGGAGAGCGGACTCTCCGGGTGGCGATTCAAGCTGATCCACGGACACATCCATGCCGTTCCACCCGAGGGCGGCACCGGCTACTTCGGCGTATCGATGGACTACGATTCGAAGACTGGACAATGCTCGGAGCGCGCGAAGCTCTGGGTGCGTCCGGATGGCATCGCGATTCCACAAGATCGCGAGCACCAGATCCAGTGCGCCTACTGGGCGTGGTTTCGGCAGCAGGTGATCACCGGTCGCCTTGGAGTGGTGTGAGCGATGGCTAGGAAGAAGGGCCCCGCAGACGCTCCGCTGCTGAACCCGGAACAGCAAGCCGTATCGCTCCATGTGAACGGACCGCTACTCGTGTCGGCCGGCGCCGGCTCCGGGAAGACGACGGCCGTCGTCGAACGCATCGTGAACCTGATGCGCAACAACGCCGTCCCCTCGCACCGCATCCTGATGCTGTCGTTCTCGCAGACGGCCGCGAAGGAGGTCGGCAAGCGGCTCAAGGCCCGCCTGCCGGACAGCGACCTCAAGAGCGTCTTCCGCACGTTCCATTCCCTCGCGCTGGAGATCCACAAGCACGAGGTGCACGACCAGACGAGCGTGCTCGACCACAACATGGCGATCACGCGCTACGCGTTCAAGGCGTGCCGCGATCGCGTCGACGGCGGGCGCGCCGTGACGTGGGAGAGCTTCAAGCTCTTCGCGTCGATGGTGAAGAACGACTTTCTCGGCCGGAACCCGGTGTTCGCGCAGCTCGGCGCGACCGATCCGCGGATGGGCGCGCTCGCCGACCGTGTGGCCGCGCACTGTCGGCTGCCAAGCGCTGGTGCTCTGCTCGACCTCTACTACGCCTACGAGCATGCGCGCCGCCAGGGCACCGAGGTGAAGCTCGCGAAGGACGCCGATCCGCAAGTCGTGCGCTGGACGAACTTCGACGAGCTGCTCTACGACGTCGCATGGATGCTCGCGAACCCCGACGTGCGCCAGCGATGGCAGACGCAGTGGGACTACGTGATCCAGGACGAAGCGCAGGACATGTGCGAGACGCAGAACGTCATCGCCGAGTACCTCGCCGAGCAGCACCGGAACTACATGATCGTCGGCGATCCGGGCCAAGCCATCTACGCATGGCGCGGGGCACGACCGGAGAAGCTGATCTCCTTCAAGGATCGCTGGAAGAACAGCCGCATCATTGCGCTCGACCGGAACTACCGCTCGGGGAAGTCGATCATCGAAGCGGCAAACGCGATGCTGCGCTCGCTACGGGACTACGAGAAGCTGCCGATCCAGCTCCGCGGCGAGCGCGCCGACAACGGCTTCGTCGTGCTCAACGAGTTCGAGTCGTTCGACAAGCAGGCCGACGCAATCGCGGCCAACTGCAAGGCGCACCACCGCTCGGGCGTCGAGTGGAAGGAGATGGCAGTGCTCGTCCGAACCGTCGGCCAGGCCGGCGCGATCGAGGTCGCGCTGAACGCCGCCGACGTCCCGACGAAGAGCGTCGGCTCGTCAATGTTCGACGTCCCCGAAGTCCGCACGCTGTTCGCGTGGTACCGCGTCGCCCTCGGCAAGGCGACGGCGGAGCACTACCACGACGCGCTCCAGTACCCGTACAGCAACCGCATCGGGCGCGATTTTGCCGACCTCGCGACGAAGGAGGCACCGCCCGAGAACGTGTCCTGGCTCGATCACATCGAGTCGTTCGCGCCGAAGGCCCGCATCCCGCGAGCCGTCGATAGCTGGCTGGATTTAGTCGCGAAGTTCCAGCGCGAAGGACGTGCGCAGACCCCTGGCCAGCTCCTCCTGCGGATCTCGCGCGAAGCATGCTCCGACATCATCTCCGACGCAGTCGACGATGTCGGCGATCGCGATGCCGACGAGAACCACAAGAAGCTGATCGATCTCGCGTCGGACTTCGCGAGCCACGACCTGTTCCTCGACAAGATCGACCGGATGCTCGCGAACCGCGAGAAGCACAAGCGGACCCGTAACGTGGTCATCATCTCGACGGTGCACAGGGCGAAGGGCGAGGAGTGGTCGGTCGTTTTCGTTCCCGGCGTCTCGCAGGGCGTGTTCCCGCACAAGAAGGGCGAGGCCGAAGAAGAGAAGCGCATCTTCTACGTCGCCATGACGCGAGCGCGAGACGAGCTGTGGCTGAGCCGCGCCGTCGAAGACATGTACGGCGAGACGCTCCCGAGCCAGTTCGTCGAGACCCTCGGCATCCAACCCCAGCCCGAGTTCCGCCCTGGCGTACAGCGCCGGGATCGAACGCAGATGACGCTGATCTAACGGAGGCGCGCGTGGCACCGAAGCTGACTTCCGACACGAGCTGGGACACCTTCTTCGATCGGCTGATTCGCAAGACGTCGGACGACGTCATGGTGGTGCGTGTCCATGCGCTCCGTCACGCGCTGGACGTGGCACCTCAGACGCATCGGAGAGCAGCGGTCATCGCGAGCCGCTGCACTCTCGGCGCGGCGCGCACGCGAGAAGAGGTGGAGCGCGGTGAGGATCTTGCCGCGTGGGTCGAGCTGATGCGACCGGATCGGCTCATGCGAGGCCACATGCCCGCCGTCGTTGTGCCGCACGGGTTTCAGCTCGACACCGACAGGGCATTCGACGAAAAGACCGACGCGCTGAAGGCGTGGGCAGCCTTCGTCTCGAAAGAGACTCATCAGATCCAGGGCACAGTCGAGACGGTACACGTGCTCGAAGGCGGCGGCGCAGTGTCGGTCGTATACGTGTCGAACGAATACGGCGAACGGTTCGTGGTGGAAGTGCCAGCCGCGAATGTCGCCCGTGCCACGAAGCCGGGAGACAAGATCACGTGGCAGGTTCACCATGTGGTCGCAGAGGGCAGCGAGCGCGGGTCGCAGCGTCGGCTCGCACGAGGTGGAGCATGATCAGGATCTCTGTATTCGATCCGCTGTACGTAGAGTGCTGGGCATGGCAGCAGGCGTTCCGGAAGCTGGGCTTCCCCTCCGAGAACATCTTCGTGTCCATCAACCGCAACGGCGCGATCCCGGACAGCCCGCCTTGGGTATTCGTCTTGCTCAGGGCGCAGGGTCTGGAGTTCACGGTTCCGGCCGGACCGTTCGACGTGACCGAGCAAGAGTTCGCTGCGAAGTGGACGGAGTTCTGCGACGCATTCAATGCAGGCAAGATCGACGAGAGCGATCTGATGGCAGAGTACAACGAGCGGATGGCAGACAAGCATGTTCTGCTCGTCGAGAGCATGGTGCGGAAGGGCTTTCGAATTCCGGGGCACCGATCGAACTGATGCCGAAGGCCCATCGGGCGTTCGTGGTCAAAGTGTCGGACGCCGCTCCGGCTCCGATGGGACGGTCGTTCCTGGACACACTCAACGAGCTGGAAATGGACCTCTCCTGGCTCTACCGCACGTACCCTGTTGGTCCTGGACCCGTCGACGAAGCTGACTACGCACGCGTCACCGCGCTGCGGCGGCTCGGACATCGCGGCACACACCGGATCGCCGTCTTCCGGCTGACGCAAGACGGCACCCGCGAAACGGTATGCGGCGGACACGAGGAGATCTCAGAGCAGCAGCTCCGCGAGCGCTTCGGACCTGGCCAGTACGAGGTTGCAGTGTACAGCTACGCCACCAAGGCAACGCCGCTCGCTCGCATCGGAGTCAGCGTCCAGTGAGCCCCGTCGATAAGGCTCTAGATCGTCTGTATTCCCTTCGGCCGCTCGGACACGACACGAGCGACTACCGGGCGCGCAGCCGGCTGGCAGCTCTCGGCTCGCTCGGACACCTAGGCTACCTGTGCCGGCTCAGAATCTACCGTGTACACCGTGACCAGCGACACCTGATCGAGCGCAAGGAGTTCCTGCGCCTCAGTCACGAACCTGTTTTTGTCGACGACCTGCGTCGTGAGTACGGCCGTGGCGAGTACGAGCTGGCGATCTACCGACCGAGCGGTGTCGCATATCTAGACAAGCCGGAGGTTCTGTACATCGACTCGCTGGGGATCTTCGGCGGACTACCGATGCCGCTTGCGGTCATTGTGCTCGTTTTTGGCGACACCGACGCGCTACTGCTGGATCTAGATGGCACGAGGAGCTTGGTGTCGCTGCTCAACCAGCCGTCGTTGCTCAACGCGCCGTAGCTTCGACCTGCTCCGCGAGCTTCTCGGCATACGCAGCGAACTCGGGCGTCGGCTCGCGCCATTCCTGAATCGTCTTCGGGTCGTAGTTCGACGCCGGGATGACGTTCCACGCGAGCTTGGCGAGGCCGGTGTCGAAGAGCGCGATCGATCGATGGCCGAAGTTCCCCCACTCGCGGCTCTGCAGGAAGTCGTCGATCTGCACGCCGTCGTATCCGCGCTTGCGCATCGCGTTGATCTGATCGAGCTTGTTGTACGTGGGGTCCATGAGGTCATCCTCGCCCTTGCTCGCGTCGAGCAGGTGGAGACGCTCCATGCCCTCGAAGATGAACAAGCGGCCGACGATCTTCTCGTCGGCCCTGAGTAGGCGCCCGCGATCGGTCTTCACGCGGAAGCTCACGCGGAAGTGCGAGCTGTCGCCCTCGGGCACGTAGCCGAGCAGCGCCATGCGTTCGAGGAACTCGTCCCGCGTGACCTCGCGCTCGATGCGGTAGCTCCTCGGCCGACCGATGTTGTCGTACTCGACGCCGGACCACACGTCCACGAGGCCGATGTCACGGTAGATCTCGTAGAGCGAGCTGTGCTCATCGGGCGGGGAGAGCACCTCCACATCGGCACGGTTGCGTGTGAACCGAGGCGAGAAGACGGTCTCGACGCCCGCCTCGGGGATGTACGACTGCGCGACTGCCGACGAGAACGCCAGCCACAGGAGCCCGCCACCGCTGGCGGGTCTCGGCGTGTCGAACTCCTCCATCGTCCCGTGGAACAGGAGCGTCTGCTCCAACCGCTTCACGTCGTCGATGGTCAAGATCGGCACGTCGGCATCCTCCTTCAGGCGGCTCGCACCGCCTTCGCGTACTCCCGCGCCGACTCGACCGTGAGCGGCGGTGCCACGAGCTTCGTCTCGTGACGCGGATTGTTGTAGCCCACGTCGACGATCCTGAGCACGTTCCGGTCGTCGCGCATCAGATTGTCCGAGTGCATGTCGGTCCAGTCGATCCCGACATCGGCCAGCTCACGAGCGCCTGCTGCGATCGCATCCAGCATCGTGAGCGCACGATCGACATCCGGCTTCCCGTCGACGAAGTCCTGGAGCACCGTGCGCCAACGCTGCCGCATCGCGTGCGCGTTCGGCGTCGGGAACTTCAGATCGTTCCGCTCCATGAACTGCTCGTACATCGTCTCGATGAGGTGAGCGTCGCGCTTCGAGATCGGGTTGAGCAGCGCGCGATGCACGACGTACCACGGCAGGAAGCGCCCGTGGTTGCCCGTGGTTCCGGGGACCGCCCAGACCTTGTGGATCTGCACCACATTGCGTGTGCGCTTGCCTTCGAGACCGAGCGACGCGATCAGCTCGAACGGATCACGGGTCAGCTTGAGGACGCTGGACCCGTCGCCCCCGAGCACAACGCGATACGCGACGCCGAAGTTGCCGGCCCCGAGCCTCTGCGTCGCCAGATTCGTCAGCCCCAGCTCGCGCAGTGCAGCGGCGGTCTGAAGCTGAACCACACCAAGCGGAACGCTCGGTGCGCGCAGGAGCTGCTCCAGCTCCTCGTCCTCGTACTCGCCGGACATGTGCCTCCTGGTCGGGTGCGATGGTAGCCCAGACGTCCGACAGCGTGTACCATCTGACGGTCCAGCCATGAGCTACCGCTCCACCGGATCGCGCGACCGACTACGATGGCCTGGCCTCGGCCAGGCGAAGTGGGTTCCGGGGCAGATCTCGTTCGCGTCACTGCCTCCGGGTCAGACCTCGCTGCCGAGTCTTCAGCCGCTCGTCGAAGCCGGTCTCCCGATCGCTCCGTACATCGAACACGGGAGCTTCGAGACCGGCGAACCGGCGATCATGCGCTACGGCCGTGACCCGTACCGCGGACTCGGACAGGACCAGGAACGAGAGTTCTTCACCGACTTCAGCGCCATCGTTGCCGGCGCCGCGCTCATCGTTGCCGGGCAGCTCATAATGGACTGGGGCATCGGATACACGACGGTCACGACGATCGTGCCGCTGCGCAACAACGGCCGTCGTCGGCGGAAGCGGCGCTGAGCGCCCCGGAGGAACGATCATGCGTCGACGCGCCAGAGGTCTTGGTCAGCCGGCGGGAGCAGCAGTTCCGCAGCAGTTCTTCTTCGAGGTCGTCGTCCCGGGCGAACCCCGCGGCGAGTACCTCTACGAGGAGCTGATGGAAGCCGCCGATGCGGCAGCGATGATCCGAGCGCGGGCCGGCAAGGACAGCAAGATCGTGAGCCCGCCTGGCTCGGAAAACGTGGTCGCCGACATCGACGTCAAGGGAGGGGTGCGCATGCTGCACGGACTAGGACAGACCGCCGCGATGCAGCGGCTCGCACGGCAGTCGTACGTGGTCTTGTGCGACAACTGGGCTCGCTTCCCGGGGATCGCTGCCGGCCACACCGTCCGGGGCCTGCGGAGGGCCATCCTCAAGGCGAAGAACACGCTCCGATCGCAGCCGGCGGGGGAGACGTGTCGCGTCTATCCGCTGAGCGCAGGACCGACGTTCGCGATCAGCTCGGCGGCGCTCGCGGTCCGCGCGAAGAACGGCAAGTTCGACGTCTCGGTCGGGCCCCGCGGTGCGACAAGCGGGCTGGCCGGCGACTTCGAAGAGCTGCAGCGTGTCGAGCGCACGTGGGGGCGCACGATGCTCTCGCGCCCCCAGAAGGCTCGATTCCAGGTCGCGACGTGCTTCTACGCCTGCGTCGCCACCGAGACGGTGCAGGGCCTCCGGCCGGCCCTGGCGAGGGCCAGGCAGATCCTCGCCGAGAACCAAGGCAACGGCTTCGTGGACCTCTACGAAGCCGTCACGCCGCCGGCCCGCGGCGTCTTCCCCGCAGGCACCCGCATCGTCCGCGTCGAGCGTCAGGGTGGCACGGTGCGGCTCACGTGGATGCCGCAGGTCGAGCCGATGAGCGTCGCCGGCCTTGGCGGTCCGCTCACGGAGTTCGTCTGCTCGGACACCCAGGCGGGCCAGATGCTCTCGTCCGCGGTGAACGAGGCGATCGACCAGGGCGCGCAGTCGGCGGCCGTGGGCGCCATCGTGGCGGGCGCGATCGGCGGCCTACTGGAGAAGCCCGCAGCGGGCGCACTCGCTGGAGCTGCGGTCGGCTACATCGCCCACTACGTGTGGACGGCGCCGTACCGACGCTAGAGAACGCGCGAGATCAGGTCGGCTACCGTCTGATTCATCCGCGCCTGCGTCCTGTACGTCGCGATGTACGCGCAGCCCAGCTCGGACAGCTCACCGGCCGCGCCAGGGTCAGCGACGACACGCTCGACCGCTCGACGCATCGCGCCGAGATCGTACTGCAGGGCCCAGTACAACGGGGACAGCTCGTCCGCCGTGTCGCCCCACCATCCGCCGATCACGGGGACACCGGCAGCGAATGCTTCGTGCTCAGCAAGGGCGAAGCCCGCTGCGCGATCGAGCGCAGACACGTACGCGGAACACGAGCTTCGCAGACGCTTCTTCGTCGAGTCATCAGCGAACGGCACGCGCTGTCCTTGCCCGTACAGCGTGTGGTTGTATCCGTCCGTGATCGCTGCGATCACGTTGTCCCGATCGTCGCTGCGGGTGCCAGGCCGGTTTCGGAGCGTCCACAGCTCGTTGGACTTCCACGACCACTCGGGAACGGCCTCGTATGCCGGACTGACGAAATGGAAACGGGGACGCCGGCCCGCTTGGCACAGCCACCGCAGTCTTTCGCTGAAGACGACAGCGCCCGCGACGCCGTCTTCGCAATCCGCCGGCAGTAGACCGCGCTCACGGCCGTTGTGCACCAGCCACAACACACGGCTCTTCGGCCACCTGGTGCGAGCCGTGGCGAGCTGCTGCGGGGTGCAGACGAGAACGATCTCCGGATCGCGGTCCACCTGGAACTGCCACATCGGAACATCCAGGAGCTGCGACTCGGCGAGACCGCTGTGATCTCCAAGCTCACAGACCCGCAGCGACCACCCATCAGCCTTCGCGAGGATGTTGAGCAACGTCGGTGACTGCACTGCAGCCACAACGCTCGCGCGCTGCGTCATCGAAGGAGCCTCGGCGTCGGAAGGGGCATGATGAACCGACCGCCAGACTTCCGATACGGTTCCTGCTTCGCGAGGATCTCCTCCGCGTAGTTCCACGCCGTGAGCAGGAACGCGGTCGGCGCACGATCCGACACGATGTCCTCGCTCACCACCTGGATGCCCGAGCCAGGCAGGAACCTGCCCTGCTTGAGCGGCGTCGAGTCGACCGCGTACTTGACCTCGCGCCACGTCAGACCGGTCGCGTTGAGGAGCGTGTTCCCCTTCGCCGTCGCGCCGTAGGTGTAGATTGTCGCGCCGTCTCCGATGAACCCATCGAGCGCAGCGCGAAGACCGCCGACCGTAGCTCGCGTCATGAACGCGAACTGCTGCAGATCGTCGACGATCTGTTCTTCATCGCTCCAGACGCTGTCGTGCTCGCACGAGACCGGACCGCCAACCTTCGACGCGATCACGACGATCGAACCGCCGTGCACCGGCGCGATGTGCGCGTGCTGAACATGCAATCCGCACGAGCGCATCAGACGACTCAGGGACCGCAGAGCGAAGTAGCTCATGTGCTCGTGGTAGATCTGATCGAACTGTCCTCCATCGAGCGTTGCCTTCAGGTACGCGTTCTCGATCACGACAATGCCGTCGTCCGAGAGCATCGCGGCGATCGCCCGAAGCGTGCCACGCAGATCGTCGAGGTGCGCCATGCAGTGCCGAGCGACGAACAGATCGACGGGTCCAGTCTTGCCGCGAAGATCGGACACGGACTGCTCCGTGAAGAACTCGGGGATCGTCGACACACCGTCCGCCGTCGCCATCGCGGCGATGTTCTTGGCCGGCTCGATGCCCACCACGCGCTTCACGTGGGGCCGGAGAACGCGCAAGAACGCGCCGTTGTTCGAGCCCATCTCGACGGTGTTCATCTCGGTGAGCGGCTTCTTCTTGAACGGATACGCGAGCAACGCCGCGATCAACGAGTCGTAGTGCAACTGAAGCGACCGAGCGTTCGGCGTGACGTACACGTAGTGCTCGAACAGCACCTTGCTGTCGATCGCGACGTCGAGCTGCACGAACGAGCACTGCTCGCACACGCATAGATTCAGCGGGAACTTCGGCAGGCTCATCGCCTCGCCGCGCGTCGCCATCAATGAGTTCGCGAGCGGCGTGTGGCCCAGAGAGACCACCTGCCGGATCGATCCACTGCATGCGCGGCACTGCGTCAAGATCCGGTACACGTCCGCTCCTCCTTCAGATACCTCGACAGTAGATCGTTCCAGGTCGGCACGTCCACGCCGCGGAGCGGCAAGAGCGCCGACGCGAGCAGCCCGCGCTGCGTCAGTGGCGCTCGCCGTCGGAGCATCACGCGCCTCACCTGCGCGTTCGTCACGATGTGCGCGCTGTCGGCGGCGTCACGGGCGCTGCCCGCCTTCGACACTAGCTCGTCCGCGAAATCAGCCCACGAGCACTCACCGCTCGCGCTCGCGTGGTAGACGCCGCCGGGCGTCTGGAGGAGATGCAGCGCGACCTCGGCGACCCAACGGGCCCACGTCGGACCGACCCGCCGCAGGATGTCCGCTTCGATCTGCTCTCCGGCGACGAGCCGATCTCGGAGCTTCGAGGCCCAGTTCCGTCCGGCATCGCCGTAGAGGCTCGCGACTCGGAGAATGTGTGCATCGGGCTTCGCACGACGAACGAGATGTTCTCCCAGCAGCTTGCTCCTGCCGTACGCACTCGGAGGGTCCTGCGGTTCGAGCAGCTCGTCCGGAACGCAGAACTTCATCTGCTCGTACGAGAAGACAGCATCCGTCGAGAAGTGGACGAGCGGGCAGTCGTAAGCGTTCGCGAGCAGCGCGACATTCTCCGCGCCGACCGCGTTGACACGCTGCGCTAGCGACGGCTCGTCCTGCGCCTTGTCGACCGCGGTGTAGGCCGCGCAATTGAAGATCGCGCGCAACGGCAAGCTGTACCCAGTGCCACCAAGCGCCGTCAGGGACGCCGCAAAGAGCTGATCGAGATCCGTGATGTCAACGCCGAGAGAACGCGACAGCAGCAGCACGTCCGAGCCGGACGAACGTGCAACATGTGCGACCTCTTGCGCGAGCAGGCCGCTGCCGAACACGACGTACTTCACTGCTCATCGTTCCGGGATGAGACATCCGTCAAGCTGCCGTTCGACCGAACGGATGCCGTGCGCGAACATCTCGCGAATCGCACGGCGCCGCTCTTCGCTCAGGCCGAAGACCGATCCGGCGATCGCAACGTCAGCGACCAGGCCAACGGTGCGGTCCGTCATGGCCACGTCCCCGCTGTTGTTCGCGGCCATCACCGGAGTCGCGTGCGCGCGATTGAACGGGACGACCAAGACGACGCCGTCCGCCTCGATCTCGCCAGATTCGAGACGACGAAGGACGTTGCGAACCATCGCGAGCATCCTCTCACGCTCGTCCACCTTCCAATCCTCGCCGACCACGGAAACATGGCGCGAGCGGCCCCGGTCGTGCTGTTTCAGCAGTTCCGCCGCTTCACCGAAATCGCACGGAGCGACGAACTCGACACGTGACACGGCCTCGAAAGCGGTGACCGTTGCGGGATCTGCCTCGGACCTGACGTACCCCATACTGAAGCGGTACTTGTTCTTGGCCTGATCGTTCTCGTCGTACTCGATCAGATCGAACGCCTGGTCTACGCTCCGATGCATCGCATCGCGCGCCAGCTCCAACTGCTCTCGCGTCAGCACGTTATCTCGCATGCGTCCTCAGCGATTGAACGGAGTCTTGAACTGCTCGTGCCCGGGAGGGCCGCCCCACTTCTGGCAGTAGTAGGCGCGGAGCCGCTCGAAGTTCGAGTGATGCTGCGCCATCTCGTGTGCGTTGTAACTCGCGAGCGTTCCGCTCTTGAAGTGACTCATGCCGCATCCGGGCACGGTCATGGTCTTCAAGCCTGCGAGCTGAATGCGACGTGCGTAGTCGTTGTCCTCGAAATACGCCGGATAGAAGCTCTCGTCGAACGGGCCGATCTTCTCGAACGCCCACTGCGGCATCAGGTAGACGCCGAACATGGTCCCCGCGTTGTGTTCGGGGAAAAAGAACGCGACGTCCGGATGCGCTTCGGCCGCTTCCACGAGACGCTCTACGGTCGGAGGATGCAGCGCCATGTCATCGCACGCCCAGATCACGTGATCCGTGAGCGTACGATGCCCGTGATTCCAGCTAGCACTCACGCCGAGATTCTTGCCCGGCTTGTGTACGACCACGCGATCGGCCGGCAGTCCCAGGCTGGCCTGGTCCAACGTCCCGCCGTTGTCGATGATGTAGTACCGATCCGGCAGACGCGTGCCGAACTCTGCCGACTTGATGAGCATCTGCACGAGCAGGTCGTACCGACGGTACGTCGGCACCGCAACCGTCACCGCCTTCTTCATGGTCGCTACCCTGCTTTCAGATCCGCTTGCTGCGCTTCTCGACGAACACGATGCTGGGATAGCAGTGCATCGCCACCATGTGAAGAGCGAGCGGATCCAGGCGAGCGAGGTTCTTCGCGTCGCGGCCGATGTTGCCGAATCCCGAGTATCCGTGGTTGTTCACTCGGTCGACCATCTGATGCACGTACTTGACGAAGTCGCCGCCCCAGCCCCAGTAGGCCGCGTGCAGATCTTCGATCACGTAGAACCCACCGTCGGGCAGCAGAGGGAAGAGGGTCTCGAAGCTGGCGATCTGATCTGCTGCGTGGTGGCTGCCGTCGTCGACGATGATCGACGGCTTCTGCTCGGCCATCGCGAGCCTGAGCATCGCCGGATCGGACTGACTGCCGTGGTACGACTTGAAGCCGTTCGCTTCGGCACGGAGACAGGCGTCTCTGTCCAGATCGAGACCGATGACCTTCGCTTCGGGTCCGAGGTACTCGCGCCACGTGCGAAGGGAGGCGCCGGTGGCGATGCCGATCTCCAGCAGCGTGACCTTGCTCCCGACGAACGGATGGAAGTGTCGCTCGTACCACTCGGTGTAGCCGTGCGACCGCGAACTCTTGTCGGTGTTGTGCTTGATCGCAATCTCGTCCAGAGTCATTCCGGTCTCCTGGTATGGTGCTGCGGCCTACTTGTGATCGGTCGCCCTCAGCCTGTCCATGCGATAACTGAGGCGCACCTGAACATCGGCGAGCTTGCTCTCGGCGCGCTCCCGACTCGCGATCGCCGCCGCTTCCGCGACGCGCGCGTCGGCGTACCTGGTGACGGCAGAGGTGAGATCGCTGAGCAGTTCGCGATCCGCATCCTCGTCGGATCGCTTCTGGTTCGCATCCATGTCGTTCAGCCCTTGTCGTCGGCCTTGTCGCGAACCCAGGCCGGCGTGACGCCGTCGGGAGCCGACGGGCTCGGAGTGGGCTTCTCGCCGGTCGCGGCAGGAGCCCCGCCCATGCCCATCACCTCGCCGATCTTCTGCGCGGCCTTGTCGAGGAAGACGTCGGCGGCCTCCTCGTACTCGACGCGGCGGTTCTGCGTGGCCAGCTCCAGGATGGACTTCTCGCCACCGAACATCTCGTCCTTGGGGATCAGCGTCATCGCGCCGCACTGCACGCACGGGCCGCTGTAGTTGCGGACGCTGCCATTCAGCGCGGCGATCTCGTCGTCCTCGAACTCCAGCGTCTTCTCCCAGCCGCACGTGACGCAGTTGAAGAGGCAGCGCTTCTCGTCCTGCCCCGCCATGCGACGCGCGAGCCGGCGAGCCTCGCCGGGATCCTTGACGATCGCCGAGCCGGCGGTCTCCGGCACATCCGACTTCCAGTCGCTCCAGGGATCGTTCGGGTCACGGTCGTTGCTCATCGGGTCCTCTGCTTCCTCGTGTGCTTGTACTTGCGCAGGTCGACGTCTTCCAGAACGTGGTTCAGCGCGGCGCTCACGTTGAACTTCCCACGGCTGTTGGTCAGCCCCAGGCGCAGCGCGATCGTCTCCAGCTTCGAGAGATTCGCTTGCGACGTGCGAATCGAGATCCGCACGTCGTTCTGGAGCCGCTCGCTCATCCGACGAGTGCCGAGATCACGCGCACGGTGAAGATGTCCTCGCCGCGCAGGTACACGAGGCACCTGACCTTGCTCGATGAACCGTCGGGGAGCGCGACATCCTGCAGGGTCGTGAACTCCCACAGATCGGAATGATCTCCCAACTTACGGTAGCTCGCCGCCTTGAAGCCGAAGAGCGTCTGGCACGGGTACGGGAGGCTTGCGCCGCTGCCTCGCGGATCGGGGATCTGCTGGACGTTGAAATCCGTCTCGTAGCAGATCACCTCGACCTCTCCGCCACCGAGGTGGAGCAGAACCGGACTCATCGAACGACGCTTCGTCTTGCTCTCGCTCTCGCTCACGTTGCCTCCATCCATCGGCGAATCGCATCTACCCAACGCGGCCGAACCGCCGACCACGTCCACTTCGTCCACAGCATCCGGTGATCGATCACCGATTCGCCGCTCGGCCCGAGCGCGTCGAGCAGCAGCGCCCGTCGTGCATCGGGACACATCACCGCACTCAACGCCGACGCGAGCGCGTTGACCATGACCGTCGGCGCATCGCCCTCCTCGTACGCGAGCGGGGCCAGCGCGCCGGTCGGCGCGGCCAGCCACCCGCCGAAATCGCCCAGGTACTCCGTCTGCCCCGTCACCGGCGTGGTGACCGTCGGAATCCCGAGGCAGAGCGCGCCGAGGATCATCATCCCGAATCCCTCGGCGCGCGCCGGCAGGATGACTGTATCCGCGCGATCGTAGAGCGCGAGCAGATCGGACTCCGCAGTCCCGCGAGGCTCGGGCGTGACGATCTCGACCGTGTGATGGATATCGAGATCGCTGCAGCGGTAGAAGATGTCCTCGTAGATCGCCTTCGGCGCATGGACGATCAGTTTGTGCGGGATCGTCTTCGGCAGACGCTTCCACGCCTGGAGCAGCTCCTCCGTGCCCTTGCGACCGGGCCAGACGAAGTCGGTGCTGAAGTGGACTGCAGTCCAAGGCTCGCGACGCGAAAGCCGCTGAAGCAGGTTGTCGTAGCGCTTGCGCGTCCACTGGTACGTGGACGGTACGCCGAGCGGCACCACCTCGATGCTCATCCCGGAGACGTCGGCTTCGACGCCGTGAAGTGCCCAGCCATGCTGGATGCTGGCGGCGCACCACTGGCTCGGCACGAACACTCGCCCCGCCTTTGCCAGCACCTCTGCGTGCTCACGGGCGACGCGGTCGGTATTCGCTGACGAGTAGAGCGCGACACGTTCGCGGCCGTAGACGTGGAAGTATGCGTCAGCGAGGTAGTGCCTGGGCTCGGAGACGACCAGGCAGTGCGTTCCGCCGTCGACTCCATGACGGAAGATGGTGTGCGGCTCGTGCCACGAGTCATCGAGATTCGTGACCTTGCCGAGCAGCCCCGCATCGCGCAGCCCTTGGCACACCTCGGACGTCAGCGTGGCGTAGCTGAGCCGAGATCCGAAGTGGCCGACGACGTCGATCTTCATCACTGCGTGTCCTCGTCACGGTCGATATCCGCGACGTGTTCCGCCCCGAACACGACCTTGGCGCCATGAGAGAGCGAGGTCACAACCACCGGATGGTTCATGAGCGTTCCAACGTACCTTCCAGGCACCTCCACGCTCTCGATGCGGACCCACATCCGCTCGCCGGTGTTGCCAGAGAGAGGATCGGGAAGTACCTCGAAGATGAGCTTGGCGTCGTCGCCCACGCCCAGCGAGTAGCGCTCGCGCGTCGACGGGATGTTGAACGTCTCGGGATCACGCGCGGCGCGTGCCTCGGCGTTCGCAAGCTGCCAGAGCTGGCTCACGCGCAGAGTGCCCCTGCCGACCGCTTCGCGATCGCCGCCTTGAGCGGGCCGATCGTATCGGGGCCGAACATGGCTCGCGTTGCTCGCGCGCCAGCCTGGTCCCGACGCCGTCCGGCGGCGAAGAGCTGACGCATCTTCGCGCCGAGGGCAGCAGGCTCGTAGTCCGCCC
>Ga0172379_10003226_pt1 | contig 26493 bp, 23 predicted proteins | sample GrowelOW334metaG_FD_119756 | JGI IMG/M metagenome (GOLD analysis project Ga0172379, IMG submission 119756) | Groundwater microbial communities from an aquifer near a municipal landfill in Southern Ontario, Canada - Groundwater well OW334 metaG | ecosystem: Environmental > Aquatic > Deep...
GATGCCTCCAAACTTCGGGTACAACTGATGGAGGCTAAAAGTTACGATGAGATTTACAGGATTCTTCGTATTGAGATGAATAACCAGTCATCCTTATGAACCTGTTTATTTTTAAAAAGTGGTAGGGACTGGTTTCGGTCAACGGTTCACTCCCTGGTGACAGAAAATATTTTCACCACAATAGGCACATAGGACACAATAGCGCTACTGTGTTCTATGTGCCTATGTGGTAGATTTTTGAATATAAATTCAAGATATCTTAACAGGACTGGTCAGGATATTATCAGAAGATTAGGTGTTAATTCCCGCAGTGATTATCCTATCTTTGGTAGAAGAAAAAATTTACCAAAAAATACTGCCGATATGAAAGCGATGGTCTTAACAGGTATCCGGCAAATGGAGATGATTGAAATCCCTATGCCCAAAATCGCAACAGATACCGATGTACTGATCAAAATGAAAGTTGTGGGCGTTTGCGGATCAGATGTCCATTATTATACCAAGGGAAAAATCGGTAGCCAGGTCGTACAATATCCTTTCCCGGTAGGGCATGAGGGTGCAGGTGAAGTGGTGGCGGTCGGTTCTGGAGTCACCCGCGTCAAAGCGGGCGACAGAATCGCCATCGAACCCGCCATGCCCTGCGGAATTTGTGACCAGTGCAAGGTCGGTCGTCCGCACACCTGCCGGAAGCTTCGTTTTTTGGGTTGTCCGGGTCAGGCCGATGGCTGCCTGACTGAATACATTGTGATACCGGAAGGTAGTTGCTTCCCGATAAGCGACAAACTAAGCTACACCGAAACGGCCATCAGCGAACCGTTGGCCATTGGATTGTATGCTGTCAACCAATCAATTCCACTTAATAATGCCTCCGTTGGTATTTTGGGTTTTGGCCCTATCGGGATGAGTGTCCTTTTATCGGCAACCGCCAAAGGTGCTTCTGATATTTATGTGACGGATCAGGTGGATGAACGTCTTCAAATTGCCAGAGAATGTGGCGCCCTTTATGCTGGTAATCCCAATAAGTCGAATGTTGTTGCAGAGATTAAATCAAAAGAGCCCTTGTTGCTCGATGTTGTCTTCGAATGTTGTGGCAAGCAGGAGGCCCTCGATCAGGCAGTTGATTTGTTGAAACCCGGAGGTAAACTTATGATAATTGGCATTCCTGAATTTGATCGCTGGAGTTTTCCTGTGGATCAAATGAGGCACAAAGAGATTTGCGTCCAGAATGTAAGGAGACAGAATCATACATTGGAAGAAACACTTGAACTGATGGAAAAGGGAAAAATTAATGTTGGCAAAATGGCAACCCATCGCTTCCCTCTGGAGCGCACGAAGGAGGCGTTTGATCTGGTAACAGAATATAGTGATGGAGTGATGAAAGCTATGATTGACTTTGATTGATCTTTAGGCATTCTGCTTAAGTATCCGTTGAATTTTGATTCAGGAAAAAGATAGCGAGAAAAGAAAATTGTATATTTGTGCTATAATTCCAAATTTCTCAATTTATGAACATAACTGCACATATCGATGTAAGTACGCCGAAGGGGCGTAAAATTGTTAGGGAGTTGGAACGCAATAAAAAGCTGGTTAAAATTGAAAATTCAATGCCGACTGGGGAAGACGGTTTACCCGTAAAAACTCATTCGGTAGAAGAGTCTTTCGAACAACTATGGGATAAAATGGAGGAACATTACGGCATGGATTTGAGGAGATTATGAGATCTTATACGATCAGGACCTCAGAACAAGCACATATTGATATTGAAAACCTGCATTTTTATATTGTTGAGACCTGCAAATCACCAATCACATCCAAGCGGTATATTGAGGGAATTTATCTTAAAATCAAATCCTTGTCCCATTCCGCCGAAAGTTATCCAATTTCCTCTCTTAAGATCATTTTGCAATACGGCTACAATGCACGCCGTATCAACTACAAAAAAATGGCAATCATTTATACCGTGCATCTAAGAATCGTATTGATCCACCGTGTTATTCCCGGAGCCCTGATTTCGGAATTATAGATTGAAGGTAGGATACTCATCCTAGATCATTAAGAACTCATTAAGAATATTTTATTAGGAGAATTGTTTCCAATAAATGAATTTTGCAGATCTTCGTTGATACAAGTATAAAATTGATCTTGAACAAATTAACCAATTCAGTAAATTATTGAGAAAACTTAGAAGCTAGAGAATATAAAATATAGCGTTTAGCCGATTCTGTATCTAAAACCGACCAAAAATTTAAGATACTCCACAGAAAAAAAGCAAAACGCCACGTGAAAGGCGTGGTCGTTGCATAGTTGTGGAGTGGGCTCTTGGTCGGGCCTTAGATACAGCGTAGGCAATTTGGCCACGCTGTTTTTTTGTGAAATATAGGGCTATTAATATTAATCATCTAAACTAAACTCAAACGAAAGACCAAAACCGAAATTTACAAGCTCTTCTATTCCTTGTTAATTAATGTTTTCTTCAACTTGATTTGAAACAAAGCAATTAAGATAGATCAAACTGTAACTAATACTCCTGATACTTGGCCTTTTGAGTTAGAGATCAATTACAGTTGTCGGAGTATGGGTTAAGCCATAGTTCAACGAGATTCTGGTTAATAAAGGATATTTTGGGGATGCTGAAAACCATTCAGAGTAAGCAAATTTTTTAATTTTAAATTATGAAACATGTATTTTTATTCTTGTTATTGGCTTTTGCTGTTGTTGGTTGCAAAAAAGAAAAAACTTGTAAATGTACAGTATCACTGGACGGAAAAGAATTTTCTACTTCTACAGTAACCACTAAAGAGAGTTGTAGTAGTGGTAATAGTGAAACTAATGTTATCGGCATCATAACAAAAACAACTTGTGTTGAACAGTAGTTATGGCCGCTCAGAACAAAAGGCTTCATTTTTTAGAAGCTTTTTGTTTAATACAATATCTTTCATTTCAATCGATACAGTAATTAGATTTCTTGTTGGGGGTATATTTCTGTTTTCTTCAATTTCGAAGATTATCACGATTGATACATTTGAGGTTTATGTGTATAGTCTGGGATTATTAAAACTAAATCTTTCTTTTTTTGTAGCCAAAGTTTTAATAGGTCTAGAGTTATTAATTGGATTTCTACTTATTATAGGTGTATATAAAAGAATCTTACTATTCATAGTTATCTTTTTATTAACCATTTTTATCCTTTTTCTGATTTGGTTGCAGATAAGTGACCAAACGGAGCAATGTTATTGTTTTGGAGACGTGTTGACTCTTTCTCATAAATTATCTATAATTAAAAATTTAAGTCTAATCGGTTTGTCCTCTTTTTTGCTCACAAAGAAATTTAAGAGGATAAAATATAGCCGTATTATTTTTATTGGCGTCTTTATTATTGCCATTTCTTTGCCTTTTATTGTTTCTCTGCCAGATAATCTTATGTTCGAAAGTTATAGCAAAAAAAACTCGTACAATGAAATTGCCTTATTTACATTTTTAAAACAAAGCGGATTAAATCGAAACGGAATTGTATGCTTTTTGGGTTGTAAATGCAGGTTTTGCAAGTTGGCAGCCAGGAAGATGAACGTGATGTTAAAGGAAATAAAGAATCCTTATTATATCAATTTTATTTTCTGGGGGTCACAAAATGATATAGATATATTTTTCAACGAAACGAATATAAACCACTATTCAAATTTATCAATTGATGGTGTGAGATTTTTGAGAATCACTGATGGACAAATGCCATTAATTTTACTGTTAAAAGAAGGGAAAGTGATTAACAAATTTGGCTACAGAGATATTGACGAAGAAAAAGTCATGCAATTTCTGACTCAATTACAATAAACAAAAGTTATGCCATAGATCATTAATTTGTCAATAGCATCTCAATCAAATCCCAATGCCCCCGCTGGCTCTATTGGCAATCACTGCCCGTTCAAATGCCCCCAAAGACAATGACGAGGTGACTCAAAGTCACTCCGTCAGTTAAGCTTTGCGATGCAATAAAATTGTGGTTCTAAATCCCAATCCTTAGCAATTCTGCTCCCAATTTATGCAACCCGTCTTCAATTCTCTTGCGTTGTGCGGGCCGGGGCTTACGCATTCCGGAGGCATAATGCCATAGCTGGCGCTGGTTGATCCCGGTAATACGAGAAAGGGCAGCTTTGGTAAATATATCGCTATAGGCAATCAACAGCGCCTCGGTAGTTAATCTGAATTCCAATTCGTATTCCTCTTTAAACACTTCCGGAACCGGATCGCTGTATTCGAGACTGATTTCAATATGCCCCACAATGGCTTCCTGGATATTCTTTTTCATTTCGGCCAAAGATGATCCGGTACTTACACAGCCTGGCAAAATAGGTGCATGGGCACAAAAATTATTACCAGTGAAATTAATATCAACGATTACTTTTTGCATAATAAAATTCATCTAATAAGTTACTTTAGCCCAGCTTGTTTTAAAATTGAATCAACCAGAAAATGATCCAATTCATCATTCTTGCCGTGATCCGGCACGGTTACTGTTCCTTTTTTTGTCAAATGCTTGTAGTGCTTGTGACTTCCTTTTTGTCGAACAAAGAACCAGCCATCAGCCACAATCATGTCAACAATTTCCTTTACCTTCTTTCTCACGGCATAGGTATCTGCAACAAAGGTAGTAAAAATACGAACTAATTTTAAATATACTTGGGGATAAAATTTACAACTAAATGACTGGATCACTCTTTGTCCAATAGTCAATTGGCCAAAGTAATTCCGTACAATCCTGGGTTACATCATAATTATAATGTTACCACTCTCCTTTTTTCCCGAACTTTTCTTTGGCAGCTTTCCCAAAAGCTTTGACTGCTTCGTTAAATTCAGAGAGTACATTGGCTGCACTCTTGCCCCACGAGCTTCTGGCCGATTGGATCATCGTGTTGCACTCGTTGGCATCCATGAAGATAGCAGCGTCCAGCAGCTTCTCCTGATCTTCGTCTGGAATCACCAAAAATCCGTGCTTGTCGGCATGGATCAGTTGTCCAGGTAAAATCTCCCTGCCAAAAACATTCACCGGACAGTTCCACCGAACCGGAAAACTGTTGGCATGTCCTACACAAAGTCCACGTGCAAGGGCTTTAAATCCGGCATTGTTCATCTCGTCCGTATCCCGGATACCCCCGTCGGTGATGGTGCCAACGCAACCCAGGGCTTTGTGAATGTTGCTGTTAACCTCTCCCCAAAAGGCGCCGTACATCGTTGGCTTGTCAAGGTCCTGGACCACCACAATTTTTGGTCCGGGGATAGAAGCCATGTAAGCCCGGTATTGTTCCCAACCCTCCGGGTTTGATCGCGGATGTTCAGGGTTGCTTGGTTCAATTACAACTGTGACGGCATATCCAACCATGGGTCCCATCTGCGGCATGTAGTCTGTGACTGGCTCCAGATTAAATCCGTCACGAGCGCTGTTATGATGGGTAATCTGCTCCCAACCGTTGTAGATAGTAGGAGTATTCCAGCGTTTTAACCCGAGTAAATCGGGGTGCGAAAGTTTCCTCTCCATTGATAATAGTTATTTAACGATGTAGTAGTTCTATAGTTCCTCGATGATTTCAAATGTGTTATCCTTGTCTTTGTTATTCTCAAGGATTTCACTCCATTCTGTTTGGTCTATATAGGATATCTGGTTGGTCTGTTTGTTTCTTATGACCAGATCCTTTTTCGTAATCATCAATTTTCTAACGGTACCATAAAGAAAGCCTGAAACTACAAGGATCGCCACATCACGGAAAATATTTGACCCAAACGAATGTCGTAATCCCTCTATCAGAAGAAATCCTGCTGCAAACAACAAGGCTCCGTACAGGTTTCGTTTTGGATCATCAATTAGCAGTACCCCGCATTTAGGACAACGAAGTATTTCCCCATTGACACACATCAATCGCAATCCTATTTTCGTCTTGCAGGTCGGACAATAGTCGTGGATTATTTTTATGGCCATTCTTTCTTGAATTTGACAGTATGAAAATCGAAAGATAAAATATTAAAGAAGATTTGTCAATCAGAAGTTTCTCAATTCAGTTTATCTCTTTCCCAAACTTGTATTCTTAAACGCCGATATATCAATCAATCCACTGGTATCGTTGTCGAAGCTGATCTGAATGCTGTCGCCGGCCAATGTTACCGGCATTTCGTTCGAGATCTGGGAGGAGCCGATAAAGATGTTGTTCATTCCGGCTACGGTAAAATAGTAGAAACTGTTACCATTTTTGATGTCCGACTGGATGCGGCTGACTACCGTTTTCAACAGCATCTTTTTGGTCACATTCTTCGGATTGATTTTGTTTCCGGCCATGTTGTAAGCGTTTTTATAGGCCATCAACGTTTCCACCAATGTGTTGCCTACCCCAACGATAGTATAATCCTCGATGGCCACCATGGCAAACATCTTGACCAGGCCGCCATTGTCTTTGAGTGTCATCATGTAGGTTGGGATGTTGTTAATGTTGTAAGGGATCGGGAGGGAGGAGGTGTACCTTTTTTCCTGCACCTTCCCCATGGCCGAATTTTGAGCGGCAAATTCCGTTGCCCCGCTCTGCTTGTACCAGATAGCCTTTTTGGTGCGGGTGTCGACCAGCACAAATCCGACTGTTGCTTCGTCTGCCCCGACAGAAGTCAATCCTGTGTACCAATAGGATCGGTTGTCCTCCCCATACACCAGCGAGAGTTTCTGGGTTACCTGCAATTTATTCTCGTTGGAGAAGTTCCAGAAGCCCTTTACAAAATTACCCCAGTCGTTTAACTGTTCTTCAATAAATTTGTCGGGCTGGATCCTGTCTATCCAGGCAGGCGCCAGATCGATAGGATACTCTGTGCATTTTCCGGTTTCGGTATTGACTACCACAACGCCATCCGCATCATCGCCATAGAATCCAATTTTCTTTTTGTATTTGGTAACAACCCAGTAAGGAATACCATCGTCATCCACTTCAAAAGTGTAATCCGTCAATCCGGTGTTGAAATATCCGCTAAAATAGAGATGCCTTTCCAGGAAATCGCCAAAATAGGCTTCGGGTTGGTATTTGACCATTACCCTATGCCCGTTCACCTCTTGCACCAACTTGACATCACGCTCGTTACAGGCATTGACCATCACATAGCCATTTGTACCTCCGCTGTTTTTGTTCCATTTAAAGAAGCCCGAATGGAGCAATGGCGCTACCCAATATAGATTTTCGCGGACTTTCTGAATGTGGAAAGTTCCGAGACGCACCTGGCTTCCCAAGGCTGGCTGAGCTCCCAGTACTTTGTCCCCCAGCAGGTTCGCCAGGGATTCGTCTACTACCCTGATCTTGTCAATGGAGATGGGGGCCATGTGGGTGGAGAGATTTTCCCCAATCTCCACATTACCGATCAATCCACGGTAATCATTCCACCTCAACAAGGACCATGAGGTGACAGCGGGTACCACAGTCATATAGCACACCAAGGCGATGAAAATCCATTTGGGTACTGCCATACTTGTCAGTAATTTTAATGCCTGCATCTCATTGGTCACTTGAGGGACCATCCGGAGATTCATGATTACCCATAGCAAGGTAAGACCTCCTATCAGTGCCGGGAATCCCGGAAACCCGAAGGCTACGACAGGCATCTGGGTATAGGTGGCGATCAAGGCTACCAGGAGAAGGATGATAAACTGTGTGACTCGTTTCATAGGGAACAGATTTAAAATAGTGGTACTGTTTTAACTTCAAATTTAAGCAAATAAATCCGTAAGCATTGAAATTTGAGAAGACGAATTAAAAACAGATGTACCGATTCCCGGCGAGATATCTTACTGGTGCAAAATAGCATCATCTTTAGAGAGAAAAATTAATTTGCCTTGACTTTTTAATGTTTTGTGCCTATATTTGCCTTGATTATTTAATGTTTTATGCTTATATTTGCCTTGATTATTTAATCAATAACTTTTTTAATACAATGCAAAGATCTATATATCAATTACTAATAGAATGGAAGAAAAGTGATCCACACAAAGTCCTGCTGCTTAGAGGTGCACGACAGGTTGGCAAAACTTTTGTAGCAAGGGAACTAGGCAAAACTTTTACCCATTTCGTGGAGGTAAATTTTGAACGGGATGTAGATGTACAGCTTTTCTTTGATCAGAATTTCGATCCGGAGAGAATATGCATCAGTCTTTCTGCCTATTATGGAATACCCATTGTAGCGCAACAAACCCTGCTCTTCTTCGATGAAATCCAGGCGTGTCCAAAGGCTATTCAATCTCTTCGCTTTTTCTATGAATCGAAACCAAACCTGCATGTAATAGCTGCCGGCTCCCTGCTGGAGTTCGTATTGGCCGATTTATCCTCTTTTGGCGTGGGAAGAATTCGCTCCCTCTTCATGTATCCCATGTCGTTTGATGAGTTTTTGTACGCCCACAACGAAGGAAAATTGGTTGATCTGAAAAAGCAAGCGACTTCTGAAAATCCACTGAATCCGGCATTTCAACATAAGCTGACTGACTATTTGAAAAAATTCCTGCTGACCGGCGGTATGCCTGAAGTGGTAAAAACCTATCTGAAAAATGGTTCAAATCCCGATGCCGTTCAAAAGGTTCTGGCCGATATCAGGGTGTCGCTTTGGGATGATTTTGTGAAATACAAAAAGCGTTCACCGGTACTCCGGCTAAGGGAAGTTCTGGATTCGGCCATGCAGCAGGCTGGTGGGAAATACATCTATTCGAAGGCAGGTGAATCGATCAATGCAGCTCAGGCAAAAGAGGCAATTGATCTGCTGGAAATGGCGGGTCTGATACATAAAATATACCATACCTCAGGGCAGGGAATCCCCCTGGGAGCAGACGCTAATCACAAGATATTCAAAGTATTATTTCTGGATACCGGTCTTTTGCAGCAAAGCGCCGGTCTGAGGCTTGCTGATTTTTTAGTGGCCCGGAACACGGAAATGCTCAACAAAGGTCGGGTAGCCGAGATTTTTGCCGGACTTGAAATGATCAAATATGACAGTGCTGGGAACCGGCCCCAACTTTATTACTGGCACCGCGAAAAGAGGGGCAGCACTGCAGAAGTGGATTATCTGTTCAACGAAAAGGGGGCCATCAGGCCTGTTGAGATAAAATCGGGCAGTAGCGGGAAAATGCAAAGCCTTTACCAATTTCTTGGCGAAAGGGAAGGGGCAAGAGGGATCAGGATCTCCATGGAGAATTTTGGAACCTACGACAAAATAGATGTGGTCCCGCTCTATGCGATATCCAATTTGTTTGAAAGAGGTGCGTAATTCACCCCGTTGCTTTCGTGACGGGGTGAGAATTACCCCAGAATCATCTTGCTGATGTAAATATCCTGAAAATCAGGGAATCCTTCGAGGTTTATATGGCTTGTTTTATCCAGTATTTCTTTGGCAAGCTCCCCTTTCCCAAAGAGAAACATCTTGGCCCCGATCAGCGCCGTATTTCCCATCTTGTGAATCTTATCCTCCGTAGTCTCTACCATTCCTGTGGCGAGCAGGTTTTCGATCCTGATGTAATTGCCAAAACCTCCTGCAATATAAATTTCATGAATATCTGAAGGTTCTATTCCAAGGTTTCTCGACAAAATAGTGATGCCTGCCGCGATCGCTGCCTTTGCCAGTAAAAATTCGTAGACATCTTTTTGTGTCAGCCGGATAGGCCCAGCGATTGAAATGCTCTGTTCCCCGGAATTTATCTCTCCGAAAATACCGATCAAATCCTGTTGCAGAAGGATGGCGATGGCATCAATAAGTGCACTTCCGCAAATTCCTTTAGGGGCTGTATTGCCGATCACTGATGGATTCATCTTGTTGTGAACCAGTTGGATGGATGAGATTGCTCCTGTTACCGCCCGCATTCCCATGGAGAGGGTACTTCCCTCAAAGGCCGGGCCGGCCGCGGTAGAGGTACAGATAATTTTATCCCTGTTGCCTACAACGATCTCCCCATTGGTCCCCAAATCTATCAGGGCCGTGTATTGCTCTTTCCGGTGCAGACCAGTTGCCGCTATCCCTGCCAGGATATCACTCCCAACAAAACTTCCAATGGATGGATAAAATTGAATTTTAGTACCGCTTAGAAAATCCCAGCCTAACTCATCTGGAGTGAATTCGGATAGTCCAAGATCTTCGACCTGAAAAGGATAGCAAGAGAGGGGTGTGAGGTCGCTGCCGCTGAAAATCCGCTGCATCACCGTATTCCCAACCAATACCACCTTAACTGGAAGTTGTCGGCAGTTTTTCAGCATCAACCGGATCATCCCGCCAATCGATTTCCTAATGAGTATCATCATTTCCTTCGAATGGCCATCCAATCCTGCCTGGATTCTCGAAATCAAATCCGCCCCAAACTTCACCTGTGGATTTAGCATCGTCTCAACGGCCAGAATTTTTCCGGTAGTTAAATCGACCAATTGGGTCACGAGCGTGGTTGTTCCCAGATCGACCGCGATACCAGACCCGCTTTCAGGAGAAAATTCAAAATTGGTCTCATCCGCAAGGATAATATGTTCGTATTGGTCAACCCGGAGGGTGATGGAACCCGTGCAGTTGCTCATACAGGCAAGTCGCCAGTCGGGCGGCAGATGAAAGCGTTCAAGTTTGCGTTTGTGATCGTCATTTACCTCAATCTCCCCATCCATCAGCCTTACCTGGCATTTTCCGCATGTACCCCTACCTCCGCAGGGAAACTCAACTCCATACTCATGAAGCACATCAATGAGCGGGGTCTTGTCGTTCACCACCAGCTCTTTCCCAAGAGGATGCAGTAGTATGGTATGTTTCTTCATTTATGTTGGTTATTGCCGGATGCATTTTGCAGACAATCAATTTTTTAACACAATCCGGAATTCAATAATAGCATTTTACCCAATACCTGAAATTATTCGTTTCCCAGAGATTCTATTTGACGTATAAAGGCCTGACTGTCAAAAATATCATTGTCTTCATAAATGTAAACCAATTCATTTTCTGTCTTCTGGTCGCACCTTTCAGTAGAAAACCCGGACAGTGTGTAATTGAAAAGGACCCATTCATTTCCTGCATAAATATAACCTTTTGCCCTAACAATGGATGGCTCGTTTTTCAGAAGTTGAGCCAAAAAATCCTGATCAATGGCCTTGCTACCAGAAATTTTCAGACTATTCCCACGGTATTTGTTTGTGTTGGATGGTTTGGCTAACTTGAAGTTTGAAGCGGAAACCACTCTGTTATCTATGGCGTGATACGTTGCTGAGATGAAGTTCTCTTCAAATTCTTGAAGTATCGCATAGTTCTTTTCTGGGAAATCCAATAAGAATTGGTGAATCAGTTCATCGCGTTCCGGCTCAACCAACAGCTCTGTTTTGCTGAATAGAATTAGGTCTGCCTGTTGAATTTGTGTCTTGAAAATCGGCAGCATTCTAACCCTTGGATGACGCGTCATCTGAATATCCACCAAGCAGGTAACCGGCATAGGCCGAAGGTTCGGATGTTGCTTAACCAGCTCCGTAATATGGTCGATTCCACCGAGTCCGCTCGGTTCGATCAGAATTCGGCTGTACTCATTTTGCCCGACAATTTTATCCAGGTTTTCCGCGAAATAGCCCTTGGCGGTGCAACAGATACAACCTCCCGAAATTTCATAAAGTGAACCTTCGGCGGAGGTGGATTGAAGGGTCTGGCCATCAATGGAGATTTTTCCGAATTCATTGATGACAATGGCCCATTTTTCGGTTTCAGGTTTTCTACTGAGAAGCCTGATAATCATCGTTGTTTTCCCTGCTCCCAGAAAGCCGGAAATAATGTATACCGGAATTTGCTCCATCATCCCAGGTTGGGTTCCTATTATTTGTATTGAAAGCTTTTTTATACGGTAAATTTAGAAACTCACCACATAGGCACAATAGAACACATAGAATCTAATGTGACCTATTGTGCCTATGTGGTGAGTTTTTTACCCAAAAGGTAGGATTTAGAATTTCATTGTCGAATAATTTATAATCCGTATTCCGCCAAAATAAACTTACCAGGATCCAACACCGGAAGCATCATGGCAATGAAATCGCTTTCGCTGTCAGGAATACTGTTTAAATCATCCCTGAAAATAGGAAGATAGGCAGTTTCCATGTCAGAAAGCTTCAGTTGTCCGGAACGATGCGCCTCTTCAATGATGTCGAGGGCAGCAAGTGCCCCGTTCCGGGCATTGGCTACGTAGGAATCCCCCTTGATCATCTCTTTCGAAATACGGATCACATTTTCGGGGGAGAGTATCAACGCCTGAGGATCAGTGTAAACATCCGATCCTACCAGCAGTTGCTGCAATACCTGACAGTGCATTTTCCCCATGCGGAGCGCTTCGTTCATAAGCCGGGCGTCGTATTCCAATTGCTCCAGGTAGGCGGTTGGGGCCATCCCCGACAGGAGTTTGATATTTTGGACAGATTCGTTGCTCCATAGGTCGGCACAGGCCGAGGCAATATTGCCGATCGGACTGAGGTGCGCGCAGGCTGCAGTTTTCCCTTCCATGGAAATGGGGATGCCCGTAATGGCCTTAAGGAATGGACCTTCGTACCCGCAATCTTTGTCAGGACCAACGGCTCCTTCCTCCATGGCTACGATGGAGCGAACAACCGAAATGACCCGGACCAGCGCCGCGAATACTTTCGGAATGTATTTTTTCTCGGCCAGTACCATAGCAGTATTGGCAAAACCGCATGCAGAGTCGCCGGCTGCTATTTTGCCATGTTTGTTGGCGAGTGCAACGATTTTGTTCCACAGGAATTGCATATCCCTCACACCCAACACAGAGAGTGCGAACATAACACCTTTCAGGTCGCACATCATCAAAGCATCGTCAGAAACTTCTTTTCCGCCGGTACTTTCGATCGATAACAGATCACCACCTGCCACCATGCCCCGCTCGAACAACTCCATCATCGGCTCAAGGTAGGCTGAGCTTCTTTGTTTGGCCGGTCGTTCAAATTCGCGCAGGTCGTTGGGTGTCAGGCGTATTTCCGAGGCCAACCCATATTTTTGGTAATATTTTTCGCACACTTCGTTCATGATTTTCACGATATCAATCCCGATATCAGGAGTTTTCGTCATCTCCAAAAGCGTCTCAAATTCGAGAACAACACCCTTCGAATTCAGGTGGACTGCACGCTCTAATGCTCCTTCGGCAATTTCACGGTAGTGGGCGTTCACCTCTTTGAGGGTATTTTGATTGATACTCATCATGGGCAACGTGAAATTGAGCTCGGCATAGACCTGACCTCCTCCTATGACCAATCCGCGGGTCGTTTTTACCGGTTTGGGTGCAATGCCGAACATCAGGGCTTCGGGATCATTTATAATTAAATTTTTGTATTTCATATTCTTAGATTATTTATATTCAATTATTTAGGATAGGCATCCAATTCCTGAAGAACTCTTGATTTGTTAAAGTCCCTCAAGGCATCGAAGAATGCTGCAATATTTGCCGTAGGTACAAGAGGTGGAAGGTCGCATCCTGTAGAAAGAATAAAATTATCAAAGTCCTGGGTCTTGTTTAGAAGATCCTGGACATAGGCTTTGACTTCGGCGGGAGAAAGCAACTTCAGGACACCAACAGGATCTACATTACCCATGATCAATTTATCTTTCGGGCAGGATCTTAAGGCTTCGGCCATGTCGATGGCATTGCCAAAATGAAGGGCGTTTGCCCCGGTGTACAACATGGCCTCTGTACAATGGCCCTGGTTTCCGCAGTTGTGGAGGATCACCAAAAAGTGCTCGTCCTGAAGGGTGTCGACGATTTTCTTGATGTATTCGGAGGAGAAATCCTGACAATCCTCGTTGGAGAGAAGTCCGGCTGCAGGTTCTGCAACAACCACTCCGGAACAACCAATCCTTTTTAGTTCCTTACAATAGTTGAGGATAAATTCGGTGCATTTTTCCAACAGTGCATGTATGGCTTGCGGTTCGGTATAGCATGCCACCATGATCTCCGACATGTCGTAAAGTCGGCCAGCCAGGGAGAAAGGGCCAATGACACTAGCGAAGACCGGTTTGTTGCGGGTTGCTTCAACGGTCAGTCTGTTGGCTTTGAGGTACTGGGGGATGCGGCCGGCCGACAAGTCGGGGACTTTAAGCGCCTCAATTTCTTCAGCACTGGAGACCAATCTTCCCAGCAGATGGGGCATCTCATCTTCCTGAAACTCGATTGGAGCCCCGAATGCCTCCGTCTCCACCGTTAAATCCATGATGACCGTAGTTGCTGCGGTGGGATAAATTTCGTTTAATTTTTTGATGGCCATCGCGTGTACCTCACCATCCTGAACTGCCTCTCTTACCTTTCTCCCAATCATTTCAATACCTGGATGTGTCATAATTGGGAGGGCAATCCTTTCTGGATTACTGATTTGTTCGCTCACCCAATTTTTAATATCAATCATGTTCTTTATTTGTAAATACTTAATTATAAGGCAAATAATTTTGTAATAATGTCAGAAAATAAGGCAAACAAACCCACAGGCCATGAATTCATTGCCTTATGAACATTTGTAATTTTCGAAGCTGATTCTGGAAGTCCTACATTTAAGAGGCCAGCCTGTTCAGGTACTCAACTGCTTTTTGAGGATCAGGGGCATAAAAATCGGCTCCGATGCTTTTGCAGAAATCGGCATTAACAGGAGCACCGCCAATCAAAACTTTGGTATCAGGAACATTTGCCTTGATCCCGGAAACGATTTCACCCATGTTGACCATGGTCGTTGTGAGAAGGGCAGAGAGTCCAACCACTGCACCCGGATTGTTTTTCAATGCCTCGATAAACCGCTCGGAACCAACATCGACTCCGAGGTCGACAATGGTCCAGCCACCGCCTTCCACCATCATGGAAACCAGATTTTTACCGATGTCATGGAGATCGCCTTTTACCGTTCCAATGATAAAAGTTCCTTTTGATTTGATGGCGCCTGAAGCGAAGAAGGGTTTCAGTTGCACCATGGAGGCGCCCATGGCTTTGGCCGACATGAGCATCTGGGGAACAAAGATTTTGTTCTCAGAAAACTTTTTGCCCACATTTCCCATGGCAGGAATCAGTGCATCTTCAAGAATTTGCTGGGGATTTATGCCAGCCTCCAATGCTTGTTGGGTCAGTTCATGTGAACCGTCCATTCCCCTGAGTTGGGGTGGATAGGGCGATTTCTGATCAATTTTCCCAAACTCAACAGCTTCAAGTAATTTTTCGATTAATTCATTCATTTGTTATACCTGTTTAGTCGTTCTTTTCAAATGTATGTTACAAAAATAGAATTATTTAAGCATGAAATCTACGCCAATATTTACTATGTTTGATGCGATATTCACATAAATTACCAGCATTGTACAATATTAATCACCATGTCGGCCAAATACGAGCAAATCAGCTTAATCGAGAATCAATCTTTTTCTATCGGGATATTTCAGGATAACCTTGAAAAAAGCACCTGGCATTACCACAACAATTTTGAGATCAGTTTTATTACTGAGGGTACAGGGAAAAGGATTGTAGCTGATTCGATGGAGGAGTTCCAGCCAGGTGATCTGGTCTTTATCGGAAGAAATCTGCCCCATGTCTGGATTGCGGAGAAGGAGCAGCGCCTTTTATCGGGCAGGACGCTTGAGATGGTCTTTTTGCAATTCTCGAACAATATATTATTTCCTCAATTGTTGGCCCTGCCTGAATTTAAGCATGTTAAAAAGGCCCTGGACCTTTCAGAACGAGGGATTCAGATTGTCGGTCAGACATTAAACGAAGTGAGCGAGATCATGCTTCAGCTACCTTATTTGAATAATTTCGACAGGATGAACAATTTTTTTCGCCTCATGGACATCATTGGGAAGAGTGATTCGAACATCCCCCTGGCTAGCGAGGAATTCATGCAAAAAAGGTTTACTACAGGAAACCGCAGGATTGCCCTTTTGCATGATTACCTGATGAACCACTACCGTGAGGAGATTGATTTGAAAAGGCTGGCTGATTTGGTGAACATGGCAGAAGGATCTTTGTGCAGGTTTTTTAAGATGAATGTCGGTACCTCCATTTTTGAATACCTGAACCGGATAAAAGTAGAGTTTGCCTGTAAATTGCTGATGGATCCTGATTTCGGAATTTTGGATGTATGCCTCGATAGCGGATTCAACAATCTGAGCCATTTTAACAAACAGTTTCGCAAAAACACAGGTGTAACTCCTACAGAATATAGGAAACAGTACAAAGGCCTCGGCTGGAACAGTAAAGCGTCAAGTGTGGGTTAGGGTTGAGTGATACCCATCTGATTAGAACCCTTTGTTTTAGAACTCTTCGTTCCTGGGAATAGTGAAATAGAAGGTACTACCTTTGCCTTCTTCGCTTTCCACCCAAATTTTTCCCTTGTTTTTGTCGACAAACTCCTTGCAAAGGATCAATCCCAGTCCGGTTCCGGATTCCAGGCTGGTTCCCTGGGTACTGAAATTCTGGTCGATCCGGAACAACTTCTTGATGGATTCATAGGGAATGCCGATCCCGTTGTCCCTAACTTCCACTGTTAGATTTTTGTGACCAACCTCTGCTGATATTGCAACTTCTCCGCCCTGCCGTGTAAATTTGATAGCATTGGAAACCAAATTTCTAAAAATTGTGCCAATCATCGCTTTATCGGCAAAAACCGGTGCGCTGGCAGGTAAATTTTTTGTGATTGAGATAGATTTTTGCCCTGAGATCTCATCAAACAGTTGCAAAACCGGCTGTAGAAAATTAGTAAGTTCGAAATATTCGGGATTGTATTTCATTCTGCCGGTCTGCGAACGAGTCCAATCCATTAAATTGTTCAATAGATCCATCGCCTTTTCAGAAGACTTCCGAATAATGTTCGCATATTCAGCAATTTCAGGATTTTCTTTTTCATTTATAATCTCAGAAAGCAGCTGGGTAAAGCCCATGATAGAGTTGAAAGGCCCCCTGAGGTCGTGGGTAACGATGGAGAAGAATTTGTCCTTCTCTGCATTGATCAGCGTGAGCTCTTGGTTCTTACGCTTGATCTCCTCTTCGTTCTGTTTTTTTTCAGTGATATCAACGATACTGGTGATGAAGTAGAGTGGTGCACCTGCCTTGTCACGTTCCAACTTGATATTGATGTGTACCCAGATTGTATGCCCTTTCTTGTGGATGTACCTTTTTTCCCATTGGAACGAATCCATCTCTCCTGAAATGATCCTATCAATAATCAAAAGGTTGGTTTGAATGTCATCAGGATGGGTAAGGTCCTGCCATTTCAGCGATGATATTTCTTCCTTTTCGTATCCCAGCAGATCACAGTAGGCTTTGTTGGTATTCAGCTTCCCGTCGAGGGTTGTCATTGATTTTCCAATGATGGAATTCTCAAAGAAATTTCTAAACTTTTCCTCGCTTTCTCTTAGCAATTCATCATTTATTTTGCGCTTTGTGATATCCTTAACGAAACCTTCCAGATGATCAATTTCACCCTTTTCGTCTCTTATCAGGGAAATGTACATCTGCCCTTCGAATGTGCTCCCATCTTTCCGTTTGTATAAATTTTCGAAAGAATTTAATCCAGGATTCTCCTTCATTTGCTGAATAAGCTCATCCCGACGGTTTGAATCTGCAAATAATTGGGTGGAAGTATTTTGAACATGATTTTTTACATCTTCAGGAGAGTCATATCCAAACATCGATGCAAATTTGGGATTTACGGAAATCACTTGTCCGCCGGGCGTCGATTGAAAAATTCCCAGGCTGGCCGATTCAAACAGACGGCGGTACTTTTCTTCACTCTCAATAAGGGCATTTTTTGCTAGTCGCTCATCTGTAATTTCACGCGTATAGACAGCCATGCAAACAACTTTTCCATTTTCATCAATGGTTGGAAAGATTCGGTTATAAAACCACCGGTTATTTCGTGAATCTTCAAAAAAGCAAGGCTTGCCGGTATTCAATACCTGGTCAAAAAACGGTCGCCGACGTAAAATAACCTCCGGAGGGAGGAGATCTGAAATCTTTTTTCCTATCAGCGCTTCGACTGGATATCCAATGCTTTCAGCAGCTTTACTGTTAAGCGTAAGAATGGTTTCATCATTCGAAAATAGTAAGATCAATTCGTCAGTGGCATCGAACAGTACTGAAAGATTGGCTTCGATGTCGCTGACAATTTTGCCGCGGATTTTTGATAGACTTGATATATTAACATTACTATTTGCCATTCCTCTAATCTTTGTATGAATTACAATTCGATTTCAGGAATACAAGCAGCAACAAAAACGACAAAAGTTTGATTGTATACGCTCTTTACTTTGGGAGGGACAAAGCAAGCTTTCATTAATTAACATGAACCAGGGCAGAAACTTGGAGCAATAGCACTAATTCATGACACTTTTTTCATTTGCGGATCGAAGGTAGGAATATTTTGATATTGAACACAATAATTCTTGAAATTTATACCGGATTTGTCAAATTGAGGGAGGAATTGGTACAGATCACAACAAATCAGGTATCCACCTGTGCGCCAAAATTCCGGAATGCGCCCTTAATTCTGACCAGTTGTCGATGTTAAAATCGATTACGATGGTCGAACAGGTTGGAACATCCAGTGAAAAATCGGGCAGCAGGAGTTCGAGGTAAAAGTAGATTGTTGGATTGTGGCCCACTACCATCACGGTAGTATGGCGGTCGTCAAGCTCACACAGCAGTTGCAAAAATGTGGTGGTTTGCATACCCGTGTAAAGCTTCTTTTCATACCTGACATTTCCCGCTGGATAGCCGAAATTTCCGGCATAAATTTTTGTGGTTTGCATGGTCCGGACGGCAGGACTTGCAATGATCAGATCGGGAGTTATCCCAATTTTGACCATTTCTCCGCTGATCCGGTCGGCGTTGTTCTCTCCCCGTTCTGTCAAAGTACGGTCAAAATCCTGATCGTAACCATATTGAATGGTTTTGGCATGACGAACAAGGACCAGACTTTTCATTTATTTTTATCTAACTCTTTCCAAACCAACGCACTGGCACCTACAATGGCGACAGATCCTGCTTTTAATTTAGAGGGAAGGAGTTTAATTTTGTTCCGGTAGAAAGGTAACAGATAATGCTCCATGCTCTTTCTTGTGGGGCCGAAAAGCATCTCTCCGGATGCCGTGGGGCCGCCGAAAAGGAAAATTGCTTCCGGTCTCAGGGCATGCACCGTATCTGCAAGGCTACGCCCCAGTATTTCGCCTGTGTATTCGAAAACTTCAAGGGCCAGGGGATCATTTTTAAGGGCGGCTTCATATACCATTTTGGAGGTCATGTCGTTGTAGGTGACGTTTGCCAAAGGGCTTTCGATAAGATGGTATTTGGCGAGCAGATCGAACACGGTTCTCTTGATTCCGGTAGCCGAACAATAGGCTTCGAGATGTCCAATAGACCCACAACCGCAGTGCCTGCCTCCGGGTTCCACCGTAACATGTCCCAACTCACCTGCCAGGCCATCATGACCGTAAACCAGATCACCATCGACGATGATACCACTTCCCAATCCGGTGCCAAGGGCGATCATAACAAAATTGCGCATGCCGATGGCACCGCCATAAATCATCTCTCCCAAAGCGGCCGCGTTGGCATCATTGGTCACTTTTACAATATGAATCCCCGGCAATCTTGCCTGAATCAAGTCGGCCAAAGGCACCACACTGACGAATGGGAGATTGGCAGTGATTCCCATGGTGCCGTCGTAATAGTTGGCAAATGGCGCCCCGATCCCGATTCCTTTCACCTCAAGATCGGAAATGCTCTTTTTTACAGTGGCAATGGCTTCATGTATTGCTGAGGTGATTTGCCCAATGAAGATATTGCATAATTTGTCCGACATATCCAAAGTGGCATCCGGATTATCCTTTTTTTGTGGTGTTGATAACTGTGTTTCATACAGTACACTTCCATCCATGTCTACTACACCGATAGCGGTATTGGTACCGCCGATGTCAATGCCAACGGCAACTTGTCTCATTTGAAAATTGGTTATTTAATTTGTATTCTATTATCTTATTTTACTACCCTTCAATGCGAAGAATGTGATGTATCCATAACATATAACCGGAACCAGCAGGGCGCCACGGGCGCTGAACGAGTCGGTTAAGCCACCCATCAAGAGTGGAACGACAGCCCCACCCACGATCAGGGTATTGATGATACCTGATGCCAGGGGCATTTCGGAAGGATCAAGGTCGTTGACCCCCAGTGAGAAAATATTCGGGAACATGATGGAGTTGAAGAATCCTATGGAGAGCAGGCACCACATGCCAATGGTTGCAGGAAGCATGAATGCTGCCAGGATCAAAAGCATGTTGACCGTTCCAAAGATTCCCAGTGACACATTGGCGTTCCCTTTCCCCAGTAACATCAGGAAGAAATTGGCGATTGCGATAACCAGGAAGATGAGCCCGTTCAATGGTTGGGATACATAAACAAACTGACCATTGGTAACGGTTGCTGAAGTGATAAACCAACCTACAAAGAAGGCGAAAACCATTACAAATACAGAATATTTGTATTTTCTTGCATTGGGCAGTGTGCTGAGCAAAATGGATCCGAAGAAACGGCCTACCATGCCGCCACCCCAGTAAATAGCTGATAATTTTACAGCTACGTCAACGGCATAACCTCCGTCTTTCAAATAGGGTGCAATTTGCCCGGCAGTTCCGACTTCAGCGCCAACATAACAGAAGATGCCCAATGCCCCTAGCCAAACCTGTGGTTTCTTGAGTACTGATTTTGAAGATATTGTTGTATCACCTGTGATGTTCGGTAGTTTAATAAAGGCTATACCAACGGCAATCAATATGACAATTGTTCCGATAATAACGAACGGCATTTGTACGAATTTAGCGGCCTCTTCTGCGGTTGCTCCTCCTTTGAGGGCCAATACTGCAGGAGCAAGCACCAGAATACCAGCCAGGAATGGGGCGATGGTCGTGGCAACACCATTCAGCGCCTGGGTAAGATTAAGACGGGCAGGGGCAGTCTCTTGTGGCCCGAGCGCTACAACATAGGGATTGGCAGCTGTTTGAAGAAAAACAACTCCGGTGGCCATCACGAAAACGGCAACCAGAAACAATGGATAGGATAACGCTGCAACGGCAGGAAAAAACATGTAACTTCCAACGGCAACCAAAACCAGACCAGCAATCACCCCGCTCTTGTACCCAATTTTCTTAATGATACTTCCACATAGAAAACTGAAGCATGCATAGGCAAAAAAGAAGACACCATTGACCAATTGTGACAGAAAATTTTCCCATCCGGGATAGAGTGTTTTAAGATCGAAGGCCAACTGCACCTGATCTTTCATGGCAATGTTGAAATTGGTAATAAAACCAAAAATGAAAAATATCGAGGCCATGAAGGTCATGCCAAGGCGGAGATTGCTGTTCGACTTCTGTTCCATTGATTTAAAATTTTAAGTTTATCAATTTAGTTTGGTCGTTACATCGTTACTTAAATAGGTAGTTTGGACGTTAATTTAATAGACTAAACAAATATATAAATAAATCCAGCCGAAGGAATAGGCTGTTGGACAATTTAAATATCCCGAATTTTCTAACTTTGTATCATTACTTCAAATAAAAACCATGGAATATCTTGCCTCTTCCGATCGTTACAACAAGCAATGCGAGTACCGTCGTTGTGGTCGCAGCGGATTGCAACTTCCTGTTCTGTCGCTTGGCCTGTGGCACAATTTTGGCGGTGTCGACACCTATGAAAACGGCAGGAGCATGCTTCATTACGCTTTCGACAACGGCATCACCCATTTCGACCTGGCCAACAATTACGGTCCGCCGCCCGGATCGGCCGAGGAGAATTTTGGTAGCATCTTCCAAAAGGATTTCAAACCCTATCGGGATGAACTCATTATCTCCACCAAGGCCGGTTACCTGATGTGGCCCGGTCCTTACGGGGAATGGGGATCTCGCAAATACCTGCTATCCAGCCTCGATCAAAGCCTTAAACGGATGCAGCTGGATTATGTCGATATCTTCTACTCCCATCGACCCGATCCGGATACACCGCTTGAAGAGACCATGATGGCCCTCGATCAGGCTGTCCGTTCGGGCAAAGCCTTATATGCCGGTATCTCCAATTATCCTGCTGAGCAAGCACGCGAAGCCGCAGGGATTCTGCGCCGTTTGGGAACACCCTGTCTGATCCACCAGCCCAAATATTCGATGTTCGAACGATGGGTCGAAAAAGAGCTGCTGGATACCGTTGAGAAAGAGGGAATTGGTGTGATAGCGTTCTCCCCGCTTGCCCAGGGATTGCTGACAGACCGTTACCTGAACAATATCCCGGAAGGATCAAGGGCATCCAAATCCTGGGGTTTCCTGAAACCGGAACAGGTGGCGCCGGCTCTCGAAAAGGTGAAAGCGCTAAACAAAATTGCTCAACAACGCGGCCAAACACTGGCGCAAATGGCCATTGCCTGGCTACTTAAAGATGAACGTGTTACTTCTGTATTAATTGGCGCAAGCTCTGTGAAACAGCTCAGCGATAATCTTCATTCGCAGAAGAACCTTTATTTTGACGAAGGTGAATTGCGCACGATTGAAAGTATACTAAAAGGAGGCTGAAATTTTCGATTTTGGATTGCTGCACCGATCAAAGATGTAATAAGGTAATTTGTGATTTCTGAATCTGGATTTTTTGCCGTAAATTGCATGAAGTGAAGGTGAATTTGAACGTAATTGTATAGTTGGGATTTATTATTTAAGATCGCGCACAAACATTTATTAGTTAACACGGAGATTTCAAAGAAGAAATAGCAAGATTTAGTTGCTTAATAAACAAAATGAGTAAGACCAATTAAAATTTATCTTTGAAAATAATAAATGAATAGAAGTAATTTTCAAAAGTACTTGGTTAACTTGGGATTTTCTGAAAAGGAAATTTTGAGTTCTCTATGTGAAAATATTTTTTCTTATTCTCCTCATAGCCTTGTCCCGTTAGTCAAATATATTGTTGTAAAATCAGAAAAGGAGTTATTTAATCATCATCTCAAATTATGGAACCAAAACAGTGATTGTGTTTTTATTGCGATTGATTCGGAACGAACACATATCATAGATGCCAAAAAGAAGCCAAATCCAAATGCTGTATTAGGTTCCTCATGTTGTCTAAAAAGCTTTGATTATGGTATTAATTCTGATGGATTCAAGGATATAGACATTGAAATTATTTCAAAAAATTATATCGATTCTTCTAGTTTTTATCATTTTGTACAGCAAAAGCAGCGTAAAAAGGAGGAAGTTGATAAAGATTTACTTCTTAACCTTATTGCCCTGCGAAACGACTTAATAAATGAGAATAATGAGCAAATTATTCATCTCCTAATCTTACGTTGTTTATTTGTAAAATATCTTGAAGACAGAAGTATATTTGAATTTGATTTTCTGCCAAATATTTTAAAAAGCAAATCCTCTAAAAATTTAATAGGTGCTTTTAATGAAGTTTGTAAGATAAATGGGGATGTTTTCGGCAGTAACAGATTGTCAGAAGAAGATATTAAGGTCGAATACTTAGATAAATTGTACTTATTTTTCTCAACTGATTATCAAAGTGGACAAGGTACGTTGTTCCCATATCAGTTCGATAATATACCAATACAGCTTATAAGTCATGTTTATGAAGCTTTTTTGAAAAATGATACAAAAAGAGGAAAGGGCATTTATTATACACCTTCTTTTGTTGTTAATTTCATGCTTTCTCAAAGCCTAAAAGCAAGAGCAAATGAAAATCCACAGATGAATGTGCTTGATCCGGCAGTGGGATCAGGTGCGTTTTTGGTGGAAAGTTTTAAAATTCTCAGAGATGCATTGTCAAAAAAATACGAAAGACAATTAAGCTATGAGGAGAAAAAATGTATTCTAGAAAATCAACTATATGGAATTGATAATGACAAAGATGCATTGCAAATAAGTGCATTTAGTCTCTATTTGGCATTGCTTGAAGATGAATCTCCTGAATTTATCCGTCATGAAATTGAATATTCTAATCCGATACTTCCTAGTTTAATTGGCAGTAATTTAATGAATGCCAATACACTAGTCGATTACGTTTTCGAGAATAAAAAGTTTGATTTCATCGTATCAAATCCTCCTTGGGGTTCTGTACCAACAGGTACTGATAAAGAAAATATTGTAGAGAGAGAAGCAATTGACAATAAAAATGGAGCATACCCGGAATACAATAGTGTTGCAGATTATGAACGTTCACAGGCATTTCTAAGACGCGTTGAGCGTTGGCAAAAAAGTGACACTATTACAGTAATGATTGTTAAGAACTCAATATTCCTTAACGATAAAACTGAAAATTTTAGATATGATTTTCTAGAGAAAAACCAAATAGATACATTTTTTGAGCTATCTCACTATAACAAAATACTGTTTAAGAAAAAAGTCATTGGTAAAATTAGAGGAAAAGAACCTGTTGAGATTGGTGCCAGTGAACCGTGTGCTATTGTAATATATAAACCAAATATAAATAATGCTGATTATAAAATTAACTATATATCGCCAAAATTAACCAAGCTTGGAGAGCATTTCGAGTTGATTCAATATACTACAAATGAATTATTTCATGTTAGAAAGAATGAATTTTTAGAGAATGATAGACTTTGGCGCATTCTTGTTAATGGAGATATTGAGAGTTTTAGATTAATCTCAAAGCTTTCAAGTCAGAAAGATGTTATTGTAGAGTCTCGTGTCGGGTTTCAACCTAGTAAAACAAGAGAATTACATGGTGATCCCCAATTAAAAAAGCTAATTGAACCGACTGATTTCATTAGATATTTTCAAAATATGGAACTTTCAGATTTTAACTGGAATCAGAAAGTTAGAAGGAGAACAGATGGGAATGTTTTTAAAGGTAGAAGATTAATATTTCCAGTGAGACCATTAAAGAGTGATAATATTCTGATTAGAGGTATTTTATTAGATGATGAGGTATTGCATAAAGACAATATCATTTCGATAAAACTTAAAAATCTAAATAATTCAATATTTAAGTTCTCGCCAGGCTATTTGGGATTATTGAATTCGAGATTATTTAGTTTCTTTTTTTATCAAATCTCGTCCCAATGGGGTAAAGGTGAAGGGAAAAGAGAATCTATCCGAAATGTTGATACACAGAACCTTCCTTTTAAGAAAATTGATGATCACATATTAAAGAAGCTTGATCTTTTAACCAAAGATATTATTGAGAAGAAGAGCAAGAGTATTAATTCTGAGAATTTAGAATCCAATTTAGATGAACTTATTTTCGATTTATATGAATTAACCGAATATGAAAAAGAGATTATTGAAGAGTTCTATCAAATTAGTGTTGACAGAGCAGATGAAAAGTTAAGTAATGTGCAATCTAGAGATATAATAGAGTATTTCAATATTTTCAAAGACACTTTTTCACTTGTACTATCTCCAAATCATGCGATAAATGCTTCTTACAATATCTCCCAAAACTTTGGAGCTATTATTAAAATAGCAGTTGAAGAAAAAGGTGCAGAAAAAGAATTAGCAAAAGATAACACTCTGCAAATTTTACAATTTGTAAATAACAAACAACTATTTGAAACGGATAAGTTGCTTAAAGACGAAAAAATCAAAATTTATGAGCCCAGACATTTCTACCTTATAAAAAGTAATCATTTTAAAGATTGGACAAAACGGCAGGCTTATAAAGATGCCAAGGAAGAAATAGATCTGCTCCTTTCAAATTTACCTGATTCTAATGAATAAAAAGGAGCAATTTATACGCAATGGATTAAGCTGTTTGGGATATAAATCAAAGCATGATTTAATTGAGAATCTTTATTTGAAGTCTATTATCGATTCGTATGGTCGAATTGATAAATGTATAGGAATTGAGAATGATATTAGAGATAGACTTGTTCATGATTTTTACTTCGATAATAAAATTACAAAGGATTTACTTCAGAAAAATATCCTTTTTATTAATTGGGAACGTTGGGTTTTTAAAAATGAAACCGATTTGGGGCGTGCCGACTTATCTTTTGCTATTTCAGGCTTGGAATTTATTGTTGAATGCAAACGTCTTAAAAATGTTAATCAAAAATATATTGATGAAGGGCTATATCGTTTTTTGAACAATGAGTATTCCGAACATGAATCATGTTCAGCGATGCTTGGTTTTGTTATCGAGGGTAATATTGAGCACATTAGATCTGGAATAATGAGAAAATGCGAAAAAGAGCGATGTGTTCAAAATGATTTCTCGCGACAAAAATATACAGATTGGGAATATAATTTTAAAACGACGCATTCAAGAAAAAACAATTCAGAGATAAATATTTATCATTTGTTTTTCGAATTTGTGAAAAATTGAAAAGAGTATCAACTGTTGTTATATTATTGGCAGAACTATAAGACCTTGAATTTTTCCCTGTACTCCAGTGGGGTCATGCCCACAATCTTGTTAAAGACCCGTCTGAAAGACTTGGGGTCGGTATA
>Ga0172379_10003227_pt1 | contig 26486 bp, 43 predicted proteins | sample GrowelOW334metaG_FD_119756 | JGI IMG/M metagenome (GOLD analysis project Ga0172379, IMG submission 119756) | Groundwater microbial communities from an aquifer near a municipal landfill in Southern Ontario, Canada - Groundwater well OW334 metaG | ecosystem: Environmental > Aquatic > Deep...
CCTGACGCATTTGAAGTAAAGCTTGTATAATTTGAAGAATCATAACCCAATCTTAGTTGCTCAGTAGCTTTTACCACATGCAAAGCACTTAGCGGACTGGTCGTCCCGATCCCGACGTTGCCGGATGAGTCCACAGTTAACCTCGAGCTCCCACCGGTCATTAGGCTCATTTTATCGCTGGCTACCCAATCTATCCCTGTGTTCTCGTCATACTCGAAATTAACGTCAACTATAGGCGCTGTAGTGGTCGCTATGCTTAGCGGACCGGGCTTTATGGCATTTTCTATGTAAACCGTGTCTAAAATCGTTGTAGAGGCTCTTAAGTGGGTAAAATTACCCTCAATTAAGGGGCTATCTTCCGAGCCTAAACTCCAAGAATTAACGACCGGCCGGATAGCGCCGTTTTTTATATACCAGAGTCCGTTCGTACCAAGAACTTCGTTCCCGCTTTTTTCGGTAATAATCTTGTTTACGACTTTATTAATTCTCCAGTCAACGGTGGCATTCCAAATATAAAATGAAAGTACGGTCGATAGAATACCGACTAATCCTAAAAATAAAGTTTTTTTGTTTAAAAAAGAAAAATTAAGTTTCATAGTAATAATTTATTTTGTCTCCGCTTTCTGTGCTGTCTATATAAAGCAAATTCAAGTTATTAACCTTGAATTCATAAGATTGGGTATTATAAAGGGCTACGCCTCTGCGCCCGACTAAAGCGGCAACAACGGTTGATCCTCCGATTACGATAGTCCCTGCATTATTTTCGTGGGCTTGGACAATCACTCTTTTAATCGAAACATCCGGAAGCTGTACCCGGGTTGCGGCCGTTACTACGGTAGCGGTATTATCTCCGACTACCCCATGGCCGCTTTCCTCGGTAATACCGTCCACTTTAAGCCTTTTAGTGGTTGGATCCGCTCCGATGGCTATCGGAGTTAAATCATCAACACTGCTTACCCCAAGCAATGTCGCTATTGCGTTTTCATCTCTTTTTGCTCCTGCCATATATCTCGGCTTTGGCCCGCTCGAGCATTTGTCTTTCGTCCCTGATCCTTATCCATTCTTTTTCAATCTGAGACTGTTGCTCGATTAAGGCTTCTTTAATAATTTGATTGGATTTTTTAACCTCCTCGATTTTTTTCTTTTCTTCCGCTATCTCTTCCTTTTTAACGCTTACCGTTTTTTCGAATTCCTTTCTTTCCCCTATAAGCTTTTTCCTTTCTCCCTTAACAAATTCCAGGCTGTTTTTAATAATCTTTTTATTATCGATAAGCTCTTTTTCTTGCCTGGCGATACTTTCTATTTTTTTATTGACATACCGCAGTTGTTCGCTTATAAGCTTCCGATCAGTTTCCAATTCCTTTTCTTTCTGCTCGAGCTTAAATTTTAAGCTTTTATTCTCCTGGTGCTTAAAATAAATCTCATCCCTTACGTTATCCAGCGACCTTTGGGAAATTTCCTTTCGGGTTTCCAGTTCGGCCAGCTGCTCTAATAAGTTGGCTTTTTTAAACTGTATGCCCCGGCAAAAATCCTCAAACTCTTTTCTTTTTTTCTTTTTTTCCGGATCAAGATTAACGTTAACCTCGTTAATCTTTTTTAATTCCGTATTGATATAACTGGTAATCCTTCTCTTCTTCCGATCCAGTTCGTCCAATTCCGCGTTTTTTCTTTTATTTATTTCTTTTGAGGATAAAAGCTTCATAAACTAATAAAGGTTATTTTGCCTGGCCGCTTCGAGATATACCCCGGCGTTGGCGCCGCCGACCGAATAGTCAACTTTTATCGCCTTGGCCGATAGGTCCGTTAAAGGAAAATTCATATAGCTGGTTGAGGCTACGCTATTAGCCGGTGTCCAGCTGGCCGCGCTGCCGGTTATTTCATACCAATTTCTGGTGGGCCCGGCATCGTCGTTGGTTACAAAAACTTTCCGGTGTAAAACCGAATTGGTAGTGGAAGCTTTAAGCGCAAACCTTAAATCAACCTTTTTGGCGTTATCCAGGTCAAGCACTATGCAGGATGAAGTAGCCGTGCTGGTGGTCATAAATTCCGGAGTCGTGGTAGCGGTGTGACATTTATAGGTATTAACTGTAATACCTCCGCCAACTTTTTGATCGGCAGTTTTTGCCGGAGCGGTTGAGCGCGGAAATAAAAGCGCTCCAAATATAAAAATTAGGATTATTGCCAGAAATATTAATAGCCTATTTAATGTTTTCATATGATTTTATTAAACAGTGGCTAAATTATTTAAAGCCTCGATTATTTCCTTTTTGGTCATAGCCGGTTTGGTTTCAATTCCTTTTTCGTTGGCAACTTTAATCAATTCGTTTTTAGTCATGGCTTCATAATCAACCGGCTTGGGCGTTTCTTCCCCGAGATCTTCCTCATCAGTTTTTTCCTCGCCGGTTTCGCCGTCTTCAATAGGTTCTTTTCCGGTCCCTTCCGGAGGCGTGTCGACTTCCTCGCCAGGCTCTTTATTTTCGTTTTCCGGATCAATAGGATCCAGTTCACCTTCCTTTAAGCCATCAAACTCTTCCTCATCAGTTTTTTCCTCGCCGGGGACTTCATCGCTGGCCGGCGCGGTTTCCGGATTGGTATCTTCGCCCTTTTCTTCCTTCTCATCTTCTTCGGGTATATTTACCGGAGTGCTTAAGCACTTGGCTTCCATTTCCTCCCTCATTGGGTGTGAAGTCGGAATATTTTGCTTATTAAGCTCCCGGTCAATAAGGTGTTTGGCAAATAGTTTGCCTACGGGAGCCTCGATATATTCCGATTCTCCGGCCTTAAACTCGTAAGGCACATTGTTAAAGGTGATCTTGAAGTCTTCGTCAGTCCAATTGGTGAAAAGGACTAAATTGTCTTTTTTCATAGTTTTTAACTAAGGTTTATAAATTAAATTCTTTAGAAGAAGGCCCGATATAAAGCGAGCCTTCTAAAAAGCTTTTAATCAATAGCTGCGCGATGTACCATCGGATAATTGATCTGTACCAATACCCGGGTATTGTCTGAGTCGTCCGCGCCTCTGGCCCAAGCTCCAATTACTAAAGCCTGAGCGACGTCAGCGTCGTCAACCGTTCCGGCGCCAGTAGTGAGATAAATTTGTCCGTTATCCGCTACATCCCCGGAAATCATGTAAGTTTTTCCGTGGATCATATACCAACCATAACGATCGGCTACGATAGCGGCCTGGGCAACGGCGATCGGTCCTTCATTGGACGGAGCGGTGCCGGCCGAATCAGCCAAAACGGTAAGGCCGGCTTCGTCGTAAACTACCGGACTATATAGGACGGTAGAGGCAACCCCTTGCAGGTAGATATATTCGTTTCCTTCGGTGTCAAAAGCCCGAGTTCTCAAAGGATGTTGGGCGGCAGTATCTACGACTGAGGTATCGCCGGCAAACACTTGAGTGTATCCTGTTAAGTGAGCCATAAATTTACTTAAGTTATTTAATTAAAGATTTGAATTTATAACCTTTTAATTGCTATTCGCAAGAAGTTGCGCTGCAACTAAAGGTTGTTCCTGCTACCGTACAATAAACATAAGCGCCTCCAATAGCTTTCATTTTAATACATCCGCCGCGGGTGGCATGACTGGAATCAATTGATACTGTAGTTGTTCCAGTATCATAAAATTCTGCTTTTGCGTTCATGTCCGAAGGCGAAGATGTCCCCACTAAAAGCGGAGCACTATTGGTAAGAGATGGAGTAGTAGTTCCTATCGAAGACAAATCTCCGCTAACGGCTAAATCATCAGTTACGCTCATATCATCAGTAGTGGTAATTTGTTCAGCGGTTAAAGTTCCGGTGGTGGTTATGTCTTTTGCGCTTTTGTAGCCGTCGTTATGACGGATATAAGGCAAATAATCTTCGGCCAATAAATTGCCTACAGCGCCTATTGCCTTATCTATTGCAGGAAATCCGTCATCGCCGCCTTTACTAAAGAAAAATACGCCGATTATGACGAACAACAGCAGTGCGCCTATAACGGCGGCCGCTATTGCGCGCGTACTTCCTTTTTGGTTTCCTTTAAGCATAAAATTAATTTAAGGTTTTTTAGACAGTCGTAATTCCGGTTAATTTACCGTGTCTCTTAGGATTTTTGGTAACCAGGTTACCGCCCAAATAGATGTGGCAAATTAAGGTTGCGCTGTTAGCCGGCTTAATCCATCCGGACCAGCTGAATCCAAGGCCAGTAGGAATGCTGTCGTAATCGTTGCCTTCAATTTTCGCTGATTTAAATTTGATCGGCTGGGTGTCGAATACCGGCAAAGCGTACCAATCAATCTCGTTTTCATTTAAGAAAATCAAAGTTTGAGCGGTAGCTTTCTCATCAGCCAGTATCGGCATGCCTTTATAGAAAAAGGCGGTAAACCCTGCTCCTCCAACTATTTCTTTAACGCCCTTCATAGTGGAAACGTCCCTGGCGATTCTCGCGGCCGGTTCTAAAAGGGATTCATATAAGCCTTCTACGGTTTCATTGCAATAGCCAATAGTCGGTTTTTGCGCTCCGGATCCGCAGGCCCGGTAAAGGGTGGACATCTTGGTTAAAGACAAGCTGCCGCCGGAAGCGGTCTTAGTCGAAGCCAAGGTCGTATAAGTGGCGCGGCTTAATCCTCCAATAGTGGCGACGGTGGTCCCGTCGTCAACCAAAGCAGCTAACCCCAAAGGATCCTTGGAATTGTTGCCGGTGCCATCCGAATAAAAGATAGTCCCTAAATCATCCGCCATATCCTGCGTAGCGGATGCAATTTCGGTGGCGGCCAAATCCAAAACTTTGTCTTCAGTCGCGTTAACCGATAATTCATCCAAAGGCAGGGCTACGGTGATTTTATAGAATTTAGGTTCGTACTCCATATTCACCCGATTGTTAGTAGCCTCAACGGAAAAGGTGTCAAAGCCCGCAAAGGATCCGCCGGTAACGTTCTTAGCGTACTTGACCGGAAATTTAAGCTTTTCCCCTCTCCATTTTTTGGCCTTGCTGACAAACCGGGTAAATAATACGTTACTGCCCAAAATGGTATCTACAAGCTTAGGCATGAGATAATCCTGGGTAGTGGTTGTGACTCTATTTCCCCAAGTCATAAATTTTTACAATTACGATTTAATTAAATCGTGAAAGCTTTTTCCCCTTAGATCAGCCGGAGTCAAGATTGTCTCCTTAGAGCTGTCTATCGGCTTGCCCTGGTCGATGGTGCCTGATGCTACCTTCTTTTTAACTTCGGACTTTTTTTGCTTTTCTTCCTTTTCCTTTTTTTTCCTAAGGTCAAGAATTTCAAAAGCTTTTTTGAAGTCGAGGCTACCCTTGGAATCGGTCGGCCGGTATTCGTCTAATACTTTTAGAAGCTCGTTTTTATCGAACTCTTTGCCGTCCTCTTCCAGTTTTTGAAGGTTGGTATCAATCCATTTTTCCCATTTGCTTACTAAATCGACTTCCGTTTTTTCCGATTTTTTCAAGTCGTCTGATATCTCACCTTTAATCTTTTCCCTAATATGGGATTCCATGGACTTGAATTTTTCGTACTCTTCCGGATCGTCTCCGTAAGCTTTGACAAACCAATCGGGGGCTTTATCTTCACTTTCACGCGGCTTGGAAACTTTTTGTTCGGTTTCCTCAAGCCTTTTCTTAAGATCTTCGACAGTTTCTTCTAACTGCCGCTTATCATCGTTTAAAGCTTTCCAACGTGGATGCTTATGAAACGGAAGTTTCTCATTATCATCATCAGTACTAAGTGGCTTTTTCCCCTTGTCTTCTTCTCCTTCTTCTTTCGGTTTTTCGCCCTCTTCCTTTGGGGCGCCACCCTCTCCGCCCTGATGCGATGGCGGTGTGTCTTCCGTTGGTTTTGGTTCCTCTGACGGGGAGGGAGGAGTTTCCTTCTCCTCTTTATCCGGCTCTTTGGGGGCTTCCTCATCCTTAGCTACAGTGCCAAATGATAAGAATTGATCGCCCCGTTGGATGTCGTCAATGTTTTTTTCTAACATACTTTACGCAGGGAATTATTTAAGCTCGCTCCCGAGAACGAAATTATATATTTTAAATAACAATTACTTTTTTTCTTTTTTTTCGCTTGTTTCGAATTTGCTCTCTACTGCCTTTAAGGCCTTGGTTAAATCGTCAATCATTTCCTTAAAAGTCATATCGCCGTTTTCGTACATCTCGATGCTTTCCATAAAAAGCATTTCAGCCAAGCGGCAATTTTCCTTGATCATCTTGTCGGTCTTAGCCTCCATCACCTTGGCCCGGGATTTTAGTACCTGGCTGTCGGATTTTTTGGCGGCGGACATGATCCGGTTTTTAACCGCCTCCTGCTGTTTTTTATATTCGCTTTCGCTTGAAAGGCAATCGTCGTACATAAATTTATATGGTTAATTATTGAATTGGCACCTGGGCTAATAGCGATTCTCCGCCCTGTTCAACCGGGGGCTGGCCTTCCGGACCGCCTGGAATCTGTCCTGGAGTCGGAGTCGCGCCCGGCATTAAAGGCATAGTGGGTAAGGATAAGTCTCCGGATAAAAGCTGCATCGGGTTGGTTTTCCATAAGAAAAGCTTTAGGGCCGCTTCTTTCGGATCGGAAAATTCTAATTTATCAAATAAGGTTATCGGATCTAGGGCGCCTCCGGTATATAATTCGATTGCTTCGTTTCTCTTGGATAAGCTGTCCTTAGGAATCATCGAGCCTTCCTTTACGCTGACTAAAATTTTCCGGTTTAAATCTGAATTTTTTAAAATAACGTATTCCCGGGCCCGGTCTTTTCCGATGATTGATCCGGTATGTTCTTCGTCGTAATAAACATAAATAAGCTGAGTCCACCAGTTAAAAACTTGGTCGGAAAATTGTTCAATATATTCAGAAATTCCCCCGCCGGCCCTTTCGTTATCCACTCCGGAGGCGATAATTTTACCTCTTACGGTTTTTTCCTGGCTGATTCCCTGCGAAGTTAAGCCCCGGGTACCGAAAATATTTCTTAATTCGCCGCGGTAATCGGTTAGCGTGTTATATACAATGGCGGGAAGAGCCGCGACCTGAAGATTAATAACGGCTTTTCTAATGTCATCCACCCCACTAAGATAAATGGTTCCGCCTTTTCTCACCGCCTCGCTGGCCTTTTTGGCCTGCTCTTCGGTTAAATACTGGCCCGATATGGCCATTCCGCCGTTAGTCTTATCCGCGTTCTTGTCAATTTGTTTTAATCTTTTATTGATTAAATCCTGTAAGGAAATATTTTGTTCTATGATGCTCGTAATATCGAAAGGCTTTTCCCCTAAGTTATAAACTGAAAGAAAGATGAAGGGCATGGCCGGCGCGGTAAAATGGTTATTGCCTTCAACTTTTTCTTTAGTGACCCCTCCTAGTTCGTCAGTCACTTCCTTTTCATCGTCATAATTCCAATGAGGATTTTTTATTTTATCTAAAATTTCCGATCCTAAGCGCCAGAAAGTATATTCAGCGGTCCACCATTCGATATATTTAAGCTTGGTTCCCATTTTTCCATTAGCCAGGTCTTTAATAAACTTGGATTTTTTGGGGAATCTTTTTATAAGGTTGCTGGCTGAGTCTTTGCGGTAGTGCCCGATGTATTCTCCTGTGTAGCCATCCTCGTCGATTGTCGCGTCCGGATCCAATATAAGATCCTTAGGGCTGATCACCTTGGTATCGATGTCGTTCTTTCTTTCTGACCAGCCGACTTTTACCACCCCTAAAAGGTTTATGGCCCAATGCCTGGTCGCTCCCTTAATTTTCAATTTAAGCTTTTGGGTGTCGGCTTGATAAATAAGCATTTTCTGGACTTTGCCGGATATATCCTCGCCTTCTTTTGAGTTATCGGATACTACTAAAGGTTCCGGGCGCTGCTTAGTAGCTACCGGAAGAAAAGCTTCCAGTGATTCAAAAATAAGGTTATCGGCTAAAGGTTTGGCGTCGCCCAGGTCTTCCGCTTTAGAATAATGTTTGCCCAGCCAATAATTTTTATTTTGTTCCTGCCTTTTTTCTAGGTTGCCTTGTTCATCCTTCCAAGCTCCTTGCCATTGGGTGGATAAAGAAATAAGCTCCGAATCTTCCATATTCAATTTAAGCTCGGGAAGAAAATCAGAAATGACGCCTTCGGTTTGTTCGCCGCTGTCGCCTTTTGACTTATTGAAATTTTTAGCTAGAGAAAAAAATCCAGAAAGTAAACTCATAAATAATGTTAAACAATAAAAAAAGGGCATTCGCCCAATACAAAATAATAACGCTTACGTTTGTATTAGACGAATGCCCTGCTTTAATTCGCTCAGGCTATACCGAGAATTGCTCGGCTATTCAGTTGTAAATCTTATTTTCCTTACGGAGTGCTCAATCGCAATCGGTCGACTATTAGCGACCTGGACCGTAAATTTTCCAAACTTCAAATCTCTAATATATTTTATCAACGCAATCTCCGCGCTGGTAAATTCTAATTTTTCTTGCTCTTTTGACATAATAACAAATTTTAAAAAGTAGCGCAAGCGTCCTCCCAGTTATTTTTTAAATACTCTAAAAGCCGGTTGTTTTCTAGTATCTCCTCATTAAACTTTCCGATAAGCTTCCTGGACGCGAATTTGGCGTTCTGGCGGTTGGAAAAGGGCGGGTTGGATACTTCATGCCTAATCTCCTTTAAAGAGCCAATTTGGCCGTCTACGGCTTTAATTATCAATTGTTTTTGGCGGGGGTCAAACATAAAGATTTAAATTATTAAGGTGATAGTGCAGCTTACTATTTTTTTCCCTACTACCTAAGCCAAGGAGGGAAGCTTAGGCTTAAGGTCGAAGCTGCACCATCGCCTTAGTAATCAATCAATATCCCTCCAGTCGCTTTTATCGTCCTGCTCAATAAATTTATCCATATGCCTTTGAGGATTAGGATGCTTCCCTATGACTATTCCCCCGGGCATTATCTCCGGGGCGGCCGGCATGTTCTTAAAAGGACTAGCGCCCATTAATACCTTGCCGTCTTCCGATCCAAAGCGGCTTACCCCGACTCTCCAATATACGGTAGCGTGGGCCCAGTGATCATCCCCGCTTCTCACCCAGATTTTTCTTTTAATGTCGTTAGTCTTAGGATCAACTTCTTTTACCCGGGTTAAATTATTCCAGTGAAGCCAATAGTCGTAAAAGTCTTTTTCCGTACCCTGCAGGGGAATTCTTTTATCAATAAATTCATCGACTACGATTTGAATCATCCGGTTACGGTCCGCTATGACCGCGCCGTGCTCGTCGTTTTTTCCCCACCTGACCAGCTCCTTGGTTTTTCGGTCCGCTCCGTAAGAGCAAAGAAATACCCTTCCCGGATAATCCTCCCTAAGCTTTCTTGATCCGATTAAGTCTCCCCCCTGATCGATTACCGCGATAGCTTTAGGCCAGCGGTTCATTAAAGCCCGGATATCGTTATATGGGTCTTTGTCGTTATCTTCCGTCGGAGTGGCTACGTCATAATAAAAGATTCCGTACTTTCCTCCGATAACGTAGTGCAAGTGTTTACCGGTATCGATTCCGATCACAATCCTTTCGTTATTCGGCGGGGTTAAGATATCTTTAGTCAGGTTCTGGAGTAAATAAGCTTTGGTAAGTTTGTTGCCTCCTCCGACGTAAGGCAAGCCTAAAACTTTGTTGTAAAAGTACTCTTCCGATTTTTCCTTTTGATAGCCTATTATCTCTTTGGCGCTTACCCAAGGACAAATTAACAACGGTATCCAATATCCGGATATTTCCCTTTTCGAATATTTCTTCACCCATTGGCCTTTTCTCCGATCGTCCGGGGATAATTCCTTTTTGCATTTTTTACAAATAAAGATTTTCTTTTCCTGATCAATGCTATGGGGCCAGGCGATATATTGAAAATAATTACAGTGCGGGCATTTAATAAACCAATGGTTTTGGGTGGACTGCTGATAATATTTATCAACTCCGGTCCCTTCAGCTGAAGGGTGGGAAAATCTCCATTCCCATTTAAACTTGGAATGTTGCAACCTGGTGGAATATTGCTCTATTACGTCCGCTTTGGAAGCATCGACTTCATCATAAATATTAAGGTCTGATGGAATCATGATCGCCGCTTTTTGCGTCCAGGTGCCCCGGTAGTGGATAATGTTCTGGCCGACTATCTTTTGCTCGATTGAGTCCTTATCGGCCGTCCAGCGCTGCAGTATGGGGTTTTGGGCAATCATCCGGTTAACCTTGCCTCCGACAAAAGCGTTGCGGTCCGATTCAGTCGGCAAGGTATAGATCATATCCATCTGAATATTTTTGGCCACCCATAAAGATTTTAGGGTAGCCGCGGTGGACATGGTAACCTGGGCGGCTTTCATAATGGCCTGCAAAGGGCTCAGGTCCGAATATACATCAAACATGTACAAATGATTTTTAAAGTCCAGGGGCATTCCACTTTCGGTCTTAATGTTATTTTCCAGCATCCAGGCGTGGATTGATACTTGGGATAATTTCATTGAATTTGCATTTTCTTTTTAAGCTCGTTTTCAAATTTATCTTTTACCTTCAAAAGCTCTTTATACTCTTCGGGGTTAGCCGGTTCTTTGGATTCAACCTGGATTTTTCCGCTATGCTCTTTCTTTTCTGCCGCGTAATCTCCGTTTAATTTATAAGCCATGTTTAAGGCTTCTTTTCGGCTCCGCGTATCTGGTGAATGGTAATAAGCGGTCGCTTCGCCTAAGGTTCTAATAATTCTAATCAACTTACAACCCGGGGCGCTTTCGACAATGATTTTTATTTCCTCGTCCTTTAAAGGTTTATAGCCCTTCCCTTTTGGTTTGCTAAAAGTAACCCAATTTAAGCTGGCTGAAGATAAAAGCTCCTTATGGGTTTTTAAAAGATTTTCGTGTGATAGTCCCGCTTCATTCATGAGTTCTTTAAAGCCGGTACTTTCAGTAATTTTTTGTGGATTATTTGCCATAGCATCAGAATAGCCAACTTCTTTGGCTGCCTTGCGAATACTTCCACCATTTTCAACCATTTTTTGAAACACTTTTTTTTGTTTAATCGTTGCCATATTTACCCTAAAATTAGCCTAAATCTTTAATATTTTTTTTATTTCCCATGCCCTTAAACGCCTGATGGTCGTTTCCATACACTTTTTTAAAGTGATCGTTTACGCTTCCATCCTTTCGAAAAGGCTGTAAAATATCCTTAGAAAAAGTCTTCCGGTCCTGTTTAATTTGTCTGGTAGTTACTTCGTATTTGCTGGCGACAAACTGGCCGTCATGCCGGCAATCGGTTGTGCCGTCCGGATTATAGATCACCCTAAGCTGGTAATCGTAAGGCTCATGGCAGACGTGGCAAATTTTTTTAAACGTTTCTGACATAATTATTCTTTATAGGAATTAGCGTTTTCTTCGTTTTGGATTTCCTTTTCCAGATCAGATATTTCCAGCTCGGACATTGGCCTTAGATACCATAAGGCTTTTTTGGTAATTACTGAAGGTAAGTTTGCGTTATCGGCTGTCTGCTGAATGCAGGGAACGATCCTGACTTTATGCTCCAGCTGAAATTTTTTTAATTCCAAAAGGGCGTCTTCCATTCTTTTTAGCTCTTCCTTTTTAAACTCTTCTTTTTGCCCTTTATTCCCAAAAGGATTAGCAATTTTCATTTTGTTAAACATAGCTTTTAAATTATATCGTCTAATTTAATATCTTTATTTTGCGCGTCGCTTTTTTTAATGTAATCATCCAAGGCCTGGTCCGGTTCGTCCTTGGGTATAAATATCCGGACTTGGGGCAATATTTGCTTTTCAGTTTTTTGAACGATCCTTTTTACAATATTTTTATTTCTTTGGTTTAAGTAAACTTCCAATACGATTAAAATCAGTGAAATTAATAAGCCGGTGATTATCCCTAAAAAGTAACCCATATAATTATTTCTTATCGCTTTTATTTAAAATTCCCTGCAGTTCGGAAATTTGCTCTTCAGTGGCTTCGTCTAAGGTGATATCCGCGATTAAGGCGTTATGGGTTTGCCTTAAGACCGGGATAATTATTATCTTCTCGGCTACCTGCCATTTAATCAGCTTGTTAATAAAGCCCTTTTTTTTTTCAACATTCATTTTGTGCCTTAAAATTTCCTGGGATTCGCTTAGCATGATTGAGCTATCATTTGCCATAAATTTTTTATCTAAATTAATTATTAACCATTGCCACTTCTTTTTTTCTTTTAAACAAATTGGCAAATTTTATTCTCTTGGCCCGTCTTCTTAAATGTCGGCGCTCGGCAAAAGACAGGCTTTTTATTTTTTTTGACAGTAATACTCCGTATACTTCCTGTTTTGCCAGCCTTTCAATTTTTCGTTCTTTAACCTTTTTGATCCGGTTGGCTACCCGGATAGCTATCGCCGCCTTTCTTTGTCTCCAGCCCTTAGTTTCAAAAATAAGCTGGCCTTTAGTAGTAAGCTCCTCTTTTGTCATTAATTTTCTTGCCAATACTTGTTTAAGCGTGGTTTTGTAGCATCCCATAAAATTATATGAATTTTTTAATTGATCTAAGGGAAAAGGTACATTTAGCAGTCTTGTCGACCTTGGCTTTTGACTAAGGTTTTTTTAATTAAGACTTCCTTTTCCCTTATTATTTTAATCCAGGAAAGAACACATGCGGTCGTGTTGTCATACCCTTGAGATCTAGACACTTTGTTTTTCGCTAGGTTATTTTAGCCGACTGAGTTTATTTTAAAGGTAGGATTGGTAGAGTAAACCCTTATGCCTCTATTTTCCTACCGCATGCAATTATATTTTTCCTTCGGTTAATAAATTATGGTTACTCTCGAAATGATCGCCCAAGGTACGGTTATCTTTCATAACTAGGTAAGGAAGAAATACCTGATGGATTTTTACCTGCCTGGTATCGACTAGAGCCATTTGTGCGTCAATCCAGTCCCGTATATTGGCCCAGGCGGTCTTGTAGGCCTGCTCTCTTTGGGCGTCGGTTATCTTCTTAGGCCTTCCCCAGCGATCCTCGCCGCCGTATAATATTTTAACGACATTTTCCACCATGGCCGGAAGTCTGAATCCCATGACTTTTCCGTCCAGATCTAAAGCAAATGATATCGCTTCAAGCGTTCCGTCTTTCCGGTAATCAAACATAACCTTACTTGCGCCATGGGTAGCTAATATCCTTTGGATTTTTTCAAAGGTGTTTTTCCCCGAGCTAGTGTAATTTTTTAATGTCATATTTTTCTTGCTCTTTTTTTAACTTGTATTCCCTATCCGCCCGATCGATTATGTCAAATATCCATTGAACTTCCGGATCTCTAGTTTTTGGCAATGGTAAAGAGGGTTGTTCTAGCATAAAATTAAAATATTGATTGCTGAACTGGCTTACAATTTTCAAGTAAAATTATTGTGTCTTTTATCCCAGGCCGGACGCTATTAAGCGTTTCATTGTCGAACCAATTAAGCCAACCAAGCCTTCCATCCTCTTCCCTAACAACCAAGTGAATATGCAATTTACTTTTTGGCGGATCAATTATGTTTATTACATCGATTATATGCGGACAGTCGCAATTCCTCGTTATTTTAACTATTTCGTATGGTCCGGTATTATAATTTGTTTTTATCATCTGCCCGATTTCAAGTTTCATATTTATTCTTTTAAGCTCACGTGTACCGATCCGCACTCCGGGCACTTGGTGTCTATCAGTTCGAATACCGATTTAAAATCGTGATAGCAGTCATTGCAGGAATAGGAATTAACGGCTGAAGTCTTTTCCGGATCGTAATTTAAAATATCGCTTTCCTTTTTCTTTGACTCGGATTTTTGTTTTGCTTTTTTTCGGTACTGATTCCTTGCGTAGCACTTAGGACAAAGACCACCGCTTAAATATCGCCCCTTTGCCGGTTCCTCTCCGCAGTCCCTACATTTTTTGTTCTTTTCCTTCGGCTTCTCTTTTTTTATCTTAACCGGCTTTAAGCTGCGCTTTTTAAATTTCCTGGGGGATATAACCTCTTTCTCCTCTGGCTTGGTGATACCCCCCCCTATGGCGGCCTCTTGCCCTTCGGAATTCACCTCTACCATTTTTAAAACTTCGTTGGTTTCTAAATCAACGGCGATAAGCTCATTGGTTTTTAGAATTTTGTAAATCTTGATCATATGGCTCCTTCTTTTTTAAAAATTAACTCTTGGTATTTAAACGCTCATATTCCTTTTTAGCCGGGCAGGTATCCCAATGCATCCGATGGCCTTTTACTACTTCGCCGTAATAATCCATAATTTCAATTTCTTCCGCGTCTACCGGTACCCATGCCCCGCCTTTAAATTTACGCATAAAGAATATCAGCCGGTCGCACTTATAGCAGTTTTCAATTTTAGGCATAAGCTAGGTTTTTTAAATCGGCTTCAATCTCCCGGGCTTCTTCGAACTGTTTGCTTTTATTTAATTCGTCCCTTCGGTTTTCTAACTGGTAGCGTTCGATTATCGCCCTGGCTTTGCTTTTAGGTTCTGGCGCTTTATCGCCCGGATCCATGCAGTCCCACTTACAGCGGCACTCTTTGGTACAAAATTGGCAGTTTTCGTCGTATTTTCCAAAACAGGAAGGAAAGCCCCGCTTAACCTTTTCGTCGTCTGCCAGTTGTTTTATTTCGTTAAAATTCATTCTTTTAATTCCGGGTAATAGCTTAGGTCTATTTTTACTCCCGGGTTATCGGCGTCATACCAAACGCCAAATATCTTTTTAGCCTTAGATCCGTCGCGTAATATTTTTATCCCGTTATTTGATTTATTTTCTTTGCCCCACTTCTCGTGGTTTGATTTCCATTTTTTAAGGCGCCTGGATATTTCAAAGGTATCCTGCTTCTGCCAGCGCTCAAGTTTTCCGTTTTCGTTTTTCTCGGTCCAGTAATCCAAAAACTCGTCAACAAGATTATCGCCGTATTCCGATCGGAATTTCTTGGCCATTTCTTTTAAACTTTTTTGCTTTTTGCTTTTTTTATTTTTAAGCGCCCTCTCCTGTAGTAATCTATGTTGTAATCTATGTTCATATATAGTTTGTCCCTTTCCGGCAAACTTGTTTGGCGGTTTCCCACAAACTAGTTTGCCGGTTTTCGGCAAACTGGATTGCCGGTTTTCGGCAAACTGGATTGCCGGTTTTGTACAATCTTGGCAACCGGAATTTACCCACTTTTCCCACTGCTCATTTAAGCGATCCCAATCAATTTTATAGTGAAGAGTCGCTGGCATTCCCTTAAGCTTCTCCTGAAGCAAATTAAAGCCTTTTAGCGATTGCCTGGCGCCGTCCTGCTCATGCCGACTTAATCCTGTTTCTTCACCCATTTCCTTCATCGATTTATAGATCCAACCCTCTTCTCCCTCCTTGCCAAGCCAATAGCCCAGCTGACAAACAAAAATAGCAGCTTTAACGGAGCCCAGGAATTTTGCCAATTTGGGGTAATAGCTAACAGGCCTTCCGACCTGTATTAGGAAATCTCTTAGTTTCATAGACTTATACGACAAGTTTTCGTCTATTTAAATTTTGTAGCGGGAGAAGGATTTGCACCTCCGTCTCCGGGTTATGAGTCCGGCGAATTGCTGCTTTTCTATCCCGCGATCAAAACTAATATTTGTAGGTGATCCCTTTTACGGCCCACATTTGCGCGGTTTGGGCTTCGGTGATGGCGACCGATAAAAGCCTGGCTTTTTCTCCCTGGCCGGCTTCAATACGCAAAACATTGCAATTATCAATAATCGCGGCATAAAGTTCTTTAATTTTGGTTACTTTCGGATCTCCCCCGGGGTTAAAAGTTAATCCGACTGCCTTTTCTCCAAAAGTTAAACCGTCATCAGGACCATTAAATTGAGCTCCCGGGTTTACTGTTGTTGTTTTCGGTTCCATAAATTTTTTATGTTAGTAAGTTAATAGCCGTTGCCGTTGCCGTTGCCGTTGCCGTAGCCGTAGCCGTTGCCGTAGCCGTTGCCGTCGCCGTTGCCGTCGCCGTTGCCGTCGCCGTCGCCGTCGCCGTTGCCGTCGCCGTCGCCGTCGCCGTCGCCGTCAAAATTTACAAACCCCTGGCAACTTTCTTGCTCTAAAAGCTTAGTTGCCATATTTATAATTCGTCAGCCCATTTTTTTTCTTCGCAATCAATGATGCCGACGGAAGTTAGTTTATGAAATCTCACTACTCCGGTTTTATCCAGCTTAGTATTGGTTTTTTTGCCTTCCAGGGCTAATTCTCCTAGACCTTTAGAAGTTCCCCAAGCGCGGATAACATAAGCGTCGGTTAAAACGCACATGTCGTTTTCCTCTTCCGAGTAGCGGCCGATTATGATCCAGCCTCTTTGGAGAATAACAATTTTAATCGGTGAATTAATGGCTTCGGATGACGGGACGTATTTTTGGCCGTCAACCGTGATTTCTTTTCCCATAGCTTTTTCATTAAGATTTAATTAAGCTAAAAATATGTAAAATTTTTTATTCACTAACAAGGCCGGGTAATGGTTTGGTAGTTTCTTATTAGCCGTAGACGGAGACGACTAACGAGCCGAAATCCAAGAGCCATTAAGAAACCCATGCCTTGTTAATGAACAATTAAACCTATTTCCCTATCCGCTTCCTGGACTAACCTATTGTATTCAGGGTTATAGATTCGCTTATGATAATCCGGCATTATTTCAATAAATACCTTAATTTGATTGATAAGCTGGTCTAATTTTTCTTTATCCAACATATGTTTAACTAAGGTGGGCAGGCAGAATACCTTGGTAGGACCCGGATGCCTGCCAAAACATGCTTGTCGTGCCTGGCCCGCCTTAATAAACATATTTTAAGTAAAATACTCCTTGAATTTTTCCCATTGGTCTTCGCGCTCTTCCAAGTCTCTAATAGCTAAAATATCAATGGCAAAATTTTTAAAGGCGTCTTCTATCTCGTTAAGCCTGAAGGCGCTTCTGGGGGGCCTATCCTGGCCTCTGCCGGCCTCCTGGGCGTCTTCCGCGGCACTTCTTAGGTACTTTTCGCACATATCGCGCCAGGTAGTGTTTTTGCCCTCCGGAAGATTTGGCAACACGTTGCCAAATGTCTTATACTCCTTGTATTTTTTATAGAACTGAACGCAGTATCTTAAATTTCTCGCGGAAAATCCCGATCCTAAGTCCCGGCTTAAATTGTCAATTACCGAAAGGCCGTAAATCTTTCTCCGGTCCATTTCGTCGTTAACGTCCGCTATGGCCTGGCCTAATTCCCAGCGCGACTCTAGGGTATTTACATTTTGCTTATAGCCTGATTCCCCTATAATCGATTTGCAGTCTTCTACCAGTTGGATGTAAATTTCGTTTTGGTCCATATGGTTTATTTAACGGACAATCGTCAATTTATAGCCCGGATTATCTCCGAATACGCTTTCAAGCATCGTCCATTTCATTTTCCAGTCCATTCCGACTAAACCTTTTACTTCGACAAATTCAATAATTCCGTCATGGTGATAAACGACAAAATCCATATAGTATCTACAAAGAAAACTGGCTGATCTGCGGTCTTCCGGATTGGCGACTAAAACCGGTATTTTTCCTAAGTATCCATGATTATCCGCGCCTTCCTGTTGTTCAATAAAAAAATCTATTTTAAATTGCCTTTCCCAATCCTTGATTTCACCTTTTTCAAGTTTACGATCCAAAACCCGGGCGTGTCCGGCTTCTTTGCAAGAATGGTAAACATTGCCGTTATACCAGTTGGTCTTGGTCTTATTGTATTTTTTTTCTACTTGGTACATGATTTTTAATTACGCCCCTTTTAATTTTTAAGACGTTAGCCGGGCCGCCGCACTCAATACGATAAAAGCAACTCGAAGTGCAGACGTAATTAGATTGGTTAAAATGCTTTTTATAGCAATACGGTTTTTTCATACCTCGCGCTTTATTTTTCCCCTAATGGCTAAGACTTTGCAGGGCTGGCAGTATTTATCGCTTTTTTTGGAATAATATACTTCTTTGCAATTAGGGTTTTGGCAAATCTTCTTTTTAAAAGCGCTTAGTCTTTTGGTGTAAGTTAGGTTTATGGCGTTCTTATTGGCGATCATATTTAAGATTTTAAATAGGCGAGCGTTAATACTCCGGTCCAGATTATTATATTTCCTACTATCCAAAACCAGGCCGGCAATTCTTTTTTGCCTTCAATCTTCCTTATGGCCTCGCGCCAAAAGATATCCTTTTTGTTTAAGTAACCGGTTGAATGCATATAGCGCATATAATTATTGGTTATTTAAAGCTAATTAATTTACCCGGGTTTGGCTTTCGAATTCCGCTACCGCCTTGGCTAAAATAATCGAATCGGTCTTCTCGATGCTATCGTGGCGGCTCATCTTAATTTTCTCTTCGATAAAACTGATATACTTCTTCGTGTCATTCTCTACCGGAGGGGCAAATTTGGTTATAAACTGGGCCAAGGTGAGCTTTCTGGACTGATCAAGCTCTATTTGCTTAATGCAGGCCCTAAAACCTAATTCCGGGTTGGGAAATGAAGCAAAGCCGCTTTTTCCTTTCTTGGCGTTAGGCTGGCCGGCATAGCGCAGGTTGCAGGGATTATTCAGCTTGGCGGCAATCGATCCGGTTAAAGTAATTATTACCTTGCTGTAGGCCTTAGGCTCTATGTTTAAAGTTACCGGCTCTTCTTTAACTTCGACTTTTCTTATTTCAACTTTGGGCGCCGGATTTAAATAATCGATTTCTTTTTCCGCCCTTACTCCGGCGTGGCCAATTAAGGCTGATCCAATAGCAACGGCTGAAATTAAAATAATGGTTTTGCGCATAAAGATTTTTACTTTACGCTTGCGGGTTAAATACCGCTTTTTAGCATGGGGTTTCATAGTTTTTTTGTTTTTGTTTTTTGCTTGATAAAAATATATAAATGTGTTAATGTGCAGTTCGTAGATGAGTCATTAGTCGTATTTTGGCGCTCTACATTTTGGGGCCCCTGGGTTCGCGTCTCCCGCGATCCGGGGGTTCTTTTTTTATTCCTTAGTCGGAGGCAGGCATGGTGCGAACATGTCCTGCCGCGGAGGTTATCCACAGCTTCGTCCTACCCCCGACCAAAGAATAAAAACATAAAAAAAGACATGTTCTTTACGAACATGTCTTTGAGTATTTTAGCCAATCTTGGTTTATTCTTCCGTTGAGATACCCTTGGTTATCTCTTTGACCATTGCGGGGCGCGGCGGGCTTTCTTTAGGCCCGGCTTCTTTCTTTCTACTTCTCTCGCGTCGCGAGTTAGGTAGCCTTTGGCTTTTAAAGCCAGTTTCACTTCCGGATCGATTTTTAATAAGGCGCGGGAAATTCCTAGCCGCACGGCTTCGGATTGTCCGGATTTTCCGCCGCCGGATACCATTATGGAAAAATCCAAATCTTTATTGCGTCCGGTAAGCTTCAAAGGCTGCATTACGGTCATCATAAGCCCGGCCGGAAAATATTCAGCCGCTTTCATTCCATTAATCATAATAATTCCCTTGCCGTTTTCATAGGCGCGGGTTTGGGCAATCGCCCTTTTTCTTCGGCCGATTGTCGGTATATATCGCCCCTTTAATTCCGCTTCATCCTTTACGGCTTCAGCTTCTTCAATAGGAGCCTTGGTTGTTTTTTTTGTTTCTGCCATATTATAATCAATCTTCAGTTTCCAATTTTCAATTATCAATTAATTGATCATTGAAAATTTACAATTGATAATTATTTAATCTTAAGCCTTTTCATCATGCCATTCCGGAGGCGGTTAGCCGGCAGCATCTGCTTTACGGCTCTTTTTAAAACATCTCCCGGGTTTTTTTGCATCAAGTCGCGCATTTTAAGGGTTTTTAGTCCGCCAGGATAACCCGAATAGCGGAAATATTTTTTTTGGTCCAGCTTCTTTCCGGTAAATTTCGCTTTGGCCATATTTGAAATTTCGACAATTCCGCCCTCATCAAGGTTGGGAGTGTATTCGGGCCGGTTTTTTCCGCGCAAAATTAAAGCAACCTGGGTCGCCAGCCGTCCGACGGTTTTCCCGCTTGCGTCAATTTTATGCAGCTGCCTTTCGATTTTTTTTGCCATATTTTTTTATTTCCTCCGCCGTTCCGGCGGCTCATTTTTATACCAATTCAATCTGCACTATTTCGGCCGCGTCGCCCTGGCGCATTCCCAGCTTCGTTACCCGAGTATAGCCGCCTTTTCTGTCCTTATAGCGCGCTCCGATTACTTCAATCGCCTTTTTGGCCGCCAGCTTCTGGGGGATAATTTCGATAATCCGCTTTTTGGCCGCTAAATCGTTTTTTCGGGCGTAAGTAATTACCCGCTCTAAAAGGGGTTTTACCGCCCGGGCTTTGGCTTTGGTGGTTTTTACTTTTTCGTAAATCAAAATGCTTGACGCTAAATTCCTTAACATCAGCTCTCTTGGCGCTTTCTTTCTTCCCAGGGATTTGATTTTATTTCGATGCCTCATATTGCTAAATCCAATATTCTTAATTCATGGCTTGCTAAAATTAGCTTTTCTTCGGCCGGCCTCTTTTTTTGGCCGGTTCTTTTTCTTCGCCCGCCGTCTCGGGGACAGCTTCTTCCCGGGTCTCCTCTTCAGCTTCCGTCTTTTCTTCCGCATCTTCTTTGACCGCTTCCTTATTCTCTTTATTAATCAGGGCGTTAAACTGGCTGATTAAAATTTTTGTCGCGTCGCGAAAAGCTTTTTCCGGGGTAATCGTCCCGTCAGTCCTGATCGCCATGTTTAATTTTTCCCAATTAGTCATTTTTCCGACGCGCATATTCTCCAAGTTGACTCCAACGTTTGAAACCGGAGAAAAAATCGAATCAATTTCTATATATCCAATCTCGGTATTTTTCTTTTCGCGGGCTTCAACCGGTTCGTAGCCTTTTCCCTGGGCAACGTATATCTCCATCTTAAGGTTGCCGGCCATGTCGGTAATATTGGCAATCTGCAGTTCCGGATTGATTATTTCCACCTGGGCGTTTTTGGTGATATCCGAGGCTTTGACTTTCTTTTCGCCATGGACGTCCAATTCCAGCTTTACCGGCTCTTCGGAAAAAACTTTCAGCCTTAGCCTTTTTAGATTCAAAACTATTTCCAAAACGTCTTCTTTGATGTGCGGCAATGACATAAACTCATGGTCAGCGCCTTTAATCTTTACCCCGACAACGGCCGCGCCCGGCAAGCTCGACAAAAGCACCCGGCGGAGCGAGTTGCCGATAGTAATCCCGTAGCCGGGATAACAAGGGTAAACCGCTACCAGGCCTTCGTGGGCTTCCGTTCCTTTTTTAAATTCGACGTTTTGTGGTAAAGCTATGGTTTCCATATATCTTTATTGAAAATTCCCTCCTTGGGAATATTTAATTTATCTTGAGTAGAATTCGACGATCATCGCCGTATTGATATTTGAAGGGATATCGTCGTCGGTCGGCGCGTGCAAAACTTTCGCGCTTAAGGCCTTTTTGTCGACGTTCAGCCAGCTGGGATTTTTTTGTTCTTCTTTTTTCTCCAATAACTGCCTGAAATATTTTTGCCGTTTGGAAGATTCTTTGACGCTTACTATGTCCCCGGTTTTTACCTGGAAAGAAGCGATATTGACTTTCTTTCCGTTAACAAGGAAGTGGCCGTGCGAAACCAGCTGTCTTGATAAATCGCGGGAATCGGCAAAGCCTGTCCGGTAAACCGTATTATCCAGCCTTGTTTCCAATAGCCTAAGAAAGTTCTTGCCTTTGTCGCCTTTTTCTTTTCCGGCTTTTTCAAAAGTAAGGACAAATTGCTTTTCCAAAAGATGGTAGGTTTTTTTGGCTTTTTGCTTTTCCTGGAGCTGTTCGCCGTAGCCGGACATCCGGGGCTTTCCTTTAGCTCCGTGCGGGCCGGGAGGAAAATTTCTTTTAACAATACCGCAGCGGGCGGAACCGCAGCGGGCGCCTTTTAGGAATAGCTTCTCGCCGATTCTCCGGCATTGTTTGCATTTTGGATCTAAATTTCTTGCCATATTATATTCAATCTTCAGTTTACAATTACCAATTTTCAATTTAATTGTTAATTGTACATTGTCTATTGATAATTGATTACACTCTTCTGGGTTTTCTCGGACGGCAGCCGTTATGGGGGATGGGGGTGATATCTTTAATTGAAGTGATTATTAATCCGTTGGCGTTTAAGGCCCTTACTGCCGCGTCCCGCCCGATACCTACTCCGCGGACGAATACGCTTACTTCCCTAAGCCCGTAATCGTCTTTGGCTTTAGTACAGGCAATCCGGGTAATAATCTGGGCGGCGTAAGGGGTGGCTTTTTTCGGGCCTTTGAATCCGGCGATTCCGGCTGAAGCCCAGGAAATTACGTTTCCGCCTAAATCAGTTAAAGTAACAATGGTATTATTATAGGTCGATTTTATAAAAGCCTTTCCGACCGGAACTTTCTTGTCTTTCTTTTTGCCCTTTTTCTTTTTTGAGCGGCTCGGGCCTTTGGCTTTTTGTTTTTCCAATTTTTCTTTTACGCTGTCCGGCAGTTCAACCAAATCATTTCTTCTTTCCCGGCGTTCTTTGGGCTCATCATCGCCCGCCGATAAAGAGCCTTCGCCGGCTTCAAAAATTTTAGCGTCTTCTTTCGCTTCCGCGGGTTTTTCAGCCTTAATCTCGGCGGCTTGTTCCGCTTCGGATTGGTTTTCCAAAGCTTTCCCGCTTTCTTTAACTTCTTCTTTTTCTGTATCCGCCGGCTTATCTTCCGACGGGGCAGATGATCCAGTTTTTGTATCTTTTTCTTCAGTCATAATGCTAATGAGTAAATTGAGATGCCGTTTCTAAATGTTTCAAAATTAAGTTTTCTGCCCGGCCGGCTTTCTTCCCGATCCCATAGTTTTCCGGACATTGCCCCGGACTGTCCGGGTGTTGGTCTTTGTATGCTGTCCGCGGACCGGCAAGCCTTTGATGTGGCGAAGGCCGCGGTAGCAGCCGATATCTTTCAGCCGCTTTATGTTGCCCATAATTTCCCTTTTCAATTCTCCTTCAACCTTATTCTTTTTTTCCACGATTTCGCGGATTTTATTGCCGTCGGTTTCAGAAACGTCTTTTACGCGGATATCGGGAGAAACTTTGGCCTCGGCTAAAATTTTATTGGATTTTGAAACTCCAATGCCAAAAATATAAGTCAAAGCGATTTCCAGTCTTTTTTCGTTTGGGAGCGAAACTCCCGCGATTCTTAATGCCATAATATTTTATATTTTTTGTCCGCCGTCTGGCGGAGAAAACTTCCTGCCTGCCGGCAGGCAGGTTTCTGAAAAAGTTTTCAAAGTCTATCCCTGCCTTTGCTTGTGCTTCGGATTTTTACATGTTACCCAAAGACGCCCTTTGCGGCGGACTATTTTACAATCTTTACAAATTACTTTTACCGAAGATCGAACTTTCATATATAACTTCTATAAAATACTCGTTAATGCGTAAAAATTTTCCCGCCCGGAATCGTGCGGGATTAAAAATACTTTTCCTTCAGCTCTCAAAGCCGGTAGGTGATCCGGCCTTTGGTCAAATCATAAGGGCTAATCTCTACCCTTACCCGGTCGCCCGGCAGAAGGCGGATTTTATTCATCCTCATCCGGCCCGAAAGGTAGGCGAGAATTTCATGCCCGTTTTCCAAAATAACTTTAAAAGTGGCCGAAGGCATGGCCTCAACCACTTCACCTCTCATTTCAATAAATTCCTTCGAATTTAATACTTTGTTTTCTTCAGGCATTCAGCTAGCGAAACACAAAAATTTTGCCCAGCCCCGTAAAAAAACGGCGGGGCAAAATTACGTTTAGATTACGTTATTTTGATCGTATGATAATTATATAGAAAAACTTATGGCTTGTCAACACCCCTCGGCTAGCCGGTCTTTTACCTAAAATTAGTCGCATTTCCCTATGCAAATGTCGCCATCAGACACAATATCGCCGTTTAACTTAATATCGCCATTTACTTCAAGCTTTTTACTCGGACTCGTCGTCCCGATGCCGACGTTGCCGGATGAATTTATATATAAACTAGTTACCAGGCTACCACCGACCGCTGTTTGTATAGAAAAGTCGGATGCGTAAATAGCGTCGGCAATATTCTGTATTTTACTGACTGTCCTGCCTATGAGAGTTTGTCCGCTAGTAGTTCTATTAGCGTAAAAATTGACACCCGACCCTGTATTGACAGCCGCCGTTCCGCTATTTTGTATCCCGATATTCACTGACCCTGTTGAATTTGCCCCAGTAGCAAAGATGGTATTTCTAACACCTTGAGCAAGCGGGCCAGTCCCATAAATCCATAATGGGTTTACAGTAGATGCCCCGGCAACTTGAAGCGTGCCGGAAGTAGGGGCGGTCGTTCCGATGCCGACATAACCGTCAGTTGTTATCGTCACCTTTTGCCCGGTTCCAATCGTCATGCTGTCTGAAATTGTTAAGGCATTGCTATTTGATTGGTCTATGCCAACAATCCACTGGTCTTCAGTATTTTTAAATGACAAAGCGGAATCTAATGCCGCGCTTCTCTCAATTAGTAGTTGCGGCGCGGCGGAACTAGCAAACATATGAAGCAATGTCACCGGACTCGTCGTCCCGATGCCGACATTGCCCGGATTATAGATATTATTGCCGTATACGGTCCAGCCCGGGTTATCCGCTTTGGCAATTTGATAGTTTAACGCCAAAGATATTACCGCTAGAGCCAGATAAAAATACTTGTTTAGAAAAATCTTTTTCATAGGAATTTATTGACTATTTGTAAATATTTTAAGTTTATTAGTTAACTCCCGCGCGCCAAAAAAAATTAGTTCCCAAAAAGACTTTAGCTTAATATGAAATATAGAGTCTGAATTTTGGGGTGCATTCCAGATAGGAATCTATACTTATGTACATATGATTATACTTTTGACGATTTTAATAATTCTTCAATTTTATTTTTATCTCTAGAAGGAAAAATTACAACTAAACTATGCTTCCCGTCAGGGAGCTCCCTATCTTCTTTTGGGCCATCTTTAAATATTTGAAGTGCATACGCCAAGACGTCAATCATTGTTATCAGATCTTTCAAATCTAATTCAGTTGGCAGACCATCATGGGCGATAATAACCTCAGATTGATTTATCCAAGAAAAATCATGTAATATTTCATTAAGAGCATCCCAATTTCTTCCAAAGTATGGGGGTTTTAAGGCATATTCATAAGCTAGCATTAAATCTTCTTTCGTTTTTAAATCTTTGGGAATTAACGCTATGTAAGATTTAATATATTTATCCTTCAATATTTTATAGTTTACCTCTGGTAAAAAAGTAAAGTTACTGTTTTTTTTTGTCATAAAATTTTTAATTTAATGGAGTAAATGATTTATAATGATCAGGTGAATAATAATATTCTCCACCTTTACCTTGAATAATTCTTTGGGGTCCAGCATCTTTTGAGCCTGGTGTTGGATGAACATATTCTTTGTAATAGCCGGCTTCCTGCGGAGGCAATAACTGTTTATCATTCCTAAATGTATCTCTTGCCTTTAATTCTCCACTTAGTATCTTTTCTAATGTTGGCTTAAGGTCAATATTTCCTTTAAAAAGAGTTTTTCCAAAACTTTCAACATTTATATTCTTAAGACTTGTCTTTAAATTCCCAATACTAGCGCCTTTGGAAAAATTTTTTGAACCGCCGGGCGATTTAGATAATAACATCAACATTGCATCAAATTCTTTAGGGTGAGCTTCTATCCAATCGGCATTTCTTTGACTCCATTCTTTATACGCTTGCCATTCCTGTCTAACTTTATAATCGGCATAACTTTTTGCAAGAGCTAAAACTATCGATGCATAGGCTTTAGCCTCTTTCCAGGAAAGGTTTCCGTTAGGATCTATATAAATTATAGGATTATTTCTAGCGTAAGCATAACTATTTAGCATTTGAGGATCGGATAGTAGTTGTTCTAATTCTTGGCCATATCTGGCATTAAACTGGTCGTAATTTGTTCCAATATCATTAAATACCGGATCAATACTCACAAACCTCCCAATACTCGGGTTCTGGTACCTCGCCCCAAAATAATAGAGGCCGGTTTCATCATCAAGCTCTTTTCCCGTAAACTTGTAATCATTTTCATATGTCCCAGCCTTCTCATCAATCCTTATCCCCCCGTACGGATAATAATCCAATAGCTGTAAAACGTCGCCATTTTCATCAGTATCCACGTTAGCTCCGGAAAGATGGTCAGCGTGGTGGTAGGCAGTGCTATTGACTATTTCCGGGTCTAATGAGTCTTCCGTAGTTTGCCTTAGCGTTCCGCCTTTTTTTATCAGCACCCCTCCATTATGCCTTACCAGGAGCTTGTGGTTCTTTAGGTCGATTTCCAGCCGGGAATGATCGGCTATGGTTAATACTGCTCCGGCATTGACGATTACATCTCCCTGGGCCCGGGCTTTGCCGGTAAAAGTGCATGACACGCTAATCGTCCAGTCGCCTGAAGGCGGAGGGGTACAGTCGGGGTTAATATCTATGGTTTGCCTTATCAGGGAAGCAACTCTTTCGCCTCCGGCGAA
>Ga0172379_10003228_pt1 | contig 26481 bp, 19 predicted proteins | sample GrowelOW334metaG_FD_119756 | JGI IMG/M metagenome (GOLD analysis project Ga0172379, IMG submission 119756) | Groundwater microbial communities from an aquifer near a municipal landfill in Southern Ontario, Canada - Groundwater well OW334 metaG | ecosystem: Environmental > Aquatic > Deep...
CAATCGATACAGACTGGCCAGAAAATAAAAATTGCTGACCTGGTTACTTTTCCCAGTGAATGGAAAGGATAGAAAATTACAACTGGTAAAAATCCAAATTAAAAACTTAATATAATTTATCCTGTAAATTGCCCCTGTTGCTCAGTTTTGCGACGAGTTTTAAATGTCAACCGAAGAAAAAATAATATTTAAACTAAATTAATTATTAGTATGAAAAACAGATTGTATCGTATTCTTATCTTATTACTTGCTTCATTTTCCAGTGTAATCACATTCTCAGCTTTCACAAGCTGCACAAGTACTACGGCCACCAAGCCGGAGATCGTAAGCGTTGTCTCTTTTGCCATCACCCCGACTACCGCGAAAATTAGCTGGACGCTCAACGTTCCAGCCACAGGCCAGATTGAAGTCGGACCGACGACGGAATACGGACAGATGGGGAAGAAGGAAGCCTCATTTATCCATACCTCTCACGAGCAAACACTCAAAGGTCTGACTCCAGGTATGCTTTACCATTACCGGGTCCACTCATTGAACCAGGCAGGGGCAAAAGCAGTCTCTGATGATTTTACTTTCACCACTCTCCCTGACCTTACATTGACTCCAGGCGCCACAACTCCTGCAATCGTAAGTGTTGTCTCTTATGCCATCACCCAGACCACCGCTAAAGTTAGCTGGACGCTGAATGTTCCTGCAACAGGCCAGATTGAATTCGGACCAACGACGGAATATGGACAGATGGGGAAGAAGGAAGCCTCATTTATCAACACCTCGCACGAACAAATGCTCAAAGGGTTAACTCCGGGCACCCTTTACCACTACCGGGTCCACTCATTGAACCAGGCCGGGGCAGAAACAGTTTCGGGTGATTTCACTTTCAGGACTCTTTCAGTTGAATAATCAATTGAAATTACAGTAACAAACAATCCCGGGAGAAGTAATCCGAGAAATAAAAAAACAAAAAAACTTTACTCGATGAATTACAAACGGTTATAAATAATCACTGACAAACCGACATTGAATTATATATACATGAAAAAGATACAACACAGACAGGAGTGGGTACGCAAAACCCTTATGGAAGCAGTGGGGCCTCTCCCCGAAAAAACGCCTTTAAATGCCCGGATTACAAAAACGATTGAAAAGGATTCGTATGTGGTCCGGAATATTGTATACGAATCACAGCCCGGTTTGTATGTAACGGCGGCCATGTTCCTGCCGGGACTACCGAAAAATTATCGGACAGTTTGAAATGGTGGATCAATCCATAAAATGACAACCATCTTTGGGTCAGTAGATTTCAGGATATTGATCCCAGCTTCCTTTGTTTGGCCTGATTCGGGGGCTAAACGACATTGATTAGGTAATTGTAATTTAATTTCAGCAAGCTGTTGTCACAAATCACACTTAAATATATTGACATGAACGCTTCCATTTTACGAATTCGGTTTTTCCTGGCATTTATCTGTTTAGCGAGCTTTGCCGATGCCCAAACGCTGCCCGGTTCTGCTTTTAGCTTTGATACGGGCAAATGGTGGAGTGACACTGATGCTCAAAAGATGGACAAGGGCGATTTGAGCAGTATTTTAAGCCAGTTCGATATGTTCCACCATGACTTTTTGAAAGAGACAGACTTACAGTTCCGGTATAACAATTACTATGTGGGCAATGGTCAGTTGGGCATGTTTGTAGATGCTCTTGGAGCCCAAACACTACCGTTCAAAATAGACTCGACTAATCACCGTTACCCCAAAAAGAAGGACAGGGATGCGATTGATGTTACCATTGGCAAACACAAAAGCGACGAATTAAAATCGGATTTTTACCATTATAGCGCCAACCAGCATCCAACCATTAATTACAATGAGAGTTGGGTCAAAAGTCGATGGGAGGAACACGGGAACGAATACGGACGGGGCCATTTAAGTATCCGCAACTCTATTTTTCCTACTATTGACAATGTTTTTGAGGCAAATAATACCGCCATTACCAATTACAATCAACGCATGGATTTATGGGACAATTCCTGTATAACCGAATTTTCGTATAAGCAGCAACTTCAGGTGCAAATTACAAGCTATACCCATTGGGCCAATAACCGGGTTGCTGTTTTTCATTACAACATAAAAAATATATCTGCGATGCCGGTAAATGCCGGTTGTGTTGCCGAGCCTATTGTATCGTATCATGGACAGAGGTTCAACTTCAGCAAGGCCGGGCAAGGTTTAAGTTTGCATTTAAAAGAAGACTGGCTGTTGCATGAACTATCGGTTTACCTTAGAATTTCAGGTATCCGCACGTATACAGTTAAGGAAACAGGTAAGATCTATATAAATTCGCCTTTAAAACCGGGAGATTCATCCTCTTTTACGATATATCAGGGAATTATTACCTCAAAAAATGCGAATAACCCGGTACTTGCCAATACCAAAGAAATTGACCGATTGGCCAAAACGGATTACGATAAAGTTTTCAAGGATCATTGCAACAGCGTTCACGAATTCTGGAACCGCTCTTATGTGCTGCTGCCCTGGAAAGATTTATGCAAGTTGTATTACCGTTCGGCCATGATTATAGCCGGAAACCTTAGGTATGGTGATTATTACCCCTGTGTGTCGATGTTGACAAGTAGTTCATATACCGGCTTTGGTTGGGGGATGGACAATGTCCCTGTATACGATTTTTTGATGCAAACCGGCCGTGCAGATTATGTATTAAACGTTTTTAAGCATTTTCGTGAAACCATGCCTGCCGATCCTGAAAACTTTGGGAACCAGTTAAACTATTCGTTTGGCCCTAATCCATGGGGTACCATGGTATGTAGTTCATCGGGCAATTATGCCTACCTGATGCACCAGTACTTCAGCGTAACCGGGGATACAACTTTTCTCAACAACATATTGTACCCTCAACTCAAATCGTTTTGTAATTTTTGGGCCGGGTATGCAAACGATACAGGTGGTTCTTTCGGTTTTTGGACAAGAGAAAAATACAATAACAAGATCTGGGAAGTACACACGTACGATGAAAATGTTTTTAGATATGGCAAAAACTACAATTGGGGCGAAAGTGATCACGTTTTCGATGTCGTAGCGCCTGCCAAATGGACACTGGAAACCACATCCGCTTTGGCAAAAAAGCGAAATATTGACGCCCCCTTAAGGGTAAAATGGGATGACTGTAATACCCGGTTAATGCTTCCTCAAACCGATTCGGTTTACTTAACCTACCGGAACCGCACCGATTCGCTTCAATATAACCCTGATCCATTTCCAAAACGTCAGGTGATGGCATGTGCTCAATTTAATTGCGTTTATCCAACATCTCTTGGCAATATAGATACATCCAAGCTCTTAAATACCTATCGGATAATCAGGGATAAAAACCTGCTTTGGATGAACTTTAATTACAACCTGCAATTATACGATGTTGCTGCACGGCTCAAAATTCCCGCAGAATTGGAACGGCTTTTAACAAAAAGCGCATTAAATATCAGGAACAGGCTTGATACTGCCGAGTACAATACTTTTAGCGAATCGGGACAGGGAAAGGGCGCCGGGTACTTCATTATGCCCTATGGAATGTTAAATGTCAGTGTAAACGAAATGCTGCTTCAGTCGTTCAACGATACACTTCAGGTGTTCCCATGCGTAATGCCCATGTTTACTCAAAAACCTTTGCTTTTCAGGAATCTTCGGGCAAATAAAGGCTTTAGTGTATCCGCAACCTGGAATAATGGGAAAACACAAAGCATAGTAATAAAATCCTGGAATGGGAACATTTGCACATTAAAAATTCCTCAAGACTGGATGTACATTAATGTATTCGATGCATACGATGGAATGCAAAAAGTTGAAATAAAAACAGAAAAGTCGGGCAAAAACATTTCGTTTGCCACGCAGGCTGGACGAACATATAAAATATTGGAAGAATAGTACCTAATCCTAAAAATATCATTAGAAAAACTACTTTGATTCGAAAGTCAAAGTGAGCAACCATGCCGTTAATGGCAGAAGTTCAAAAGTTTCATTGACGAAACTCATGGAAAGTATCCTGATTCATTGCGTGAAGTCGCTAAAATGAAAATTCTCCGGGTACGACATGTTCATTAAAACCTAAATATCACTTTTTTAAACCGTTTCAAAAATATTTTCGAAAGATATTGAATATGTTAGGAATATTTATATATTTGAGGTAACAATTATATGGATATGTACGTATAAGTATGCAAACATTGACTATACTTGTAATGACTGATTTTTAAACTAAATTATTTAGCATTATGAAAAAAAAGATGTATCTTATTTTGATTGTGCTGTTTACCACCTGTGCCAGTGTAATGGCACAGGTGAAAGTAAATGGTACCATTACCGATCCTGACGGAAACGGTATTCCAGGTGTAACTATTGTCCAGAAAGGCACAACGAATGGAACAACAAGTAATACGGATGGAAAATACTTTGTTAATGTGAGTTCTTCAAATGCAACATTAATTTTTTCATTTATTGGGATGAAACCTGTAGAAGAAGTTGTTAATGGAAGGACGATTATCCATGTGAAAATGGAATCCGTAAATGTCGGAATAGATGAAGTTGTAGTAACAGCTTTAGGTATTACGAGGCAAAGTAAGGCCCTTACGTATGCCGCCCAGAATGTGAAGACAGATGCGCTTGCTGAGGCAAGAAGTCTGAATGTCATTTCCGGTCTAAGCGGAAAGATTGCCGGACTTTCAATTACACCATCAAGTACAGGGGTTGGCGCTGAAGCTAAAGTCCTCTTAAGGGGTACCCGTTCAATAGCCGGAAGCAGCGAGCCACTTTATGTAGTCGATGGAATTACACTTGCCGGGGGGATTTCAAATTTAAGCCCCGATGATATTGAGTCAATAACAGTATTAAAAGGCGCTAACTCGGCTGCTTTGTACGGGAGCAGGGCTAACAACGGCGCTATTATTATTACCACAAAATCGGGAGCGGGAGCCAAAGAAGGGGTAACCGTTAATGCCGGATTTACCTGGCAAGGTAGTTCCGCTATCTTGTTGGACCACTTGCAGAACACATATGGTCAGGGCGCAAAAGGCATATACGCCGCGGGATCAACATTTTCATGGGGACCGGAAATGACAGGGCAACAAGTTGCCCATTGGACAAATAACCCGGATAATGAGTTATACGGTAAAACTTATCCGTTTTCTCCTCAACCCGATAATGTGAAAGATTTTTTCCAGAGAGGAAACGAATATACTTCCAATATCCAGGTTGGTATAAATACAGCCAAAAGCAATGCAGCATTTTCTTATACAAACACAGACGCTTCTGGTATAGTTGCTACCAATAATCTAAAGGGCCACAACCTTGGTCTCAGATTTGGTTCAAAACTTTCTGAAAAATTAACTCTTGACTCAAAGGTAAATTTTATTATCCAGGATTTTGAAAATCAACTTCCTACAGGCGGTGCCTTTGCTTCGGAATACAATAATCCGATGAGATATCTATATATACTTCCAAGAAATATTCGCACACAGGATGTTAGTGAATATACGTTTCTCAATGCTGGCGGACAAAACAGGCAACATTTCTGGAAGCCGAATGATAATGGAACAGGAAACCCTTATTGGATATTAAATAATGTTCAAAACCCGGTAAAAAGACAGAGGGTACTGTCAATGGTAAGTTTGAAGTATGAGATTATAAAAGGTCTGTCGATTATGGCCCGGTCGGCAATGGATGCTGCGTTTGCACAGTCGGAGGAGAAGTTTCATAATGATACATACATTGATGCCCCTAAAGGAAAATATTCTAAAAGCAATTCTACTTCGAGAGAATGGAACAGTGACGTGCTTTTAAACTACCATAAGGTTATCTCTGATTTTACCCTTGATTTGAATGGTGGGGCAAACCACAAGGCATATGAATCTCAGAGTGTTGGCGGATCTGGAAATAATTTTTTTGTTGAGAACCTGTTTGCCCTGAGCAATACGGAGAATCCAAGGCCCAGCGAGGGCTTCTCAAAAAAAGTTGTAAATTCGGCTTATGGGTTTGCAGAGTTTTCATATAAGAACGCCCTGTTCCTGAACGTTACCGGAAGAAATGACTGGAGTTCTACCTTGCCTGCTGCAAACAGATCGTATTTTTACCCATCGGTTGGTTTAACCGCGATAGTTAGCGACCTGATTAAATTTCCTTCGGTTTTCACCCATGTTAAGCTAAGGGGCTCTTTTGCCGAGGTAGGTAATGACACAAATCCATATAGTCTTGACAGGTCGGCACAAGTCTTAACCGGTGGGCTTGTTTTACTTGGTACTACAATGCCAAATGCTAACCTGAAACCTGAAACGACCAGGTCTCTTGAAACCGGATTTGATCTGAGGATGGTCAACGACAGGATCAGGTTAAATTTTACCTACTACAAAACAAATACATTCGACCAGTTATTCCAGGTAGCGGTTCCTTCAACTTCAGGGGTAGGCGCTGTATTTATGAATGGTGCGGATGTCCAAAACAAAGGACTTGAGATTACACTTGGCGTGGGTGTAGTTTCCAAAAAAGACTTTTCATGGGATATTGATGTCAACTGGTCGAAAAACGATAGTAAAATTCTGGAACTTGCAGAAGGACTTAAGGAATTGGAAATGGGCGGTACCTGGATCAAGAGGTATAAATTAGTGGCAGGGCGCCCATTCGGCGACCAGTACACGAAAGGATGGCTCAGAAATGATAAAGGTGAGGTTATTATCCAGGCCAATGGCCTTCCGGCAATTACCCCCGGTTTTACTGTGAATGCTGCCAATTTCAATCCTGATTGGTTAGCGGGCGTTAGTAATTCTTTCAGGTATAAAAATTTCAACTTAAGCTTTCTTGTTGATATAAGACAGGGTGGAACATTCGTTTCATTTACCGAAGCTGTAACATCGGGAAGTGGTATCCAGGATTACACGACAATAGGCCGGGCGCCTGGCTCCTTACTTTTTGGCAGGGACGTTTTCAAAGGTGAAGTCGGTGTTAATGCTACAACCGTGGACGCTGTAACCACATACACCCCCAATAAGACTCCTACTGACGCTGAATCTTTCTGGAATAACATTGGAGGCAGGAATAACCCAACCGGGGAACCTTTTGTCAGGAGCGCTTCGAACATCCGTATGCGGGAAATGATTCTTGGATATGAGTTGCCAAAAAACCTGGTTGCTAAAACATTCCTATCCTCTGCCAGGATTTCTCTGGTCGGAAGAAATTTATTCTTTATTCAGAACAAGGGCAAGTATGCCGACCCTGAAGTTGTAAAGGGTACTAGTAATACTTTAGAAGGTGAAACTGAATTTGCCCTGCCTACTACACGTACCTACGGGGTATCCCTTAATTTTGGTTTTTAATTTATAACATATAAAAATTAAAGCAATGAAAAATATATTTAAACTGCTTACAATTCTTATAATAATTACTGTTTTAATCAGTAATTGCACTAAGAAATTTGATGAAATAAATACCAATCCCAAAACGCTGACTACTGCCAACCTTGACGCGTCAACTTATGGTTTTGTGATAAGAACAACTATCTACTTCCAAATGTGGTTGGGTAATCAATTGTCATTTCAGACCGGGAAAAATCTTTATTTGGATGTGTACGCGAACTATTTCGCTACAACAGCTCCAAACTTCCTTTCCGACAGGTATGTAATGGTTGGTGGCTGGTTAAGTGGCATTTTTAATAATTTTTACGTCAGGTCTGCCACTCACCTCAAATATGCTTTGGACTATGCAAAGGAAAATGATCTTGCAGTTGAGGAAGCAATGATGAAAATATGGAAGGTTTATTCCTACAATAGATATACTGACCTGGTAGGCCCTATGGTTTATTCTTCGTTTGGCAATATGGAAAAATCTGTTCCTTATGATAAACAGGAAGATATTTATACCAATTTCTTTAAATTACTGGATGAGGCCAATGCTGTATTAAAAGCAAATGCCGGGAAAACATCCGCAATATTTGCCACTTATGATCCTATTTATGCCGGGAAAGTTGATCTTTGGCAAAAATTTGGCAGCTCACTTCGGCTCAGGTTGGCTTTGAGGGTTAAATATGTAAAACCTGAATTGGCAAAAACCCAGGCTGAAAAGGCAATTGCTGAAGGGGTTATGACTTCAAATGCCGACAATGGATGGGTAAAAACAACTACCGATTGGTACAATACTTATACATTAATAACCCAATGGGGCGAGTTCCGGATGAGTGCAGATATGGAAAGTTTCCTTAAAGGTTATGCTGACCCACGGGTTAGTGCATACTTTTCAGAAGCGAAAGCTCCTGATCTTTCGGATGATCCTGCCGGCCTGGTATTTAAATTCGAAGGAATGAGAAACGGTCAGTCAAAAAATGACAGGAGCGCTTTTAACTTTAATAACATGAATTCAGATATGGCCGCACCTTACCTGAAAGCTGGAGATAAAGGTCCAAATATGTTTGTTATGAGAGCTTTTGAATGCTATTTCCTTAGGGCTGAAGGCGCACTTGAAGGTTGGAACATGGGTGGTACCACAGAATCTTTATATAAATCCGGAATAGAAACATCTCTTGCTGAGAATGGATTTGCAAATCTGAAAAATCTTAAAGGTGAAGTTTATTCAACAAGCACTTTAGTCCCCGCCAGTCCCGGTGCTGATGGTTCCGCTCCTACGGTTATCCAGGCGCCTGTATCTACTGTGCCGGTCGCATTTATGACAGGCGGTACCAAAGAACAAAAACTGGAACAGATCATTACCCAGAAATGGATCGGACTGTACCCCGACAGCGGGGAGGCTTATGCCGAGAGAAGAAGAACACGTTATCCAAAGTTGTTCGACCGCCTTGATAGCGAGAATCCTGATGTTCCTAAAACTTCAATTCCGGCAAGGCTGACTTATTGGTCCAATGAGTATAATACTAACAACGCGGAAGTTTTGAAAGCAATTACCATGCTGAATGCCGAAAGTAGCAATCCTCAGGGAGATAAGGCCAATACAAAACTTTGGTGGGATAAAAAGCCATAGATTCTCCTGAATTCACACTAATAATGGTATAATGAAAGCATTCGCAAGGGTGCTTTCATTATATTTTAATCTATGTACCAATTTTACCGAAAGCGAAGACGAGCCCGGAACAGAATTAAAGGCACAAAAATTAAACTCATTTTTTTACAATGCGCATTATAATTGCTCCCGATTCGTTTAAAGAATGTCTGACTGCCATACAGGTGGCTACCGCTATTTCAGAAGGAATCAGGCGTGTTGTTCCTGAAGCCGAAATTATTAGCATACCGGTTGCCGATGGCGGTGAAGGCACCGTTGAAGCAATTGTTGCCGCCACGGGTGGAAAGATGATTATTACTCCTTCAGTTGATGCGCTAAATCGCCCCGTCCTGTCATTCTTCGGTGTTTTGGGAGACGGCAAAACGGCCGTGATCGAGATGGCTTCCGCTTCCGGAATTGAAATGCTCACGCCGGAAGAGCGAAATCCATTCATTACGTCAACTTTTGGAACCGGATTGCTTATTAAAGCAGCAATTGAAGCTGGCTTTACGCAAATTATTCTTGCTATTGGCGGAAGCGCCACCAACGACGGAGGAGCTGGAATGGCACAGGCCCTTGGGTTCGGTCTTCTGGATAAAAACCGGAAGTCTATAGGCCCGGGAGGTGGTTCTTTGGGTAAACTTCACTCAATTGAACATTCCCATGTTCATCCTCTACTCAAAAAAGCAAAAATTACGGTTGCAAGCGATGTCCGAAATCCGCTATTAGGCCATTCCGGGGCGACCCGTGTTTATGGTCCCCAAAAAGGGGCAACGCCTGAAATGCTCGAAACACTTGAATTTAATATGGCTCATTACTCACAAATACTTCAACAGGAATTTAAGGTGGATATTGCCGAAATTCCGGGGACAGGCGCTGCGGGCGGCCTGGGCGCCGGATTGATGGCCTTTTGTCGGGCAGAGATGGGGTCAGGTTTCGAACTGATTAATAAACTTACCCATTTGGAGGATCATATTCAGCAAGCTTCGATGGTATTTACTGCCGAAGGGAAAATTGATTCGCAGACAGCTTTCGGTAAAACAATCAGTGGAGTAGCACAACTGGCTAAAAAATATCATGTCCCTGTAATTGCCCTTGCCGGAATGTTTAAAGACGACCTTACAGAACTTTACAATCAGGGTGTCACCTCGGTTTTTGCAATAGGAAACGAACCAATGAGTCTCGGGGAGTCAAAAGCACGTGCCAAAGAGTTGCTTTCCTCAACTTCGGAGCGAATCATGCGGGTTGTAGTGAACTCACACCAAAATATAATAAAATTATGAATATTCCTGTCAATATTAAGTATTATGGGAAAAATGATGAATTACCTCAGCAAAGGTTGCTGAATGCAGGTAGCCTGAATGTTGTTTATGAGGATGGCAATTTAAGGTATATCGACTGCAATGGTACTGAAATAATAAGGATGATCTATGCGGCAGTACGAGATAGAGCATGGCTGACTGCCGCTCCGGAAATAACCGATGAGATTATTGAAATTAAATCTGACTCATTTCATATCTCATACAACTGCAGGTACAAGTTAAACGATATCGATTTCAGCGCTGGTTATAACATTGATGGCCATGCCAATGGGCACATTACATTTGAGATGAAAGGGAAAGCGCTCTCCACATTCTTGAGAAACAGGATTGGATTTTGTATATTACACCCGGTAACAGGCTGTGCCGGTGTTGATTGCCGGATCGTCCATTCCGATGGCAGCGTGGAGATTAAGCCATTCCCAAAATATATCGACCCCGGTATCCCGTTCAAGAATATTCAGTCCATGAATTGGAATATTGAAGAAGGTTTACAGACTACCTTAAATTTTCATGGAGACGTTTTTGAAACAGAAGACCACCGCAACTGGACAGACGCTTCGTTTAAAACCTATTGCACGCCGCTTGATACTCCTTACCCCGTTTTAATTGAAGAAGGTACAGTTATCTGCCAAAAAATAGAATTAATCATAACTGGAAGTGTAGCCAATGAAAAGAGCATGAAAAGTAAAATAGAAATATCGCTCCATCCGGATGAGAAAAGACCTCTGCCATCCTTAGGCATTGGCAAATCGACGCGCGATTCAGCATTATCTGATACGGATGTTGCGTTATTAGAAAAATTACATTTTGGCCATTACCGGACAGATATCTACTTTCATAAGACCAATTGGAAAGAAGTATATATGAGCGCTGCCGAAGAATCAAAAAAGCTTAACAGCCCTTTGGAGTTGGCGCTCTTTTTTGGTGAAGAACCCAAAAAAGAGGTTGAATTGTTTTTTTCTTTGTACTCAGAAGTTTATTCGGTGATTAAATCGATATTCATATTTCATAATGAAATCAAGGTGACAACGAATGAACTGGTAGAAGCAGTGGCAGGAATAATCAGGCAAAATATTCCCGGATCGAAAATATTTGCCGGGACCAACTGTAATTTTGCCCAACTAAATAGGTCAAGGACAAATAATGCTTTGATTGATGGATTCGTATTTGCAATTCATCCGCAGGAACATGCATCAGATAACCTGACAATTGTGGAAAATCTCCAGGCTCAGGCATACGCGGTAGAAAGCGCTAAACAGTTTGCCGGTGGCAAAGAGATTGCTATTTCCCCGGTGACCATCCAAAGAAGGTTCAATGCCAATATCGAAAACTTTGAAGCTCCTTCCCTGGGAGACCGAATGCCCTGGCAGGTTGATGAAAGGCAAATGTCTTTATTCGCCGCTGCCTGGACCGCTGCCAGCTTTAAATACATTGCCCAATCAGGGGCCTCTTCAGTTACATTTTATGAAACAACCGGGGAAAGGGGCATTTTGATGGGTGAAAAAAGTTCGCGTTGGCCTGAATATTATTATGCGGCTAAGGACACGCTTTTCCCGATGTTTCATGTATTGGCTTTTATTGCCCAATTCAAGGATGCAGAAATTATAAACAGTATTAGTTCAGATCCACTACGAGTCGATTCTCTCGTTATAAAAAGGAAGAATAACCTGCAAGTTATTTTATTCAATTTAACTCATTTGCCAGAGTCCGTTTATTTATCAGGACACAAGCAACCAACAAAAGTTCTGCATCTCAATGAAACCAGTTTTAGTAATGCCATCAAAAACAGCGAATGGCTGACTGATTCGAATTGGGAGGAGTTGAATCCTTCGCCGGAAGGATTGGAGATTACGATATTACCTTATGGATGCGTTTTTATAAAGACAATTTAAAACTGAAAATGAACCTATGAATTCTAAATTTTATCTTTTGCTCATTATTGTGATTTCAATTAGAGCAACTTTATGTATTGCCCAAACTGCTAATTTGAATTCAATTCCAAAAGGTACGATTGAAAAGTGCCAGTTTAAGGAAAGTAAAATCTATCCGGGAACAGAGCGCAATATAACAGTTTACATCCCTGCACAAATTAATCAGTCCAAACCAGCATGCGTATATGTATCGCAGGATGGACATAAGCAGCAATTCACTGATGCTATGGATATTCTCATTAACAGTAAGGGAATGCCTGTTACAGTTGGGATTTTCATATCCCCGGGAACGATGCCCTCTCTTTTAACCTCGGGCGGTTCGCGGGGAAACCGTGGATACGAGTACAATAGTCTAGGAGACAATTATGCCCGTTTCCTTATTGAGGATGTTCTTCCCTTCATATCCAAAAAATACAATCTGAATTTGTCTGAGAATGGGAACGATCGTTGTATCGGCGGAGTCTCCAGTGGAGGCATTTGTGCTTTCAATGTTGCATGGGAACGACCAAATGACTTTAGGCGCGTATATAGCAATAGCGGAAGCTTCGTTGCATATTGTGGTGGAGATATTATTCCAGTGCTCATTCGTAAATGTGAGGCCAAGCCAATCCGTATTTTTCTACACGGAGCGAAGAATGATTTGGACAATGCCGGTGGAAATTTCTGGCTCACCCATCTGAATATGGAGAATGCACTGGCCTTTGCCGGATATGATTACAAAGCGCAATGGAGCGAAGGCAAACATGGGGATAGGTATGGAGAGGCTTTTGAAGATGCTATGCGTTTTCTGTGGAATGACTATCCAGCCCCGGTGTCGCCCAGTCTGGAGCAGCCTTATATCAGAAATATCCTGATCCCGGAAGAGAAATGGACCCTGGTTGGAGAAGGATATCATAGTGCCGGAAGCCTTACCGCGACATCCAAAGGTGAGGTTGTCGGTTGTGACGCTCTGGCCAACCGCCTCTATAAAATAGATCCCGAAGGCAAAGAAATCTTGTACGCTTCGAATGCAAAGCAAGTTTGTGGTCTTACAACCGGGACAGATGGGCGAATATATGGGATTTCAAAAGTGACAGGAAAGGTACAGGTGTTTGATGAAAATGGCGATAGCAAAGTAATTGCCAAAGGCGTGTTAGCATCTGCATTAGTCGCTTGCCCCGGTGGAGGTTTTTATGCCGCAGGGAACGAAAAAGGGATAAGTAAAGTATGGCACATCAGTATGAGTGGAGAAGTGCGGGTTGTCGACACAGGACTTAAAAATGCAACAGGATGCGCCATTTCTGTTAACGGTATGCTGTTGCATGTGGCCGACGGCGGTTCTCATTTTATATATTCATACATGATTGGTACCAACGGTGACCTTTCAGGCAAAGAACATTCCATCTGGCTTCATATCCCGGACAACGAAGATAACAGTGGTGCTGAAGCCATTTGCATGGACTCAACAGGCCGGATTTTTGCATCCACCAAGATAGGAATTTGGGTTGGTTCCGACCAACCCTACCATAATCAGTGTATCATTTCTGCTCCTTCTGCTCACATATTTGGTCTCTGTTTCGGTGGCCCGGAATTCAATGTGTTGTATGCATCATGCGGTGATAAGCTATTCAAGCGAAAGGTCCAATCGAAAGGGCATCATTTTTTTTAAGGAAAACAAATAACAATCTCACGGAAATTAATCTTTTCTGTTTTCGTACAGTTTGATCGCTTACTGAAACCAACTAAAGTGAGTTACGGACAACAAGAGAGCAAGGGTTTTCAATAATTTCCCTTGAATTTTCTTTTATGAGCCGGGCTGCTGTCAATCCCATTTCTTTAAAGTCGGTCGATAGGACGGTAATCCCTCCGGCAAGGACTTCACGCACCGGTGTGTCATCATAAGCCAATATTCCAATATCGGAACCCAGCTTCCATTGTTTTTCATCTATATATTTCAATATTTTCACTAAATCTGCATCCACAATAACAAAATAGGCATCTCCTTTTTTTAGATTTTTTGTTTCGAGGAAATCGACAACCTTGTGTTTTATGGAATAATCCTTACAAAACTGTTTGAAACTTTCAACAATGCTTTCCGGCACAAACTGGAATCGATTTCCGGTATCCAGAACAAGATTAATTGTTTTATACTTCCTGATAAGTTCAATACCTTGCTTCAGGGATTGATAAACATCTTTTTTGAAATTTTGATAAACCGCCGCATATTTACCATTCAGGTTATTGGGCATAATGTTAAGCAGCAATAATTTGTCAGATGGAATTTGTTCCAATATATAAGAAACATCCTCGTTAAAGTGAGTCATTACAACATAGTAATTGTAATACCCGATACTTGCCGAAATTAATTTTTCAAATTTCCGGACATCGTAATTGTAAAAATTGAAATCAATATTAACTTCCTTTACAAATGAATCAACAAAAGAGTTGAAGAGAATTTCTTTGTATGGGGTTAAGCGGTCGGCCAAGATGAATATGTTGAGTTTATTGTCCACGTTCTCATTTGCAATATAAAATGCTTTTCCCTGTTGGGAATTAATGATACCTTGCTTCTTTAATCCTTCATAAGCTTTTAAAACAGTTCCCTGTGCAACCTTCAATTCACGGCTGATTGCGTTTACTGAGGGTAGCTTGTCCCCTTTTTGCAGATGTTTATCCCGAATACCTTCAATAATTATCTCCATCACCTGTTTGTAGATAGGTAAAGCAGAGCTAGTATCTATACCATTTGAAAAAATCATAATCGGTAATTTAATATAATTTAAAAATACGGAGTTTTAAAACATTTTCCAAAGATAGATAAAATATTAAAAACATTTATATATTTGTCATTACAATTATATGGTCATGTATATATAAGTTAACAATTAAGAACTTTCAAAAATGGTTGAAATTACAAATTATCCGTTAGCAGTTGCAGTTTGTTTCCTGGCAATGATTTGTTGGGGTTCATGGCAAAACACACAAAAATTTACAGGCAAGGGCTGGAATTTCGAATTGTACTATTGGGATTTTGCTCTTGGCATACTTCTTATGTCTGTAATTTATGCCTTCACTTTAGGGAGTTTTGGAAGTTCGGGACGCTCGTTTATTGATGACATAGGACAAGCCTCCTATAAATATCTTGGGTATGCCGTGTTTGCAGGTATAATTTGGAACCTCGGAACGCTATTGCTGGTAAGGGCAATAGCTATTGCAGGTATGGCAACCGCATTCACCATTGGCGGAGGCTTAGCCTGGTTGTTGGGGATCATACTCAATTATATTGAAAACCCTGCCAGTTATAGCCAGACCCTGCTTTATATAGGTTTGGGTTTTATAGTCATAACCCTTCTAGCGAGTTATTTTGCATATAAAAGGCAATCCGAATCCCTTAAGAAACCGACCCTTGTGGCTGTACTATTATCGGTTTGTGTAGGTGTGTTAGTTGCCTTCTATTATGTGATCATGGTTAGGGCCCTAGATCCCGATTTTTCTGCCGGGAATTCAGGGAAACTTACATCATATACCGCGGTGGTTTTCTTTTCGATAGGCGCTTTTGTCAGTACAATAATTCTCAACCCTTTTTTTATGCGAAGAAGTATTGAAGGTGGCTCAGTCAGAATGAAACAATATTTTTCAGGTACAAGAAAAGCGCATGTATGGGGGGTTGCAGGAGGTATGATCTGGTCTTCCGGGAATGCCTTTTCATTTATGGCTGTCAGTGCTGCCGGATCTGCTATTTCATACGGTTTGAGCAATGCAGCACCATTAGTAGCTGCCATCTGGGGGGTATTTGTCTGGAATGAATTTAAAGGGGCAACAACAGGCATAAAGAGGCTGCTGTTTTATATGTTCGTTTTTTACCTTATAAGCCTCACCATAGTTGTCCTTTCAAGAGCGTAATTTAAACACAAATAAATACTGTAATGAGTAAAATTAAAATAGCCGTTTTTGGGTGTGGCTTCTGGTCCAGATTTCAGATAGGCGGATGGTCTGAATTGCCAAATGCCGAGGTGGTCGCACTTTACAACAGGACATTGTCGCGTGCTGAAGAAAGGGCCAAAGAATTCAATGTTAACCATTATTATGACGATGCTGAAAAGTTATTGCAAAATCATCCTGAAATTGATGTTGTTGATATAATTACCGATGTCGACACGCATGAGCAATTTGTGACACTTGCCGCAAAGTATAAAAAGCACGTTATCTGTCAAAAGCCGATGGCTACTGATTATGAATCGGCCAAACGAATGATGGAGACAACCGGGAAAGCCGGTATTAGGTATTTCATACATGAAAATTACCGTTGGCAGCCACAGTTCAGACGCGTTAAAGAGATTATGGATTCAGGTATCATTGGCAAACCTTTCATGTGCAGAACATTTTTCAATACAGCTTTTCCTGTATTTGAAACCCAACCTTTCCTGGCACAACTCGAGCGTTTTGCCCTCACTGACCAGGGATCGCACCAGTTTGACGTATTACGCTTCTTTTTTGGCGAGGCTGTGTCGTTGTATTGTATAACTCAGCAGGTTAATCCAGGAATAAAAGGGGAAGATGTTGCGACTACAATAATAAAGATGAAAAATGGCGTCACCTGTGTTCAGGAGATTTCCTTCAGCTCAATACTCCAAAAAGAAGTATTTCCACAAACTTTATTATTGATTGAAGGCAGCGAGGGTAGCATCAGGCTTGACCCTGACATGGTCATTTGTACGACAACAAAAAAAGGTACATGTCCGGAAGTTGTAGCCCTAAAGAAATACAAATGGCAGACTGAAAGATTGACCAATGAACCTCCCAGTATAGTTGCCTGCAACGAGAATATTTTAAATGACCTTTTAGGCAAAGGAAAAGCAGAAACTACCGGCGATGATAATATAAAGACCGTTGAATTGGTTTTTGCAGGCTATGAATCTGCCAAAAGCAATCGTGTCATTACGTTTTAAATAATAATTAGCTTCCCGCAAGTTTTCCATTATTACAAATAGTTGTAAACTATGAAATGTGCAGTATTATATAGTCCTTTCGATCTTCGGTTGGAAGAACGCCCCATTCCTGAAATAACGCATAATGAAGTTTTGGTAAAGGTTAAGGCTGCCGGAATTTGTGGTAGCGATGTCCACTTTTTCGATGGGAGTCATCCTTATCGCAATTATCCCAGAATACACGGTCACGAATTATCAGGAATAGTTGAAAAAACCGGTAAGGGAGTTGAAAATGTTAAAGTGGGTGATCACGTGGTCGTTGAACCGCTGATTTATTGTGGAAAATGCTACCCTTGCCGGATAGGCAAATACAATTGCTGTGTCAACCTCCAGGTAATAGGCGCACATGTTGACGGGGGATTTGCCGAATATGTGAAAGTGCCGGGTTACCTGGTGCATAAAATACCTGGTGAAATGCCCTTCGACTTGGCGGCGACCTGCGAACCTTACTCCATTGGATATCATTCCATCCACCGGGCTCAGGTAACAGATGCAGACAAAGTCCTGGTTCTGGGTGCTGGAGCCATTGGACTTACGGCAATCGATTTTGCAAAACTCGCTGGAGCTGTAGTTTATGTGGCCGAAGTTTCGCCCTTCAGGCAGAATATGGCCAGGAAATTTGGCGCCGATGTAATTATTGATCCTTCAAGGGAAGATACGGTAAATGGAATTCTTGAACTTACCAATGGAGAAGGTGCCAGTGTAGTAATTGAAGCTACAGGTAATACCAAAGTAATGGAAAATACGGAAAACCTGGTTGCCGCCGGTGGGTGCATAGTTATTGCCGGGTTGACCAATGAAAAGGTGGCTTTTACCGGCATAAAATTTACCAACCGCGAAATGACAGTTATGGGGACACGAAACAGCGCCCGTGCATTTCCCGCGGTTATTGATTCCATTGCTTCCGGTAAAACTCATTCAGATATATTGATCACAAAAAGATTTCCTTTTCAGGATATAGTGAGTGCGCTTAATTATACTGCTGCAAATATTGTAAGCGAGGGAAAAGTCATTATTGAATTTTGAGATGAAGAACAGGAGATTTGGAAAATTTGGCATAAAGAAATTAAAGAACATATAAAATGCTATGAAATCAATTTTAAAATATGTAAAAACAATTTGCTTATCTCTTGTACTGATGTTACCGGGATTTGTAGGCATGGCGCAACATCCCGCATTTCCGTTAAAGATAAGTCCTGATAAGAGATACTTTGTCGATCAGAAAGGGACACCTTTTTTGTATAATGCCGATACCGGTTGGCAGATCTTTTGCAAGCTCACCACCGGGGAAGCCAGAGAGTATTTAACGACCCGGAAAAATCAAGGTTTTAACACCATCCAGACACAATTGGCGATGTTCGTAAACCTTAAAAATCGCGATGGCAATTATATTTTTGATGGCGATAACGATTTCTCACGTCCAAACGAAGCTTTTCACCATCATATACTTGAGGTTATCCACATTGCTGATTCATTGGGATTAATGGTTGTTATGTCGCAGCCATGGGTAGGCTGTTGCTTAGAAGCCTTTGGAGGCAGTCTGGACAAGCCTATAAGAATGAATGGGGCAGAAAAAAATCGCAATTACGGAAAATACCTGGGTAAAAAATTTGCCGGTTGTAACAACCTGTTCTGGATTATTGGCGGAGATAACGATCCGAGAGGCGATTTGGCTGAGATTGAAGCATTTGCAGGAGGTTTGCGCGAAACAGCGCCCGCACACCAGCTTTTAACATATCATGCTTCAGCAACACATTCCAGTACCGATATTTTTCAACATGCCAAATGGCTCGGATTTTCAATGGTTTACACGTATTGGAAAGACAAATGGAACGACAACCCTGCAAAAAAAAGGAATCTTGACCAGATGCCTGAGGTCTACGAAGTTAGCCTGAAGGAATACAACAAATCATTTGTTATGCCTTTCATATTGGGTGAATCACAGTATGAGGGTTTTTCGGGCAACGACAACGGCACGCCCGAAATTGTCAGGCGGCAATTTTATTGGGTCATGTTAAGCGGTGGCGCCGGGCATGCTTATGGATCACAAATATGGAACTTCCCGCCTAATTGGCGCGATATTTTGAAATGGCCCGGGGCGCAGCAAGTACAATATGCAAATAAGTTTTTTAATTCGATAGCCTGGTGGCAACTTGTGCCCGACCAAATACATGACTTTGTGCTTAGCGGATATGGAACGTATTCTAAGACCGATTATGCAACAGCGGCAATAACCAAAGACAAAAAGACAGCGGCCTTATACATGTTTAGAAGTGTACCTGTGTCGGTTAACTTGTCCCAATTGAAAGGGTCGAAAATAACTGCCCAATGGTTTAATCCACGCACCGGCGAGTATATAAGCAAAGGTGAACACAAACCAGGTAAAGTAGAATTTATACCCCCCACTAATGAAGATTGGGCGTTATTGTTTAAAGCCGAATAATTAATTTTCTAAAACATAACGAATAAAAACCATGATAAAAACATCCCTTTTCATCGCAACACCTGACATGCCCGATGTTGATTATGTACATCTTTATAAGGATGAGATAGAAGAAAATGTTAGAAAATCTGCAGTAGCAGGTTTTGATGCCGTTGAGTTGATTACACCTGACCCCGATACTTTTGAATGGGACAGACTCGAAAAAGCGCTCAAAGAATATAAAATGGATTTGGCTTGTATTAATTCGGGCAGGTTGTATTCACAATATGGCGTAACGCTAATTCATCCTGATAAAGCTATTCAGGAAAAGGCGATTGAAAAATTCAAATCAATTATACGTGTTTCGGCCCGCTTTAATTGTGACGCCAATATTGGGATTTTCCGTGGCCCGGCCATCAGTGGCAAGCCCGTGACTTATACCCGCGATATGTTCGTGGATATTCTTAAAATCCTCTGTGACTACGCGGCCCAATATAACGTCAACGTCAATTTTGAACCCACCAACAGGTACGAAATCAATTTCATTAATACCACCAATGATGGACTAGACATCATTGACCGGGTAAATAGAACGAACCTGGGACTTTTGCTGGACCTTTACCACATGTACCTGGAAGATGACGACATGCTCTCAAAAATTGTTTACTGCCGGAACATTGTTAAGCATTTTCATTTTACCGATACTGACCGATGGCCTGCAGGAAACAGCAATGGGGAAGTCAATTTTCCACAGCTCATCAGCATCCTTCAACTTATAAATTACAACGGATTTCTCAGTCAGAACCTGGTACGTTCTGAAGATGCCGATGCCTGCGCAAAAACTACAGCTACTTTTTTACGGGAACTGATAAACGGATAAATTATGAGGATTGGGCTTTGCGGAAGTATGGTCGTGAAAGACCTCCGAAAGGGAGGTTCTGAAGTCGCCCCGGTTCTGGTAGAATTGGGGTACGATTATATTGAACTTTCGCTGGCTCATTTAACTGAACTAAGCGGTGAAGACTTTTATTCCGTGAAAAGGATGTTAGCTGTTGCCGGAATTCCATGTGAAAGTTGTAATAATTTTTTTCCACCGCATCTAAAGTTAACAGGTACCGAAGTTAATTTACCGTCAATACTTTTGTATGCAACCAAAGCAGTGGAACGGGCCGCTGAACTGGGCTCATCCATTGTGGTCTTCGGAAGCGGTCAGGCAAAAAATGTACCCGATGGCTTTCCGAAAGAATTGGCATGGCAACAATTGGTTTCACTCTGTCAGGCGCTCGATCCGGTTGCCGGTGCAAATCATATAACCATCGTTTTGGAACCATTGCGGAAAGCAGAATGTAACATTGTTAATTCGGTAGCTGAAGGGCTTGAATTAATAAAAGTTTCCAACACTAAAAATATTAAGTTGCTGGTCGATTTTTACCATTTAGATGCTGAAAATGAATCGCCGGATATTCTGTTGGAAGCCGCGTCAAACATCAGTCATGTCCATTTGGCCAATCCGGCGGGTCGTGGCTTTCCAAAATCATGGAACGAAAATCATAGCTACCAACTGTTTTTCGAGAAACTGAAAAGAATAAACTACAATGGCAGGGTTAGTGTGGAAGCATTCACTGATGATTTTTATGAAGATGCAAAAGCTTCTATCAATTTTATGAATCAAATTAAGCAGGCATGGATTTAAAAAATAAAAATGCGATCATAACCGGGGCCAGTCGGGGAATTGGAAAAGCCATCGCATTGGCTCTCGCTGCCGAAGGATGCAATGTTGCCCTCGTTTCGCGGAGTGAGACAGAATTAAACAAGGTATGTGCCGAGGCAAAGACTCTTGGGGTACAAGCTTTGGCCATTGCCCTGGACATGGAGAAAATGAGCAACCTGGAACAAGTTGTCGATAAAACTTTGGCAATTTTCACCAAGATTGATATTCTAATCAATAACGCAGGTTATTGTGTCCCTGCTGAATTTTTAGAGGTTTCTGAAGAACAATACGACAAACATTTTTTTATTAACCTCAAAGCGCCCTTCTTTTTAACGCAATATGCACTGAACGCGATGAAAGGGAATGGCGAAGGCCATATTATTAATATATCTTCTACCGCTGCCCTCGAAATTCCGGCATTCCATTCGGCTTATGGCGCTTCAAAATTGGGGCTGGTTGGGTTTTCAAAGGCATTATATCAAACCTGTAAAGAATATAACATTAAAGTTAGTGTGGTTTATCCTCACTTCACCGATACTCAAATGCTTCGTGACATTGATCCACATGTTGCACCCGATAAATGGATGAGCACAGGGGATATTGCCGATACTGTCCTGTTTTTATTAAAGTCAAGCAATAAAATGATAATCAAGGAGATAGTTCCCATTGCCTTTCAAACGGAAAGATAAACTGCCGGAACGAGAAATGAATCTTAACCGGAGAAAATTACATAAAATGAAAGATTACAAAGAATTAGCGCTAAAGGCGTATCAGATACGAAAGAATATCCTTATAGCCATTGGGGCTGGCCACAAAGGTCATTTCGGAGGCTCGCTCAGTATCGCTGAGATTATGGCCACCTTATATTTTTATAAAATGAAGCACGATCCACATAATCCGGGGATGGCTGACCGCGACCGTTTTGTGCTGAGTAAAGGGCACTCTTCCCCCGGATTGTATGCAACTTTAGCCGAAGCCGGTTATTTCCCTAAATCCGATTTGCCAACTTTGAAAAATTTAGGCTCTCATTTACAGGGCCACCCTGATGTGTTAAAAACTCCCGGAGTTGAAGCAAATACAGGCTCGTTAGGGCAAGGATTGTCAATTGGATGTGGTATGGCTATCGGATTAAAACATAACGGATTGTCGTCGAGGGTTTATGTTATTATTGGCGATGGCGAACATGGCGAAGGACAGATCTGGGAAGCAATGCTGTTCGCCCCTGCGCGTAAAATTGACAACTTGGTCGCAATAGTTGATAAAAACAATATTCAGGCCATGGGACCAACCTGCGAGCGCATGAATACCGGCGACCTGGTAAGTAAATGGAGAGCCATGGGCTGGCATACCATCGAAATCGACGGCCACGATGTCAGGCAAATTGCTGAGGCCTTTGATGAAGCTGAAACCATAAAAGGAATGCCCACTGCCATAATTGCCAATACAATGAAGGGCAAAGGGGTCAGTTTTACTGAAAATACCGCTGCCTACCATAATAATTCAATGAATCAGGAATTATACAATAAGGCAATGCAGGAGTTGGATGACAAAATTGCCTCATTGAGTTTAACCGTTCATTCTGAAAAATCTTTTTAAAACGAATTTAATATGTCTATACATAATCCACGGGAAGAATACGGCAAAGTGTTGCTGGAACTCGCAAGAGAAAACCGTGATATTATTGCTCTGGATGCAGACCTTTGTAAAAGTACAATGACCTGTATGATTGAGGAGGAACTCCCGGAACAATATGTTGAAATGGGAATTGCCGAACAAAATATGCTCAGTGTTGCTGCCGGCCTGGCTTTAACGGGCAAAATACCCTTTGCGAACTCATTCGCTATTTTCCTTACAAGCAGGGCCTTCGACCAAATACGTCAAGCTATTTGCCTTTCAAAGCTGAACGTGAAAATAATTGGAAGTAGTGCCGGACTTAGTGATTTTGGGGATGGGAGTACTCACCAAACGGTCGAAGATGTGTCCATCATGCGCAGTATTCCCAACATGACTGTAATTTCGCCTTGCGATGCATTTCAATTAAAAGCTGCGATTAAAGCAATGGTCAAATACAAGGGACCTGTTTACATGCGTTACACCCGGAGCGATATGACTGACCTCACAACTGAAACAGATGGTTTTGAAATCGGGAAAGTATATAAAATGTGCGAAGGAAGTGACATTACTGTTTTTGCAACGGGAATAATGGTTGAAATGGCTTTAAACACTGCGAAAAAACTTAAATCCGAAGGCATATCTGTAAGGGTTGTCAATGTTCCTACTGTTAAACCTTTGGACAGGAACGCTATTATTGAACTCTCGAAAGATACAGGAAGGGTGCTTACAACAGAAGAGCACAGCATAATTGGGGGTTTGGGAAGCGCTGTTGCAGAAGCCTTGCGCAACGAAAGAATATGTATTGAATTTCATGGGATTTGCGATGAATATGGTCAGAGTTCAAATGAAATGCAGCCGTTACTGGATCATTACGGGCTTAATGAAAATAGTATCGAAACAAAAATAATCGAACTCTTAAAAAAATAAATGATGTTGAAAAAAATAGGATTCATTGGTCTTGGCATTATGGGCAAACCCATGGCAAAAAACTTAATTAAAGCCGGTTATTCACTTGTTGTTTACGATATTTTTGATGCTGCTGTTGAGGAGCTTAATGCTGCCGGGGCAGAAACAGCATCGTCACCAAAAGATGTGGCTGAAAAATGCGAAACCATTATCACCATGCTTCCAAACGGGCCACAGGTTAAAGAGGTTGTTACGGGTGCCGGAGGTATTCTGGAAGCTTCCGTAATTGGGCGTATCGTGATTGATATGAGTTCAATATCTCCCATTGTCTCAAAAGAAATGTATGATGAGTGCAAAAAGAAAGGCATCCGCTTCATGGACGCTCCGGTTAGCGGCGGTGAACCCAAAGCCAAGGATGGTACATTGGCAATTATGGTTGGTTGCGATGAGGATGATTTCGAACAAAATGTTTCCCTCCTGAAATGCATGGGAAGCAGTGTGGTGCGTACTGGCGAAATTGGTAGCGGAAATGTTACCAAACTGGCCAACCAGATTATTGTTGCCCTTAATATCGCGGCTGTTTCAGAAGCCTTCACACTGGCAACCAAAGCCGGAGTTGACCCGCAATGTGTTTTCGATGCCATAAAAGGTGGCTTGGCCGGAAGCACTGTAATGAATGCCAAGATACCGATGATACTTGAACGTAATTTTAATCCGGGATTTAAAATTGATTTGCACATAAAAGATCTGGCCAACGCTTTGGATACTGCACATTCAATTGGTGTTCCGGTGCCTCTGACAAGCGTAATAATGGAAATTATGCAAGCCTTGCGCGTTGACGGGAAAGGGCAAAATGATCACGGTAGCGTGGTTCAGTTTTACGAAAAATTGGCACAGGTTGAAGTTAAAAGTTAAATTAAACAAATTCAAATTATTCGATTTAAGGCTGCCGTATGAGGTCATATTTTCTAATTTTAGTTACATAATCAATTGTAAGTCAAATACTAAAGTGGGTGGATTTGGCGCTTATACCAAAAGAAATAATAAAAAACACTACAATCTAATTAAAATGAAATCAGTTATCCATGTATTGACGTTTACCGTTGTGTTTTTTTTTGCCATGACAACAGTTTCATCGTATTGCGCCGAAAAAGGAAATGGTGTAACCAATGACAGTTATGAAATCTATACTCCGAAGCCAAAGCCCCAGCCCCTTATCAACGGTCCGTTGGTTTACGGCTGCCGTCCTGGGCACCCTTTTCTTTACCGGATCCCTTGTCAGGGCGAACGACCTATTCTTTTTAAAGTAAAGGGATTGCCACCTGAATTAAAACTTGATCCATCAACCGGGATTATTACAGGAAAAGTTCCCGCAATAGGAGAATATGATGTGTTGATACAGGCAGTCAATGCAAAAGGAAAAGACAAACGAAAGTTTAAAATTGTGTCAGGGGACAAGCTTGCCCTTACACCACCAATGGGATGGAATCACTGGTATGCCCATTACGGACGCATTACCGATAAAATGATGCGTGAGGCCGCAGATATCATGGTAAGAAGTGGAATGGCCGATGTTGGCTACCAGTATGTCAATATCGACGACTGCTGGATGAATTCCCCAAAATTTACTGATCCACTACGAGTCGGGCCTCTCCGGGACGAGCAAGGAAATATAGTTCCAAACCGTCATTTCCCGGATATGAAAGGTTTGACAGACTACATACATTTTTATGGCCTGAAAGCCGGAATTTATACATCTCCGGGGCCATTGACCTGCATGGGTTTTGCCGGAGCCTATAAGCATGAGGAGCAAGATGCCCACCAGTTTGCCACCTGGGGGTTTGATTTTCTGAAGTACGACTGGTGCAGCTATAGCCATATTGCCAATGGTGGAAGTAAGGACGACCCGAAAATTCCTAATTGGGGTAAGGGAGCCCCCACACCCGAAGGTGATAAATTGCCGTACCAATTGATGGGCGCCCTTTTGAAAAAGCAAGACCGGGATATTGTTTTTAACCTTTGTCAGTACGGATTTTCAGATGTATGGAAATGGGGGGGCGAGGTAGGAGGCCAATGTTGGCGGACTGCCGGGGATTTGGGGTTCGAACTCGACCGCATCTTTGACGTTGCCATAAATAATGCCAAGATACGGGAATACAACAAACCCGGGGAATGGAACGATCCGGATTACATTCAGATTGGGTGGATTGGGAATGCCCACAAACTGGGAATTCCTGAACTTTCCCCAATGCCAGCCACCATGCAGTATGCGTACATGTCGTTATGGAGCCTGATGGCGGCCCCTCTGATATATAGTGGGGACATGTCGAAACTGGATGAATTTACCCTAAACGTCTTGTGTAATCCTGAAGTGATTGAAGTTAATCAGGATCCATTGGGTGAATGTGGGCTGGTGATCAAACATAGTGACAATTGTTTTGTAATGGTTAAAAATCTGGCTGACGGATCGAAGTCCGTGGGCCTGTTTAACCGTGGGAAAAGCCCTGCCGAGGTAACGGTGGATTGGGCTGAATTGCAAATCTCGGGGAAACGGTCAGTTCGCG